>Ga0315273_10001597_pt1 | contig 25928 bp, 14 predicted proteins | sample YL17G02_0_MG_FD_205753 | JGI IMG/M metagenome (GOLD analysis project Ga0315273, IMG submission 205753) | Sediment microbial communities from Yellowstone Lake, YNP, Wyoming, USA - YL17G02_0 | ecosystem: Environmental > Aquatic > Freshwater > Lake > Sediment | place: USA: Wyoming | collected... | reverse complement strand
CTCCGTCGTGGACCCCACGGCCGCTGCCCTCTCCAACTCCTTGATCCCGTTTCCACTCATCCACCGGTCCTCCAACCACCCTCACGTCCTCCCTCAAATTCTGTCTCACTTTTATTGGCACAGAGGGTCGCATCGACAGCAGAAGTTCGATTGAGGAGGAACGGGTATGCGAGCTCGAAGAATGGTTATGACAGCGTTGGTGGTTATGTCGATAGGTTGGTGGCTGGGTGCCACCGTCGCCCAGTCGGCTGTTGCCACTCCGTGGGATGAGCGCGGAACAGTAATCCAAAGCAAGATGCAAGGGTCCAAAGGCGTCATGGCGGCTGGGATGACAGCCGTGATGGCGCCCGGCGATCCGGTCAGCATCAGCGCCGCGCTGGTTAAGGCTTCAAACTACTTGAAGAAGATGCAGGCCGACGTGACTGAAGACAACGCCGGCAACGGATCGGGTGGCACTGAGTCACCCAACGACCCAGACGATGGTGGTTGGGACTGGTCTTTGACCTCACCGCCGGCCCCATTCTTCCACACGACAACCGCGAGCCCAAAGAACCTTTATGGTGTGACGACCCTGGGGCTTTACTACGGATATCTGCAGACGAATGACGCATCGTATTTCACAGCGATGACCGACGCAGCCAACAAGATGATTGCCGACGCAGGCATCCGGTCAGCCTCCGATCTGCTCTTCCTGATGCTGTACAACGACTTGCCTGGTGTCGCCGGGACAGCCTACAAAGATGCGGCCAAGGCCAAGTTCGACGGGCGCATCGCCGTGTACGGGTCAGCGGACTCGCTGGCCAAATACATCCGCAACATGCGCGGCGTGATCCAAGGCTATCCCAACGGGATCATCGGATGGGACATCGGTACGTATGTGAAGGCAGCCGCAATGCTGGAGGTCCGCTACCCTGCGGATCCGTACGATTACGCTACAGCGGCCGACGATATGGCCGAGGTGCTCTGGCAGGACTCATTTAACGACACCCCAGGGTACTTTGACGTTGTCGACGACGCGGGCTGGGATCCCGATTGGTTGAATGTGAACTACTTGTGGTACACGCTGGGAGTCTCGGGCCTCATCGAGGCGTTCACATCTTCCAACACGCACATGGACGAGGTGCCCGGCCTCGCTGCCAGACTCGTTGCCAGTCAGTTCTCAACTGGTGCGATTAGCGGCAGCTATGGCGCCCATGCCACCGACGAAGACTGGCAGTCGACGGCGTACGCAGCGCCCGCTCTGGCGGCGGTCAATCTCCCGCTCTACCAGGGGAAGATCAACCACATGGCGTACTGGATCGGTGCTACGCAGGATGTGAGCGGCGGGTGGCTGTACAGCGACAATTCGCACTATCCGGAAATCGGTGGCGAGTGCGCCGTCGCGCTGGCATTGGGCCTGGCACCGTCGTATGTCATAGTCGATGACGGTTTTACGGGTCAGGCCGCTGTGGATGTCTACAATACGGCCAATGGCACCGACTATGTTTTTGGGTACGATGCCTTTGGCACGATCCAAGGCGGAATCGATGCCGTTTCCGGATCGACCGTCATGGTGCTCCCGGGGACCTACGTCTTGTCGAGCACCGTCAACCTCAACAAGGCGAACCTGACGATCGACGGCGCAGGCGCCGGTTCGACCATCGTGCAGGTGGCACAGGCTGTTGGCTATGCTTTCAACATTTCGGCCACAGGTGTTACCCTGCGGGATATCGAGCTTCAGAAAACCGATGTCACGGGGGAGCACAACCTCATTTACATCGGCGCGAGCAACGCCTCCATTCTAAACAACCTGATCTATGGACCTGATCCGGGAACGCCTTGGAGCGTGAACGGCATAGTCAGCCGCGCGATGCTAACCACCGGCGGATTGACAGGTCTATTGATCGACAACAACACGATTCATCATCTGCGTCAACCGGCCTATTTCAGCGGTCCGACGACGGGTGTGATTTCGAACAACATGGTATCCGGCACACGCGGATGGGTAAACGAGGGCGCACAGCTTACGTTTACGAACAACAGTTGGCCGCTGCCGGCCAATCAGGGCGCGGAAATAGCGCTGTTGGCCTATGCAGTAAACCCGGCGTGGTATCCTGATCTGATCGGGCTCAGTAATGCCAACAATAATGCCTACATCGACGCTCAGTTTGTGGGAGGCGACAAAGGCCGTGCGATATCGTACGTCAATGCTTCCGCCCCCTCAGGCGGGTTTGGCAGCATTCTCGCGCCTGTCCAGACAATATTAGCTGGCATATCGGGAGCGTTGGCGACCGGAACGGTGCAAGTGGCCACGGGCAATTACCCGGAGTACAATCTCCTAATAAACAAGCCGTTGACCATTTTGGGCACTGGTCTTCCGACGATTGACGCCACAAACCTCACACTCTTTCCGGCGAGCGCCCTTTATGTTGTCAACATCACCAACACTTCGGGCAATGTCACGCTCGACGGCTTCAAGATCAAGGTCGGAGAACATAACGGAATTGGTGTCAACGCGCCTAACCCACTTTCAGTTGTGACGATCACTCACAATGAATTGATCGGCAGTGGTGTGAACACCGAAGTGGGATCGGGAATAGGCTACGGGCTGAAAATAGGCTGGACATACATCAAACCACAAAGCAAGGTTGTGTTTAACTACAACCAGGTTAGCGACTTCTACAACAACTCGATTATAGCCTGGATGCAGCGTGGCGCAACCGAAGTCATGCACAACGACTTCTTCCATACGTATTATTCACTCTTCATGACCTACGACGGCGCCGACGTAACTACCTTGCAAAAGGTGGCCTTCAACACATTCGACCTTAGCGATGCAGGTGGAAATTTCGGTGTCGTTTTTAGCAGCGCCACGAAATCTGCCGGCCCACCTTATGACAAAGTGGGCAAGTTCACCAACGTCGAAATCAGTGATAACACTTTCAACGGGGTTGGTGACGACTGTCTGGCGATTAGTCTCAACAACGACAACAACAACAACGGCACCGATGGTGAAATCGATGCGCCACGAATCCTGCGCAACAAGATCAATGGTACCGGTTCAGTGACCAACTGCCTCGGAATACAGTTGAGAGGCTATGTCACCGATGCAGTTGTGGAAGACAACGTTATCAGCGGTGTTCAGGTTGGAATTAAGCTCTGGAACGGTACCTATTCCACCACCTTCTATCCGGTCTGGGCAGCTCTGACCGACAACATCTTCCGCTACAACCAAACAGGTCTGCTGAATATGTTGGGCTCTCTCAGCGCTCTGTCAAACACCTTCTTCAATAACACGACGAATGCTTCGGACAACAAGCCGGGCAATACATACGATCAGAACTGCTGGAGTGACTGGTCAGGCGCTGGCACCTACGCCATTGGTGGCGGTGGCGGCAACATCGACGCCAATCCGAACGTAGACTGCGGCCTCGACATGACACCGAATTCGATTGTCTACCGTTGCAGCGGCGACTTCGGCTTCACCGTGGGTATCGGTGATGCGGTGCTGGACCTGGAGGGTGCACACCTCGTGATCGAGTATCCGGCGGAGTTGGCTCTGTCGAGTGTGACGAAGGCGTCGGACAACTACACACTGTTCTACTCCCTGACCGACAACCCGACGGGTAACGACGTCCTGACAATTGATCTCGGTGTGATGACCGGATCGGAGGACGGCCCGGCTACTCTGTTCACCGTCGCACTGAGTGGCGGCACGAGCATCTGCACCGGTGCCCAAATCACGATGACGTCGGCGAGTCTGCGTGACGGCAATAACCAACCGATCATCGCTCCGATGGCGTCTCCGGTGTCGCTCGTTGTGGATTGCGCGGATCCGACCATCGTGGTCAATTCGCCGGCCTCGGGCGGGTTCTATAATGTCGTGCCGGTACTGAGCATCAGCGCCGCGGACAATTGTGGTCTGGACGCGGTGTACTACCAGATCGACGGTTGCGCACCCGGTGGCTGGCTGCCGATCGTGACCGGACTGACGGGAACGACGTACAGCAATTCCACCTGGGCAGTCCCGGGATTTGCCGTCCTGAGCCAGGCGAGCCACTGCATTCGCTTCAAGGTGACAGATGACAACGCTCGTGGCAACGCCGACTCGTGCAGCTTCACCTGGTGCTTCACGAAGGACGTGACAGCTCCTCCGGCGCCGACCAATCTGGTGGCGACACCGGGACACAACAAGGTGCACCTGAGTTGGACCAATGCGACGAGCGATTTCAATCATGTCGTTGTCATGCGTTCAGACTGGTACAGCGGCGGGCACGAGTATCCCGAGTACGACGACAACAATGCCGAAGGTCCATATCCGTCGGATACCTCCAGCTTTGATCGCGTCTATGCCGGGACCGCATCGACGCGCATTGACACCGATGATCTGTCAAACTCGACCCGGGACGTCTACCATTATCAGGCGTTCACAGTCGATGCCGCCGGTAACGTGTCGGCGCCATCAAACCAGGCCCGGTCGACCTCCTACTGGCTGGGCGACATCAACGCCGGGTTAGCGTACGATGGTTTCATCTGGTCTCAGGATCTTTTTGTCTTCGCGCCTACCTACGGCAAGTCACACGGACAACCTGGATACAAGAATGAAGTCGACTTCGGTCCCACGTACAACATGAGCCCTAAGGGCATCCCCACGACGGACAATGTCATCGACTTCGAGGACCTGGTGATATTTGCCATCAACTTTGACGCTGTTGTCCCGTTGGGGAAGATCGCCCCGATTTTTGCGGGGTCTGACAGCCCTTCGTTGATTACGGGCGTTCTCAGTCTGTCATTGATGATGCCGCCAGCGACGCCTGCTGCCGGGGAGAACTTCACGATTAAAGTGATGATGACCAACAACCCGAATGCGGCCAAAGCAGTGCATTTCACTCTGCCCTACGACGGGAAGCGGTTAGCCTTTGTCGAGGCTTCGATGAGCCCGGAGCTTAGGAAGGCATCGTTGCCCGTGTTCTTCGATGCAAGAGAGTCTGACAACGTTGTCGATATCAGTCTGGCTCTGCTGGGTGGCGAAACAGCGATTGGGGGATCAGGTGAGATCGCCTCAGTCACGTTCAAGCTGATCGAATCGGGAGGGGTGGCCTTGGACTTCGATGAAGCTGATGTACGCGACTGCGCAAACGTCCGGCTGGATGTCACCCTCCATGGTGCACAACTCGCCTCGGTCTCGCAGTTGCCGAAGATCTACGCTCTGGGTCAGAATTATCCGAATCCCTTCAACGCCGGGACCCAGATCGTGTATCAACTGCGTGAGCGTGGAGCGGTCTCGCTTACTATCTACAACATCACCGGCCAGTTGGTCAAAACGCTGGTGAATACAGAGCAGGAGCCGGGCACGTACACGATTCGTTGGAATGGGCGCGCCGACACTGGGAAGGAGATTGCCACCGGCGTGTACTTCTACCGAATGGTGGCCGGAGACTACCTGGCAACCAAGAAGATGCTGATCATCAAGTAGCTGCAGGAGTGGTAACGTGGGAGCGTCCCGTGGAAACGGGGCGCTCCCGCGAATTGCAGTCAGAAGTGCCGATATTCGACCGGCAGGGAGACAACGGACATGCGGATTCGACGGGATCTTCATCTGGGTTTATGGCTGGCGTTCATGGTGCTCTGTCTTGCCGAATCAAGCTCCGCGGCTCAGGGACAGGTGCTCTTCAGTCCGGCCAGCCATATTGCCGCCCCGTACGACACTTTCGAAGTCGACATCGTGGTCGATGCCGGGGTGCGGGGCTTTGGGTGCTACAACGTCCAGGTGGACTTCCTGCGTTCCAATGTCCGCGTCCTGGAAATTCTTGAAGGACCTCTGTTTAAGAACGCGGTGGGCGAGTTCGGCTGGACGGCGAAAGACACGACGGGCATCTGGGACATCTTCGACTGCGTTCTTGCTCCACACTATGTGAACGGACCAGGTGTTCTGGCGACGATAAAGTTCGCGACTGGGGCTTCGCCCTGCAACACACCGCTGCACTTCACCTATGTCTACTTTCAGGATGTAGATGGTGTTCCCTTCACCGTCGGCTCCGCCGATGGGATCATTGTCGTTCCCAGTTGCTGCGATTGCTCGCATCAGGGCGACATCAACAGCGACGGCGTGATCGATGTGTTTGACGTCATTGGTCTGATTGAAATCGCGTTCAGCGGGGGGAGCGACATCCAAGATCCTGGCTGTCCGACGTCGCGCAGCGACGTCAACTACGACGGCGCGGCGGACGTGTTTGATGTGATCTACATTATTGGCACGGCCTTTAGTGGTGGTGCCTCGCCTATTGACCCCTGCAACACAGGCGGCCGATGAACTTGAGTCTCTGGAGGTAGTATCATGTCGAATCAAGCAGCAAGAATCGGTACGGTGATCATGGCCGCAATTATAGCGGGTGTCGTTTTGATGCCGGGCTCCGTCACGGCGCAACGGATCTTCGTGGATCCGCCGACGTTCGCTCAGCACTGCAACGTCAAGGATACCCTCTGGATCACGCTCGATGATCAACTGGCGGGTGTCGAGGGAGTGAATCTGAACGTTGTCTTTGACCAGACAATCGGGCGGCTCGACACGATCCTCGTGGCGCCCGCGCTGGACACAAACGTGTTCCTGTCTTACCAGGTGTACCGCCCGGATTCCGTGGCGATCGACGCCGGTATCCTGATCGGCTCGTTCAGTGGTCCTGGTGCGCTCTGCGGTCTCGTGGTGACGCTGACTGACCAACTGGGATCCTGCCCGATAGTCCTGGCACGCTCCATTCTGCGCGACGCGGACAATCACGACATTATTCACTCCACGGATCCCGGCGCACTGGACAATCCCTGCTGCTGCCAGTATCACGGCGTGATGATCGATGACGGCTTCTTCGATGTTTTTGACATTGTCGAGCTGATCAAGTACGTGTTCAGTGGCGGTGCCGCGCCGCCTCAGGATGCCGGCTGCCCCCATATCAACCGCAGCGATGTCACCTGCGATGGTGTGCCGGATGTCTTCGATGTGGTTCGCATGATCGACTTTGTCTTCAGTGGCGGATCGCCGCTGTGCGATCCGTGCGCATGCAATCCCTACCCGGCAAGCTGCCCGTGAGAGGAACGCGTTGGGTTGAAGTCAGCAGGGGCGTCGCGAGACGCCCTTTGCTGTTTTCTGGGATCACCGATTCCAAGATGATTCGGGGGTGAAGCGCCCTCCCGCAGCACGCGGGGAAGTATCTTCTGCAAACCATAAGAGCCGTGGCACCAGCCCGCCTGTGGCGGGTTATGACACCGATTCCAAGAGGCTGTCGGCTGCGCCCGCCCCGGCGGGCTACTTGTTCACGGACAGCAGGACGATCCCGACGATATCCAGCAGGCGCTCGCAGGAGAATGGCTTCTTGACGAACAAGTCGCACCCTGCTTTGAAGCTGCGCCCCTGGTCGTCGCGGGCGTCTTTACCGGTGATGAATACGACTGGAATGCTGGTGGTAACGGGGTCTTTCTTGAGCACACCGCAGACATCATAGCCGTCCATTACAGGCAGGATGATATCCAGCAGAATCAGGTCTGGCTTGAACTCTTTGGCGCGGCGAATGCCGGCCTCGGACGAGTTTTCAACCGCGACTTCATAACCGGCGGTTGTCAGGAACGCATCGACGATTTCGGTAATTTCCGGTTCATCGTCGATGACCAGTATCTTGGCGCTCTCGTTAAACATACGGGATCTGGCCATGGCTTTTTCCCCCCTATAATGTGTCGGATGCAGGCGGGCAAACTTGATCGGCACGGTCTATCCGCTTGGGAGCGGTGTAATGTGTTGAACCACAAACCATTAGGTGCGCAATAATCCGCCCGCGGCGAATCCACTGCGAAGCTGCATTCATCGAGCGGACAAGGGGCTTAAAGCCCCTTGCCTGCCGCCAGTGTGGGGCAAGGCGAGGATCTCGCGACCACTCCCCATGCGATCCTGATCCCTAACGTATCAGGAAACGATGACCGATAACGTCCACAGTTCTGCATCCTCAGACGGCCGCGTCAACCTGATGGGTATGACGCCGGTTCAGATCGCCGCCTACATGGCTGAGTTTGGAGAACCGGCCTATCGCGCGCAGCAACTCTCCAATTGGATCTACCGTCACGGTGTGTACGATTTCGGGGGAATGACGAACCTGAACGCCAAACTCCGTGGCCGTCTCGCGGATCATTCCGTTGTCGCAATCGACCGCCCCCAGGGTCACCAGGTCTCACCGGATGGCACCCGGAAGCTTGTGTTTCGCAATGGCGATGATCTGTGGGAGACGGTGCTCATGCGCGACGGCGAACGCCGCACCGTCTGTGTTTCCACGCAATCCGGATGCGGCTTGGGATGCCGATTCTGCGCGACAGCAACACTGGGCCTCAAACGCAATCTCACATCGGGTGAGATCGTGGGGCAGATTCTCCGCGCCGGAGAGCTCCTGCCGCCGGGCGAGCGGATCACAAATCTCGTCTTCATGGGAATGGGCGAGCCCTTGCAGAATTACGATGAGGTCAAGAATGTCCTCGAGATTGTCGGAGCGGACTGGGGGCTGGACATTTCGCATAGACGCACCACTGTGTCGACAGTGGGCCTGGTGCCTGCGATCTACCGCTGGATCGAAGACAAGATCAAGGCCAAGCTCGCGATTTCCCTCGTCGCCGCCGATGACGAACTCCGCTCCGAGCTGATGCCGATCAACCGCGCCTACCCTCTGGCCGAGCTCAAGAAGGTGGCGCTCGCCCTGACCGAAGCGACCGGACGACGGATAACCTTTGAGTATATCCTGATGGCGAATGTCAACGACACTATCCAACATGCAAAGAAACTGGTGCATTTCATCGACCGGATTCCTTGCAAGATCAACCTGATCCGTTTCCATCCCCACCCCGGCTCCCCCTACCGCCGCCCCTCCGAGGACCGCGTCAACGACTTCCGAAGCTACCTCTACCCGCGCTGCCCCGCCGTCACGGTACGCAAGTCGTACGGCCTCGACATCGACGCCGCCTGCGGGCAACTCGCAGGACGGACGAACAGGTTGGCTCCCGGGTGATCACAGTACCCGATCGGCCGCGTTGAGAACTCCGGCCGTGATCGGGACGTGAATGGAACTTGACTTCACGTTTCTAATTCGGTAGATTCGTATGGCGGAAGTGAGTGCAGGACCCAGGTTCCGGCTCGTCTGGAACGCCGGGGATGTTGTTGGAGTGCCACGTCCGCTGTTTGCCGAAGGGCGTCGGACACGTCTCTTCTGGGAGCATTGTGGCTTCCCCTCTGACGCACATTCGAGAGTGCATAGAACCTAATACCAGTTCCGTACCGGAGGTGGTCAATGTTGGCTAACGTGTCCGTTGGCAGCGCAGGGAATGGATTGGTATTGCCAGTCGCGAGACTCTTGGTCTCGTTGATGTTTTCTTCTGTGGCACTGTCGGCTTGGGCGGCGGAGTCTCCGGAGAAGATGGAGGCGGGTCGTCTGGCGGAGCAGGCGCAGACGTACCGGGTATCCGACAAGGACATCCACAATCTGCCGATCGCCGATGGGCCACAGGACCGCCTGAACAGTTGGATAGCCGCACAGGCCGCCAGCCGGTCCATCATCCAAGACAACTACACGGCACACACTGGCTTGAGTGTCTTGGGTCCGACAGGACCCGGCATCAGAGTTGCGTCCACCACGTACGAGTACCAGCACAACGACGCGGCGCCGCACCAAATCGCCACGAACGGGAGCGGGAAGTACATTCACTTCGCGTGGACACACTCCTACGTCATCCCGGCATCCCTCGCTGAAATGACTCGCTTTGTCAATGTCAACACCTACAACTCCGGGACAGCCTCGTTCATTGACGGTTCGGACGGAACGACGATCTCGGGGGCTGGAGGCGATCCCGCGCTGGCGCGCGCAGGATATGTGACGGTAGATGTTGCCGACAATGACACTGCCTGGGTGGCGTTCCATCAACGAGATGTGCCGGAGCAGCCCTCCGGCGACTACTCTTCCTGGGTGTTGCAGCGAACAGCCCCCAGTTCCCCTGTTTTCAATGAGTACCTGATGCCCGGCAGCAAGGGTTGGACCTGGAACGCCGATGACGACATCATCTGGCCGCACGTGACGGTCGACCAGATTTCGGCGGGGCCGGATGTCATCCACGTGGTGGCGCACACGTCCAACTCCAACGACAACATTGTCTACTGGCGGTGGAAATCGACTGACGCGCCGCAGTGGAAGGGCCCGTACACGATCGACTCAAACCAGGCCTTGAGCTACAACATTGCAGCGGACCGGGGCAGTGCCAATGCCGCGTTGATCACGTTGAACGACAACGTCACCGGCTCCAACCCGAATGGGCTCCTACAGGTGGTGTACCGTGCGTCCACGTCCAACGGCGACGACTGGGGTCCGGTGAGCACGACCGGCCTGGGCGATGGCAATCGGACCTTCATCACCAGTTACAACACCGATCCTGGCCCGCAGGCGTGGCAGGAAGTGGTCGGTGATTACGACAACGCCGGCAATCTGCACGCGGTGTGGGTCGAGCAACGGTTTGCCAACACCACCGAACATTCATCCATGAAGCACTGGGACAAAGCGTCGAACGTCATTTCGACGATTTCCCTGGCGTACTATGACGCCAAGGGCGCAAACGGCGGCCGTGACTGCAACAGTGCCTTTCCGACCATCGGATTTGGCGACGGTTCAACGACCTGCGGCACCGGGACGAACCTGAACTACATTTACATGATCTTTGTGCAGTTTGGCGGGACGTCGGTGGCGCAGCAGAACGACTTCTCGGCCGCTGGGTACATGAACGGCGACATTTACCTGTCGACGTCGAACAACGGCGGGTTGGTGTGGGCGCCGGCGGTGAATCTGACAAACAGTATGAGCCCCGGCTGCAACCCGGCAACCGGCGACTCATGCGCGTCGGAGAACTGGCCGTCGATTGCACGAACGGTAGACGATACCCTTCACATCATGTACATCAACGACCGTGACGCGGGCGACGCGGTGTTCGGCCAGGGCGTGTGGACGTTCAATCCGGTGATGTACTATCGGATTCCAGGCGGGACGAACGTGCAGCCGGTGTGTCCGCTGATTGCGCCGAACTTCGGGGCGGAGTTGTCGAATGCCAAGGGCAGCGAGTGCGAGTACAACACGCCGCCGAACACGAGTCTGAACGAGACCTTGACGTTGTCGAATGTGGGTAACGCGACGATGACGGGTACCGTAAGTCGCGTGTACATCAGTCCGCCGTCGGGAACGTGGCTGACGGTGACCGGTCAGGGTGCCTACAGCATTCTGGCCGGTGGCGCCAATCTGACGTACCCGGTGACGATGAACGCGGCGGGTCTGACAGAGGGTCTGCGCACGGCGAAGATTCGCGTCACGCACAACGACCCGACGAAGACCAGCCCGTTCGACATCCCGGTGGACTTCTTCGTGTTCAACACCTTCTTCTGCCCGAAGTATGTGGTGTTGCACACGAAGTGGCTGGAGATGGAGGTGTCGAACATCGAGCGGGTGGCGGTGGGTCCGAACCGCAACTCCGGCAGCGTGCGCGGGCTGTATCGTCCGCAGCGTTTCGGCCAGGCGGATTCGGGGAACAACTCGATCTACGATGGCAGCTTGATCATTGCGAAACCGCCGTCACCGGACACGTTTGTATACCGGTACATCTATGGCGAAGGGAAGGGCCAGCCGGGATTTCGGGCGTTGTCGAATCTGACGGTGGACACGAGCCGGTACGGGACGGGTTCCGGTACCGCGTATGCCCGCGCGAACCAGACGACGGTGGACTCGACCATTGGGGTTGATGTGGAGTACGTTTTCCCGCAGCATACGGACTCGTCGGAGTTTGTTCTGATCAAGTACAGGATCTTCAACCGGACGGCGAGCCCGATTACGGGACTGATCGTCGGCGAGACGGTGGACTTTGACATTGCGCCGTCGACACTGAACGCAAAATACCAGATAGGCAAAGAGAATAAGTCGGGGTTCAACACGAGCATGAACCTGCTCTATCAGCAGGGCGCGGACTCGGGTGCGACGACGTATGCGCAGAAGTACCTGGGTGGCATGACTGCGATTCAGAGTACCGCGGCGCCGCGTGCGTGGATTGCGCCGAACGATCCGTGGCTGTTTGGCCGTCCGGGCGGCGGGTTCAGCGAGGGGTATCTCTACCAGAACCTGGTGAAGAGCGACTTTGAGATCATTCCGCCGGGGACGACGCCTCCATCAGGCGGTGTGGACCAGCATTCGGTGATTGCGTTTGAGAAGAACGTGACCTTGAATCCGACGACGGTGAAGCGCTACGTGTTGGGCCTGGTCTCATCGACGGCCGGTCCGTCAACCACGGACTTGATCAGTCAGACAAGAAAAGCTTGGAAGTTTGCGTTTGGCTGGCAGGAGATTGTCGATCTTGACACGCTGCCTATGAGTACACCGGCGTCCTATCCGTACTGGGCGCTGGGATCGCACGAGGGTGGTCCGACCAGCGGTTGCTGCGGTTGCGTGGTGACGAAGGCATCGGGCAGCAGTCTGCTGACCGTCACCCCATCTGCGGATCCATGCACAGGGACGATCAACTTCGCGGGCACGGCGACTCCGGGTACGTACACGGCAACGTTCCGCGTGAAAACCTTGGTCTGCGGCAGCGCGCAGTACACGGACGATCAGGTGGTGACGATCGTGGTGCCCCCTGGGCCTTGCAGCTGTCCGCACCAGGGTGACATTGACGCCGACGGTTGCATCGATGTGTTCGATTTCATCGCTGTGACCGGGATTGCGTTCAGCGACGGCACGGATCCTCAGGACGCAGGGTGCCCGACGACACGCGGGGATGTCGACAGAGTGAACAGCCCCGGTGTGACGGACGTGTTCGACGTCATCACGGAAATCGACATTGCCTTCAGCGACGCAACGGCGGCCGATCCGTGCGCTCCGGTCCAGTCCCGATCCAGCCAAGACACGGCCGCCATTGCAGCACAGGCCACCTTCCTCCTATCCTCGAAAACGAAATCCGAGTCCACTGAACACCCCGCCCCTCAGGAGGTGTCTGGCGGCACCCTCGCCAATTCCGTGACGGTCGAGACAAAAGGCGTTGATGCGGGTACAACCACGACCATCGGGATCGCGATCAGCAATGATATCACGATCCGTCATTTTGTCTGCCCCTTGCAGCTTCGCACCTTGAGTGGTGGCGCGTACATCACCGCTCTGACTCCGCAGAGAACCCCCGGTGGACGTCTCAGCAGCATTCTGGACATGAGTGCTCTCAACACATACCCAACTCCGAGCGGCACCTGCAAGGACTTCCAGACCGGCGGGTTCAGCGCGCACGGCGCGCCGGACTACGTGTCGCCCGATGGAGTGCTGTTCTCTGTGGGGAAGTTCGTTCCTTATGATGCAGCGCTCTCGCCCGGTGCTGATCCGGCAGAGGGATCACTCAGGCTGTCGGTGACCGTGAACAACAGCGCAGGTCAGTTTGAGGTCGACACGACCTGTACGGACCCCTGCAACCACCTGATATTTGTTCAGGATGTGACGAATGCCCCCATCCTTCCGGCCTTCACCAAGGGCGTGATCACGGTCGGCCCCGTCGTAAACCATCCGCCCGTGGCGCGGGACACATCATGGACCACCAGCCAGAACGCGTCGAACAACGTGGCGTATCTACCGGCTTCTGATCCTGACGCGGGACAGGTTCTGACATACGCCATCCTCAGCGGACCGGCGCACGGAGCAACCAGTGGGTTCAACCCCGCAACCGGGGCGCTTACCTACACGCCTGTAGCCGGTTACACCGGCCCCGATTCGCTGAAGTTCGCAGTATGCGACAATGGTTCGCCTGCGATGTGCGACACCGGTACGGTACGTATAACAGTGCGGCCAAATGCCACCCCGGTTGCGCGGGACACATCATGGACGGCCATCCCGGACACGCCGAACAACATGGCGTATCTACCGGCTTCTGATCCTGACGCGGGACAGGTCCTAGCATACGCTATCCTCAGCGGACCGGCGCACGGTTTAACCAGCGGGTTCAACTCCGCGACCGGGGCCTATACATACACACCGGCAACCGGCTACACCGGCCCCGATTCACTGAAGTTCAAAGTGTGCGACAATGGTACGCCTTCAATGTGCGACACCGGTACGGTGCGCATCATGGTTTTCATTCTCAGCTCCGACAGCAACTCTGTCGTTGTGGAATCGAAGACTGTTGCTGCTGGGGCCACTGAGGTGACGATAGGCGTCTTTCTCACCAATGGCGTCGCAATCCAGAACTACGTCATCCCGCTCGAGCTGCGCTCGATCAGCGGTGGGGCGTTCATCACACGAATGAAACGCTCCTATCCCGCCGGGACACGCCTTGATGGGAAGCTCACACTTGTCAGCATCATCAACTTCTATGACGGTAGCAGCGTCGGAAGAAACTGCAAGGGCGGTCAGCCAGGTGGATACGCTGCGTACAGCAACAATGTTCAGGACGTATTCTTCCCCGTCGTCGCCTCGCCGGTAGCGGTGTTGTTCGCTCGTCTGGGCGGTGGGTACCTTGGTGCGGGGACCGATGGTTCGAATCCGCAAATGCTCCTGACGGTGGATATCCACAACAGCTTCGGCACATTTGAGATCGACACCACCTGCACAGACCCAGCCAACCACGTGTCTTTCAGGAACATGTCCGGCATTACAATCGCCCCAGCCTTCACAAAAGGTGTGATCACGGTTCCGAATCCGACGATCGTCGCGAACCTGGCCGATTCTGGGGTGGGGTCTTTCAGAGCCGCCATCAACTACGCCAACAGTCATCCGGGCTCTGATACGATCAGGTTCGATGTCGCAAGAACAATCCAACTTCGGACGCCTCTAACGCCCCTATCCGACGAGAGCAGTGGAACGCTTGTCCAGGGTTTCACCGCACCTGGTGCGTCATCGCCGGCGACACCTACAGTGATTCTGGATGGGTCTCAATCGATCGCAGGCGCGGCACTCGCCATTCAGTCGCCCAACAACCGCATCGAGGGACTGACGTTCCGCGACTTCAACGGTGCGGGGATTGCCATGACGGGAGATTCCTCTTTTTCTAACACAATCACGGGATGCCTCTTCTACGCCAACAATAGGCCGGGAATCGACCTTGGAAACGACGGCGTCACTGTCAACGATTCCGTCCTTGACGCGGATGCCGGCCCGAACACTCTGCTGAACTACCCGGTCTTCGATTCAGTCCTCGAAATCGCTCCTGACACATTCGCGGTCTTTGGGAAATCTGCTCCGAAATCCCATGTGGAGTTATTTCTGGCAACAGAGGCCGGCAGTCCCATCTACGTGCCGGAGGGAATCAAGCACGGTCCTGCCTACCTGTTGATGGAATCGACGACGGCCGACGCCGATGGTGCCTTCTCCCTGTCTCCGATTGCCAAGCCAGAGTGGTCAGAAGTGACGGCAACGGCCACAGACACGTTGGGGAACACATCCGAGTTTGCGGAGAACAAGGTTCTGACCCCCGACCCGCTGCGGATCACCGGCTACAGCGAGCCGGTACCCCCGGTGCACGGTCTCCGGTCGTACCCTTCCGGATCTCCTGCGATGCAGATCGTGGTTTTCAGTCCGCCCAATTCATCGGACAAGGTCGACTCGATCGGACCGTCGTTCAACACCTTTGGGTCGCGGGCATCGTATGATTCGCTAACGGACTACAACAGCGGTGGCCTTCCCGATTCACGTGTGAAGATCATCGCGCCCGACACGGGTGAGTATCGGATCAAGTACGTCTTGATCGGCGATGCCGGGAATTACTTGACGGGGATTGGGATCGATGGACACGCGGAGGTCAAGAGACAAGTCGCCTTCGCGGCAATGGGGCAGGTGATCGACACGACCTATCAGTTGGCCCCACCAACCCGGGGTGACCTGAACGGGGATGGCGTGATCGACGTTTTCGATGTCGTCGCCTCAATCGACATGATCTTCAGTGGCGCACCGATGCCGGACCCAACAGAACTGATCGATGTCAACTGCGATCAGGTCCCGGACATCTTCGATATTGTCCACCTGATCGATTACGCCTTCAGTGGGGGAGCGGAGCCGTGTCGGTGATGGACATTCGGGCCAAGGCCGGTCCTGGAGGCATTTGAGGACTTATCCAGGGCATGCCTGGCCACGACAGTCCGTGCTAAAACCCCCCGCCCCCTCCCCCTCCAAATCCTCCGCCTGAGAATCCACCCCCGCCGCTGAATCCGGAGCGGCCGACGCTGCGCGGTGCCGAGGCCATTACTGTGCCCGCGCGGGCCGACATGTGGCTGAGTGCGCCGACTAACAGCCAGGGATAAAAGGCGCCGGCGTAGCTGCCGCGATACCATTGCGGCGGCTCACGGTAGACATCGGCGAACGCGGCTGCCCAGTGCTTCTCCATGCCCAATGCCATCGCGTAGGGGAGATACTTCTCGAACATGGCCGGAGTCTTGACCAGTTTCTCCAACCGGTCAGTCTCCACTCGCTTGATAAACTCCTCAAAGCCAAGAATTCCCTCGTAGGCGCGCGTGCCCGCAACGGTTCGCGCGGGCATAAGCAACCCGAAGCCCGCAATGATCGCCGCGGTGAGAATGCCCGCCACGATCGATGGCAGCGGGGCCATGCCAGTGCTCTTGCCCAGCACCAGGCCGCCGCCAACGATAATGATACCCAGCACGAATCCTGTTGCGAGGTACCCTGCGACAACTCGGTCGGGACGGCGGTTGAAAAAGCGGCGTTGCATCAGCCGGTCGAAGATGTGCTCGCGGATATCAGGAAGGCTTTTGTAGAACTGGTTCTGCAGTTCAGACAATTCCACCTGCTGCGCTTCTCCGCCTGAGAAGATCCCGTCCAGGATGGCCTGCTCGTGAGTCTGCAGTTCTCCCCATTCCTGTCGCGGTTTGCGCAGATGGAATACATAGTCCTTGTGAGAGACCAGGCCCAGGAGTTGGTTTTCTTGTTTCTCTTCAATCAGGATGTAACCCCGCACGGCCAGGTCGACCAAACACGCAGTGATGTCGCGCATGTCGGGCGAATTGTCGATGAGAGTGCCGACCTCGGCTGGCGTGAGGCCCTCCGGCGGATCATACTGGACACTGATCGGTTTGAGCCGGGGATCGCGGCCGCGCGTGTACCACAGCCAGAACATGAACGCCAAAACAAAGATCGGAATGAACAAAGGCCAGTTGCTGCGCAGAAACAGCCCGATCAATGCCATCGTGCCGGGTTGTTTGACCAGACCCTTGTCCCAGCCGACGACCGCGGTGAGACCCTCACGAAAATCCAACGTGCGCGTCATTCGCAGCCGGATTTCGTTCCCTTGGATCTCAACAGTTGCGTCTTTCTCACGCGAGCCGTATGCGCCGGTAAATGCAAGGGCGCGCAGACCAGTCGCGCCAGCCGGGAGGACGATGCGGGCACTGGCGGCTTCGATCGGGACTTCCCACTCGTCGCCGGTGACGTTCCAGTAAAGCTCATCATGGTCTTCGAAGAACTTCAGCGCGTTCTGCACACGGTAGCGCACGACGACCGTCCGGGTGACATCGGTCGCGCCCGGCACCCAAATCTTGAACTTGCGGTAGTGACGCTCACGGCTGACGTCGTATCGCAGATCGTTTCCGCGTTCGTCGGTGACACTGACCGGCTCGAGGAATAGGGAGTAATTGAACCCCTGCGATGTGCGGTACTCGACCGGGATCGTCCGGTAGATTCCATTCCATGTGCCGCTGAAACGCGGCTGGATGGTCTCGGTGACATCGACCGTGCCGTCGGTGCCGACTTTAGCCACGACATCGAAGCTGGCGATGACCAGTGAGCGGGCGAGGGCATCAAGCGGAAATGCCAAGAGACTGACGAGCGCGACCACTAGAATGAGGAATCGTTTGGCACGTTTCATCTTGATCTCCTTGCCAGTTGTGAAGAGAAGGTTGCGATGGATGCCGGTTACCCCGCGGATTCCGGGGCGTATTGTCGCAGATCCCGCTCTCCGTGGGCCAATACGCTCCATGGGAGATGGGTCCGGGAGGGCGAGGCTCCTGCCGAGCCTCTTTCTGCGGGGAGAAAAAGGCTCGGCAGGAGCCTCGCCCTCCCGACCGTGATTCGTCATCACAGGTACATCCGATATTCGTGCGGCGGGTGGCCTTGACATCCGGCGACATCTGGGCCCCGCGTGCTACATTGAAGGGCGGACAAGAGTGCCCGCCCTACCGAACAATCGGATATCGGTAGGCCGGACACTCCTGTCCGGCCTCTTTCAGCAGGCCCCAAGGTCAGTGGCACAGGACCACATCCCCTACTTCCCGCTTTCAAAGCTCACCTTCGGCGCCTCGCGCTCGCCGGGCGCAGCGAGTTCGAAAAACTCGCGCGCCTTGAATCCGAACATCCCCGCGATGATGTTGGACGGGAACTGGGCGACCTTGGTGTTGAAGTCCCGAATGACCGCGTTGTAATACCGCCGGGCGTTCTGGATCGCATCTTCGATTTGGCCGAGCGTGGCCTGAAGCTGGTTGAAGCTCTCGACCGCGCGCAATTGCGGATACGCTTCGGAGAGCGCGAAGAGCGACTTCAGAGTCCGGGTCAGCATCCCCTCTGCCTCGGCCTTGGCGGCCGGTCCCTGCGCAGCCATGGCAGCGCTGCGCGCGGAGATGACAGCCTCAAACGTCTGGCGCTCGTGCCCGGCATACCCCTTGACCGTCTCCACGACGTTCGGAATGAGGTCGTAACGCCGCTTGAGCTGGACATCAATGTCGGCCCAGGCGCCGTCTGCCTGCACCCGCAGCTTGACCAAACCGTTGTAGATCCCGATGATCGTGCCGACCACGATGACGATCACCAGAACGAAGAGCCCCAGAAGTACCAGTCCTGTCATGTTTTGTCTCCCTGCGAAAAACCCCCGCCTGTGGCGGGGGGTGCCGTTTCCTTTCCGTCAAACTCGGGGTGGATGAAGGGATTTGAACCCTTGACCCCCAGGGCCACAACCTGGTGCTCTAACCAACTGAGCTACACCCACCATCGCATAGCCGCCGCCTATTGTAGCGGATTCGCGGACGGTTGTCCACTGTAAGTTGTTGCAGGGAAAATACCCCCGGCAGGACTCGAACCTGCTACCGGCGGCTTAGAAGGCCGCTGCTCTTCCACGTGAGCTACGGGGGCGAGATTATTGCTGGGCTTGAAGTGTCAACGCACCACGACGATGATATAGTCCAGTCCTTGGCAGAACCAAAGAGTGACACCTCCGTCTTTGATCGATGCATAGAGCAGGGACACCGTCGAATCCCCTTCAAAAACGAAAGCGAGTGGCAGCTCATCGTATTCACCCGGACTGACTTGCACGAATGTGCTGACCAGCGGCGGATCATCCAGAGTCATCGACGGAATGGCGACGAAATAGCCACTTTGGTTGCTTGGTACCTTGCCCGCGTACACTTCACTGGTGACAGATCCGGCGGGTCCTTGATCCCCCTGGTCGCCCTTTGGACCCGTGGGTCCCCGTTTCCCGGTGCATCCGATGTACACAAGCAAGGCCAGACACGCAGCAACCTGAACCATTCGGCGTCCGTTGAGATGTTTCATCATGTTCCTCCCTGAGAGGTGTACGAGACCGCAGGTTGTCTTACAATCGGGGTGAGAGGATTTGAACCTCCGACATCTTGGTCCCAAACCAAGTGCGCTACCAGGCTGCGCCACACCCCGAGATCATCGAGTAACGATACGAAGTTCGCCCCGTGTCCGGGTAGTGATTTCGGGCCCGATCAACCCGCGTGGGCGGCCAGCACGCCGAGTCGCTGCGCCGCCAGTCGAAAGGCGCGTCCCCGGTGAGAAACTCGATTCTTCGCCTCGGCGGATGCCTCGGCAAATGTGCATCCGAGTTCGGGCGAGTAAAAGACCGGGTCATAACCGAATCCAGCCTCCCCAATGGACTGGTGGGTAATCGTGCCTTCCGTGACTCCGTCGAAGACCTCGACCGTGTCATTGTCGAGTGCGAGAGCGGCGACGCAACGAAAGCGAGCGGTGCGCTGCCCGTCGGGGACCCCGTCCATGAGCCGCAGTACCCTGGCATTGTTGTCTGCAAAGGAGCAGCCAGGGCCCGCAAAGCGCGCCGAGATCACGCCGGGAGCGCCGGCCAGGCGTTCGATTTCCAGCCCGGAGTCATCGGCCAGCGCCCAGAGGCCGGTCGCTGCGTGCAGCGCCCGGGCCTTGATGATCGCATTCTCGGCGAGTGTGGCGCCTGTCTCTTCTGGGTCGGGCAAGTGCGGAAAGCCTGCAGCAGTGAGGATCTCATACGGGAGATTCCCCAAGATTGCGCGAATCTCCTGCACCTTGTGCGGATTATGAGTGGCCAGGACCAGTCGGCGCAAGTCAATGTCCAAAGAGGGGAACGGGTGCGATTAACCGCGCGGGCCTGCTGGTTCGCCGCAGTGCTGCAGTGCTTCCATATCCACCAGATGAACCGGAGCCACCTGATACCCCAGGAAGCGCCGACCGACGCTGGCAAACCGCTCGGGTGTATCGGAGACGTAGAACTCGTAGTCGGCAGACGCGCTTCGCTCGTTGTGATGGTTGCGCGAGACAAGACGCTCGCCGACCACACGCGCGACCTCCGTGGCGGAATCGATCAATCTCACTCCGGGGCCCATGATGTCGGCGATGTCCGATTTCAGCAGCGGGTAGTGAGTGCACCCCAAGACCAGCGTGTCGATCCCAGCAGCGATCAGAGGCGTGAGATACTCCTCGGCCACGAGCCGGGTTGCAGGCTTCCCGGCAAAACCCTCTTCGGCCAGGGCGACAAACAAAGGACAGGCAATCGCGGTGATTTGAATGTCCGGCCGGATCGCGTGAATGGCGCGAGTGTAAGAGCCCGAACGAATTGTGGCCTCTGTCCCGATGACGCCGACATGACCATTGCTGGTCGAACGGACGGCCGCGGCTGCCCCCGGCTCGATGACGCCGATCACATCGACCGATGCCGATGCCTGCACTTCCTCAAGTGCCAGAGACGAGGCGGAGTTGCACGCCACCACCAGGAACTTGCACCCCTGCTGTTCGAGAAAGCCGGCGATCTGCCGGCTGTATTCCACGATCACGCGCTTGGACCGCACACCATAGGGATAACGTCCGGTATCGCCGAAATAGATCAGCGATTCGGCGGGGCAGGCGCGCGCCAGCGCATCGAAGACTGTTAGGCCTCCGACACCAGAATCAAAGATCCCAATGGGTTTATTTTTCATCTCGCATCGGTGCTTTGCGTGAGTTCTCGGCGATCGTGCTTATCCTGGTACGCTACCGCGCCGAGGTAGATAGCCTCTGCGATCCTCTCCTGGTACGATTTCTTGCGCAGGAGTGCTTCATCCTTCGGGTTCGACAAGTATCCTGCAGCAACAAGCACCGAGATTCGACTGGCCCTGGCCAAGAGTGGTGAGTCGCGGCGCTCGACACCGAGACAGGGCGACTGGGTTGACGATGCGATCTTGTCCAATATCAGCCGGGCCAGCTCCGCGGACGATCGATCCTCGCTGGCAGGTCGGCTGACACGGGCGGCGGAACCCTCGCTCTCACCCGAGTCGCTCGCCGGTACGTCCATCACTGTCTCGGCCGAGCTTATGACTCGCCATCCGGACCCTTTTCCACAGAAATAGGACTTGCAGCCATGGGTCGATGACAGACGCGACGAGTTGGCATGTATGGAAATGAAGAGGTTTGACCGTGCTTCTCGTGCAATGCGAATCCGCGCCTTGGCCGGAAGATCACTATCGCCGTTTCGTGTCAAATACACTCTGAATCTCGGGTTCTGCTCAAGAAGCTTGGCCGCGCGTTCGGCGATGGACAAGGTCAAGTCTTTCTCACGGGTTCTTTTCTTGCGTCCGACGACTCCCAGGTCATGCCCACCGTGGCCGGGGTCGAGGACAACAACCCATCGCGCATCACGCGGATTGGCATTCCTGCCTCCGCTTGGGGTCTGGCCGCTTGATGATCCAGTGATCATCACAAGTACTCTCTTGGGCGAGTACGGATCGGTTGTGACAATATACTTCTCGACCAGCCTGCTCATTCTGAACGACAATTGCGCAGAACTGTCGAACTGATGCGCGGCAACCTCGATGACTTCCGGGTGCGGCTGGCTCGCTCGCATCTGCTGCGGGTCCAGGAGGCCATGGTCGAAGGTGAGATTGATCCATTCGCCATCGGTGAGGAACCACTCGTAGTGCAGCGGCTCACGCAGCAGGATTTCAATCAAGATCCCATTGCGACGCATGTCGATGCTGTAGCTGAGGATATTGTATGGACCTTCCTCTTTGGTTTCCGCCGGCGGCTGCACGGGTGGTGTCACGGGAGGCGGTGTCACCGGGGGCGGGTGTGCGCATTGCGCCAGCGCCAGCGCGAGCAGGACCAGCGTTCCATAAAGCAGGAGTTGCCGCCCCGTGCATTGGCGTGCACGGGCGGCTGATCGAGGATGGCGAAAGAGGCGGGAATCCATATCAGGTTAAACGCTATTCGCGCGCGAATCGTTCTCTGCGGATTCGGCGTTCAGTTTCGCGCTCGGCTATGGCTTCCCTCTTGTCGTACAGCTTCTTCCCGCGACCCACGCCCAGTTCGATTTTGGCCACCTTACCCTTGAAATAGAGCCTCAGAGGGACCAGGGTCAATCCCTGCTGCTGCGTCTGCCCGGCCAGACGGCGAATCTGCCGTTTGGACAGCAAGAGCTTACGTGTGCGCGTCGGTTCATGGTTGAAGCGGTTTCCGGCGACATACTCGGGGATGTGGACACCGATAAGCCACACCTCCCCGTTGTCGATACGGGCATAACCCTCTTTGAGGTTACATTTGCCCTCACGCAGCGATTTGACCTCCGTGCCCACCAGACACAAACCCGCCTCAATCGTATCCAGAATCTCATAGCGGTGACGCGCCTGACGGTTGGTGCTGACCAGCTTGATATCGGGCTTCGACGGTCCATCCATTCCACTGTCAATTAAGGCTTTGGCGTGTATGGCTCCAATGGAGAAATGGCCGTCGCTCAAGCGACGCTTGTTCAGTGGGTCAGACACTCCTGTCTGACCACGCGCCCGAGGGAGCGTCACGGGCGGGACGCCCGTGCCACCTTCGGGCGGTGTCGCCTTCGGATTTGGGGCAGCTCATCCTTTTGATTCAGGAATGATCGAAAATGCACTTGCCCAAGCCGGTCGTAAGTGGCATAATCAGATCGGCGCCGAAGTGGTGGAACTGGCAGACACGCTGTGTTCAGGGCGCAGTGCCCTATGGGTGTGCGGGTTCAAATCCCGCCTTCGGCACCAAAGACTTCCACCCCGCCGCGCACACCCGCGGTGGGGTGATTTCATTTGCGCGAGCCAACCTCTTGTGTGAAACTCCAGGAACTTTCGCGCTGAGACCGGATTCGACCCCTTTGGGAAATGATAAGCCCGCTGACCCGGCACGATCTCTTGGCTGACCCGGTCCCGCCCGGCCGTGGCTGGCCTGGTCGTCTGCTCTCCGGGGGATGGCCCGGAGACGCCTGGGGCTCGCGGATCCTGATCGCACTGATCGCGTTCGGCGTCTTTGCTGCCTACTTGCGTCATGAACATTCTGTCGCTGGTGCTCTGGGGTTCTCCTCCGATGATGCGTGGATTCATTTCCGGTTTGCCCAAAATCTGATTTCCGGACATGGTTTCTCATACAACGCCGACCAGCCTGTAGCGGGCTCGACCGCGCCGCTGTGGACCTTGGTTTGCGCCGGGTTCCTCGCAATCCTGGGGGATCCGGTTTGGGCGGGGAAGGTCGCCGGTTTTGTCTGCTGGATACTCGTCCTGTGGGGAATCTTCAGGCTGGCAATGGATCTCACCAGATCGAGGATCGCGGCCTGGGGTGCCACGCTGCTGACCCTGTTGCACCAGCGCGTGATTTGGGGCGCGCTCTCGGGGCTGGAGGCGATGCTCTACTCGGCGCTGGTTATCTGGGCATTGATACTCCACTTCCGGGCGGCTGATGACCCTCGTCGGCCATACTTCCTCGTGACTATCCTGCTGTTCCTGGGCGGACTGACACGCCCCGAACTCTTTTCCCTCGTCCCGCTTTTCTGGCTCGATCGCTGGTGGCTGGGGCGGGCCGATCGCCCGCCGGTTGGTCCTCGGTGGCGCGAGATCGGAATCTCTGCGGCCGCCGGAGTGGTCCTGCTGGTGCCGTATTTCGCCTTTAATTTCTGGACAGTCGGCAGACCATTTCCGCTGACCTTTTACGCGAAAGTATCATCCACAGGGTTGTGGGCGGCTTTGGCTTCTTGCGACCCCGGCCGGGTCGTTGCCGCCATTTTCGGCGACGGATATCAGTACCTGTTCCGCACCTGGGTGCAGTTCCTATTCAGCGAGGTCCCTGCGATGATCGGTTGTTGGTTTCTGTGGTGGAACCTCACGAATGTCCCCGCCCTCGCACGCAGGAAGCTGCGCCTGCTCCTTCTCATTCCGCTCTATTACCTGCTGATTTGCGCCATTTTCACCAGTGGCATTCACGGCGCATTCGGCCGGTACATGATGTTTCTGTTTCCGCTCCTAGGCGTTATCGCGGTGATCGCCGCCTGGCAGTGGCAGCGTGACCAGCGGCCCCGGTCGCGGGGCTTTCTCATCGCTTCCACGGTGCTTGCGGCAGTTTTTGTCATACCCGTTGTGACCGCGATGATCGGGTTGTCCCCGGCCAAATTGTTCTGGCTGGAATTCTACCCTTTCGTGCACTCGATGCCGGATTCCGTCTGGGCTGCGACGACAGACAGCCAGTTTCTGGCCGGGCAGACGATCGCGTTCCGGCTGGGCCCCCTTATGGCTGGGATTGGCGGAGTCCTCTGGGCGGTCGTTCGAGTGATAAAGCATCGCCGATGGATTGCCGGGTCGCTCTGGGGCGCCTGGTTGGTCATCGCCGTTCTTGGTCTCTTCACTTGGGCGCCGATTTGCACACTGGCGGTCAAGAACATCAATGACCTGAATGTCGCCACCGGCCATTGGCTCGATGCCAATCTGCCCCCCGATGCGACGATTGCCGTCAACGACATCGGCGCCATCGGCCATTTCGCCGGACGCCGGCACATCTATGATCTGATGGGTTTGGTCGAGCCGGGCATTCTGCCGTACCGAAAACGCGGGGAGCAGGGGATCTGGGAATACCTGATACTCAAACGGCCCGACTACCTCGCCGTCTTCGACACTTGGTTCCCGGCGCTGGTGCAACGCACCGATGTGCTGGAGGAAGTGCACTCAATCCATGCCGAGAATTACACGCTCTGGGGATACCACACGATAACGATTTACAGGGCGCATTGGGACCGGCTGCCGGGGTAGATACCGTGTTCCACGTCAAGCGAGTAGCCCATGGAGCGCCGGGTTAAAGGCGGTCTGGTTTTTGAGTACACCATGGATCAGGTGAAGCAATTTGCGCATACAGGCGACGATGGCCACTTTCTTCGGTTTGCCCTTGGCCAGCAGACGTTGATACAACTCGGCCAGGACGACGTTGCGGTTCTGCGTCGCGGCGCCCATGGCGGGCATGTAGAGGGCGCGCCGGAGCGCGGCGCGCCCAGACTTGGCAATATGGCTTTTGCCACGCACCGACTGGCCGGATTGCCGATGCGCAGGCGCCAGACCAGCGTGCGCAACCAGCTGTTTACAAGTCCGATCAGTCAACGCCGATCCGCCGTGGGCGATGACGCAGGCCGCCGACCATTCGGCGATGCCCGGGATGGTGCGCAAGAGTTCCGTCTGTTGCCTCAGATCAGGGTGCGCTTGGATGTGCCGATGGAGGCGTTTCTTCAGGGCACGGATGCGGACATCCAGCCAGTCCAACGATTCTTGCAGCGAGGCGATCAACTCCGTCGGCGGGGTCTCGGTGGCCTCCAACGCCTTCAGCCGGTTGCTCTCTTGGGTGTGCATGGCTTGGAGTTGAGCGACGCGCTCCACCAAGGCGCGCATG
>Ga0315273_10001596_pt1 | contig 25946 bp, 16 predicted proteins | sample YL17G02_0_MG_FD_205753 | JGI IMG/M metagenome (GOLD analysis project Ga0315273, IMG submission 205753) | Sediment microbial communities from Yellowstone Lake, YNP, Wyoming, USA - YL17G02_0 | ecosystem: Environmental > Aquatic > Freshwater > Lake > Sediment | place: USA: Wyoming | collected... | reverse complement strand
CCTGCGCCTCCGTAGGTCTCGCTAAGGGTCCGCTGCCGGCCGAACTGATTCGCTACGCTGGACAACTCCTTCACGCTGCGAACATTGCCGAATTGGGCGTTCACTTTTTCGTTGAACTGGTTGAAGAGCATGTCGATGGCCGGCACATCATGCCACGCGTACATCGCCATGTTGTCCGGACCTTGGCTGGGACTGGGCCAGCCGTGCTCCCAGTAATGCCCGGTCCACGCAATCTTCTTGCTCACGGCATACTCATGCCACGGCTTCGCCCAGCGATCGATGAACAATTCCAGGAGCAAGGCGTAGTAGTTATGGCGGATCCGGCGCCAGTCTCCCACTTCTTCAAGCAGGGAAGGGAGATTCGTTTTCAGATCGTAGCCCCAGCGCTTCTGAAACTGCACGAACAGATCGGGCGTGTATTTGAGGGCGCCGCGCCCGGGAGCATTGATGTTCGGCTCGTCCGTGAAGATGCCCGGAACGACGGACCCGAAGTCCGATCCCAGGGCTTTTTCGTATCCGGGCATCGTAACGCTGATGAATTTCTGGGTGACGCCCGGGAGGAGCAGATCCACGTAGGAGAAGCCGCCATTCCAGCCACGCATCGGATACTGGGTCAATCCGAAACAGTAAAAGCCGCCTCCGGCTGGTTCCGCTTTGCCCGTGACATCTTCGAACCGGTCCCCCACGCGTTGCAGGAGGATCTTGCAGGGCCCCTTTTCCTGGAGTGCCAGGCCCTGCCCCTGATTGTAAGACTCGGGCATTTCCGCCGGCACGTGCCCGCCGGCAAAGCCGCTGGGGTAGGAGTTTTCATCGTAGAGCCAGACTACCATGCCGAGCTTCTTGGCGCGGTCTACCGTGTAGCGGATGAGTTGGAACCAGCGGTCGCTGAGATACGGCGTGATCAGGCCCGGCCGGGGGTGGATGATGAGGCCATGGACCCCCTGTTCGGAGAAATCCTTAAGCTCGCGATCGATCACCGTTTCCGTCATATCACCGTTCCAGACAAAAAACGGGACGGTGCTGAACTCCGCGGGAGGATTTGGGAACAACGCCCGGAGCCGGGTGAGGGAATCCACGGTCGCCGCTTGAGCGGACGCCAGGAACATCAATGCCACCATCAAAAGTGCTTTCATCTGAATATCTCCTTAGGACGCCCTTGATCTTGTCGGCGTATCGTTCGGTGAGCAGGGAGAACATGGGGCCTTTACCTCGCTGGTGAGCAGTCGCTCCAGCATGGAGGAAGCGGCCGAGCGGAAAGAAGCGAATCCTTGGATGCCTTTCCGTGGGTGGATGGAGAAACCGATGCCGGTCAACGATATCACGCATGAAATCATCGCGGCGGCGATGGAAGTTCACTGTGCGCCGGGACCGGGATTGCTGGGATCGGCCTTCGAGAAGTGACTGTGCCGTGAGCTGACTGGGCGCGGGATTTTCTTCGAGCGGCAGCGCTCGTTGCAGGTCGAGTTCAAGGGTATGCGGCTGGATTGCGGCTATCGCCTTGACCTGCTCGGGGAATGCAAAGTTGTCGTCGAAATCAAGGCCGTTGAGTCGCTCCTGGCGATTCATGAGGCTCAATTGTTGACCTATCTGAGACTGGGCGGCTGGAAAGTCGGGCTGTTGATCAACTTCAACTCGCCGCCTGCCGCAAATCCCCTCCCGGGGCGGCAGCAGAGGGCAGTATACTGGAATCCTGCATTGCTGCAACCGGGATTTTGACGCACTTCCGGCAGGGCCACAGAGCAAATGGCGTTGGTTGTCTCCCGACATGTGAACGATGCAGACACTCTCCGACCTGTTGAGCAGGAGTGGGCCCTCTCGATGAAGGCAAGCCGAACTCCCGAAGTTTTGCCATTATACGCCCGCACCAAGAAACTTCAGCCGGCGAATCAAACGAATAGAACGATTTAATTCATTGCCTGCCTCTAGAATGGGAGGCTAGCAAGGTTTACGATAGGCGCAGTATGCAAGCGGTCCTTTCACTCGAGCAGCCTCACGGGGCCGAGCAGGCCCGAGGGCAGCAGGGGTGTGGCCTTCGTGTACGGACGGATGTGGGTGAAGGTGTAGCGGCCGGTCGGGCTCGATTTGCCTTGCAGCACCCAGTCGGGCCAGCGCACCAGCCGCCCCTTGTTCCACTCGGCGTCTTCGGGAAGCGCCTCGTCGCCGATCATTCGGTTGGGCCACAGGTTGGTGACTCGAACTTCGAGCCGATTGTCTCCGTCGCGAAGTGCGTCCGTCACATCGATGCGGAATGGACGCTTCCAGAGCACGCCGAGGTCTTTCCCGTTGAGGATCACCTGGGCGAACTCGTGGACCGCGCCCAAGTCGAGGACGACATGCCGGAGTGCGGGCCGGCGAAACGTGGCGCGATATGTCACGGCGCCGCTGTAGTGACGGATGCCGGCTTCAGGGCGCCTGGTCCAGTCTTCGAGTTTGTCGAAGCGAACGGGCGCGGCGGGTCCGCCGAGCGCCGGGTCGAAGGTCGCTTCCCATGGTCCCGGAACATCGTCGATTTCACGGAGCGTTGGGAAGTTCTTCGCTCCAGACCGCGGGCGGCCTGGCGTGCGGAACACGATGAAGTAGCTCTCCTCGGGGTCGAAGCGGAGCGGGATGGTGGTCCGGCCGCTCGCGGCGGCGAAGTCGGGCAGGTCGCGGATGGCGCCGGTCTCCGGGTGCCAGAGTTCCGGCTTGCGTCCCGAAACGCGGAACACGCAGGTGCTGTTGAGGACCCGCCGCTGCGGATTGCTGACGAAGTAGAGGTCGCCGTCGGGCGTCCGCTTGTGGGCGAAGCGGAGCGGGCGGTCGGCGGAAAAGTCGGGAGGCGCGCCGTTCCTGGCGAGCAGAGATTCGATGGCGGATGAGGGCGCATAGAGGTCGTACTGCCGGGGCGATAGATTCGGCGGGATGCCCAGCGGGCCAATCACCCGCGCGCTCCATTCTCCGTCGGTGACAATCAAGCTTTGGGCGCCGCCGCGGTCGCGGACGGCAAGCGCTCCCGCAACTTCGGCCGGTTCGTCGCATAGAATCTCGATCTGATTGCCGCCGGTCCGCAGCGAGCGATCGAGTTCGAACACGGCAACACGCCGGAATCCTTCGGCGTACTTGCGGTCGAGGATGTTCTCGATGCGGGCGGGCTGAACGTCGCTGCCGTTCACGCGCAGGGTGATGGCCACTGTCGCGACCAGGCTGAGTTCCGCCTGGGCCGGAGGGTCGGGGAAGGTGACTGTTCTGCGAAACTGCGTGGCCGGCCCGATCCAGGACGATTTCAGGATGGCGGGGCCATCGTCGCCTTCCCGTGAGACGGGGCGGTACTCGGGCCCCCCGAGGATCTTGCCTTCGAGTGCCTTTGCCTCGCGCCGCAACTCGCTGTCGGATCCGAGGCCGGGCGTTCGCAAGGGTGTGCTGCCCACGATGCGCGCTCCGCGGTCCGCCAATTCCCCGATCTTTCGCGCCAGCCCGAGCGTCATGGCGGGGGACTCGGGCAGCACCAGCACGCGATACTCCGCGCCGGAGGGGAACACGATGCGGCCCCCCTTCACATCGGCCAAAGTGAGCAGCGCCTCGGGTGTGCAGGCGTCGTACTTGTAGCCGGCGGGCGCGGGCCGGGGGGGCTGGAAGACATTTGGCGCACCCTCGGGCGATAGATACAGCACGTCGGCCACGAAGCGGCCCTGCTGGAGCAAATGCTGGCACCGCGCCAGGTACGTGTGCCAGGGCTTCGAGAGACCCCACCACGTCTGCGTCCGGTCGCAGTGCAGGCCGTGGGAGGAGAGCGTCAGTCCCGGCCGGACGTTGGGGAACGGCTGATGCACGTAGCGGTGGATGACGCAGCGGTTCACGCCCTGGGTGAGAGCCCAGTCGCCGTAGGACTTGACGAGCGCGGGATGCAGCTTCCAGCAGTCCTGCGCGCCGGAGGTGAACGCCTCGGCCGCGACGACGGCGCGACCGTAGACATGCGCCACCGAGGCCGCTTCGATCACGCTGAAGCGCGAGTCGAAGTGGCCGCTCCAGAACTCGCACATGGGCACGTCGGCGGGCGAGCCGAGCGTCATGTCGTCGCACGGGTTCATGTCGTAGGGCTCGATCGAGAGCCACAGCCCGGCCTGTTTCGCGAGGCGGCTCATGTGGCGCGTGTGGTTGTCCGTCATGGTCTCGGAGAGCGTCTGGCGGAAGTCCCAGAGGAAGCGCTCGGTCATCTCGGCGCTCTCGATCACCCGGCCTTCGAGAGCGGGCAGCCACGGGACGGGATCGTAGCCGCGGCGCCGGCGAAACTCGTCGCGAAAACCGGCGGACCAGTTCTGCGCGCCGACCTCCCAACTGTCGAGGTGAGTGGCGACGAGCGTCTTGCCGGCGTGCGGGCCCGCATCCTCCACCAGCTTGGCAGTGAAGGCGCGAAAGTGATCGTCGAGCGCGCGCTTGTCGAGCTTGTCGCACTCGAGGCCTTCGAGCGGCGAGGGGCGATTGGTCTGCCCGGTGCTCGTGCGGCCATAGCGGACGATCGTCCACTCTCCAGCGGGGATGTCCCACGCGAGGCGGCCGGACAAGTCCATGCGGTCCGAAAGGTCGACGATGCGATTCCTGTCGATCACCTGGTCGGGGCCGAGGGCTTCGAACTTCACCTGGGGCGCGAACGCGGGCCGGATCTTCGGCATCGAAGTATACGGCCCGCGCCGGTACAGCGCCTTTTCTTCGATATCGGCCGTGCGTGCGGGCTTGGGCGGGGTAGGGAAGGCGAGCACCGCGACGTCGGCGTAGAAACCGCGTACCACGGGCGGTTGGGGAAGCACGCCCTCGAAGCGACGGGGTCCGGCCGCCTTCGCTTCGGCCGCGGTGATCTTCTGCATCGACTGCTCGGGCGCCACCCACGGACCGCCGCTGCCGGTCCATCCGGGCGCGCTGCTCACGCTGACCTGAATCCCGAGGCGGGCCGCTTCGCCAATCATGTGACGGAACAACTCGCGCCAGGCGGGGCTGAAGAACTCGACCGGACCTTTCGGCGTGGTGAGCGAAACCTCCATCAGGATGAAGCCGCCGATGCCGGCCTTTTGCATTGCTTCGAGGTCGGCTGTGATCCCCTCGCGCGTGATGTTGCCGTTCTTCCAGAACCAGTACACCCAGGGGCGAGCGGAGTCGGGCGGGACGGCGAAATCGCGCGCCAGTTGCGCCCAGGGCGAGGCCGCGCGGAGTGCGTCGCTGAACGCGGCGGGGAGCAGCGGGGCGGCGGCCGCGGCGGAGAGGAATTCCCGTCGTGTTCGTTTCACGAATGGATTGCAGCGCGCGTCGGCGGAAGCCGAAGCCCTTCCTTTCGTCATCGCGGTTATTCGAGGGTCACGGTCCGGGACGCGATTCTTAGACCTCATTGCGAGTTCCTCCGGTCTGGTTCACACACTCTCAGGGAGCCCACTTCAGCGCCAACTTCTTTCCCGAGCGGGCACACTCTGTCAGATAAAGATTGATCAGATTTTGATATGGAATCCCGGTTTCTCCGGCTAGAGCTTTAAAATACGCGATGACGTCTGTATTCAGACGGAGTGTCACCTGCTTTTTAAGATGTTTTGCATAGGGATTCTTTATGGAATCCGAGAAGTCGTAGTCTTTTTTCATGGGAATTGCCCGTATTGTGTGCGTTCATTCCGGGTTGCCTTGCGCGCAGATACAATGCGGATTTGTTGCCCATCTTGCCGGTAAGCGTTCGCCACAACGAGCAACCGCGGCTTGGCGCTGAACCCCATAAGGATGAAACGGTTTTCATCGTGCGGGTGATCGGGGTCCGGTTTTAAGCGGGCGTTTTCGTCGGAAAAAGCCGTGGCCGCCACTTCAAACGAGATGCCGTGCTTGCGCCTATTCTCCCGATCCTTCCGTTCATCCGACAAGAAGACCATGTCTTCCATATTGCTTTTATATTGCCTATAGCATGATACTACATGCAGGAACACAATCCCAGCTGTCCTTGCAGGAAATTGGGGGGGGGGGTCGGGTCGAGGGATCGGATCTACAGGCCAGGATTACCATGGTCAAGCGCAGAATGTTCTTTGACGGCGAAATGATGCAGCCCGTATTCTCCTGCCTTCGTCCCATCGCCCAGTATTTGGGCGCCCTCGTGCAGCCCAATCGCGGCCTCGGAATCCTTGAACATCCGCTTGCCGGGTGACGCGGTCAAATCGGCCACCTTGTCTGCCAAGGGACCGATCAGAAAATTATTATTGTCTGCAGCTTGATCGGACCCAGCAGGCCGGAGGGGACAAGCGGGGAATCCTTTGTGTAATGCCGGCACGACGTGAAGGTATAACGGCCCGACGGACGGGGTTTCCCGGTTGTGAACCAGTCGGGCCATTCCAACAACGTTTCGAAATCCTTCCAGTTGCCGTCCAACGGAAGCTGCTCGTCGCCAATAATGCGGTTGATCCAGAGGTTGACGACCGATATCTCCAACGCGTTTTCTCCGGGCCGCGCCGCGCTGGAAATGTCCGCGCGATAAGGCGGCTTCCAGGCGATGCCGCAGTCTTTGCCGTTGAGCCGGACCCTCGCCATCACCTCGACCGCGCCCAGGTCGAGGAATAGTCGGCCATTTCTTCCAGACGCGTCCGCCTCGGTGAGCGTGATGGACTTTCGATAGACCGCCGTCCCGGAATAATAATGAATACGCGGGTCGGTGTGCCTGTTCCAGTCGGTCAGTTCGGTGAGGACAAGTGGTTTCTCGGGGCCGCCCCATTTCGGATCGAACGAGACCTGCCACGGGCCGGCCAACGTAGTCGTCTCGCTCCGCGAGGGAAAATTCTTCGATCCGTCCTCTCGAGGAGCGAAGCGGCTATCTTTCCGGAACACGACGAACCAGCTTTGCATCGGGTCGAAGCGGAGCGGGACGGTGATCCGCCCGTCTTTCTCGGCGAACTCGGGCAGTTGGCGGATCGCGCCGCTTTCCGGATCCCAAAGCTCCGGCCGCTTGCCGGCGACCTGGAAAGTGCACGCAGCGTCGAGTGGGCGGTTTTCCTGGTGGGAGACGAAATAGATGTCTGCGTCGCCGACGCGGCGATGGATGGATTGCAGGCCTGCGCCCTCGAAATCCGGTTGGAGCCGGTCCTGCGCGAAGGCTTCGGCCATGGTTTTGCCGGAGACCACGCGGTTGACGTCCCACAGCGACGCGGCGATGGTTTTAACCTCCGCGTCGCTGTGGGGGGAGCCGGTCAGGCCGGGCGCACCCTGGAGCCGCCGGCCGCCGACTACGCGCGCGCCGGCGTCCACCAACGCGCGGATTTTCCGGGCCAGCGGCAGTGTCATCCTGTCGGTGTCGGGCAGCCGCAAGTAGCGGTAGCTCGCCCCCGAAGGCAAGACGATCCGGCCTTCCTTGACGCTCATCTGGAGCACGACGTCCGACGAACAAAAGTCAAGATCGTAGCCTTTCGGCATTTGCAGCTTCAGATCGTCGACATTCAACGGCGCGCCTTCGCCGGGCCAGTAACAGACATCCGCCACGAATTCGCCCTGCTGGAGCAGATACTGGCACCGCGACAGATAATCCATCCACGGCCGGCTGTAATCCCACCACGTGTTGTGCCGATTGAAATGCTCGCCCCACTTCCGGTGTGTCAGACCGGGAACCATATTGTCATAGGGCTGATGCGCGGACAGGTGGAAGATCATCCGGTTCAGTCCTTCGCAGAATTTCCGGTCACCCATCGCCTTCAGCAGAAATGGATGGTCGCGCCACCCGCGGTCGGAGGTGAATGCTTCGGCGCCCACCACGGGTTTGCCGTAGGTGTGCGCCGCGGAGGCCATGACCTTGGTGGACGCCTCGTACCCGCCCGGACCGGGAAACAGGCCCTCGCCCCTGGCCCAGAACTCGCTGATGGGCATATCGCTGGCGCCGGCGTACGAGAGATTGTCGATGCACAGGTGCCCGTAGGCTTCGATAGAGAGCTTGATGCTGTGCGTGCGAGCCAGGCCTTTCAGGCGGCCGGCGTAGTTGTCGCGGATCATCTCGCTCACGGTCATCCTGACGTCCCAGAGGAATCGCTCGGACAGCTCGGCGCTGCCAACGACGCGCCCCGTGAGAACCGGCAGCCACGGACGCAGATCATACCCGCGCCGCACGCGGAACTCGGCCGGAAACGTGGCCGTCCAGTTCTGGCCCCCGGCCTCCCAGCTGTCAATGTGGACATACCTGAGTGTCTTGCCGGCCGCCGCGCCCGCGCCCTCGAATATCTTTTGCAGGAAAGCGCCGTAGTGGGCCTCGATACCGGCCGCGGCGAGCCGGTCGCATTCCAGACCCACGGCCGCCGCCGGACTGGGCCTGGTCATTTTGAAATTGGAGGCGTGCCCATAGCGGAGGATCAACCATTTGCCGGGCGGCGCATCCCACTTCAATCGGCCGTCCGACCCCATGCGGCCGGTCAAATCCACCAGGCGCCCGGAGGGCGTCACAGAATCGGGGGGCGGCATTGCAGTCGCGTTTCCACCGCGGGGCAACCGCCAATCGGTTCCGTCCTTGAGGTTGATTTCCGTGAGGCGATAAGCGCGGGCTAGCGGCGATGCGGGCGCGGGAATCGCTACCACGGCCACCTCCCTGTAGGAAGATCTTCTTCATAGGTTTCTCCAGACGCAGATTCCGAGCAGAGATATTTCCTCGACAATGTAAGACACCCATGGGACTCGGTGCCTGGCTATTCTATCCCCTCCGCATCCACAACAACTTTCACGAGACATAGGGAGATGAGAATAAGGACAGTATAACCAGGCGCCGATATCCCGATAAACAAGTTTTGACACCAACCGCAGTGACACATAAGCTGCTGGTTGTGCACAACGCGAAAATTGGATTGTTCGGGATCGGACTGGACGCGTACTGGCCCCAGTTCAAGGGGCTCAAGCATCGGCTGGAAGGTTATGTGCGGATCGTCCACGACCGGTTGCAGCGGCGAGGCGTCGAGGTCGTCAACCTCGGTCTGATCGACACGCCGCAGAAGGCGGTCGACGCAGGACACCGGTTCCGCCAAGAAGACCTGGAACTGATCTTTCTGCACGTGACCACCTACGCGCTGTCTTCCACGGTGTTGCCGGTGGTGCAGCGAGCACGAGTGCCGGTGATCGTGTTGAATCTGCAGCCGGCGCCGGCGATTGACTACACGTCGTTCAATCGGATGGGGGACCGCACGGCAATGACCGGCGAGTGGCTGGCGCATTGCGGAGCGTGTCCCGTGCCGGAGATTGCCAACGTCTTCAACCGCGCCCGCGTGGATTTCCACCAGATCACCGGCATGTTGAACGACGATCCGCTGGTCTGGAACGAGGTGGACGCCTGGATCGAAGCGTCGCGGGTGGGGCACGTCATGTTCCACAACCGGCTCGGCTTGATGGGCCATTACTACAGCGGGATGCTGGACATCTACTCCGACATGACCCAGCAGTGCGCGGCATTCGGCGGACACATGGAAATCGTCGAAGTGGACGAACTTTCCGCGCTCCGTCGCGAAGTCAAGCCGACGCAAATTCGGGCGCGGGTGCAGAAATTTCGCCAAGTGTTCGACGTGCAACCGGACTGTCCGACGGCGGAACTGGAACGCGCTGCCCGGACTTCGGTCGCGCTCGACCGGCTCGTCAAGGAACGCGACCTCGGCTCGTTGGCCTATTACTACATGGGCACGGGCAACGCGGAGAACGAGGACACGATCAGCTCGATCATCCTCGGCAACTCGCTGCTGACGGCGCGCGGCATTCCAGTCGCGGGCGAGTACGAGATCAAGAACGTCCAGGCGATGAAGATCATGGACAGCTTCGGCGCCGGCGGTTCGTTCACCGAGTATTACGCGATGGATTACAGCGACGACGTGGTGCTGATGGGCCACGACGGCCCCGGCCACATCGCCATCGCCGAGGGCAAGACGAAGGTGCGACCGCTGCAGGTTTATCACGGCAAGGTCGGCCGCGGGCTGTCCGTGGAGATGTCGGTGAAACACGGCCCGGTCACGCTTCTGTCGGTCGTGCAAACGGTGGACGGCCGGCTGAAGTTTCTGGTCGCCGAGGCCGAATCGGTGCCCGGCCCGATCCTCGAAATCGGCAACACGAACAGCCGGTACCGCTTCAGCATCGGCGCGCGGCGGTTCGTCAATGAGTGGAACGTGCACGGCCCGGCGCACCACTGCGCCGTCGGCCTCGGCCACGTCGCCGACAAAATCGAGAAACTGGGCAAGCTGCTGCGCATGGAAACCGTCCGCGTCTGCTAAGGAGAATCCGAAGCTGAGGGTCTGTCATGGAATAACCGATGCACTTTGCTGCCGGCCCCCCGGCCCGCTGGCGTGGCGCGAGCGACGAGCATGCCGGGTCGCGTATAAGGAGCGAGCAACAAAGCCAGCGGGCCTGCGGGCCGCAGCCCGACGGGGCGCGGCGGCGGACGGGCATCTGCTTCTTTGCCGCTCCTCGACGATGACACCGCATCGCCTGCGTCGCGGCGCCTTGCATCTGCCCGCCCCAGGAGCACCGCAGGTGCGACGGTGCTCGCGCCAAAGTGTATCGGTTATTCCATGACAGACCCTAAGGCTGCATCGAGCCGAACGAAGGGCCGAGGAAGCAGCGCCGCATCGCCGCGAGGCCGCCCGTCGTCTCGCCTTTCTTGTCCTGCCGGGTCCTCTTGAACGTGTCCGTGGCGAATTGCTAATCTGCGCCTCAACTCCAAGCGATTTTAGGGTTTGTCATGATAAGGAAATGCGCGATCTCGGTCATCGCTGCTCTTGCCCGGCTCCTGGGTCCGGGCGGCATCCGTTCTGTCGTCGCCGAGTCCGTTCTCGTCAAACACCAACTACTCAACCTCGATCGTTCGCGGCAGCGGGCACCCAGTCTACGCACTTCCGATCGCCTGGTCTCAGCACTTCAGAAAGCCAAAGCCGAGGGGATCGAAGGGAGCATCTGCACGCATCCCATTGGCTGCTATGGGCATGGCTCCGGCATGATGCTCGGGATGGTGGAAAAACAGTGCTTCGTCCCGGGCACCGGGGAACATCCGCTCTACCCGAGCACTTCCTACTCGATCGAGCTTGGCGCGTCGCATGTCGTCCCCGAGTGGGCCAACGCCAAGATCAGCATGGGGCTGGAAGACGAGGCGATATATACGAAAGAGGGCGCGCCTATTGGGTTGATGGGTACCCGCAAAAGCACGGTGAAAGAAGTCGATTCTTTCGAGAAACGCCAGGCGGTTGCCGTGACCCTGGAAAACTGCTACGACGAATGGCGCCTTGCCCAGATGGCCAAAGAGCTGAACAAACAGGACGACTATGCCTACTTCATGAGGCGCGCGCGTAACTACGAGATCCTGTTGGCAAGCGCATCGGTCTGATGGCGCCCAAGACGGCGGATGGCTACTGGAAGTACGATCCTGAGGAGTTTGACCCGATATGGGCCGGCGGTCAAGGCGGACGCGACTACTACTCCGAGATGAATGCCTGGAGATGCACGTGGCGCGTCCCAACACCGCGTGGGGAAGAGCGCCGGAGGCGGCGCCGCCGTCCATGTCACCCGATCGACCAGCCGGCTCGAATTGAGTGACAACGCCAGATGATGAAAGAAGAAAACAGCATTCGAATAACCAACCAATTCTCGCTGGTCCAAGAGGTGTCTTATGAAGAACAGACTCGAGCTCGTTTGGAGCATCCTTGCTTTTTCCGGGGCAATCGGGCTGGCGCTCCTGATCATGAGCCCCGGTGTTTGCGCCCAGTCGAAAGCAGATCCGTCAACGTTGAAGGGGAAGGTCCTGCTGGGGTATCAGGGTTGGTTCAGTTGCGCCGGAGATGCCTCGGGAAGCGGCAATTGGCGCAGTTGGGCGCGGGGAACGCCCACCGCCGAATCATTGACCGTCGACATGTATCCCGATTTGAGCGAGCTGGAACCCGACGAGCTTTACCCGGTCCCCGACATGACCCTCGGGGGCAAACAAGCTTTCCTGTACTCCGCGTATAACCGGAAGACCGTCGCGAGGCACTTCCAATGGATGAAGGAGTACGGATTGGATGGTGTTCTGGTCCAACGATTCGTGGGAAGCATCCGGGGCAAGCGTGATGGCGGCGATGTCGTGCTGAAGAATGTGATGGCCGGCGCGGAGAAATATGGGCGGACTTTTGCGATCGAGTACGACATTACCGGCGGAAATCCCGAGACATTCTTCCAGGCACTCCGCGAAGACTGGCAATACCTGGTTGATGATTTGAAGGTGACTTCGCATCCGAATTACTTACACCACCAGGGTAAGCCGGTCTTGTCGATCTGGGGCATGGGACTGGAAGTGGCGCGTCACGTTCCGCGAGATCCTGAGACCGCCAAGGAAATCATCGAATGGTTCAAGACAAAGGCGCCGAGGGCTTGCCAGGTGTTTTATATGGGCGGCACGCCTTCCCGTTGGCGGGCCCTCACGAACGATGCTCAAAGGGACCCAGGTTGGACGGAGGTCTACCGAATGATGGATGTCATCCAACCCTGGACCGTGGGCCGATACCGCAACAATGACGCGGCGGACCGGTGGAAAACCGACATGCTCGGCCCTGACCTGGCCTGGACCGCCAAGAACGAACTGATCTATATGCCGGTCATCTTCCCGGGATTCTCCTGGTATAACCTGAAGCGAGAATCACAAAAAAATTCCATTCCGAGAAATCGCGGCGAGTTTCTGTGGCGCCAGGCATACAACGCCAAGATGGCCGGGGCGGTGGCGCTGAAGATCGCCATGTTTGATGAAGTCAATGAGAGCACGGCCATGTTCAAACTGGCTGCCCGCAGGAAGGATGCACCCGATCAGGGCTATTGGCTGACCCTGGATGCTGATGGGCACGAACTTCCCAGTGATTGGTATTTGCGTCTGGCCGGCGAGATCACGCGCATGTTTCACGGAGAGATCGCACCGTCCCCGGAGCTGCCGTCGAACCCTGGACCTACTCGCAGGTAGCTGGGGAGACGCCTATGAACTTTTACCAGATTCAAACAACGAAGCCGATTCAGCAGCCACATACTGTGACCATCCGGGCAGATTCACGGCACTGCAACGATTCTTGCCGGTTTTCCGCCGTTGAGCGTGGGGCTTCGATTTGAGCAAGTCGGGGAGAAGGTGAAAATGCGGGGCAGAAGAGCTTTTATTGCTTGTGGAGTGAAAAATGCCATGGTAGGTGGAGCCTTCATCAACATGAATCCGCGGGCGATGGGGGCGAACGAGAGAGTGAATCTTGCCCTCATCGGTGGCAGGAATCAGGGGCGTGGGGTCGCCCTCCGTAGCATCAAGCAAGGGGCACGAATCAAGACGTTTTGCGATCTGGATGATGCCATTCTGGAAAAGACAGGATCTCAAATTTCCGAGTGGAGATCGGCCGCCTCAGCACCACGCTGACGCACTTGGGCAACATTTCGCACAAGTTGCGGCGTGACATCGTGTTCGACCCGTCCACTGAGACGTTTCCGGGTGGCTTCCCGCTCGCGACCGCTGGCTGGAGGAACAATGGGGCGTTTCCTAGTCGCGTTTGCAGCTATTCTGATGGCAGTCCCGGGCCGCGCCCGGAGTCCGGCGGAGCAGCAGTTCAATGAGGCGGGAGTCTGCTCGCGGTGCCACGCGTTATATGTGGCGGAGTGGGCCATATCCGCTCACCGCTTTCTATCTGGGCAAATATGAACTGACCCAGGCGCAGTGGGAAGCATTGTTGGGAGTCAATGCGAGTGCGCACCAGGGTACCGCCTTTCCGGAATCAGACCAGTTCCCGGTGGACCAAGTCTCGTGGGAGGACTGTCAAATCCTGATCAAAAAGCTGAATGAAAGCTTTCCTGGCGGGGGATTCCGGTTGCCCACGGAAGTCGAATGGGAATTCGCCGCGCGGGGTGGAGAGGAGTACAGGAGCGCTGAAGCAAAAGCCCCGCGGCCGGTAAGGAACGGGAAACCAAATCGCCTCGGGTTGGTCGACATGCTGGGAAATGTCCGGGAGTGGTGCTCGAGCCTTTATCGGCCGTATCCGTACAGCGCGAGCGACGGACGGGAGGTTGCGGGCGCGCCGGGCTATCGAGTTTTGCGGGGAGGGAGCTAAGCAGACGCCGTGATCATAATTCATCCGAGTGCACGGCATGGCGACCGCCCTGACCGCCGTTTTGCCTGGAACGGCATGCGCTTGGCGCGAGATGTTCCCAACGGGAGGTAAGACATGTCCGGCAGATGCTGTTTTGCAGCCGGTTTCAGCGAGGCGAACATCAATGTGGAGAGTTCCATCAGCATGCGAGGCTGTGCCTCTAGCGGGAGTTTATTGCAGCGGATCCATTTCATTGCGATAAGTCCAACTCTGCCAAGTGTTTGGCCGCCGCGAACTCGTATGACCCCATTGAGGTGGGTGATACGATGGGGAGCAAGCCAAGCCCATCAGAATCAACATCCATAGGGCAATCTTCAGGCGGTTTTCAGTAAACTCCCGCCAGCAAGAACAGGCACCCGGCAAGCTCGAGCGCGGGAGAGACAAAATGAGACGATTTAATGCCGTGGTACGGGTCATAGCAATGCTGCTGCTGTGCGCTATCGGAACTTGCGCCGCACTGCCGCCTGGATATAAGGGGAAGCCGTTCAAGGACAAGATTCATAAGTACGGTCCCAACCAATCCTTCCCGCCGATCTCAACCGGTCCTGCCTGACATAAAAAAGCCTGCCAGCACGAGCGGAACCAACACGTGGGAAAGGCCGAGGCAGCCGCACCTCGGAATCTCTCTGCAATCGACTGACTTTCGCCGTGCTATAATGACACTGCCTGGCGTTTGAATCACGCGAACGTATGTAACGTCGTGTCACGTCGATTAACAGAGGGCGGCATCGGCATGTCCGGCAAAATCACAACGCGGCACTCGAATGGAGGAACAGAGGCGCCAGTCTCCCAGGAGGAGGCCTCCAGCCACATCGAAAGAGTCCTGAGCAGCGCCCTTTTCCACGGGTCCGAGACCTCGCGCCAGCTCCTGCTATTTTTAGCAAAAAGTTCGGCGGAAGATCCCAACCGGAACCCAAAGGAACATGAGATTGCTATGGGTGTGCTGGGCCGCGGCGTCGAATTTGACCCGCGTGTGGATTCGGTGGTGAGGGTGCAGATCGGTCGCCTGCGCTCCAAGCTCGCCGAGTACTATGTCTCCGAAGGCAGTCAGGACGAAGTCGTTCTACAGGTTCCAAAGGGGGAGTATCATCTAAACTTCCTCCGGCGGGGCTCCGGCGAGGGATTTAGGTTCGAGCTGCCGTCGAAGAGTCTCGCCTCGCGAAATCGGAGGATTTGGTGGTATCTGGGGCTATTCGGTGTGGCTATTGTGGCCGTGGTCTTCGGCGTCGCGAAGCTACTCTTTCAGGAAAGCACGGCCAAAAAGCAATCAGCTCTGGACGTCCTCCCCTGGTCGGTTTTGTTGCGGAGTGATCGGCGCCTCCACCTCATACTTTCGGATCCTGATATCGCCGTAACCCAGGCGCTGTTCTCCTACCGCATCTCTCTCTCCGACTATGCGAACAAGCGCTATCTGCCGGACTCACTTCTGCCTCTTCCGTGGCTATCAGATCCTGGACGGTTTTTTCGGGGTGTGAACGTATCCTCCGCGGCTTTCACCGCAGCCATGAGTTTTTGCGAACTCACCGTCCCATTTTCAAAGCCGCTGGAGAGTCATTTGCCAAGGACTTTGCAGTTGCGGGATATCAAGACCGACGATAACTTCATCCTCCTTGGCAGCCCGCGTTCCAACCCTTGGGGCGAGCTCTTCGCGGACCAACTAGACTTCTATTTCGTGCGTGAGGACCCTTCCGGCCCAGAGGTTATCCACAATCGGAGGCCGCAGCCGGGAGAGCTCCCGCGCTATGTTCCTTCCGCGGCGGGATGGGAAACGGGCCAAGGATTCGCGATTCTGGCTTTCGCCGGCAATCCTGGTCAGCGCGGCCACGTTCTCCTGGTCGCGGGCACAAACGCGGAGGGCACAGAGGCGGCCTCCAAGCTTGCCGTCAAATTGGATCTTCTCTGCTCGGTTCTCGCAAAGAACAGCATTGATCCCCAGGGTCCGCTGAGCCATTTCGAAGTCTTGCTGAAGGTGCAAACAATGGCTGGATCACCACACGAATTCGAGGTGATCGCCTGCCATCGACTTAAGCTTTAACCACTGCCCTGAACGCAGCTTCTTCCACCTTATTTTAAGCCATCCCTTCATATTGACAAGACTACAGACCGATTAACATTACGTTGCATACCGTCACTTTATGTTCAATACGCCTGTTGTGACTTCCAATCCCTGCCGGGCGGGAGGCATGATCCGAAGGCTGGATTTGTGCATGGACGCTGTTCAACTGCATCGGAGGTCACTACTGTCCAAGATAGCCGGGAAACCCCTCTCTTAACGCCGTAAGTTGTTGAAAACAAAGGACCGAAAATACTGGTCGCAAACGAGGCTGTCTTTTCCGGAACGATGCTGTCCAAATCCCGGCAGCACGGAAGCACGGCTCGGAGATCGAGAGAATCGCCTCGGGAGGCCCATCTGGCCGCGTTTTTGGCGGGCTCAGGACAGAATCCACGGCGCGGATGCTGTCCAAACCCGGATGGCCCGAAACCTATTTTGGACAAGAGGGATCGGAGGTATGCAATGAGAAACTGTTTAGTCATTGTGATCATGACCCTGGCATTCGCATGTCCTGTCTTAGCCCAGGTGGAGAACGGAGCCATAACCGGCATCGTCACCGATGCCAGCGATGCGCGCATACCCGGTGTGGCCATCACTCTGAGGAACGTAGATTCGGGCGTAAAAACAGTCACGGAGACCAATGCGGAGGGATACTACACTCTCCCGTACCTGAAACCAGGCACCTATGAGATTTCAGTGACCCAAGCCGGATTCAAGAAATCGGTAGTCAGCGATATCAAAATCCTGGTTGGGTTGACGGCGACCATCAACATCAGGCTCGAAATTGGAGAGCCGACCAGCGAAACGGTCGTAGTGGAAGCGGCGACGGTGCACTTGGAGCGGCAGTCTGCCTCCCTCGGCAACGTTGTTGGAGCCGTCCAATTGACCGAGTTGCCATTGTCGGGCAGGAGCCCGTATGCGCTGGTGACGCTGGCGCCGGGAGTCATGCCTGCTGGCAATGAAGGTACTGGACCGATCATCAACGGCGGGCGCTCCAATACCAGCGATGTGCTTCTCGATGGCGCCACGACGCGCAATACAACCACGAATGATAACACCTACCGCCCCCCGCTCGAGGCCGTAGCGGAGTTCAAGGTAATTACCAACAATTTCTCCGCTGAATATGGTCGTTCAGGCGGCGGGGTGCTGACGGCCGCGACACGGAGCGGCACCAATAAGTTGCGCGGCAGCTTCTTCGAGTTCGTCCGCAACGATTTCTTTAATGCCAACGGTTGGACCAGAAACAAGAACGGTCAGTCGCGGCCGCGGGTTCGCCACAACGAATATGGCTTCGCGGTTGGCGGGCCGGTCTTAATCCCAAAAATTTACGACGGCCGCAATAAAACTCATTTCTTCGTGACCCTGGAGAAAGTCCCGGAGGTCAATCCGGATGACATGATTTACACCGTGCCGACGGCCCTGCAAAAGAACGGTGATTTTTCTCAGAACTTCGATCGCAACGGCAGTCTGATCAAAATCTATGATCCCTTGACCACACGGGTAGATCCGGCTAATCCATCCAAGTACATTCGCGATCAGTTCCCTGGTAACAAGATTCCGTCAACGCGCTTCAATCCCATTGCGGTCAAACTGCTGCAGTTCTACCCTAATCCAACCAACACCGACATTACGAACAACTTCATCCAAAACGCGAGACAAGCGAACAACAATACGCGTTGGTTTCTAAGATTGGATCACGCCATTGGCTCGAAGCAGTCGCTCTTTTTTACCTATGGCCATTCGTTCAACGAACGGTCCACACCCGGGATAAACGTCGCATTTCCCCAAGAAGGCACGAATGGAGAAAAGGGAACGCGTACAATTGAGCCGCAAACATTCATGTTGAGCGATAGCGTTGTTTTTCATCCCAACTTGATCGGGGAGTTCCGGGTGGGTTTGACGCGCCAGGTTGTCGCTACCGCTCCCCGGAGCAAAGGCTACGACTGGACGCAACTGGGTTTTTCACAGTCGTTATACAGCATTTCCGGCCAGATTCATTTTCCCCTGATCAATATCCAGGATTATGCTTCACTCGGTCCGAACCGCGCTTCGGATTATTACGACGCGGAATACACTACAGAGTCAATCGCCCACATCACCTGGATTCGTGGGGTGCACACCCTTAAGACAGGATTCGAATTTTCTTTCCTGGCAGCCAATATGTTTCGTCCCGAAACGCCATCGGGCAGGTACGATTTCAATAGGAACTACACCTATGGCCCTGATCCAAATGCGACCGCAGGCGGCAACGGGGTGGCGACGCTGCTGTTGGGGGCGCCCACTGGGGGAAATTGGTCCTTTGACCCATCGTTCGCCGCTTCACAGAAGTATTGGAGCTTCTACATCAATGATGACTGGAAGTTGAGGCGCAACCTGACTTTCAACCTAGGCATGCGATGGGAATACAACCAGCCCTGGACAGAGCGATTCAACCAGCTGGGCTATTTCGACCCCGACGCTACTGATCCGCAAAGCGGGCTGAAAGGTCGCCTGGTCTTGACCGGCAAAGACGGCAACCCTCGTACACAATTCAATCCCGACAAAAACAACTTCGCGCCGCGCCTGGGGCTGGCTTGGGAGTTCGCCAAGAACACGGTGGCGCGCGTCGGCTACGCCATGCAATACTTTCCGGGAAATGGCGGTGTTGGTTCCGCCCCAAGCGATCTGGGCAGTGGATTTGTTGCCCAGACGGGCACCTCGCTTCTGCCACTACAGGCTGCGCCAAACACGCCGCCTCCCGGGGCAACCATGGCGGATGCTTTTCAGTCAGGATTGTTCTATCCACCATCTGACGGTGTCGGGGGTGGTATCAGTACTGCATTTCGCGATTATGTGACTCCCGTGAACCATGCCTGGAACCTGAACATTCAGCGCATGCTGCCTTATGGGATCATGCTTGAAACCGCCTATGTCGGCGGCCGCGGCATGCATTACTGGATAAACCGGGAACGGAATGCCGTAAGTACGAGCAATCTCAGCCTTGGCTCGAAGTTGGACTCTGTGGTCGCCAACCCGTTTTACGGCAAAATCAAAACCGGCGCCCTGAGCGCAGCAACGGTCCGCTACAGTCAATTACTGAGGCCATGGCAACATTACCAGGGCATAAGCCGATTCCGCGACGCGGTGGGCGATTCGATTTACCACGGTTTCACCCTATCCGTACAAAAGAGGATGAGCCAAGGGCTATTGCTGCAGGCCAACTATACGATCAGCAAGCAGCTTGACAATGCGCCGGAGAGGTTTGCGGGAGGCGGCAACTTTGCCGATCCCAACAACCTCAACCTCTATCGTGCCATTGTTGCGTTTGATCGTCCCCACTATCTGGCAATGAACTACATCTATGAACTGCCGTTCGGGCAAGGCAAAACCCGGGTGAATAACGGCTGGATATCGCGAATTGTGGGCAACTGGCAGCTGAGCGGAATTACCACCTTAGCCAAAGGTGTGCCGCTGATCATCACGAATAATTCCGCGAATAACACCGGACTTCCCGGAGTCAGCGGGAACCTACCCAATAGGTCGGGTGATCCGCTGCTCCCGTCCGACCAGCGAGCACTTAACAAGTATTTCGATACCAGTGTCTTCTCCACGCCGGCAGCCTATACTCTCGGGAACGGCTCACGCACCGAACCTCGCCTCCGTGGACCGGGCACAATCAGGTTTGACCTGGGCCTTTCCCGGTCTCAAAAGCTCTGGGAGGGCGCGAGTTTGCAATTCCGTTTGGAAGCTTTCAACGCCTTCAACCGCGTGAACTTCAGCGGACCCAATACCGCGGTCGGGAACGTTGACTTCGGAAGGATCACTGCAGCGGGCGGCGGGCGGGAACTGCAAATTGGAATCCGACTTTCCTATTGATCACCGGCCCAAACGATGCCAAATTCGCGGGCGCGGGGTGCCGCCGTGATCACGTTCCTTTAATGAGCGAATACTTGGCGACAATTGGGCATGTTCCGGGATCATTCGCGGGAAGCCGACGCGCCGCCACCAAAGGGAGAGTACAATGAACCAAAACAACCTGAAACTAAACGGAACCGCATCGGGAGTGCGGCGCGCCGGCAGCCTTGCGGTTCTGTCAATCGTTCTCCTCATTCTTTCAACCGCGAATCTGCAGGCGCAGGCGGTGAAAGCGAGCCTTGTCGGAACGGTAACCGACAGTTCCGGCGCCGTCGTTCCCGGCGCGGAAGTTACCATCACCGAAATCAATACAAACTCTACCCGTTCGATAAGCACGAACGCGAGCGGCAATTATGTCTTCAGCAACCTCAATCCGGGAGTATATCGTATCGAGGCCAAACTCGCGGGCTTTAAGACGGGCGTGGTGGACAAGGTTGATGTACTGGTCAACACCACGCAGCGCGCCGACCTGCAGCTGCAGCCTGGCGCGGTCAGCGAGACGGTCGAGGTTACCGCTATCGCTCCCCTGATGCAGACCGACCGGTCCGACATCGGCCGCAAGATCGAGGTCGTGCAGATGCAGGGCCTTCCAATGGCCAGAAACCGAAACTTTCAAATCCTAATAAATCTGGTCCCTGGAACCACTCCTTCGGAACGGCCTCACTCTGAGTTTTTCAATGCGCAAGACAGCTTGGCGACACGTGTTAATGGGCAGGGGCGGTATGCGAATAACGTGCAGATCGAGGGTGTGGATAACAATCAGCGCACCGGTTTGCTTACGGCGCTGATCCCTCCCATCGAGGCGCTTCAGACTGTCGATGTCACTACCAGCAACTACGACGCCGAGCTGGGCCGAGCAGGCGGCGCCGTCACGAACGTCGTTCTGAAATCGGGCACGAACCAATTTCACGGCAGCGCCTACGAGTTCAATCGGGTTAACGCTCTGTATGCGCGCAACTACTTTTCCGCCACCGATGCGCCGCATACCGTGTTCAACCAGTTTGGCGTTACCTATGGCGGGCCGATAATCAAAGACAAGACGTTCTTTTTTGCCGATTACATGGGCCTGCGCATCCGCCAGGGCAATTTCAACCAATTCACCGTCCCGACGATGGCCTTCCGATCGGGCGACCTGAGCGCGGCGCCATCCCTGATCTATGATCCGGCCACCGGAACGTCGGACGGCAAAGGAAGGGTGGCGTTTGCAGGGAATAGAATTCCCGACAGCCGCATCAGCCCTATTGCAAAGAAAGTCCTGGCTCTGATCCCCGCTCCCACCCAGTCGGGTTTGACCAGCAACTGGCAGGGGCCGACGGTGCTTGTAAAGGACACCTACGGGTATGACTTTAAGATCGACCACAAGCTGCGCCAGATGGACAGCATGTCGGTTCGTTACTCCTTCTCGCGCCCGCGCGTGTTCGATCCCGGTGCTTATATGAATCTGGCTGGAGGCCCCAGAAGCGGTGGTTTTGCCGGTGAAGGCATCCAGAAAGCCCATAACGGCGCCTTCGGCTACAACCACATTTTCACGCCGCGCTTCATCACGGAATTTCGCTTCGGGATCATGCGCTACCGCAATGATGCGAAGAATCAAGACAATGGAAGCAAGGCCTCGGACGAACTTGGAGTCAAGGGGGTCAACCTGGATTGGTTTACGAGTGGGCTGACCGGAATCAACGTTAACGGTTTCAGCAACCCCATTGTCGGTTTCTCGGCCAGCCTCCCGTGGGTTCGAGCCGAAACGAACTTCGACTGGGTCAGCAACTGGACGTATGTGAAAGGTAACCATACGATGAAGTGGGGAGTTGACCTTCGCCGCAACCGCGACGACTTGCTGCAAACACAGACCTACTCGCCTCGCGGCCTGTGGACATTCAGCGAGGGTCCGACCGCCTTGAACGGCGATCCCAAGACGAGCCTTGGCAATTCATTCGCGGCTTTTCTGCTGGATGTACCCAACTCTTATGGCCGCGATCTGCCCGGCATCTACCCTTGTTTTCGGCAAACGCAACTCTTTTCCTACTTCCAGGACAAGTGGCAGGTCAGCAAGAAGCTGACGCTAGATTTGGGCTTGCGTCATGAGATATATTTCGCGCCCACGACGCCTCATCGCGCAGGATTCTCAAATTACGACCCGAGCACAAATAGTCTGCTTCTGTCAGGTGTGGGCGGCAATCCTGGAGACCTGAATGTAGGTACGTACCTCAGGAACTTTGCTCCCCGGACCGGAATGGCATACCGGATTACGGAAAAGACTGTCGTCCGGGCCGCCTTTGGTCTGTCCACTGACCCTGCCTATCCTGATGATAAGTGGGCGTTCAATTATCCGGTGAAACAGAACAACGCTTTCAACGCGGCCAACTCCTACAGCGCTGCCGGCAGCATGGCAGCCGGATTCCCGGCTCCGCTCCCCGTCGTAATCCCGGACAGCGGGATCATCCCGAACGCTCCCGCGCAGAATTACAATATAGTTCCGGCGGGGCTCCGCCAGGGTTATGTCGAATCCTGGAATGTAGCAATTCAGCGACAGCTTCCGCACAACTTTGCGCTTGAAGCTGCCTATGTCGGGAACCACACGGTGGGAACTCTCAACAATGTTAACATCAACGCCGGCCAGATCCCAGGCGCGGGATCGAACGGGCAGCCTCTTAGAATTAAATTCGGTCGGACCGCTTCGACTACGATATGGACCCGCTTCAGCCACAATTACAATGGCCTCCAGATCAAGTTCGATCGCCGCTACACCAATGGACTCGCCATAACGACAGCCTATACCCTAAGCAAAGCCATTGATTATGCAACAGACAACGGCGGCTTGGGCATACCAATCAATTTCAGCATGAATCGCGGGCGCTCCGGTCAAGACCGGACGCATATGTACGTCCAGAGCTTTGTATGGGATTTGCCTGTTGGCAAGGGCAAGAGGTGGCTTTCGTCCGGGCCGGCGAGCTGGATTCTGGGCGGCTGGCAATTCAATGGGGTGATTTCGGGCGTCACCGGCACGCCGATGACGTTCACCTACAGCTCGACTTCGCTCAATGCGCCCGGAAACAGTCAGCGGGCGAACATAAACGGAACGCCGACTGTCTTGGGCAACCTAGGCAAGGGAGTGAAGTGGTTTGATACGAGCGTATTCTCCATCCCTGCTCCGGCCACATTCGGCAACGCCGGGCGAAACACCTTTAGCGGGCCGGGCTACGTGAATCTCGACATGTCGGTGGTAAAGAGATTCCAATTCACAGAGCGCTTCAGGGCGGAGCTGCGCGCGGAGGCGTTTAACCTCCCAAACAATCCGCACTTCAACAATCCGAACTCGGCGCTCGATTCCACCGCGTTCGGCGAAGTGTCAGGTGCCTTCGGCGAGCGCCAGATGCAGCTCGGCATCAAGATCTTCTTCTGATCCCTTCGGACCGGGCATTGACTATGATGATGGATAGTAGTTCGCTTTTTGCCGACGGGAACAGGATTGCACCGGTTGGGGTGGAAATCTCCCGGAATTATCCCTCCTGGCAAGTGAAACCAGGCGTTTTCTGCGGCTGGGGTGACGGATAGGCTCGAATAGGCCCAAAAGGGCGAGGAGACGCATCGCCCGGGCTCGGGGGAAGCTTCTTCTCTCCCTTTTGCAGTCGATGGCGGGGCGCACTCTCCCCGTTGCTTGCCGTTGCCGATTGACCATGGCTGCCGGCCCCGCGCTCGGCGGGCTTCAATCCACGCCTTCAAACAACCACCCCGTGGCCTCCGAGGCAAGAAAATCCGCATCCGCGACCTCAAGCGGGTCGGGATCGATCCAGGAATCGAACTCCTCCACGACCTTCTACTTTATCTGTGCTTTTCTGCGCTTGCGCTGAGCCCCGTGTGGCAGGATGTGATTCTTGCCACTTGCTCCCGGCTCACGTCTTGGACCCCACGAAATTCTCGCGCCACTTGGCGCGGGAGGGATGGGCGAAGTCTTTCGAGCGATACGCGTCCGGACCGCGAGGTGGCGCTCAAGGTACTGAACGAAGATGCGGTGCACAATCCCGAACGGCGCGCCAAGTTTGAGCGCGAGGCCCGCGCTGTGGCCGCGCTGAATCCTCCCAACATTGTCGCCTTGTCCGACATCGGCGACGAAGCGGGCACGTTCTACATCGTCAGCGAACTCGTCGCCGGCGAATCCTTGCGCGAGCGCATCCGCCGCGGCCGGGCTCCAACGCGAGAACTGTATCGAATCGCGGTGCAGTCGGCCGATGGAATGGCGGCCGCGCATGCCGCGGGCATTACCCATCTCGATCGAACAGGCCACGGATGGCCTTGGGTATCGAGAAGGTCCAGTGGTGATACGGGACTGGAGGGAGGATCTCGGCAGCGAGTTTTAAGACAACCCGCCAATATCTTCGTTACTGAAAGCGGGCAGGCCGAGATTCTCGACTTCAGATTGGCCAAACTTCCTGAAGTACATCGGCAGGCCACGGAGACGACTGCCACTGCCGAGGGATTCCTCACCGGTCCGGGCAGCGCGGTGGGCACGATTGCTTACACGTCTCCCGATCAGGCCCGCGGCGAGGAGCTCGACGCCCGCTCCGACCTGTTCTCTTTTTCGTGTCGTTCCATACGAAATGGCCACGGGCCGGCAGGCGTTTGCCGGCAATACCTCGGGCATCATCTTCGAGGCTATTCTCAACAAGGCTCCCACCTCGCCCATGCATTTGAATCCGGAAGTTCCCGGTCAGCTGGAGCAGATCATCAACAAGGCCTTGGAGAAACACCGAAAGCTGCGCTACCAGAGCGCCTGCGATCTGGGTACTGACTTGCAGCGGATGAAGCGAGACCGCGATTCGGGACGCAAGACGCCGCAGGCGCCCACCGAGCCCGCCCGAATTCCGTCACTCGCGGTGCTTCCCTTCGCCAACCCCAGCGCCGACAAGGAGAACGAATATTTCAGCGACGGATTGGCGGAAGAGATCATCAATGCGCTCACCCAACTGCCTGGGCTGAAGGTGACGGCCCTCTTCCATCACAGATCGCACCAACGCTATCATCTTCGCGCATCCGTTTGTGCAGACAGTCCTTCGGCCAGCGATCCCGGCAAGGCATCCGGGTAGCGTGCAGGAATTTCGGGGGATTCCAATTCATTCCCCGTACATTTCCGTGATGATTCTCCTCGAGACTGCGGCTTCATCTTCGGAGAGAGCTCCGACCCTGGTTCCAAGCCGGCTCTTGCTGATCGTCCGGATCCGGGCAACCGCAATTTCCGCATTACGGCGGCCGATCCGGACTTGCAGCCGGGAACGCCAGGCGGGATGAATGCTGGTCGTCAAGGGGCATACCGTCACGGTTTGGAGCCGTTCGTTCAAAATGTCCAGACTGACGATGACGACCGGGCTCCTTTTTGCCATCTCCGCCCCTTGTGCGGATTCCAGGTCGGCCCAGCGGATTTCATAGCGTTGGACCGCTTTATGCCGCCGGATTGCCTTGCATCCGGCATTGTGTTCGGCAACTCCCGGGGCCTTTCCGGCATTCCAGGGAATGGCTTCCAGTCCGTCGGCAGCGGTAGCATCCAACTCGCTCCAGCCCTCTCCGGAGAGCGCCATTTCCCGGGCAGTATCCTCCCATGAGGTTTGCAGACGAGCGTCCCACGGGGCGCAGCAAGATTCCATCGCTCCTTTCTTCCATAAAGATGGTGGCGCCAATCCCGTATCGGCACAAGGTTGCTGCCGGAATACGAATCCCCTTGGAGTTGCCGATGCGTGCGATTTTGAGTTCAACGGTTTTCATGTAATTACTGTAATTACCTTTGGCGGCGGAGCGCTGGCGTCCCGCCCGCTGCAGGTTTATCACGGCAAGGTCGGCCGCGGGCTGTCCGTGGAGATGTCGGTGAAACACGGCCCGGTCACGCTTCTGTCGGTCGTGCAAACGGTGGACGGCCGGCTGAAGTTTCT
>Ga0315273_10001595_pt1 | contig 25961 bp, 22 predicted proteins | sample YL17G02_0_MG_FD_205753 | JGI IMG/M metagenome (GOLD analysis project Ga0315273, IMG submission 205753) | Sediment microbial communities from Yellowstone Lake, YNP, Wyoming, USA - YL17G02_0 | ecosystem: Environmental > Aquatic > Freshwater > Lake > Sediment | place: USA: Wyoming | collected... | reverse complement strand
ACATCAGCTATCAACTCGAATATACACATCGAACCAAAAAGTGCCCAGGCCACAGCACTCATCGCATCACTTCTTGGGTACACAAGTGTGACCCGTCGTGGTCTCCCCGCACACCCAGTCCTTCGGCGCATTGGGGTTGGAGACCGGCTTCACCTGCGTGCAGTCAAGAACGCGCTGCCACTTTTGGTTGGAGCCGCACAGCTCCACGATCTGAGCGTTGCAACGAGTCGCTTTGACCTGCTGACAAGGAGAGCCGCAACCTGCCCAGAGCACCAGAGCAACGATTAGGATACGCACGGTGTTTCTCCTTTCAGTCGACTGCTTGAACGATAGGCTTCCCACCACCACCAACAACCTGACAGCGGAACTCTACCCACTTCACGCGTACGTCGCCCAGGAAGAATTCCACAACGGTGCCGCCCGCGTGTTCGCCAGGCACCAAGGGATTCTCTGCAAAGTCGTAAAGGGAACGAACCACGATACGGTCATAGTGTGGATGTTGTGGCTTGTATTCGCCGAACCCCAAGCACAGGTAGTAGTGTGCGATGCGCTTGATGACGGGTGTTAGACCGAGGAAGCGTTCTATCTTCGTCTCGGACATCGCATAGCCTATGTCTCCACGGGGAAGTACTGATAGAAATTCCACTGGTGCTTCTTTTTGACTAGGGTTACCTGAATCTTTTTTGCCTGCTGGCACTCTTCGCAGATTACCGCAATGAGCCGCCCTTTGTCGTTGATCACCATCGCCTGGTCCAACCGTGTTGATTTTTCACAGTTGCTGCACGGGCGTTCGTTACCGTTCTCTGTTTTTGTAGGCATGTGTGATCCTCTTTAGCTACATCCGGATGTTGCACCACAGGTGGAACAACTGTAACAGGACCCGTTGCGAACCATGATGGCACCACACTCAGTACATGGGGGTGCATCCATATACGTACTCATGGGTGTCATACGTTGCAGATCCAGCGCTGGGTCTGTGTCATTGTCCACAATAAAACCCTCTTCTGCTAGTGAAACGCCCGGTGCGTCTGCGCTATCGTCGTGACCGTTGCTCATCTGTGCATGTAGAAAAACTGCACCAAGCTTGCGCACGATCGCGTCGTAGATGGAATGCGCAAAGCGAATGTCTGGGTCTGCGGAATAGCCCATGGGTTCGAACTTGGTGTGACTGAACTTCTGCACAAGGACAGCAAGAGGAACTCCGTACTGAAGACAATAGGAGATAGACTGAGCCCAGCCATCAACAAGACCTTGAATGGTTGAACCTTCTTTCGAAAGACGTACGAAAATCTCCCCAGGCATTCCCGTGTCTTCATAGGGCGTAGCGAGGATGTAGCCCTTGATGTTCTGAAACGCGAACCGAATACGATGCATGTTCGTCTGATGGTTGGCGAGCTTGCGTCTTACGATACGCGGCGCTGCATCTTCTACGGTAGGCATCAGCACTGCGGTAATGAGCGGCTGACTCTTTTTGCAGTTGTCACGATAGACCGCGATGTTCTTGATGCCTCGTTGCCAAGCCTTGATGTAGACCTCTCCGATCTGTTCGGGCGCTGCTTCATGAGGTAGGTTCACGGTCTTGCTGATGGAGCCTGAGATGAACGGTTGAATTGCTGCAAGCATCTTCACGTGGGCCATGGGACTCAGCACACGCTTACCCGCAGACGGAATCGCACAGTCGAACACAGACAGGTGCTCTTTGAGAAGCTGACTGCACCCGTCAAGATGCTTGTGACGTGCGAGGTAGCGCAGGATCTCTTTGCGCGTCGGAGGTTGGTAAGTGAGCTTATCGAGAGCCATCTCGACAATGCGATTCTCCATTACGACTGTACCGCCACCCACCAGGCTCTTTACCTTGTAAAGACTGGCCTCAGGCTCCACGCCGGTCGTGTCACAGTCCATCATGAAAGAAATCGTTCCGGTAGGTGCACACAGTGTAACCTGTGCATTGCGGAACCCATGTAGTGCACCCTGTTCGATGACTTCATCCCAGATCGAGACGGATCCGAGATCGCGCTCCTGTGCTGCGGTCATGTGCTTGCGCATGACCTCGAGCATGGCCGCGCGATTGCGATCGTATGCTTCGAAGGAACCTCGAGTGATCGAGAGATTCACCGATGCGAGGTACGCTTGTGATGTGATAACTGACGTCACTTCCGATGCGATCTGACGACCTGTGTCACTGTCGTAAGGCAGCCCTATCGACATGAGATACGCACCGAGATTGGCGTAGCCGAGGCCCAGTGGGCGGTACTTCATTGAGTTCTCTTTGATTGCAGCTGTCGGATAGTCCGCTTTATCGATCAGGATGTCTTGAGCGAGAACGAAGACGTCCACAGCTTGCTTCAGTGATTCGATGTCAAGTGTGCCATCGAGCTTGCGAAAGCGCATCAGGTTGAGGCTGGCTAGGTTGCAGGCGCTATCGTCCAAGAACGCAAACTCACCGCATGGATTTGTAGAGTTGATGCGACCATCACTGGGACAGGTATGCCAGGCATTGAACGTACTGTCGAACTGAATGCCGGGATCCCCACAGGACCACGCCGCCTGGCAGATCTTTTCCCAGAGACCAAGGATGGGGATACGATCAGTTACTTCTTCGGTTACCACCGCGTGCAAGTCCCAGAGAACCTCTTCATCAGGGTGCTCCATTGCATAGAGCACCTTGGTCATGAATTCATCGGTGACACGGATGGAGTGGTTTGCATTCTGGAAGCGAATGAGCGCATAGGCGCCTTTGGGGTCATCGAAGTGAGCAGAGAGCCCTGCTTTCACAAGAAGCTGTGCGACGTGTTCCTGTTCGGCCTTGCAGGTGCTGAATTCAACGATGTCCGGATGGTTCGCGTTGAGTGCCCGCATCGCAGCTGCTCGTCGTGTTCCTCCACCCGACTTCACGATGCCTGCCCACGCATCTAACCCGCGCATGAACGATACGGGTCCCGATGCGATACCACCCCCGGAGAGACGTTCTTTGCTGCTGCGCAACGCAGATAGGTTTACGCCTGACCCGCTACCCTGCTTGAAGATGATGGTCTCGGTTTCTTGCAACGCAGCGATCGACGTCATATTGTCAGCAACAGAGTTGATGAAGCAGGCACTGACTTGTTGTTGACGTGCATCGATACCGAGGTTAAACCACACAGGACTGTTGAACGCGCCGCGCTGGGTGAGCAAAAGATATGTGAGGTCGGCTGCAAATGCGACAGCATCATCTTCGGTGGCGAAGTAACTCTGTTCCAGGCCCCACGCAAGGATGCGGTTGACTACACGTCCTACAACCTGTCGCACGCTCGTCTCACGCTCTGCTGTGCTTTCTTTGCCGTAGAAGTACTTCTGCGCCACAATGAGCGCAGCGCGGTCAGACCATGTAATGGGAACTTCTACCCCGAGTTGCTCGAAGATGATGGCGCCGGTGTCTTGATCTTTGAGTGACACATCGGTGGTTTTCCATTGCACCATCGTGTAGGGATACTGCCCATCGGGGCAGAAACGCGATTCGTAGGAGAGCCGGCCGCGCTTTTGAACTGTCACAGCAGCTACTGTTTCGGGAACAATGTCAACATTCGCAAAGATCTCCAGATCCGGCATACGCCACCCTCCAAGCAACTTACAGTGTGCTATCGTTTGTCGATTTTCGACGAGGACGTTTCTTGCGTGGTCGCGTCAAACTCAGCGTCGCTTCGATCTGATGACGAACCCTAGATCGTTGTTCGTGAACTTCTTCAGCAACACGTGCAAGACCATGTGCGTCACAGAGGTCATCTTGCTCAATCGTGACGTCCCAGTATTTGGTCGTCGCTTGCATCATGCGTGCTTTTGACGCACTGCCATGACCTGTCACGAACTTTTTCAAGGTGGCGGGAGGCACGAGAAGCGGATGGGCTATACCGAGGTCTGCGAGCACAATCTGCACAACACCGTTGATTTGACCAAGCTGGTCAATATCGCCCAGTGAACCTAACGACTGTGCTTCGAGTGCCGCGTGCGTGATGTTCCCCCGATACGATACGAGCTGTGCTTCGAGTTGGTTTCGTAGAAAAGTAAGCCGCTCCGTCCCTCGCAAATTGCGAGGCGTCTTGATCAAGTGCAAGCTCACTGAAACCCCGTCCAGGAGGACGCAGACGCCGATCTTGTTCAGTGCCTGGTCAATCCCAACATACGTCGCCATTGGCCCATCAGACTTGTCTACGCACTCACTGTGACTTACTATTCGTACACGAGTTAGCCTGAGAGATCAAGACAATGTCCGTGACAGTGACCCTCAGACAAGAGAAAACTCTTCTCACAAACAGCTACTGCGTGACGTCGTGGATCACCAGTGCAGATCCCTCTGGCATGTACCCACTCTTCGTTGTAAATCCTGGACCTGCTGACGAAGTGGAATTGTGGGAACGTGTCGCCACTCTCGAAGACCTCGCGAAGTACGTCGAAAATCCTCTCATTCGCCTCGAGGCCACGACACCGGGCCAGTTCTTATCCATAGGTGCGATTACTGGAGATCACCTGATCATCCCCAGCCCTCCTGCGGCGTGGATGAACACCAACTTCGTATCGGCCACGTTTGTGGTTACCTATGTAGAACCCACAGGCAACTACGTACTCGTTAATTCGGTTAAACCGTTTCCTCGCGCTGAAGCGAACGTGGCATGGACGCTCAAAGACAGCACTGAAGCAGTGACGCGAGGCACTGGCACGGGCAAAACATACCGATACACCACCACGGGATCAGATCCTTTTTTACGGCGTCACTGGACCCAAGAGTTCGACACGGTACAGCGCGCATTGGATCGCGTCAGCTCCAATGAAGTCTACGTCAGCTCTCTTGTGAACCAAGCCAACATCCACGGAGCAACCTTCGCGGGCGTGGAGACGGAGACGTATCCCGCATGAGCACTTCAATAAAGGTTACGCAAACCAACACAGTTGTGCCGCAAGCCGACGGAAGCGTGAAGTATCAAGTGCATTACGTCGTTGACGCATCCGAAGAGCTTCCCCTTGCACTTTTCGTATTCAACACCAGTGACGATGTGTACCTCTACGTGGCCATGCTCTACGACCTTGAAGCGTGGCCCGACACCAAGAGTGCAGCGGTATCCGCTGGATTGGATCGGTATCGAGCGAGCGCGGTCACGCGGCTGTTCGATCTCCTTACAGATGCCCTCAACTTCATCCACGTAACGACAGTACGTCTTCAAGGCGTTGTCAATGAATTCAACACAGCTGAAGGGGCATTTGCAGGTACACAAACCTTCACCCTCACGCAGAGCTGACCATGGCTGACACCAAAACAGTCCAAACGCGTAACGCTGAGACGATCAACGAAGTTGAGAAATTCGTCATCGTCATTCAAGTTACCGATAAAGGCGATCTTCCCACGTCTGCTATCTTTGTGATGCAGATCAACGACGTAAACGATCCCAAAGAGGATACGTTCGCCCGTGTGGCCACCATTGCAGACCTGACGGAACTTCTGGAAGACCGTGCTGCGGTTGTCCTCGTACAAGGGACACTTTACCGGGTAATTTCCTGCCGCTTTATCTACGACAACCTTGATACGGGTGTCGCAGCCCAGGATGTTCTCAAGAGTCGCATCGATGAGCTGGTAGAGGACTGGCACACGTACTCAACAGGTTTTGTCGCAACCAGCGAAGAAACTATCCATCCTCGAGTGGACTCGAGCGCTTTCCAGGCCTTGGTTGATAACTACCAAACGGCGCTCACCTCGGAGGCCACAGCTAAAGAAACACGCGACAGTGCGCTTACGGATTACACCACTGCGAAGACGGATGCAGACGCCAAAGCTACGGCGCTCACCACGGCACAGACACAACGGGACAAGTGCTACCAGTTCAAGGGTTACTTCCAGGTTCTCTACGATGCAATGAAATCCGGCACGGGTTTCTACCAGGATGCAGAGACCCTTCGAGCAGCTACCGAGACGTACCGTGCAGCGACAACAGGAACCAATCCTGCTGCGGAGAGCATTCTCATCGCAGCACAAACCGTGTTCGGCACCAAGCAAGCCAATGCAAACACAGCGCTGTCCACAGCTGCGACGAACCTTGGAACGTTCACCACTGAATGCAACAACAAGGACGTAGCAGTGACGTCTGCGCAGTCTGATCTTGCGACTGCGCAGACGACACTGTCCCAGAAACGCACGGCTTACGAGGATGCACAGGCTGCGTACGTCGTGGCACAGGCTGCATCGGACGCAGCACTTGCAGCCATCAAAACACTCAAGCCTGATTACGATCCCGCCGCTTAGCGCACCCAGGTATCAAACTTTGGATTCTGCACGGGCTCTCGATCATGAATCCCGAAGAGCAGCAGATTTCCGAAGTGATGGTACATATCCGAGAATGTCCGAAGGCGCACCTTTCGACGTTGTCGTGACATGACGGTCTCGTACTCCACGGAACCATATGTATCGAGTCGAACTGAGTGAATCGAAGGCGTGTAATTACCGTAGCCACAGTGTTTTTTGGTACTGTAAAAGAACGAATAACTTCTTCCGTGTCTTGCGGAGGTGAGTTGCAACCACAGTGCGAACTGGTCTTCGTTAATGGGTGGTTCCGTTTGCTGAAAGTGTTCCCAGAGAAAATCAGGAACGAAGGTGCGTAGCTCTTCGAGCGAATGAACGTTTCGATGGTCACCCCGTGCATCCGAACTCATTGAGGTACGTGTTAACTGAATCGAGATACGCTCACCTGAATCGACGAGGCGGCCTACTTGCCACTCACGCTTACATCCAGTGCGGGGGTCTTTCACCTGGAATGGAATACCTGCGACCCGTGCAATGCGCCAAACTTCTTCCATGGAGAACGGTGAACGCGTTTTGATGGCCTTGGTTGCTAGCTCCATCGTGTACGCATGCAAGCGTTCCTCAGTCCATGCGCCGTGGTTGCAGTGCCGTGGTGCGTATTGATTGCATGACGTAGGTCTAGTCTTCTCACTATTGTAGCGTCTGACCGTGCCACCGAAGTAGCACTGAGAGCACTCCCGGATTTTGAAGAGTGCAGTTTTACGACCGGCGGCACTTCGGTCCGAGAACATCCCCTGTACGTCTTCCACACCCGAGAAGTTGACTTGAAAGGGTGCCTGGATAGCGTTGAGACCCGGTTGCAGAGGGTTGCCATGTCCCGCTGCGGGAGGCACATACGTGAAACCTGCGAGGGTGTCACGCCAAGTGCGCACCTGGCGCTCTTTCCAATCCTCGAAATCTAGATACTGAATACGTTCAAGAAATGAATCATCCCACGAAGGGCGACCGTGCATGAACGCAAAGGGTAGTTGTGCAGTGAGCGGTGGTGCATCTGTTACAGGGTCCTCTTTGCGAAACGTGAACGTGCAACGATCTCCCTGCCAGGAACAGGTATTACAACCGATCCATTTCTGCATCAACGCACATCGCATGAAAAGCTCTTTACGTGTCGTCTCAAAGAACTTGTCACCCTGCATGATGAAGAAGGGAACTTCATCACCAATCGCGAAGAGTCCTTCGCCACCCGCTACTACGTAGAAGGCTTGTGGGAAGTCCCGCGCTTTGTGCACGCTGTTATGGTAGTAGTATTTCGCAGGTTCAAACGTGATGAGCATGCCGTAGAAGTAGTCACCGAAGATTTCGCGTACTTCTTTATCCAGCATGATGTTGATTTGTTCAGTGCGTGTAAGGTCCCGTGTACGATCACAGAAGACAAGGCCTAGTCGGGAAGTTGATTGGCTGTAACGCGTCTCCTTCCCGGCACAGATAGTCACGACGCGATCCAGGTCAGGGATAGACGTCTTCGAAGTTCTCATCTTGATGTCTTTCGAGGGCGAGCTGAAGAACCTCGGCCAGCTTTGCGCCATGCTCTGCATTGATGCTCTGGAAATAGCTCACCTTGCCACGTAGATGCGATGCGAATGCTTGCGGTGCATCGATGAACTCACCCCCATAGCGCAAGGCATTTGGGAAGAAGCCGTACTCGAGGCAGTTGAAGATGATGTTGCGATAGCGTCGGTACACGTCGCGAGGTATGTTTGGATGTTGATTCACAACCATACCCAACATCTTTTGACGTGTTGGTGGACGTTGAATACGCAGCTTCTTCCAGTTCACACGGTAGCCCGCACTTTTCACGAGCGTATCGACACGTGCGATGAGGGCATCAACTTCACCACGCGTAACAGCGTCTGCATGACTCAACGCAAGATCATCTGAATAGCGCGTATACGTCCAGCCAGAACCTGCAAGGGCCGCCAGGAGGGGTGTATCCAGGTAGCGTTGGGCAATATGATTGCACAGCGAAGGAGAGGCAGGACTTCCTTGCGGTACAAAGTGACGGCCTTTTTCGTGCACGGTACACAAATCACCGATCAAGCCCGCGACCCAGTGACTGTATCCTAGGTCTTTGAAGAAGTTACGGACACGGGTACGTGTATGGGAAGGGAAGAAGTCTTTCAGATCGAGTTTGATGAGCACATTCTTCTGTACATGCTGCTCAGCACTATCGCGGCAGCTCTTGCCTTTCACGTACGCACCTACGCAAGGAAGCACGGGGAGCCGCGATAGGATCACCTGTGCAACGCGCCGCTGTACGTACTTCAAAATACGCTTTGGATGGTGAATGGGCCGGCGCTTTCCATTGGCCTTGGCGATTGTGAACGTGGAGTAGAGATCTTTCTTGGCGGTCACGCAGTACCAGAGCGTTTTGCATCTTACGCCGAGGTACAGTGCAAGAGAGAAATCGTCCAGGATGAACGGAAGAGGTTGATCAGCCGCCAACAGGTGCGTTGGTATCGGGAACGTGGTCAGCGTTGTCTGTAGGTAACTGCTCATAGGGTGACCTTTTGAGGACAAGTTCCTCATAGCAAGGGCGGCTTCCTAGTTCGCACTTTCCCTGTATATGCAAGAGATGCCGCGGACACTTCCTACACACAGGGCGGATGGGCCCATTGGGAGTAAAGAGAACTACGGAATCGTTGATGATGTCTTGAAAGGTACCTTTGTATGCGTCGTGTTCAGTTCGAAGTATGCGATGGCGCTTTGCGAGTAGGTACCCCGGCAGGCGTTTCGCTACTTGTTTTGATGACTCCGGTTTTCGTGGAACAAGAGGAAGAATCGGTACGATCATGAACGTGTGTGCCAGATCAACCTCTAGGCTCGTCAACCGAATCGCCATGGGTTGCCAGTGAATATCCTTGATTCGATCTTGATCGTGGGGACGGTCTTCTTGCTTGTGCACCTTCAAGGCTGTCACACGCAAGATCACCTCTGTCGTCATGGGTACGCAAAGGGACCAAGGAAAGAGTCGCGGAAGAATCTCACGATGCGCAATAGGCACGAGATAGAACACATCGAAGGGGAAACTCGCTACCTGGTTTCTCGCTACGCGAATCTTGACGATGCCGTTGGGGTCCATTAGAAGGGCTCCATGCGAATGTGATGCCCGTAGTCCTCTGATGGAACCTGACCCGTCGGTGTGATGAGCCAGACCACAGGGATAGGTACGCGATTATCGGGTTCGGGCGCGGGTGCGTAACCATCTGTGGCGTAGATCAAGATGTCGGGTGCGGACTCTCCGCGAAGGAGTTCCCGACAGCGTATGAACGGAGGGTTGAAGTCAGTGCCGCCACGTCCCGCTATAGTGAAGTCGATCTGGTCCACCGACTCTACTTTGTAAACAGTGTGCAGTTCCGCGTCGCAGTACATCACGTGTAGAGACACGTCGGGTTCTGCATGGATGATGTTCACCAGTTCGGTCAGACCGAGCTTGCAGTCTTCCGTGCTCATCGAACCGCTCGTATCGAGAGCGTAGAGAATCGTGAACCGGCGGTCGCGCTCGTGACCGGGGAACGGCAGAATGTCGGGTACCCCGTGCAATCGACGACTAGGACGCGACATGCCCCGTTCGAGCTTCGACTGATGTGTTCTCGATACCCAGTCTCGCAACGCCTTGGGCCACGGGATGGTGGGCCGGGCGAGCATCGCTTCGATGTACTCTTGGAGACCTGCCGGGATCGTGCCGCGAGATTTGAGATGTTCCTCGACAGCCGTACGCACAATGCTAGTAGCCTCTTGCCGAAGCTTATCAGCGAGACCCTGCAATTCTTCTGCGTTGGGCTTCTCTTCACCGCAACCTTGTGCCCAGAACTGATGGCGGTCGTTGGTCTTCTCGTTGAAGTATGCTGAGAGCATTGCAGAGGGTGACTTGTCTTCCTTCTTTTGCTCTTTGCCCTGTCCCTGTCCTTGTCCCTGTCCCGGGCTCGGTTCTTGGCCTTGGCCCCCTTTCATGGGCAACGAGTAGAAGTCCATCGACGCCCCATTCTGAAACTGCTTGGTTGCCTTCTTGACCTGTGCCATGAGCTGAAACATGTAGATCTCGAAGGGCTGGAGACGTGCAAGGTTGAAGGTCTCAGGGATGATGAATGCACGCCCATCGGTCGCTTCGGAACCGTAGAACCAGTCCTTGTACTGGTCATCGAAACCGTTTTCAGCCCGCATCAATTCATTGCCTGCACAATCTGCGGCAACGTTCATAACAGATTGAAAACGCTTCTTCTCCTCGTCATCGACAAGACTGCTGAGGAGGTCCAGATATCGCGGAATGTGGTCCAGGATGATGTGGTAAACTTCGTGTTCGAGACTGAGAACCAGCTCGATGAAGTGAAGTTTTCCCAAAAACGCAGGGTCGTAATACAAAACAAACTTGCCCTGTCGATTGATGCCAACAGCCAGCGTACCCAAACCAGGCTGCTCTACACGAGACAGGGCGCTGATGAGTCGTGCGAAAAAGTTCCGCTGTTTCGCAGACTGGAGGTACGTGAACCCCTCGGAGAGCGAAATCTTCATGAATTTCCTCTTGACAGATCAGGGGGATCCACCATCCAATTAGGGGAAGTTTTACCGTGGCATTGGAGGCTGAATCCCATGGAGACTCGTGACCAGTATCACGATCCTGCTTACGCGACATTGTACTTGCTTCTCCAAGAAAATCCGCAAGCCGCGGATTTCGTGAAACACGCAGACCTGGACGAGAATCAGATCGGCGCGCTTCCCAACTCGGCTTTCGCATGGCCCGAACGCCGTCTCTTTCCCATCAACAACGCTGAAAACACCGTGCTCTCTCATCTCTACCGAGAGAAGTGCGCGGCTGTTCCCATCGAGGTTGACGAGAATCTGAAACGTGCTGTTGAGATTTACGGGGTAAACACGGCAGTGACACGTACCAAAGTCGCAGCCGCTCCCATTCTCGAGCCCGACGACATGTATCTCCTGCCCCGTCTGAAACGACTTCGTGTCAAAACTGCCGAAGATGTGAAGGTCGCCGAGACCATCCTTCTCGAGCAGTACCCACGTCTCGGCATCGAAGACCGGGCTGAAGGTTTCATCAACCTGGTCAAGAAGGCACGAGACATGGGAGTGAGTCTCAACCCGGAGACACATCGCATGGCCGGGATGACGGTCTGCACTACCAAGCTGGCATGTGACTTCATCGAAGCGCGTCGCTGTGCTACCAAGGACCCACTCTTCCAGCGTGCTTACGAGAAGCTCGCTTCGGCGTTTCATCAGGGTGAGATCCAAGATCGTGATGAGCTGGTCACCGCAGCCGATACCCTGGCCAAGCTCGACAAGATGGCTGGACTCGAGAAGCACTACGACCGAGACCTGCCGGACCCCATCCGCACCGTCTTCAACACTACCACGAAGATCGCAGATGACAACGTCGACCTCGCGGGACGACTCGTCTCGATGGCGAAACTGGCAGCCCTGCCCAGTTCATTTTGGGGTGACGTGGTAGGTCCCGACATGCTCAAGGAGATCACTGACAAGCAAGGAAACGTGGACGTCACCAAACTGGCACAGGTGATGCCCACGCTTCCTCTGGACCTGAAAATCATCCTCAAACATCAAGTGCCGTAACGCGTAACAATGGAATTAGCTGACCTCGAGCAATATCTGCTTCGTGTCGCAGCAAGCGTTCCACGTGCCAAGATGGCGGCACTGGAAGAAGGCGACTCGGAGCAACAGACCGTGGCTGCGGAGATGTTGCGTGATCCGCATACCACAGCCACGGGCTGCTACCGCGCCGTCAGTGCTGTCTGTGGCGCTGGTTTTCGTGCCTGGGAACCCGAATCCATCTGGTTAACGCTCGACCGCAAAGGTATCGATGTTTCGGTACTCAACCGCGACAAGATTCTAGCGGCCATGACGTTGACCATGATTCCTGCGTTTTGGTTTGAAGTGAACGCCTTCGAGAACACCACGATGGCGTTCAACAACGTACTCAGTGACGGAGCGATACTTCAAGAAGCGACACCTGCGCAACTCAACTGGGCGGTCTATGAAGCAGAAATGCTTTACGGACAATCCGATGAAGTACCCGAGTCTCCTGCCTTTGATCGTGAACCTGTTCGCTATACTGCCATCGTTCTTCATCGAGCCGGTTTCATCATGGCCCCGCAGCTGCTCTCCTTCGCCCAAAAAGAGTTGGATGTTTTGAGCCGCGATGGCTCCGGGGCGAACAAAGCCGAAGTGCAAGAGGCGTGGAAACGTCTTCAGCGCATCGACCTACGTAAGAAGCAGTTCACCGATTCCGCGATCGATGTTCAACTCGCAAGGCTCGCGGCGGTACAAGTCTACCTGGCAGATCGCCTCGTACAATACGAGTCGGACATGGGGCGTCTACGTCTTTAGTGGATCCGCTCCCCCTTCTTTGATTTCCGCTCGAGCTTTCTCCATGGCTTCATGGATGTCCTCGAAGAGCTTCTGGTAGGGCGGCTGGTCATGCATTGCGACAGAGAGGTTGTTGAGGTAGCTCTCAGCACCCTGCACATCCTCTGTGGCAGCAGTGAGCTTGTGCACAATGAAGCTGACTGCCATCTCCGGCTGAAGATCGCCCATGAAGCGAGCCACGTTTGGTGAGACTGTGGTCGGATCCGGTTTGGACGTGAGCAGCATGATGGCCACACCCGTACAGACCTCGTTAAGAACATCGTTGCGCGCGGTCTCGATGAGCTTGAGCACCTTTTTGCGAACGGGACTCTTTTCTGTGTACTTGTGGATGACCTCATCCGGATTGATGAGGGTTTCGTTGTCCTTCACATAGGCCATGAACTGCGTTCCGGTCGCCTGGCCGATGTGCCCACAGACACTCAGCTCCACGCCGTTACAAAGGATGTCCTTACCATCTCTCTCCATGGCTTGAAGGATACGACTCACCTTCTCCCACGTCGCGGGGCACGGGAAAGCTTTGCCTGCGTCACGAAGTTTGATGTCATAGAGTGCGTCGGGGATCGCTTTGATGAAATTGACAACGTGCGGATGGAACCGATTCATCGCGTATTCGAGCCATGCACCCGTGTTGCATGTGACTGCAACAAAGGACAACCTTCGCCTGAACGCGTGGTCCTTCTCTGCTTCGTTCACGCTGTACGCACCGTCCGAAGGGTTCATCGCTGCAACGATCTGTACACCATCCGGAACAATGCGCTGTCCATGGATTGCACGGTCTTCAAGCAGAGTGAAGAAGGCCTTGATGACTTGCTTCTCAGCACGATTCCACTCGTCGAGGAAGAGGATACCCTCCTGCGGCAGGTCCTGAAGTTGCTTGTTGATGAGGAACTCGAAGGTCCCCTCATCTTGCACCGACGTGCTCGCGAGTACCCGCTCAGCGATCACGAGCGCGTGTTCCCGGGCCGTGACTCCCATGCCGTTCTGCGCTTGTGCCGCGATGCGCATGAAGAGATCGCACTCCTTGAGCAACTCATTACGCCTCGCCCGCGAGGGGTAGGGTACACCCGTGTCTTCCGCTTGCATGTGAGCCAGATACATCACGATGAGCGGTACCGACGTTTCCCAGGTACGCCCATGCCACTCGAACGCCTTTCGCGGTACGCGCTTCTCCGCGATTTGCGCTGTGATGTGTGTCTTGCCAATCCCCGCAGGTCCGACGAGACAGATCACGTTTCCGGTGGTTCTGTTGACCTCAATGGCTTCTTTGGCCCCCTTGAGCGAGGTCAAACTGATGCCGAGTTTGGAGTAAAACTTCTCCTCTTCGGCGGTTATTTTGGTCTTAGACATGAAGAGCCTCCGACTCATGGTCAGGATGATCCCCCAGCATCGGGATCGTGGACAGGTATTGGAACACCCCGTCGGGGTGTCCGAGCGCGTTGAGGAACACTGTGATGTTGCCTGCGCAGCCCCTGTGTTTGAGTTTCAACTTCTCTTTGACGTAGCCAGCGTGCAGGAACCCGAGTTGAAACGGATAGAGTCCACCGTACTCCATCAGACCCACGTAGTGGTACCCGGCGCCGGTAGGTCCTCCCCCGTAGGACTTCTCGAAACCGATGTGTGTAAACGCAGTGTCTGGTCCGATGAGCATCGGATAGTGTGTCATCTGCGATGCGAAAGACACCAGAACGATCTTCCCCTCTTCAAGTGCCCTACGTACCATGACGATTTCTGCCGGGTCTGTAAGCCGAACATGAAAGGTTGGCATTGTAAATTCCTCCAATTTTCCCTACATTTATCTCATGACTGATGACCTTCCAGCGCAACGGCGGTCACAACTAGCTGAGAAGCTGCTCCATTTGAGTGGTGCTCCGTTTACCCTGGTCGATTATCCCTTCTATCCTGACATCTACGATGGTCAGTACCAGGGACTGCTGTTGAAGTGTGGCCGGCAGGTCGCGAAGAGCACTTCGCTGTGTAACTTCATCATCTGTGAGAGCATTGGGATTCCACACTTCCGGAACCTCTACGTGTCTCCGTCAGAAGAGCAGACACAGACGTTCTCGAACACGCGCTTCGGAAAGACATGTTTCTACTCGCCGCTCATTCGCAAGTACTGGACTGCGACTGACTTCACCCACCGTACAATGTTGCGCATGTTCCGTAACGGCGCCGAGGTGAAATTCACGTATGCAGCTAGCGATCCCGATCGCGCTCGCGGCAATACAGCCGACCGTGTGTGCTACGACGAGGTCCAGGACATCCTCTACGAAGAAGTGATCCCCGTCATCAACGAGTGCATGGGCAACTCAAACTACGGCTACGAGACCTACGCAGGTACGCCCAAGACGATGGAAAACACCATCGAGTACCTGTGGTCCATTAGCTCACGCACCGAATGGATCATGAAGTGCGAAGGCTGTGGGCGCTGGAACTTCATCGAGACAGACCGTTCCATCGGAAAAACCGGGCCCATCTGTCTCAAGTGCAGCCACCGACTCCAACCTCGCGAAGGGCAGTGGTACGACTTCAACCCGGGGTCTACGCTCAAAGCATTCCACATCTCGCAGCCCATGCTGCCACTCAACAACGAGATTCCCTCACGTTGGCAGCGTATTGTAAACAAGCTCGAGCGCTATTCGACCACCAAGTTCAAGAACGAGGTGCTGGGTGTTTCTGACGCGCTGGGTGCGCGCCTCCTCAGCAAAGAAGAGTTGCAAAGTCTGTGCAAGGAGTACGACATCTACCGTACGCCTCCCGCAAATCAAGAGATGTTCAGTCACGTCGTCGGAGGCGTAGATTGGTCTGGAGGCGGTACAGAGGGTGTCAGTCGAACCGTTGTGTGGATCTTCGGTATCACCCAGGACCACAAGCTCAAGACCCTCTACTTCCGAATTTACCCGGTAACAAACCCTGTCGCAGTCGTGGATGACGTCGCGGAAGTCTTCAACAATTACAACTGCTCCTTCGTCATTGGGGACCGGGGTGAAGGTCACCTTGCGAACAACCTGCTCAAAGCGCGCCTGGGCAACAATCGAGTGGCGCAGCTCAAGTATCAAGCTCAAGCTGCGCCACTCGTCTGGAACGAAGACGCCAACAGCTACTACGCCGATCGCACCACGCTCATGGACAATTTCTTCATGGTCCTCAAGCGGGGCGGTGTGATCTACCCAAAGCTTGAGTACATGAGCGTACCCATCGAGGATGCTCTCAACATCTATGAAGAGGTCACCTTGATGGGACAGAAGGTATGGCGGCATGCACCCACACAGCCTGATGACTGTTTCCATGCACAGCTATTCGCATGGATGGCTGCGAAGGTTGTGCTCCTTGATCTTCAGTTCACAGGTTAACTCCACTTCGTTTCAAACGGCTTCCCGTGCGAGAGACCGAGTCTCGACATTTTCGGCTGTATGAAAATGTCGTAAGCGAGGGATCGAGATCGGGAAGTTGGGGGAAACATTGCCCTCGATGAAAGCATGATGGCGTTCCGCCATCTCCACCTGACGTGGATTATCTAGAGTGTACCTGTGTTCAACGCTCTACTTCGTTGTGGCGTAATCGGCCTCCGCACGAGTGCTAGCGAGGGCGGTGGCCGTGGAGCCACACATATCACGCGCAGAGCCGTGCGTGTGCAAGGCTCAGCAATAACGATGACGGCGTTACACCGTCGGGTGTTGCCACCCAGATCTAGAGCGTCACTCTACTTAGCTCGCGATACGTTGCCACCGTTGGTGGCGGCGGCTTGGTACGCACTCTGAACTGAATACTTCGTTTGCAAGGCCCCCAGTTCGACGAGGTCTTCGATGTGTTCCTTGACTTTCGGTTCGCCGTGCGAACCCATCAATGAGTGACGTTACGCCACCCGAGTACAATGAAAGTATCTATCCAGTTCAAGAGACTCGCTGTGTCGATTCACTACGTTTGCAGGGGCCCGCGGGGCCGCCTCCTTCGGATATAGCATCGGAGTTCGGCCGCGGCTCGAGCGCGCATTTTCGCAAATGCTCGGGCCCTACCAACTATTCACACTAGCCAAAGGGCAAGAGTGAACAGTGGTGGCGTTACGCCACCTAACTCTTGCGAGTTATGTCTGAATCGACAATTACGGACAATGCAGGACATTACTCAGCGGCAGAAGCAGCAGGTGCTTCTTGCTGTGCAGTAGGCTGCGCAACCTGTTGTGCAGCTAGTTGCGCCTGCTGTTGCGCTTGTGCTTGACGTGCTTGGTTAACCATCTGTTGCTCACGTGCATCAGTTGTCAGCAACAGCCCTAGGAGCGCGTCTCGCGGCGCCATGTCTGCCGAAATGAGCTTGGAGTCTTCGGGATAGTCCGCATCGATGTGATGATACGCTGCCTTCATCCGGAACGTGTAGTCCCCGGCACGGTTGCGTTCCACGAAATGCGGGTAGCCTTCGATCTCCGCTTCCTGCGGCACACTCTCCCCGATGCCAGTCTTGTACAACACGAACTCGTAACCGGCAAACGCTATGGGGAGGTAATGAACACGACCTCGTTGGACATTGCAGTCCAGGAAACACGGTGAGTAGAGCCACATGCGGGTGGAGTCTTCACTCGTCACCATGCCCATGATGGGACCACGCGGCGTATGGAAGATGCGCACGGCGTGACCATCCATCTTCACACTCTTTACCACTGTGACAGGAACCCACAGGTTGACCTTGAGCATGGGCACGGCGTTGGCGTGCGCCTTTTCGAAACGATCCTTGGCTTCACGGTACTGCTTCCACAGCGCCGCGTTCTCTTCCTCTTTGCCAGGCGCTACTACCGTGGGAGGCTCGGCATCTGCAAAGACCGCAGGGGGCACGGGTTCCTTGCTGATGATCGCTTCGACCGGAATCTTATCGATCTCGGACTCCGCGATCTCACACGTTGCACTTCGCTTGCCTAGCTCGAAGCGTGATACCTCCAGCGTGTGTCCAGCGACGCTGGTTGTCCTAACTTGCCAAGGACTCGTTGATTTCGTCTCGGATTTCTTCGTCGGTGATGACTTCTTCGGCCGCTGTGATTTTGTCATGATAGAGCTGTCCTTGTAGGTATTTGTTGACGTCGGTGACTTCACCGTAGGAAGGACCTGCTTCAACATCCCACAAGAAAGGCACAGAAAGCCAGGGAAATTCAATCTGTGCTCGTCGAGTTCCGTACTCGTACATGATGTCCTTGACCTGAGGCACGTACGCGTGTGGAACCGAGAACACGATCGAATCGTGCACAGTGGCGTGGAATTGACCCCGCAGATCATGCTTCACAACCGGGTGAATTTGATTCATGACCCAGAGCACGATGTCTGAACTGGTGCTCTGAATCTTGAAATTCACCGCCTGCCGGAAGCAGCGGTTGCGGAACATGCGCACTACCGAAAGCGGAAAACGTCGCTTGCGGCCTGTGAGTGTGGCCACCCAGTTGAAGAAGCGTACTTCATTCTGGGTGCTCTCGATGTAGGCTGGGATCGACGGGAACATCTTGAACATCAAATCGATGACCCGTTGAGCTTCCTCGAGCGAGATGCCCGCGGTCTCTGCAATCTTGGCAGCCATGGCCCCGTAGAGAGTACCGAAGACCACACGTTTGCAGTTGGTGCGTTTGCGGACCAGCGCCTCTGCGTTTTTGACGATCGCTCCATCAATGGGCTCACCCGCGTAGTAGCGGTCGCACAGATCACGCGCCATCTCGACATCTTCGTAGGTGACACCGAAGACCTGAGAAGTGAAGAAACTGTGCGTATCGAGACCATCAAGGATGGCTTTGATCAACTTTTCATCGTGGGAGTAGGTAGCGAAGATGCGAATCTCTGCGCCCTTCGCATCTGTGTTGATGAGCGTGTATCCCGGAGGCGGAATGAAGATCTTCTTGATATTGACTCCCGCCAGTTTCTTCGGAATGTTCTGAAGATTCTCATTCGAAGATGACAGCCGCCCTGTACCCGTACCCGCTAAGTGAAATGAAGCATGCATGCGTCGATCGAAGCGAGCATGCTCACGAACGTTGATGAGGAAGGGTGCCCGCGCCTTGCGAGCTTTCCGATAGTCCAAGATCAGACGCGGGAAGTCGAAGCCATACGTGTTCGCAATGTACTTCAGCGTTCCCTCATCGGATTTGGTCTGTCCTCGACTGGTGTGCTTGATGTTGCTGTCACGAGGAACCAGAACCTTCTGCCCGTTCTGGTAGAACCCGTCGTTGAACATGATCTTGCCCAGCGCCGCTGGGTTATCGATCACAAACTCACCGCCCGCCATCTCAAAAAGCTTGGACTGCGCTTCGGCTACTTTAATTTCGAGTTTTGCATCCAGCTCTTCCAGGTAAGGCAAGTCCACAGGGAAACCCGTGAACTCGATGTCCGCTAGCGTACGACTGGTCGGAATGACGTGCGTGCTCATGAGCCGTTTGAAAGGCAGCGGAGGTGTCTTCTTGAAGCGTAGGCAGTCAGCCACATCCTTCTTGTGCTCTGCGGCCATCCGCGTGTTCTGTGTGACGGCGTGTTGACGCGTCACGTCTGCATCAACACCCGCATACAGCTTCAGATCCTCTGGATCGATCATCGTGAAGTCGAAGGGCTCATGGTGTACAGGTTCTTTGGGCTCCTTCGGCTTGTGCGGTTTCTTTGGTTTCGGTCCATACGCATCTTTGTTCATGGACCGCAATGTCTTGTCGGGCTCTTTGGCTTTGCGTGCAGCATCCGCACGCAACTTCTCTGCGTCTTTTTTGGCTTCCCACTCCGTAAGTTCCGTCAGGTAGGTACCGTAGGAGAGGTCGTATTCGCTCATCAGAGTGGTGTACTCTGTGCACGCCTTTTGATACTCGAGCGTTGCTTTGCGAAAGCGCTTGGCTTCATCAGCCCGCGTACCACCACCATGCTCTTCGCGAATCTCAGCGACCTTGTCTTCGTAACCTGCGTACTCGGGAAGACGCGAACGAGTGAGTATCTTCAGTCCATACGCACCCTTCTTGTCTTCTTCGAGGAGGTGTTCACCGCCCATGGTGTCCCAGACCACGTTGTTCAATTCCCAGCCGTATCGATGCACGATACCTTGCCGGTCGAATTTCTCGTGATGAAGGACTTTGGGTTTGTCAGATGCTAGTACTCGTCGCACATGTGCAACGATCTGTTCTCGATCTTCTGGAGACCAGCGTCTCCGTGGATGATCGATGAAGATGGACGTCGCTCGCATGCGCGCCCAGGCGAAAGAGACCATGATGATCTTCGCTGTGGGGTCGTGCATTTCCAGACACGAGGTCTCGATATCTACCGCGATGAAGTGTTTGTTCGGGTCCGCACCGTTATTGGCGTATGTGAGTATTTCATCGCACACTTCTTTGACTTCTTGGACCGTATCGGGAAAGCGATAATTCTTGCGGAGCGTCTCTTCCGGAATGACTGTAACCGCGTCGCAACCTTCTGCGTGCAGGAATGCACGCTGTAAATCACGATACATCTCATCGTAGAGACCAGGCTTCGCGAGCACCGCTTTGGGAGAATACGTTGTGAAGAGTTCGTAGGGGTGCTGTTCACTCTCACCCACAGATAAGGTACGTGCGATGAATGAACCACGGTTGTCTTCGAACGCCGCTTTCGGGTCACGCAAGAGCGTTTGCAAAGGCATGGCGCCACAGGCAATGACGAGACGTGGCTTGATGATGGCGAGGTCGACGTCAAGGTAGGTCTGACGACAGCGTGTGACGATATCTTTTTTAGGTTTGTCGACGTGGACGCACTGCACCACGTAGGTCTTGTAGGGCTTCAGATTGAACCACCGTGCCGGACCGTTGGGCAAAGTGTTGTAGTACACCTGAAGACGCTTCAGAGCCATGCCTATCGAGATACCGTTACGATCCTGGAAGGGTTCTCCTCCCTCAGGGAACTGTGGCGAAGGACAATCGCCCACTAAAACAATGAGCGCTTTGTTGGACCCCCGTGCAGCGATGCGCCTCTCATGATAAAAGGCGCAAGCGCTGCATGGTGGTTTTTTATCCAACGAACTCAATAGTTCAAACCTCCATCGTCATCATCATCATCGTCCGAAGACGCATCTGACGTGACAGTAACGGGTGAAGAGCCACTACTTGTACCACTGACCTCCGCTTTTTTCGCACGTACCGGCGGCTTCGGTGTGACGACTCTTGAAAATTTCTCACGGTACTCATCGAGCATGTCGATGTCTTCGCGACCTTTAGCTTTGGGTACCTGTGCAGCTGCATTCACGATGGTCGTAACATCGAACACCGTGTACGAGTTTCTGAAGATGGCTGCACCCATGTACTTGTGGAGGCGCGCAAACACGCCATCACGCCGTGCTTCTTCATCAGGTACACAGTAGGGACTGCGAGATGCGTACTGCACCAGGAGGTCCGAAGACTTGTCACGAAGTTCTTTGTTACGGACCAGTTCACCTTTGGCAGCAGGCCAATGTACTACCAACCACTTCCGTGCACGGTCGTAGTAAACCCCGCTGCCAGATTGATTCAGAATCTCCGGTTGATCGCCGTTCAAAATCTCATTCACACTACGTGGACGCGATCCTTCGAGAGTCGGCATGCGGATGGCAGGTGTATAGAACACATCATCCAGGAGATCGCTGTTCAACGCGAGGCTAGCCACGCGTTCGAGATTACGCCGGTGCTGCTTGAAGTAGGAATGGATGAACTTGTGGTAGTCCTTTCCACAGATCGACATGATGGCCATCATGGGATAGAAGTGACTGAGACTTCGTGTCATCTTCCCGAATTCAAGCCCACCGCCACCACGGTACTCTTCTACGATGCGGTAGTAGGCCTCGCGGAACTCTTTCGCATGCTGAAACATCAAGAGCGGTAGGTTATTCCGTACCTCTTGAATTCTCTCCGCACCGAACTCACGCAGAAGAGCTGTCTCAGGAGATTCACGATGTACTTGCTTGTTCATCTCGATCTGGATGAACCGGCTGATGTCAGCAATGTCCTCCAGACCTCGGATACCTGCTACAAAACCCATGCAATGAAATCGAAACTCTTGAGCTACGCCGTGTGCTGTGCCCATGAGTGTGGTGCCTTCTTCATTGGAGTGCCCTCGGAAGAGCTGAAGCACCCCTCGAATAACGCCACTGCGTCGGTCATTGCCGCCTTTGTCTTCGAATTCATCGAGACAGATACAGAAGCTACCGTGATTCGATGATTGACGAATTCCCGCTACAGTGTAGTTGTCCGTATAGTACGCTTGATGAATCACGTTGACGGATGGCAAGTTCGTACGTCCGATGAACCCACCGATGAAGCTCGATTTACCGCTCGAGGCTTCTGCGTTGAGAATGAAGATGGGTTGACGCGGTACGCAAGCAGCCACGGGAAGCAACATTGTCGCCGCGGCCAGGAGTTCAGACGTGACGACGTGCTGTTTGAAGACCCAGCCTTTGCTGATCATTCCAAACAGGGTGTCGTACATCTCACGCAACCCTATGGTGGATTGCTTGTTGAGATCAGCTTCGGAATTGATAAAGGGCAAGAGCTTACGTGGTCGGATTGCACCTTCTGCATGTATGACAATGGAGCCGTCACAGGGTCCTGGCATCCGCCGCCAGACTACATTCCCGAGGTCGTTGTAATCACCCCGATAAAGAGCTGTCCCGTTTACCAGGTAAAGTCGAAAAATCTCGTCAGGGTCATCGAGAGTGGGCGCGACACAGTGCAAACCGGCACCCATGCGACGCACCAACGAATCTGCTGGTAAGGCATTCGAGAGCCGCGTAATCGCGTACGAGATGTAGTCCGCACATTTGTTGCTTCGTGCGATGTACGTGCTCTTTGATTCATCCTCATCGACTTCCAAGAATGAAGGTTCACCCACTTCATCTTTCACAAACTGGAGTGGATCTTTTCCAGACATCGCAGAGATCGTCGTCAGGATGCGCGGTTTCTCAGCAATCGCGAACTCGTAGATGTCCTGAGTCTGCCGATCCCATACACGCATCATATGGGACGTAGCGGTGCGGTAAGCATGCATGGGTTGAAGACGACTTGCGAAGGTTGCACGCAGCCGCTCGATGAACGCATCCTCGTCTTCATCACCGACTTTGATCTCGGAGAGGATCTGTCCCGAAGAAACCCCGAAGCGCTTCGACAACTCGTTCACAAAGACGTGCTGTTCACTTTCATCGCGAACGTACCTCCCCCAGTTCGCCGCCTTGTTCGTGAGCTGCCGGATGTCATCGCGATCGATGCCGCTCATCTCCTTCGAGGCACCCGCGAGGCACCACACGTGCGGCGGAGTGAAGTTCGTCTCATCGCGCAGCTCGCGCTGGAACTTCTCCAGGCCCCGCATGATCACCGCTTTGTCGGGGTCGTTCTTGTCCAGCGGCTTGTTCTGCAAGTCGCGCTTGTACTCATCGGGCCACTCAAAGACCTTCACCGGCAGGTGCGAGGTCTGCTCGAGGACCTTCTGGATGAAGGCGGGGCCCTTGTCGTCGAGGTCACCCACGACGTAGCCCATGTCGAAGCGGAAGCCCTTCAGCGCGTCCAAGCCGCACGTCGAGCTTCCCCCGCCTGCGAACACCATCGACAAGATCTGCCCGCCATCGATGAACTGGTTGTACATGATGGTCAGCGCATCAAATTCCCCTTCCACCCAGTGGAAGGTCTGGTTCTCTTTTCCGATGTGCTGCCAGTAGGGAGGCACGCCGAAGAGCCCGAAGGCGCCGTTGTTCAGTTCGTTGTCATCGTGTACGAAGCAGATGTCCTTGGAGAAGTCCTGGGGCATGTACATGTTGCCCTGGCGGTGGGGGACCTTGCGCAACTTCAGTTTGCAGACGTCGTTCGGGCTCGAGCCCGTAAAGAACACGAGCGCGCCCATCCAGGCGGTGTCGTTCCAGGGCGCATCGAGATACGTCGCGATCTCCTCCCACACGCCCTTGAAGTACTGTGACTTCTCCTTGGGCATGAGCTGGAGGCGGTTGTTGATCAATCGTTCGAGACGGAGCTTCGGCGGGAACACGCCGATGGGCAGGAAGTGGTACATGTCCTTGATGCCGCGCTGCTCGAGGTACGTGACGGCATCTCGCGCGTAAAACAAATCGGGCTCCGGCGAGGGCATGCGCCGCATCGCGACACAATCAATCAGCTCTCCCCGCATCACCTCGAAGAGCAACTTCTTCATGTCGCGGTGGCGCTGGCGCTTGCCCACCTCGCTGATGAGGTGCTTCGAGATCTTGATGTTGAAGCGGTCCTTCAGCTCGAGAAGGGCCTTCGGGTAGGTCATGTTCCCCTCGTTCAGGTCCTTGAAGAACCGAACGGGGTCCCAGTAGTACTTGCCGCAGTCGCCGCCCCAGCACTTCGCCTGCTGCCGGTCGAGGTCTATGATGAACGAAGCTTGGCTGTCCTCATGGAAGGGACACTTCCCCTTGATCTGTCTCCTCGCGTAGGTCCAGTTCGTGGACGGACGCGCCGTACGCAGAATGTGCAACCAGTCGTTGGCGTCTATTTGCCCCCAGATCTGTTTGATGGCTGATGTACTGGTTTTACTGCTCTGAGCTTGCTTCCCGCCTTTCTTCCCTGGCATTCGTAGGCATCCTCCCCGGGCATACCGACTGATAGCCACAGAAGTTGCATAGCCAGCACGGCTTTGGTTGAGGATCAACATCCTCTGCTACAAGTGCAGCACGCTCGAGGAGACTCATCCACTTGTTGCGGAACGTCGAACGAACCACGTCGACGCTATACTCCGGCAACCAGGTGGTTCTCTTTCCTTTTCTATTGGGGTCTGCTCCCACGAAGTGCAATGCTGCACGAACGCTGGTTACACCTTTGACCAGCGCATCAGCCATGATGCAATACAACTCGAGCTGATCTTGGTGGTAGTCGATTTTCTTGAGTGTGCCACTCTTGTGATCAATAACCACGCCCTGTCCGTAGCCCGTGAATAGGGTTAAATCGATGTTGCCTCGAATGAGGCAGTCGTCACTGTTGTAGCCGGTGATCATGAAATGCTGATTGAGTGCAACTTTTTTCTCAGGATACCGCTTGACGACTTTGTATTTCGTACAGAAGGATGCCAACCCTGCCACCCACTCTTCAACCGCCGCTCGAAACGTCTGTACTTCGAGTGCAACTGCGTGCGTCAAGTCGAAAGAATCCATCGCACGGACAAAGGCCTCGTTGACACTGAGTCCCATATCCGTCCACTCCAAAATCTTGTGAACAACCACTCCAATGCGCGTTTCCTGGGCCTCAGCTACAACAGCCTTCGCCTTCTTCACGTACTTTTGGTGAAAGTTGAAGGGACAGGTCAGTGCTGCGTTGACTTTGGAATAAGACCACGGAGCGTGTTTCATGATCGCATTGTTAGTGGTCATGCTGTAATCCTTTGGATAGATCAAACGCACGCCGCTGGCTTGCGATGTGCAGTCGCAAGCCAGCGGAATACGGTCTCCGAGGTGATGAAGCTAGATCCCCCCGTCCGACAGGTCCGGGTTGTCTCCTCCCGCCTCGGTATTCATGCCCATGGCATTGAGATCGACCTGCTCGTTGACGCCTGCCGCCACCGCGTCACCGCGTGCGATGGAGTCGTAGTAGAGCTTGAGGAAGACCTTGCGTTCGGCGTGAATGAGATCGTAGAGGATGTCCGCAGCTGCCCGGATGTGCGGAGGCGTGTCTTCGCCCGCTGCTGCCACGCGGAAGACGGACCACTCGTTGCCACCCCCGGTCTGGGTCTGGGTCTTGATCGTGAACCAGCGTTCCCAGATATTGTCACAGGCAGCCGAGAGTTGATCCATGCGAACGCCAGCTTTGCGACTCGTCTTGAAGAACTCCATGCGATAGAGCTTCAGGTCTTCGGACAGCACCACGAAGCAGAGGCCGTTGTCGCAGTCTGTGATGGCGCCGGCTGCATTCTGGCCCAGAGGTAGGTTGGCGCACTTGAGGCACTCCCCGAACGGCTTGCCGTACTTGGCATCCGGTGCGAAACACACCGGAGCTTTGTTGCCACCTCCACCGCTTTCGGGGAACATGCGGTTGGCCTGGAAGGTGTAGAGCGGTGTCACCTTGAAGGGCTGTGGCAAGATGTAGCCGCTCGTGGTGAAGAGATCACCCGGAACAGCCTTATCGGGCTTTTCCTTGGTCATGCCCTGCACGAGACGGATGGTGGGGATCAGCCACCTGGACTCCATCTCTTCACGACCCTTGCGGTGCGGATTCGCCGACTTGATGAGCTGCTCAACTGCGGCCTTGGGAGCATCAGTCAAGCTCGCCGAGAGCGCTTCGAGC
>Ga0315273_10001594_pt1 | contig 25978 bp, 22 predicted proteins | sample YL17G02_0_MG_FD_205753 | JGI IMG/M metagenome (GOLD analysis project Ga0315273, IMG submission 205753) | Sediment microbial communities from Yellowstone Lake, YNP, Wyoming, USA - YL17G02_0 | ecosystem: Environmental > Aquatic > Freshwater > Lake > Sediment | place: USA: Wyoming | collected... | reverse complement strand
GCGACCAGGACGGCAAGATAGACCGCACGGCGTTTCTGGCTGCGCGTGCCCAGTATGTGAATCCTGCGCAGCAGCAGCGCGGCGTGAAAGGCGGGCGACCAATGAAGGCGCCCGCACGCAAGGCTGGGCGGGCGAGTCCGCAGCGCGGCGAGAGTCATTCCGATTCGCTCGGCGAGGCGCAGCGACAGCGCGAGTGGCTCAAGGCGAAGAGGGAAGGTCTGCAACTTGAGAAACTTGAAGCCAAACTCATCGATGTTGCGGAAGTTGAGGCCGCGGCTTTCGAGCGCGCCCGGGCAGAGAGGGATGCGCTGCTTAATCTTCCCGCTCGTGTGGCCCCCATCCTCGCGGCCGAATTCGAGATCGACAACCGCAAGCTCTTCCTCGCGCTCGAAAAGCAGATCCGGTTGTTTCTCTCGGAGCGGGCTGAAGCCGGGCCGCTTCTGAATTCCAATGGATCGAAGGCAATTTCTGATCGGGCTCACGGCGGCGGGTAGCCTGTTCAACCGCGCGTATTCTGCTGGCCTGCGCCCCGATCCCGTCCTGACGGTTTCTGAATGGGCGGACCGGCATCGGGAACTCACCTCGGTCGTCGCTTCGGAGCCCGGCCGTTGGAGAACGTCCCGCACGCCATACCTCCGGGACATCATGGATGCGCTTTCGCCGAGTTCGCCGACCGAGACGGTCGCGTTGATGAAGGGCGCCCAGATTGGCGCGACCGAGGCCGGGAACAACTGGATCGGGTACGTGATCGACCAGGCGCCCGGGCCCATGATGGTTGTCTTGCCGACCGTGGAGACGGCGAAGCGCTGGAGCAAGCAGCGCCTCGCGCACCTGATCGCCGGCACTCCCGTGCTTCAGGGCCGGGTGGCGGATCGGCGCGAGCGAGACAGCGGCAACACCATTCTCACCAAAGAATTCCAAGGCGGGCTCATCATCATCACCGGGGCTAACAGCGGCGTGGGCTTGCGCTCGATGCCGGCCCGCTACATGTTCTTCGACGAGATCGACGGCTACCCCGGGGACGTGGACGAGGAGGGCGATCCGGTTGAGCTGGCCACCAAGCGCAGCGCGACTTTCCAGCGACGCAAGATTTTCAAAGTGAGCACGCCGAAGATCAAGGGCCTCAGCCGGATCGAGCGCGAATTCCTGTCCGGCACCCAGGAATATTATCATTTGCCTTGCCCTTTTTGCGGGGAGTTCCAAGCCCTGCGATTCCCTTTTCTCCGATGGCCAAAGGAGCATCCCGAAGCGGCTGCCTATGAGTGCCAAGCCTGCAAGCAACTTATCGACGCGCGCTGGAAAACGCAGATGCTCGAAGCCGGCAAGTACGTCGCCGAGAACCCGCAGGCCGGCGAGCGCCTGCGGACGTTCCACCTGTCGGCATTGTACTCGCCGGTCGGCTGGAAGCCGTCCTGGGGCGAGATCGCGATCGACTTCGAGGCCGCGCGCGAAGATCTGGGCCTCTTGCAAGTCTTCGTCAACACCGTGCTCGGCGAGACTTGGCAGCAACCGGGTGAAAGTCCTCCCGATTGGGAGAAATTGATGGGTCGCCAGGAATCGTACCGGCTCGGGCAGGTTCCTGACGGCGTGGAATTTCTCACGGCTGGCGCGGACGTTCAGGGCACGTGGCTGGAAGGCTACGTCTGGGGCTGGGGGCGAAACCTGCATCGATGGCTCGTGGATCACTTTCGGGTGGAAAGAGGCCCTTACGATCCGCTGGCATGGACCGAACTCGACGCGCGTTTGGAGCAGATGTACGCGAAACCTTCCGGTGTTCTTTTGCCGGTCGCCAAGTTCGCCATTGACACGGGTTATCAAGGCCAACACGGCACTCCCGTGTACGCGTGGGCGCGTCGCCACGGCGCCTCGCGAGTGCTCGCGGTTGACGGCCGGGCGACGGGTCCGCCGGTTTACCCGCCGACGCTCGTGGACGTGAAGATCGGCGGTCAGAAGCTGAAGCACGGCTGCAAGTTGTGGGGCGTCAACGTGTCCCACTGGAAGTCCGAACTCTACGGCCGGTTGAATCTTCCCAGGCCGGAAGCCGGCGAGACCTATCCCGCGGGATGGGTTCACTTCCCGGCTGACCTGCCAGAAGAGTTCTACAGGCAATTGACTTCGGAACAGTTCACGCTCGCGACCCGAAAGGGCGGCGGCCGAAGCCATCGCTGGGAACCCATCGAAGGGCGCCGCGGCGAAGCGCTGGATTGCGCCGTTTACGCGCGCGCGGCCGCGTTCATGTCCGGCCTGGATCGGCACTCGGCGGACGAGCGTTGGTGGGCGAGGTTGGGTGCGGCGCCGGCTGCTGTATCCGCAGTGCAGCAACAAGCGATAGCCGCGACGCAACCTTCGGTGCCGCTTGCCCGTCAAGCCGCGCCGGAGCAACGCCAGAAGGTGATCGGTCGGTTTTCGTTGATCTGACATGACGAGTGCGGAACTTAGGGCGAAACGCGACAAGGTGCTGGCGCACTGCGACGTGGTGCGGGTGAGCAAGGGCGACAGGTCGGTTGAGTATTCCGAGGCCAGTGAATCGTTGGCTGTGCTAGACCAAGAGATCGCGCGCGCCGAAGCCTCCGAGGCTGGGACTGCTCGCATTCGACAGGTCCGCCTCTCTTCAGACAAGGGATTCTGATGAGCTACTTCCGCAATCTCGCGCGGGCGATGCGCTTCATGGGCACGGCCATGATGGGCTCGACAGGCTACGAGGGAGCTTCTACCGGGCGGCGTCTCACAGCATGGGCCGAGACTGATTCCGCTATTAGCGCCTTGCTCTCTTTCGAGGGTGACGTGCTGCGACGGCGCTGCCGTGGGTTAGTGCGGAAGAACCACTGGGCTCGATGCTCACAGGAAAGCTACGTCGCCAATGCCATCGGAACCGGGATCAAGCCGGAATCGCTGCATCCCGATCCGGCTGTTCGCAACTTGATCCATGGCACCTGGCGCGACTCCGTGATGGAGATGGATGCTGACGGCGTGACAGATTTCTACGGGCTTCAACAGCTTGCCATGCGGGAAATCTTCCAGGCCGGCGAGACGTTGGTGAGGTTCCGCCCGCGCCGGCCGGAAGATGGGCTGATCGTGCCGCTACAGCTCCAGGTGATCCCGTCTGAGCATCTGCCATTCACCGATAATCGCCCGAATGGACAGAACGTTATCCGCTCTGGTATTGAATTCACGCCGTTTGGCAAACGCGCAGCCTATCACATCTATCGCGAGCATCCCGGCTTGGGCACATTCGCACTAAGCACGCGGGCAAATGAGCAGGTCCGTGTTCCGGCTGAGAACGTACTGCACTTGTTCCAACGTATCGCCTCCGGGCAATATCGCGGTGAGCCGTGGCTGGTGCCCGTGATGGTGACGCTATACGAGTTGGATCAATTTGTCGATGCCGTGCTGGTCCGTCAGAAGCTCGGCAATATGTTCCTGGGCTGGCAGCGCAGGTCAAACCTGGATGACTCGGGGCCGATGCTGGCCACGCGCACGGCACCGGGCAGTTCGCCCGCGGAAGCGGGCGTAGGCTTCGGGATTGTCCAGCCGGGCACCATGTTGGATCTGGCGGACGGCGACACCCTGGAGTTCAACGATCCCCCCGGGCCGGGCGCGCAGTTCGGCGAATTCTTGAAGGTCATGCTGCACGCGTTCGCGTCGGGGATCGGCGTGCCTTACGAGCAGATCACGTGGGACTTGGAGAGCGTTAACTACTCCTCGATCCGTGCTGGACTGCTGGAATTCCGCCGCCGCTGCGAGCAGTTCCAGTTTCAGGTCATGTCCTTCCAGTTCTGCCGCCCGGTGTGGCGACGCTGGATCAACGATGCCGCGTTGGCGGGCGTTCTTCCGCAACCGCGCGATCCGCAAGGCTGGCGGGATCTGTATTCGGTCGAATGGCGCACGCCGGCCTGGGATTGGGTTGACCCGCTCAAGGACGTGCTGGCCAAGAAAGAAGAAGTCCGGTGCGGCTTCACCAGTAGGTCGGCCGTTGTCCACGAGAGAGGTTATGACCCGGAGCAGGTTGACGCCGAGGTGCGTGCCGACAATGCGAGAGCCGATACTGAACCGCCGCTGATCTATGATTCTGATCCCCGTAAAACCGCCGCGAGCGGAATAGCGCAGCAGATGGTCGCGGCAGAACAAGGAGAACGACGCTGATGCCCCTTCCGAAGCCGGGCAAGAATGAAGAAAAAGATAAATTCATCGACCGCTGCATGGGCGATGACACCATGAACCGCGAGTTCCCGGAAGCCCCGCAGCGCCGGGCGGTTTGTGAGCGCCAATGGGACGGCAAGGAAGAATCCCGCGTCTTGAGCCGCGCGTTCAACTTCGCGGCGAGCCGGCTCTGGGCCGTCGAAGAAAATCATCTTCGGCTCATCCTCGACATCGCCCAACGCGCGCAGCATCCCGATTTCTTGGCGGTGGCGCAGCGGCGCGCCGAACGAATATCGAGCGACGGCGCGGTGCGCCATTACGGCTCGGTGGCGCTGGTTGACGTGATAGGCCCTATATTTCGATACGCCAACATGTTCACGCGGATCAGCGGGGCCACCAGCATCGACTCGCTCGCCCTCGCGCTGCGTTCCGTCGTGGATGATCGAGACGTGTCCGCGATCATCTTGAACATCGACTCGCCGGGAGGCGAAGTCAGCGGCATAAGCGAGATGGGGAGCGCCATCGTCGCGGCGCAGCGGGTGAAGCCGATCGTGGCCTACGTGGATGACATGGGAGCATCCGGCGCCTATTGGCTGGCCAGCGCGGCCGCTTCCATCGTGGCTTCCGACACGGCCAAGCTGGGCTCGATCGGAGTCATTGCCGTGATTTCCGAGCGCGCCGAGGAGGAGGAAGGCGTGAAGACCTATCGCTTCGTCTCTTCCGTGTCTCCCGATAAGATCCCGGATTTGGAGACCGAGAAAGGCCGCAATGCCATACAGCAGGTAGTGGACGACCTGGGTATGGTGTTCCTGCGGAGCGTGGCCCAGAATCGCGGCGTGTCGATGGATCATGCGGCATCCAAGTTCGGCGCGGGCAAGCTCTTGGTGGCCGCCCGCGCGCTGGATGTCGGCATGATCGATGAGCTGGGCACGCTGGATGAGCTGATCGACAGGACGAAGGCGGGAAACGTCCCGTCGAAGCGGTCTCGCGCGGCGGTATCCGCCGCGCACGTTTCAACGAAGGAGATCGATAAGATGCAAACTGATGAAGTGAAAACAGATGCCGGGCAGCCGCCCGTCGCTGGAGTGCCAGCCGAGCAGCCGAAGGCAGAAGCGCCGAAGGTTGAGGAGAAGCCGGACGCCCGCAAAGAAGCATTAGCTTACGCGGCTGAAGTCGTGGATCTCTGCGCCTTGGCCGGCCTGCCGCAGAAGGCGGTCGGGTTCATTCGCGCGGAGGCGTCCATTGGGGATGTCCGCAAGGATCTGCTCGCGGCCCGCGCCGCTGCCGATTCCGCAACCGAAATTCATTCGCAAGTTCCGCTGGAGTCCATCTCGGATTCCGCCAGGGGTGCGCAAACCGTTAACCTGAAAGACTCGCCGCTCGTAAGGGCTGCCGAACACGAAGCTGAACGGCACGCCAAGGCGAGAAAGGAGAATTAAGCCATGAGCGTCTTGACTCAAGGCAACTACCTGGGCGACTGGCTCGTTGACGAGTTCGGCGCCCCCGACTATTGCCGCGCGGTGAAGAACGTGCTTGTGGACGAAGACCTGCCATCCGGCATGTGCCTCGGCGTCCACACCCTCACCCCGGCACTCTACCCGTATGACAATTCCGCGCCGGCGGCAGTCACGGGAATCCTCATCAACGGCCTGACGGCGAACGATCCGATGAAGGTTACTAGCATCACGGATGCGGCCAACACCGCTACCGTGGTGACGCCGGAGAATCACGGGCTCGTTACGGGGGACATCATCAAGGTGACTGGAGCCACCGTTGACACGGACCTGAATGGCTTCTACGCTGTCACTGTTACCGGGGTAAAGGGTTTCACGTTCACCTCGGCGAACGTTACGGATGCGGCCTACACCGAGGCGACGCTGCGTATCCAGAAGGTTAACCAGCCCGCGGCGTGCTTGGTTCGCGGCCCTGCCGTCATCAGTGCAGGCGGCCTCGGCTGGGCTGCCGCGTGCGGGAGTACCGAGAAGGCCGCGGGCATCGTGGACATCAAGGCCTTGTCGCCGACCATCGCAGTTCTGGAGGGAGTGTAACGTCATGGGAACCATGGTGAATCCGTTTACCGCCACAGGCTATGACCTGCTGGCGATGACGCAGGCTATTAACAAGCTGCCGAACCTTTTCAGCCGGCTCGTTGCGGTGTTTCGCGAAGTTCCGGTTGCCACGACCAGCGTTTTGGTCGAGCAGAGCAACGGCGCGCTGAACATCGTGGCATCCAGGCCGCGCGGCGCCCCCGCGGACAAGGTGATCGCGGACAAGCGATCCATGCGGAGCTTCGCTATCCCGCACATTCCGGTGGAAGACGTGCTCCTGCCGGACGAGTTCCAGAACGTCCGGGCCTTCGGTTCCGACTCTTCCGAGACGCAGGCGGGCATCATGACCCGCAAGTTGCAGAAGATGAAGAACGCTATCGATCAGACCAGGGAATGGCTCAGGGTTGGGGCGCTCAAAGGCATCGTCTACGATGCCGACGGCACGATCCTGTGCAACCTGTACGATCAGTTCGGAATTTCGGCGAAGTCCGTCGATTTCGCGCTGGACGTGAACACGACCATCGTGTTGAGCAAGTGCCTGGAGGTCAAGCGGTGGATCGAGACTTACCTCAGGGGCGAGACCATGACCGGGATTCGCTGCCTGTGCTCGGAGACCTTCTATGATGCGCTCACCACGCATCCCGAAGTGGAGAAGGCGTTCGCCGCTTACCAGGCGCTCAACCAAAACCTCGCGGATGATTACCGGCGCGGCTTCCGCTTCGGCGGGATCGTGTTCGAGGAGTATCCGGCGACCTGGACCGACAAGGACGCCAACGCGCGGAAGGCGCTTACGGCCAATTACGGCATCTGCTTCCCCGAGGGAACGGGCAACACGTTCGAGGAGGTGATCGCTCCCGGCAACTTCCTGGAAACGGCCAACAGCCTCGGCTTGCCGTACTATGCCAAGCAAGAAGTCCGCAAGTTCAACGCGGGCATTGATCTGTGGGCGGAAAGCAACGTGCTTCCGCTGTGCAAGAGGCCGGAAGTGCTCGTTACCGTGTCGATTTGATGTACCCGGTGATCCAGAGGGCAACCGGGCAGCGAGAGCCCCGGAAGCGTCGGCGAGGGCGGGGGGCAGGTAGACTACCCGGGAGGCCGCGCCGACGCCGCCACGAGGCTCTGGCGAGCGCCTTTGGCCCAACGAAATAGAACCGCGGGGGCCGGGCAACGATCCCGCCCCCGCTTTTGAAAGGAAACAACATGCCCAGAAAGACTTACCGCGGCAATGTGCTTATCAGCGGAAACCTTGAGGTCGGAGGGACGATTACTCCGGCGCTCGGGACTGAAGTGAACGACGACGCGGCCATCATCCAGAACGCGGCCGCACCGACGAAGAAGATGCGGTTCAGCGCGGCAGGGATCACGGCGGGCCAAACCCGCGTGCTAACGGCCCCGGATTACAACGCGACATTGGCCAGTCTAGCCGGGACGGAAACCCTCACCGGCAAGACCTTGACAAGCCCGAAGGTCGGGACGGCGATCTGCGACACGGGCGGGAATGAGATCATCAAGACGCCGGCCACGGGAAGCGCGGTCAACGAATTCACTGCGACCAACGCGGCTGCGGGCGGGTCGCCGCAACTGTCTGCCACGGGCGACGATACCAATATCTCCATCTTGCTGACGCCGAAGGGCACGGGCAAGGTGCTGGCCAAGGCCCGCATCGCCGACTTCATGGCGGCAGCTACCATTAGTGCGGCCTCCGACCAGACATACACTGCGGCCCAGTTACTTGGTGGGCTGATTCTCCGAAACTGTAGCGGCGGAGCGAGAGCGGATCTCTTGCCGGCTGCCGCCGATCTCGTAGCAGCCATTCCGGGATGTGCGGTGGGAACGGCGTTCGAGTTCACCCTTCGCAACACCTCGACGGCGGCCGAAACTATCACCGTCACGGTCAACACCGGCGTGACGATCAGCGGAACCGCAACCGTCGCGCAGAACAATTCGAAGCGTTGGCTGATCGTCGTGACGAACGTGACGGGGGCAGCCGAAGCATACACGGCCTATTCTCTCGGCACGGTGGTTCACTAGGCGATCTTTGACCGAGGATCAACCATGCCTACGAACGTGCGATTGCTTTTTCGCGGTTCGGCCGACACGACGCCGGCCGGACAGCTCACCACCAACGATGATGCCATTCTGGTCGGTTCGGAGATCGACACCGCGTTTTACTCCTCGTTGAGCTATACGATCCGGGTCGCTACCAATGGGGTGACATGGACCATCTTCGGTGCGGATGTAGCGAGTTATGCCGATGAAGTTGTTGTTCAGGCGGCTGCCCCGGTTGCGGTGGGCGCCGTGGGCTCTTATTCGATAGCCCTGGCCGTCTTTCGCCATTACCGCATCAAGATCAAATCAACAGTGGGCGGAAACCACGGCACGGCTACTATCGTCGGCCACTGCAAGGTATAAGCCTATCTCAGCATGAGCATGGGGCGGTCTTCGGATCGCCCTGCTCTTTCCCGTGAGCAACTTTTCTGACATCGCTGCCGGCCTCAATGAATCCATCGTGGAGGCTTTCGGGGCTGTCTGTACGTACACGCCGCCGGGCGGGATCGGTTTCTTAGTGGCGCTGATTATCGAGAAGCCATTGCCTGAAGATGCCGCTTTTCCCGGCGCTTATTTGAAGGCATCCGGCGCACTCTCTGATTTCACGACCGTTCCAGAAAAGGGCGGACGAGTAGCCGTCGGATCTGACATCTACATCGTCTTCGCCAAGCAAGAAGACGAAACAGGTTTGGTCGTCTTACTCCTGAATGAATCTTGATATTGGTAGATGGCAACGCAAACCCTGACAACCGCCACCAGCAGTCCGTGGGTCTGCCCGCCCGGGGTGAATTCTATCTCTGTTGAGTGTTACGGGGCAGGCGGCGCCGGAGGTGGTTCTTACACCACGGCGGGTACGGGCGCCGGCGGCGGGGGCGGCGGTGGAGCTTACTCACTGCGCGTCTTCACGGTCAAGCCCGGAAATAGTTATCCCTTTTCGGTAGGAGTGAAAGGCTCCGGCGTCGCCGCGGCGAAAGGTGGGGATGGAGGACCTGCCTGGTTCCTCGCCAATGGATCGACCGGATGCGTGGCCAAGGGTGGGATCGGCGGCAACCCCGGCCTCAGTGCAACTCCAGGTGCCGGCGGAGCTGGCGGCGCTGCGGGCAGCGGTTACGGCACGACGAAATGGAGCGGCGGAGCCGGGTACACCGGGGTCCAGAATGGCGTGGGCGGCGGCGGCGGCGAAGGCTCGGGCGGCGCCGCGGACGGCACCACCGCCAACAGCCAGACGGGCGCGAGCGGCACCCCCGGAGGGGATGGAGGCAACGGTGGTGCTAACCACACGGTCGGCTCCGCCCCCGGCTCCGGAAATGGAGGGGGCGGCGGCGGAGCAGGCCACCGCAATACCAGCAACCTCGCCGGAGGCAACGGCACAGACGGGCAGATCATCCTCACTTACACTGTCATAAACACCAACGAGGGCGTCGCTCCTCGAAAGATCCAGAGTCGATCCACCACGGCCACTTCTTCCTCGGCAACTTTGGCCTTGGCGTTCTCTAGTGCGGTCGCAGTTGGCAGAGCATTGGTAGCCGCCTGCATCTGGGGATCTGCCACTCAGACATGCACCGTTTCCGACAGCGTAAACGGAGCTTGGACGGCAATCGGATCACCGCAAAGAGGTACCGGAAACCTAACCGGCTACACCATTCAGCTATTCTATTTCTTGTGCACCGGCGCCGGAACCCCAACCGTCACGATGACATGCAGCGGGTCGAATACCTATCGGGATATTGCCATTCACGAATTCTCCGGAATTGACACCGTCAGCGCCCTGGAAGCAAGCGTGTATTCCGGCAACGTCACGGCTTCCGGCAACGTAATTACGACTGCCAGCGGGATCACTCCGACAAGTCCGGTCTGCATGTTGTTCTGCGCCTGCATGGTTGACAATCAGACGACATCTGTTGTGGCTCCTTTTGTTCTGGACGAGCGCGTTAACTTCGGTCTGAACGGCACTTCGCACTATGACGTCTATTCGGTTGGGACCTACACTGCCGCGTTCAACACTTCCGGCACCACAAATGCCAGCATGATCCTGGTGGCTTTCAAATCCTCGGGGCAGGTTCCTGTTGGTTCGGTTATCATTCGGCAAGAGAACCAGGGAGCAATGGGCGCCCGGTCTGCGACTGGGGCAGATTGGGATGGTACCTACGATGCCAAAGTCGAACTGGACAGCGGCGTGTACCAGCCCTCCGACACGGCTTATGTGGCCATCATCGCCAAAACATCAGTGAGCGCGACCGGTCGCGTATACTTGTATTACGCGGGGGCTACTGCTTATTACATCGCCGCCATTGAGATACCAGCCGGCACGACTTCCTACACCTATTTCGAATCCCAGCGGTTCGGGCTTCCAGTCAACGAAAAGGGAGATTTCTATCTCTACATAAAGCAGCCAAGTGCTGGCACGCTGACCGTCCTTACTTGGCGCATCGTGGTTCTCGAAGGCAGCATGACGGAGAGCGGCCTCTACAGTTCCGAGACTCAGATAGAGATTGGCAGCGAAGAGACGATTACGAACACTACCGCTGCCCCGCTCACCAATCCGAAATACTGGAAATATGAGGCCGCGAAGTGGAACGGAACGTGCAACATATTCAGCAGCATGATCGTAAGCCCCGCAGGAGGGAATGTATACATATACATCCAGGAGGATGACGGAAGTTTCGGTAATTGGACCGATAAACAGACCGTCCTACCTGGTGCCTCGTCTTACACACTGAATATCTTGAAGTGGACGTTCGCTCCGACTGACGGCAGACACTATCGCATGACGGCTCGCGTGTCCGCTGGCTCGTGCGTGATCTACAACCACAAGTTGCTGATCGACACGTACGAGGGGACGACGCTTTTTCAGCCGAACCTCTACAATGTCGCCTACGACATTTATGGAGGAACTGCTGGATCGGGAGAGACCAGCCAGGCGCACGCGCAATCATTTGTACTTGTCGTAGGAACCGATCAGATCACGGGAGTAAAACTCGTTTGCAAAAGGACCGGATCTCCTACGGACAACCTAGTGGTGGATCTCGTCACTAGCCTCGGAGGCTCGTCCCTCGCACAAGCCACTCTCGATTCCTCCACCGTAGGAACGGTATGGGCCGAATCCCTCTTTACTTTTGACACCCCGTACACCCCGAGTCTCAGCACAACCTATTACGTGCAGGTTACACGGTCAGGCGCCAGAGATGCTTCCAACTACATCTCGCTGGAGGGCCAGAACGATTATCATGATTCTCCCGGCGATGCCTACATTCGTTCCAACACGTCTTGGGCTACGGAGAATTACACGCTCATGGCTAGACTCGTGGGCGTCACCGGGCTGACGAAGTTAGACCTTCAATACCTGTTGCTCTGCATGCCCGACGCGGGAGCAGGTCTCCAGGCGATGTACAGCAAGTACGTTTCCTCTGAGTGGACCGGAGGAACGTTGGCAGCCAGATATTCGCACGACGCCAGCAACGCCGCCGATTCCAGCAAGCTTTACAACGTCACCGACGCGGCGGACATAACCAATGCGACGGTCACGGGTGCCAACCAGCAGATCGGTGCCAGTCCCTTCGACCTCCCCACCAGCGGCGACCTGATGGATGTTAACGTGACGAATTCGACGGGCGCAGTATCCGCCGCGCGAATATTGATTGCTTGGAGCAAGATTTCGGCGGGAGTATACAATGAATCAATCTCGCTGCCCGGCTCTGGAGGCATAACTCACGACGCCGTCCTTGAGGCGAGCCCAGCCGCGTCACTCGCAGCTTCCGGCACCGTTACCGCGCAGGTTGCGGCGACCTTCCAAGCTTTGGCCGAATTGCTCGCCGGCGCCGCACAGCAGCAGGGCGGCGGCATGATCTTCGAGGCGGCGCTCTCGCTGGGAGCTGCCGGAGATTTCTCGCGCTTCGTGCTGGCCGATTTCCAGCCTGCCGCGTCGCTACCCGCGGCCGCCGGCAAGCTATCACTAGCGGTCTTAACTGCCGAAGGTGCCGTCTCGCTTAGCGCGGGAGCGGCAACGGCCTTGTCAGTTCAAGCTCTGCTGCAAGCCTCGGCCGCGCTCGCGGCAGTCGCCTCGTTCTCTTCCGCGGGTGGCGCGGAGTTCCTTGACTCTCTCGCGCTCGCGGGTCAAAGTTCCCTGCTGCCGCAGCCGGTCGTCACGTTCGCGGCGGTGCTGAGTTTGCCGGCTATTGGTAGCTTGACGCCCGATGCGCAGGGCGATTGGCAGGTGGTGCTGTCCGCGCTCGCGAGCGGAGCAATGACGCCGAGCGTCGCCGCGTCGATTTTCACGGGCGCGTTGGAGCTGGCTTGCGCGGCCGAGATCGTGCCGGCTGGTTTCTGGCAAACGCTCGGAACCGTCACCCTGCAATCTTCCGCCGCGATGAATCTGAATAGCGGGTTGGTCTTTGAGACGCTGATCGCCCTGGCCGCGCAGGCGGCAGAAAGCGGCGAAGCGGTTATTACCAAGGATGAACTTTTGGGTTTGGTCGCGTCGGGGGCGCTTTCCGCGAACGCGCAAGGCAACATGGCGGCATCATTCGCGCTGGATCTCCAGGCTACACTCGACTTCGCTGCGCAAGTTGTAAGCGAGACTTGGATCGCGCTCGGCGCATCGGCGACCATAGCACGGGCGGCGCAGAGAGACATCCTGGCTTCGCTCACTCTCGCGGCGATTACCACCCTACAAGCGACGGGGATCACGAAGATCATCGCCATTCAGGAATTCTTGCAGGCCGTGGTGGTTGCCCTGCTGGCGAAGCATACGGCGGTCCCGCTGGTCGCGCTTCACAGCGTGAAGTCTTTGAATCCGGTGAGAATGGCGGTGGCGTTAGCATGATCAACCTCGTGGAAGGCTGGACCGGGAACATCGACTACCAGCTCAAGGCAGATGGCATAGCGGTGAACCTAAACGGCCTGACCGTATCCATCGTCGCCCGGAAGCAGGATGGTGCTGCGATCACCCTCACAGGCACGTTAACCATAACCGATGAGCCGACAGGCAAAGTTCGGTTCGCCCCTGGCGCTACTGACATTCTCGCGGCTTCAAGCCCCTGCCAGGTGCGCTTCAAGGTCACGGATGGGTTCAGCAAAGTAACATATTTCCCCTCGGGAGGAGCAGAGCAATGGAACATACGCAAGTAAGGACTGAGAAGGTTTCAGTCAGGACCCGATACACGGCTACGTGCTTCGATCAGCACGGTCGCTTGAAGTGGCAGGAATCCGGCGAGAACCTGGTCGTGACCGAAGGCCGGAACACGCTCTTGGACTGTTGCGTGAAGACGATTCCCAGCAGCGTGGCCTGGTATGTGGGGCTGAAAGGGACCGGCACGGTTGATCCTGCCGACGTGATGAATTCCCACGCGGGGTGGAGCGAGATCACGCCGTACAGCAACGCGACGCGGCCGGCCTTCACGCCGGGGACCATCGCTGCTGGCGCGGTCAGCAACTCCGCATCCAAGGCGGTTTTCAATATCAACGGCACCAGCACGGTTTACGGAGCCTTGCTGAGCAGCAACAGCACGAAGGGCGGCACGACCGGCTTGCTGTACGGCGCGGGCAACTTCACGACAGAACGAGGCGTGGCGTCGGGCGATACGTTGAACGTTCAAGTGGACCTGAGCATCACGGCGAGTTGATGCTGAAGTGGACCGAGATCGCGTCCGCGATCGTCGCTAAACTGCGAGATATTCCCGGACTCGTGGCGGCGATGGGCGGAGACCCATCTGTCATCTCCGCGTATCGTGACCGCTGGCCGTCGCAGAGTTGGCTGCACGCGGCGCTGGTGGAGTTGAAGGCGCCTTACATCTTGGTTGTGTGGAGACGTACGGGCCCCGGGAGCTTCGCGGGCCATGGAGGGCGCCAGCATGAGTTCTCGATTATCATCCGGCCTCCAGAAGACGTTCCTGGCGCGGCTGACGCCGCCGACATCTCCGACCTGATCGTGGACGGCGTACCCGCCGGCGGGGGGGGCAACAAGCTCTTGGACGAAACCATCCATTCGGGATGCTACCCGATGCGCGACCCGACGTTCGAGCGGCAGACGCTCATGGTCTCATTCGAAGCCAGCGTCGATTATTTGGAGGGCCGCTTGGTATTGGACGAGATCGGGAACCAGTAGCGTGAGGTGATTATGAATACCGTGAATACCATATTGATGCGCTCGCCGGAAGGCGAAGCGAAGGAAGTTGAGGCCCCGTCCGAGGAGTTGGCTCGCCTCATGAACGCGGGCTGGCAGCGGGCCGAGCAGGCGCCGCGCAAAGAGCCGGAAGGAGCGAAGCAACATGTCGCTAGCAAGGACGCAGGAATACATCAACGGGTGGGGTAAGGTCAAGCAGGCCGACATCGCCACCGCCAACTTGCTCGCCGGGATCTGGCGGCTCAGCAAGCTGAACGCTTGGGCACAGCGGAAACTCAACGTCGAGAGCGACGCGGACGAGCTGGGCAAGGGGCATGAGTTCCAGACGGCGAGCTACAAGACTTCTTGGGATTGCACCGGAGCGATCGAGAAGTACCTCAGCTCGGAGATCGCGGCTTGGGCCTTCGCCTTCGGGCTGGGCAAGGTCGTCGAGTCGCCGGCAGGCACTTACACTTGCACGCCGCTGGCCCCGGTCACGGACGGCCTGGAGCTGCCGTACTTCAGCTTCCTCCAGGCCGCGCGGCAGGGTGCCAGCCCCGTCGAGGACGAGATGATGGTCGGCTGCGCGGTGAACGACTTCAACATCGCCGTGGCTTACGGGCCTGGCCGCGCCAACTCGAAGATCACCATCAACTGGGTCGGCTCGGGCAAACTGGTCCAACCCTCTGCCATCACCATCCCGGCGGCCACCGCGGAGCACCTTTTGCCTTCCGCCTCCCTGGCCCTCACGCTAATCGGCATCGACTACGTGACGCTCAAGCGCATCGTCTCGCTGGAGTTCGGCTGGAACAACAACATCATGATGGACTTCGGATTCTTCCCCGGCTCGGGCTTCCAGGACACGGGCGATGGCGTAAGCGGCGCGATCCGCGGCCGGCTGCTCTGCGGCAACCGCGTTCCGCATTTGCGCTACGTGGCGCTGGTGGAGTACGGCTCGACGGAATGGACCAAGCTCAAAGGCGCCACGACCGGCACGGCCGTCATCACGCTGACCAACAGCGCGACTGAAACTTTCACGGCTACCTTCCAACAGGTCAAGATCATGGTGGCCGATCACGCCGAGGCAGAAGGTTTCTGCGCGGTCACCGTGGAGTGCGCGCCGGAATACCACAGTAGCAACGCCGTGCTCTCAGTGGTCGCGAAGACCGCCGTGACGGGCATCGGCCAATAAGAAAGTACGTTATGTTCAATTCTGCTGCTGAGTTCGAGATCCCGATTCTTTCGGGCGGAGTGAAGAAATGCGTTTGCCGATTCCCTACCGATGCTGAGTGGTGCGAGGTCACACGCAAGCGCAAAGTGCTACGGGAATCTATCGGGCGCGGTAAGAGTCAGAGTCGCGTCCTGGGGGCAGAGTCTTCGGCTGCCGAGTTGTTCTCCAAGATCCGCATTGATACTGCGGGCGAGCCATTCGATCAAGCTGAGGCATCGGCGGCTGTCTCCAAACTGGAACGCTGCCGAGTGGTTACGTGCGAACGCGAGGGCGATGCCTTCAGGATCACTATGAACGTGCCGGGCGGTCAGGTTGTCCACCTTCTGAAGATCCCAATGCAGTCCGATCTTATGTCTTTCTCCCGCGCCGCGGCGCCGCCGATCATCGAAGGCCGGCGCTCGCAGGAGATCCGAACGTACTTGGAGCCGAGCGGAGAACTGTGGGACAAGATCGGGCGGGCTGAAGCCGGCTACGCCGAGAAATCCGCAGTGCCGATCGTTCATAAGGACGCTGCGATCACCGAACTCTTGGTGCAGTTGAATGTTGAAGATGAGGATCAGGACCCGGAAGCATAGAGCTCGGTTGGCCCGAGCAGCCGAGCCTGCGTTTCCTTATCCATGCCTGGTTCAATTCTAAGGATCTGTGCCCTGGTGCTGATGCGTGCCCCGAGGCCAATGACTATCACTGCCGGGAATGTGGCAAGATTTTCCACTCTGAGACGGACCCCGATGGCTGCCCGTGCTGCGAATCCCGCGCTTGCGATGCAGAGCCTTGCCCGGAGTGCCCGGCGCGGAAACTAGACGAGGTATTGGGGGGCGGGTTGGGAAGTCTAATCCAACGCGCAATGCAGTTCGGGGCGGCTGCGCAGATTCCGATCGATATCGGCCCAATCAATTGCGAGGAGTTCGCTGCGGTTTGTATCATCCGCGAGGAGCGGCTGAAGAAAGAAGCAGAGGAGTTCAAGAAGCAATGACGCGGCCATACGTGATCTACGGTTTGACTGATCCGAGAACTGACCAAGTGCGGTATATCGGATGGACACAGACTCCGCAGCAGCGATTGAGGGCGCACATCTCGGAGGCCAAGCGACAACGGAGCCATAAGGCACGCTGGATTGCTTCGCTTCTCAAGATCGGTTTGTCCCCTGGGTTGTTTGCCATCGCTGAAGTTGATGGCGGATGGGCCGAAGCGGAACGGTTCTGGATTGCTTTTTATCAGGCCTTTGGCTGCCCTTTAACGAACATGGCAGACGGCGGAGAAGGCGCACCAGGGCACATGCTCTCTGCGGAGTCCAGAAAGAAGATCAGTAGAGCGGGTATGGGCCGACATCCATCTGCTGAAACCTGCGCCAGATTGTCGGCGGCGAACAAGGGGCGGAATCTGACACCCGAGCATAAAGAAAAGATTTCCATGGCAACGCGGGGAAGGGCAAGGTGCAAGCCATCTACCGAAACCAGGGCAAAGATGGCAGCGGCCCATAAAGGCCGCAAATCTTCACTTGAAACTAGAGCCAAAATGTCCGCGTACCAACGGGGGAGCAAGCGGGCGCCGCGATCTGACGAAGCAAAGCAGAAAGCCGCAGACGCTAATCGCGGAAGAAAGAGATCCGTTAAGTCAAGAGAGAAAATGTCTGAGTGGCAACGCGGCAGAAAACTTACCCCAGAACACAGGGCTAAGTTGTCAGCATCGCATACTAGCCTGAAGCACCCCGCCGAACAAAACGCAAGGCATTCACAAGCCATGCGGGAATGGTGGATGTCCAGAAAAGCGGCAGCGTAATGCCCTTCAATCCTCTCGTAAAATCCGTGACGAAGGCACGCTGGGTCGTGGCCAATTTTTCGCCCCAGCGCATGGGTGAGGTCGGCCAGGCGGTGGCGAAGTCCGTCATCGACCGGATCTATTCCGGGCTGACCGTCTCCGACGCGCCAGCCAAAGCGCTCTCGTCAGGCTATGCCCGCCGGAAGCAGATCAAGGGCCGCCGCAACCTGCGCGACATGACATTCACGGGGCAGACGCTCGCCAGCTTGCAGGTGCTCAGCGCGACGAACAACAAGTGCACGATCGGGGCCGCGTCCCCGAACGAGGCCCGCAAACTGGCCTTGGCGAACTGGCGCGGAAACCAGTGGGGTATGAGCCCGCGCAACATGGATGAGTTCGTGAAGACCGTTCGTTCTAAGCCCATCGTGGAGGTGGTCGGTGGCAGATAGGGTCGAGCGCATAATTCTTGAGGTCGATGAAAAGGGCGCCGTCACCGCGACTGCCTCTGCCAACCGCGAGGTCGGAAAACTCGAAGCCTCCTTCTACCGCGCCGGCCAGACCATGGAGCAGCGGCTCCTGGCTAGGATCGCCACGCTTCGCGGGCAGATGGCGAACGACCCGGCCCGCTTGAAAGAGTTGGACGCGCTCCAAGAGAGGGTCACGGCGCGCATGGGCCAGAACCTTCAAGGGCTCGCCGCCAAGATCCAGGCAGGGATACAGCATCCGATGCAGGCGGCGGGCAACGCTGTCGGCAGCGTGGTCGGGCAACTGGGAACGATGGGGACGGTACTCGCGGGCGCCGCGGCCGGGTTCGCATTGGTCACGAAGCAAGCATTCGACTTTGTGCGCGCGCAAGGCAAACTCGCAGAAGCCACCGAGAATCTAGCGCTGCGCACCGGGTTGAGCGTCAGGGAGACGATGCAGTTCGAAGCGGCGGCCAAGGTTGCTGGCGTAGATATTAGCCGGCTGGTCCAGTCCATGCGCCTGCTTTCCCAGTCGATGTCCGAGAACTCGGACGAGGGCGCGAAGCAGAAGCGCGCGCTCAGGGACATCGGGGTCGAGGTACTGGGCGCCAACAGAGAATTGAAACCGACGGGGCAACTCTTGCGTGAGATCGCTGACCGCATCTCGACGCTGCCGGACATCGGGGCCAAGACGCGCGCGCTGACCGCGCTGTTCGGCCGCGGTGGCAGCGAGTTCCTCCCGCTCTTGCAGAGAATGCCGGACTTGCTGAGGCAGGTCGGCGATTCGTGGGATGAGAACTTGAACAATCGACTCTCGAAATTCGACGACAAGATTGATCTCTTGATGATCAAGTGGGAGAAGTTGAAAAAGAGCCTCGCCGGGGCGCTGATCCCGGAAGCCGAGAGACCGGAGGGCAACTTCCTGTACGGCGGCAAGCTCGACATGCTGCGCCAATGGATGATCACCGGCAGATGGGAAGCCCCCAAACTCGGGGGCGCGCCCGTGCAACCGGTGACGGCGCAATACGGGACCACACTTCAAGCGGAGAACGAGCGCAAGGCGTGGGACGCTTACATCTTGATCGCCGGCACGCGCGAGGAACAGATCAAGCGGAAGATCGGGCTGGCGGAGAAGGATCTGAAGGCTGCCGAGGAAGCGCGGGACATTGCTGCCCATAGTGGCGCGGAATCCAGGATCGCGCTTTTCAATCGAGAGGTTGAATTGCTCCAAGCGCAGGTGAAGGTCGTTGGGTCACTGACCCCGGCGTTGCTCGCGCTCGGTCGGCAAGCGATGTCCGGGGCTTACTTCGAGAATCTCGGGAGGTCGCAAGAAGCGCTGGAAACCTTGCGGCGGGAACGACTGCCGCAGAACCTCCCGAAAACCCCGAAGGAGATCGAGGAGGCCACGCAAAATGCCGAGACCTGGCGCGCGCACGAACTGGACCGGACGCTCGACTTGCAGAACGACGTGCTCAAGGCGCAGATCGAGGGCGACGAGAAGCGGCTGAAAGCGAGTGACGACTACTGGGAGAAGATCAGCGACCAGATCAAGCGCCGGCAGGAACAGCGCTTCGATGATTTGAAGCGCGGCTTCGAAGGGTTGTTCGACGCGGCTTTCGAGCGATCCCGATCCTTCGTGGATGCCCTGCGGAATCTCTTCTACACCATGTTCCTGACGCCCGTGAAGGAATGGCTGTCAAATCTGATGGCCGAGATGGTCTACGGGCCTCGCGGCGGCCCTTCCGGGGCAGCGGGCGGGGTCGGAGGGCTTAGGGCGATATTCGGGGGCCTAGGGGCGGCAGCGAGCGGTTACGGGGGCTCCGGCGGCGTAGTGAACACTTATCCCGGGATGCCTGGCGGTGGGGGCTCTTCTGGTTGGGGCGGATCGCTTAGAAGCCTCCAGGGCGGAGGTTGGCAGAATAGGGCGAGGGGCGGGGCCATGATGGGCGGAATGGCCCTTGGGAGTTACGGACTACAGCGCGGAAACGCAGCCGCTACTATCGGCGGAGGTGCTCTCGCTGGCGCGGGAGCGGCCTCTATGATGGGGATGACCACCCTCGGGGGAGGCATCGCAGGCGCCGGTTTTGGATTGGCTGCTGCTGGCCTACAGCGTGGCGGCTGGTCTGGTCTGGGTATGTCCACTGCTGGCGGGGCAATCATCGGGATGCAATTCGGCGGGCCGATAGGGGCGCTCATCGGCGCGGCAATCGGGGCAGGGGCCGGGTTCATTCGGATGCTCTTCACTAAGGCTAGCGACAAAGCCCGCGAGAAAATAAAAGCCCTCTATGGCGTGGACATTCAGACCAAGAGCATCCTTGACAAGATTGTTGCATTGGCAAAGCAGAACTACGGCGGCAATCTCGATATGGCGATTCGCACTCAGGATGTGCGGGACCTGATCGAGCTGTATGCCATGAGCACGGGGCAAGCGACCGGCGGTTTGCCTGCGCGCATGCAACCCGTTTCGATGGTGCAGATGTCGGGCAGCCTGTACCGCCAGAGCAGCCCTACGGCGAGTCTGACGCCCGTCGCGGCGGGCGGCGGCGGGACCATCGTGATCCCGCTACAAATGGATTCGCGGGCCATCGGCACCGTGGTGATCCAGAACGGCCGCGTGATCGCGGACGGAGCGCTCAAGGCTTCGCAATCGAATTACCGTCGTACAGAAACGGCGCTCTCACAACTCAGCCCGAACACGATACGAGCTTGAGATGCCGGGGAATGTCCAATTCGCTTCGCCCAGTACCGTTCTGCCCAAGATCTTCGCGCGGCAATTCACGCGCATTCTTGAGCGCCCCGTCTTGATCTCGGAATATCGAAACGGAGAAGTTCAGACCGGCGCGCAGTCTGCCGGGAATCGCGGGCGGTGGGTCTGGACCGGCCGATGGACGAACGCCCTCCGGCAAGCTTTCCGAGCGTTTTACGTGGCGCGCGGTGGACCCACGGAACCGTTTGTCATGTACGACCCGTGGGAGACGGACCCGTTATTTTCTTACGATCCGAACGGCGAGGCTACGGTAGGCAGGCATACCGTCCGATTCGAAGGCAGCTGGCAGGATGCGCTGGAGTTGGGGCTGGGCGGCGGGTCGATAGAGTTGGTGGAAATAACTTGATGCCCGATTACATCGGAGAAATCGAAGTCCCCGAACTCGTCGCGACGGAGGTTTGGCCTCTCGCGGTTGATTATCCCCATGGCCGGGCAATCATACCCGAGGTGGTGATTCATCGATTCGGTTCTGGTGATGCCAAGATCGAGCAGCGGTTCCTCTTGGGCGACGGCGCGATCCGCTTCTCCGTGGTTAAGCGCAGCTTGAACAATACCGAGCGCGCGGCTCTGGTGGCGTTCTGGGATGTCACGGGTGGTCCAGCAGGCGTGTTCTACTACGATGCCCCCGACGATCAGGCGGGAACCACCACCCGCTACACCGTCCGCTTCGAGAACGCGCCGCTGTCGATCGAGATGTTGGGCGCGGCGCTGGCGAGCACCGGCCTGACGTTGGTAGAGGTCTCGACGAACACTCCGGAGTACGCGCTCAATTCCACCGTCACGCGGTTTCCTTCGACCGCGCTCAAGACCGCCCTGCTTTCACAGGTCCAGCGCATCATCCCGCTCGTCAAGATCCAGCCGCTCGAATCCGGCTACCCCGCGATCTACGTCTCAGACCGACGCTGCCAGGTGGGAACGCAAGTCTATCTTCCCCGGCTCGTGCGATGGGAAGGGATCACGCAGGATGTGGGCGGGCAGCCCGACGATGCGCAGTTCGTCTTCGGCAACGCGGATCGGGTGATGCGATCCTTGGCGAACGATACAGATCTGATGCGGGCCACTGTTGAATTCTCCCTGTTCCACGTCGGGAGCGGGATCAAGTGCGACCTGTGGAAGGGGCACGTCGTAAATTGGGGAATCGACGAAGGTCCAGAGTTCATTTTGTCCGCCTCGGACGGCATTAATGAGATGGGATTGTCCTACCCCGGCCGTAAGTGCGGTCACAACTGCTGGAAGCCGTTTGATGATGGCGAGATTTGCCCCTATTCAACGCAGGGCAGCGGCGGAGATCCCGACTCCTGCGACAAGACCTTGACCGGGGCGAAGGGTTGCGCGTCGCACGGCATGCGCCGTTACTTCGGCGGGATCAACGCGCCGGCCATGAGCGCGCGGATCAAGGACACTTCCACCGGCACCTGGGGGTATCGCCGATCCTCGATCACCAGCGTCTCCCTTCAGGCCGAGACCATCGCTGATCAGGTGCTACCCGAGATTTACACTGACTCGGCGATGCCAGTGAATTGCAAGCTGGCATCGGGACGCGAAGAGTCCGATTTCTACGACGCGCTCGTGGTGATCGGAGAAGGGCCGCTCGGCGGCCTCTCATCGGGCGCCATGATCGACGAGGCATACCAAGGGCCGACGCTCGACGGGCAACCTCATCATGGTTTCGGCACGGCGCAGCCGTCCTACGGCCTCAGGCAAGCGCTCGGGAGTGACCCCGCCGGCATCGACGAGCGATTCGTTTTGACCACCGGGCAACCGGGTGAGGTCCTCGATGACGTGTACGCGGCGGGCGTGGCCTTCCAGGAGATTCGAAGGGTAGATGCCAAGGGGTTCCAGCCGTCCGCGCTCTCCGAGCATTCTTCGCAAGCCGTGGTTACGGCCGGCCTCAAAGGATGGGTGTGGACTGATTCCGGCGATCATGAAACGTTCAATCGAAGTTCCCAGAAGGCAACACTCACGAACCCCATCTGGATCGCCGTGAACATGATCCTGCGCGCGCGGGGTATTTTCGAGGTGGATGCTACAACCCAACTGCTATTCTTCGACGTGAAAGCTTGTGCCGATTCGACAATGGTTGACGGCAAACCCAAGGGCGCCGCTCTCATCTGCGACATAATGGTGGCGCCGCTGTGGACGAAGTACCGCCGCGAGTGGACGCCGGAAGAAGGGCACTGGGAAAACGGCGAGTGGATCATCGACGTGCCCGGCTCCTGGGCGCAAGTCGAAGTTACAGAAGAAACGCAATTCAAATTCCGCGGCATGTTGCAAGAGGAAAAGCCGCTCCGGGACTGGCTGGCCGAAGTCCTGGCGAACTGCTTAGGCGGATATACTTTTGCGTTCGGAAAATTCAAGCCTTTCATCCGATGCAACTCTTCGGTAGTGGAACCCTTTACGGTCGGGAACATCCTCTTCGAGTCGCTGCGCTTGGGCCCGGCGCCGGCCAATTTCAATGATTACGCGGCTTCGTTCGCGGATGAAGAACACGATTTCGCCTTGCGGACGATGCCGCTCTACGACCAGGATCATGCGCAGTTTCTGGGCGGCGGGGCGGGCACGGTGAGGTTGCAATACCGGACCAACCTCTGCGGCACCTTCTCGAAATCACAGGCCGCGCGCATTATCACGACCCGATTGCGGGAGGAATTGGGCGGCATCAACGCTGCCGAATGGAAGGTCGCGCGCGAGGGCGTCATGGGAACCACCATACTGGCTCTCAACGTTGATCCAGGGATGGAATCTTCTCTGACACATCCTGATATGCCGGGCGGCTATGGCGAGTTTCGGATTCGTTCCTGGAGATTAAACCCAGACTACTCAATCGATCTGAATTGGCGCACCACCACCGACAGCATGTACGACCACACCATCGGGCCGAAGCCGGCCGACGTGCTCCCGGACCCGCTGCCAAGCAACCCTTACGCGGAGCAGCCGCCCAACGTGCTGCTGTTCCGCGCCGGGCGATCGAACGGCGACGGGACGTTTGCTCCGGCGATGTATTGGGACTCGTCCAGGAACATGATGCTGATCGACTGGGGCTGCATGCTGCCCGTGGATCGGCTCAACTGGTCCGGGGTGCAGATCTGGATCAAACGGCCCGACGGTCTGGGCGGATACGCGTACATCAAGGCGACGGACATTCTCAAGTTAGAGCAATTCGCGGAAGCGGAAGACGGCACGCGCTACCGCTACGATACCATCTCGGTCGCTCTGGAGAGCATCCCGGACCCCGCGGAGGATTGGATGTTCATCGCCGCCAGTTACAACCGGCTCGGGGTCATGCGGCAGAGCATCACGGGCGTTCCGCTCGGCCCGACCGTCGCGCTGAGCACGCTGCCCAAGTCGGATTACGCGCTGAACTTCCTGGCCTCGGTCATCCAACACCTGAGCGAGACGGGCGAGGAGCAGTGGGGCATATCTTGCACTTGGACCAACGCGGCGATCCCGCGCTATGCCAAGACGCGCATCATGCTGCTGAACTACGGCGCGTCCGGCAATGTGCAGCAGCTTTCGGGGGACAATCCGCTCGCCGATCTGTCGTCGCTCTGCGGCTATTGGCCCTGGCCCGCGACGGCGCAATCGGTGCGCGTCGTCATCCAATCGATCTTCGGCGACGGCTCGGTGGCGGCGCTAACGAGCTGTCCTTACTACGACTTGGTGATCGAGCGCACGCTCGGAAGTGCCGGCCAGGAATATTGCGGCTTGGTCACGAACATTGCCATCTCCAATGTAGTCTACACCACGAATCCGGACGGCCAGAAGGTATTTCGCGCCACGCTCACCTGGACACCGCCAAGTGGTGATGTTCGATACGCGGGCGGCTCCCTTTGGATCATCAGGAGCGGAATTTTCTATCAGCTCGGAGGGCTGGACTTCAACCGGTTCGAGTGGGAGTCGAGCCACTGGCCCAGTACTGCCGAAGAAGTGACGTTCTGCGTGTTCTCGGTGGATACTCTGGGGCGGCGCAATACCTACTCGGCCGGTGTCACGCCGACGCTACCGTACACTTGGAACCCTCCGACGCTCGGCGGTGCCGGGCAGGAATACACGAGCGTCGTTACGGCCGCGTCCGCGGCCGTCACGTACGGTGATAAAGCCGACGGGACGTACCGCGCGCTCGTGACCTGCACGTTCACGCCGCCGTCCGTCAGCACCTTCGGGGGCGTGGAAATCCGCACTTCTGAAGATTCCGGCGCCACCTGGAAGACGCGAGCCTCGGCCGCGAAGTCGCCCATCGTCTTTGAATTGTCGGTGCCTGTCACGGCGACCACTTACAAGGTCGGCTTCTTCTCTTACGACGTGAACGGCCGGGTGAACACGTATCAAAGCGGGACCACGCCCGTGCAGGACATCATCGTCGGCAACGCGGCCGGGCAGTTCGATCTGTCGAAAGCCAAAGCCACCAGCTACGATCCGGACATCTTCGTGATCGAGGGCGGCGAGTTCAAGGTGTGGGCGATGAACGGCTCGCTGATCGTGACCGGCACGGTCAGCAGCGCGGCGCTGAACGCGACGGCGATCAACGTCGGCGGCGGCGGGTCGAAGCCCGGCAAGTTCGCGGTCTACAACGCGAGCGGCGTGCAGATCGGATTCGTGGGAGTCGAGGACAGCTACTCGGGCGCTTGGTTCAAGAGCCTGGGAATCGGCGGCTCATCAAAGGCCTCGCCCAAGATCACGGCGAACGCGGACGGCAACGTAAGCATTAATGGGGCGACCTTCACGCTCACGTCGGGGGGAATCACCGCAGAGATCGCCAACACTTACGAGAGTGGGGTGGATGACTACCTCGGGTTGAGAATCTTGGAGTCGGGGACGAATCCGAGTCGTACTGGCCTTGGCATCAGAAATCTATATCTGTATACACCAATCGGTGCTGGTGGCGCGTGGTCCAACTATGGGGCGCAAGGGTTCGATCTCAAATCGTCCGTCTCTGGATCGACCGGCAGAGTACTTGCCGCTGTGGGCGACGACCTTGTGGACATCTATTTGTATGGGTCATCATCTGGTTCTCCAAACATAACGATCCATGCCGATGGTTCGTCATCTTACGTTCAAGTTCCAACCGGAGGTGGGTTTTACGTCGGGGCGAACAAAGTCGTCACGACACAACAGGCAGCCGTAGGTCATCCGACAGTATCGATTCCGACGAGCGGAGGCGTTGTCGCGGACGCGTTCACTGGAAATGCTTATAACTATCTAGTGGAATTAGAATCCAAATTGATGGACACGATCCATCGGCTACAAGTAGGCACGGGGCATGGTCTATTCGCTGCTCACTAATTCCGAAACTAGCGACATCGCCCGGACACGACGTTTCTGGATGATATTCTTTCCGGGTAATTGCTGTACGACCACGGTCCATGGATGATTGGCTTGACGGTCTATGACCAGGATGATCGATTTGGATGTCCCATCCAG
>Ga0315273_10001593_pt1 | contig 25980 bp, 22 predicted proteins | sample YL17G02_0_MG_FD_205753 | JGI IMG/M metagenome (GOLD analysis project Ga0315273, IMG submission 205753) | Sediment microbial communities from Yellowstone Lake, YNP, Wyoming, USA - YL17G02_0 | ecosystem: Environmental > Aquatic > Freshwater > Lake > Sediment | place: USA: Wyoming | collected... | reverse complement strand
GGCCGACGAGCTCTCGGCCGCGCTCCGCGAGCCGCTCTCCCGCTACCTCTTCGCCGAGGACGAGCGGCCGGTCGAGGAGCTCGTGCTCGCGCTCTGCCGCGCCCGCGGGCTCACCCTGGCGACCGCGGAGTCCTGCACGGGAGGCCTCGTTGCGGCGCGGCTGACCTCGGTGCCCGGTGCGAGCGACGTCTTTCTCGGCGGGATCGTCGCCTACGCCGACCGGGTCAAGCAGGCGGAGCTCGGTGTGCCTGCAGATGTGCTCGTGACCCACGGCGCCGTGTCGGCCGAGACCGCGGCGGCGATGGCCGAGGGCGCCCGCGCGCGGCTCGGGGCGGATGTCGCCGTCGCGGTGACCGGAGTCGCCGGCCCGGGCGGGGGCACCGAGGAGAAGCCGGTCGGGCTCGTCTACTTCCACGCCGTCGGCCCCGGGGGCGAGCGGAGCGTGGAGTTCAGCGTCCCGAGCGACCGGGAGACGATCCGGCGGCGGTCCGCCGTCGCCGCGCTCCATCTGGTGCGGCGCCTTTTGACCCAGAGCCGGCACGAAGGCGTGTGAGCTCGTCCGTTAGCGTCCAGGGTGATGCGAAAGCCCGTCTCTTCTGCGCCCTGCGGCTCCCTGACGACGCGATCGAATCGCTCGTGGCCTGGCAGCGGCGGCTGCCGCCCGGTGCCTTCCGGCTCGTCCCGCCCGAGAACCTCCACGTCACCCTGGCCTTCCTCGGCTACCGCTCCGCGGGCGACGTCCCGGTGGTCTGCGGTGCTCTGCGGGACGCCTCGGCAGCGGCCGCCCGGCCGCTGCTCCGGGTGGCCGGCTACCGGGAGGCGCGGAGCGTCGGGATGCTCGTCCTCAACGACGAGGGCGGCCGGGCGGCCTCGCTCGCGGGGGATCTGGCGGCTCGGCTGGAGGCGCTCGGCGTCTACGAGCGGGAGCGGCGTCCCTGGCTGGCGCACGTGACGGTCGTCCGCTTTCGCAAGCCGCCGCGGCTGGTGCCGGCGCTGCCCGACCTCGGCGAGGTCAGTCCGTCCGATGCCGCTGTCTACAGTTCGGTGCTGCGATCCGACGGAGCGCAGTACGCAGTCTTGGAATCAGTTGCGCTAGGAGGTTGAACGACGTGGATCGCCAGGAGGCACTCGACACCGCGCTCGGCCAGATCGAGCGGCAGTTCGGCAAGGGCTCGGTCATGCGGATGAGCGACAGGGCGGCCGTGTCCGTGGGCGCGGTCTCGACCGGGTCGCTCTCGCTCGACCTCGCGCTGGGGATCGGCGGGCTGCCCCGCGGCCGCATCATCGAGATCTTCGGCCCCGAGTCGTCGGGCAAGACGACGCTCGTCTACCACGCGATCGCCGAGGCTCAGCGCCGCGGCGGCATCTGCGCCTTCATCGACGCCGAGCACTCGATGGACCCGACCTACGCGAAGCACATCGGGGTCAACATCGACGAGTTGCTCGTCTCCCAGCCCGACACCGGCGAGCAGGCGCTCGAGATCACGGAGCTGCTGATCCGCTCGGGCGCGGTGGACATCGTCGCCGTCGACTCGGTCGCAGCGCTGACGCCGAAGGCCGAGATCGAGGGCGAGATGGGCGACAGCCACATGGGCCTGCAGGCGCGCCTGATGAGCCAGGCCCTGCGCAAGCTCGCGGGCACGCTCAACCGCACCGACACGATCTGCATCTTCACGAACCAGCTGCGCGAAAAGATCGGCGTCATGTTCGGCAACCCGGAGACGACCCCGGGTGGGCGTGCGCTCAAGTTCTACGCCTCGGTACGACTCGACATCCGCCGCATCGAGACGCTCAAGGAAGGTGTCGAGGCCTTCGGCAACCGCGTGCGCGTGAAGGTGGTCAAGAACAAGGTCGCGCCGCCGTTCAAGCAGGCGGAGTTCGACATCATCTACGGCTCCGGGATCTCCTGGGAGGGCAGCGTCCTCGACACTGCGCTCGAGCGCAAGGCGGTGCAGAAGTCCGGCTCGTACTTCAGCTTCGGTGATGAGCGGCTCGGCCAGGGCCGTCAGAACGCGACTGCGTTCCTGCGCGAGCACCCGGACGTCTGCCAGCAGATCCTCGCCCGGATCCAGGCCGAGGTCGGCGCCGACCAGGTCGTCTCGGCGCGCCTGCTCCCCTCGGTGGTCGCCGAGCCCGCAGACGGGAAGGCGGACCTGCCGGCCGACCTGCCGGCCGCCGAGGACGAGCCGGAAGCCGAGGCCGAACCCGCGGAGAAGGTCGGGACGACCGCAGCGTAAGTGGTCGAGGTCACCGCGCTCCGCTCGCGGCGGCCGGGCCGCGTCTCTGTCGAGCTGGACGGCGCGCCGTGGCGCGTGTTGCCCGAAGAGGTCGTCGCTCGCGTCGGCCTCGCGGTGGGAGAGCGGCTCGGCCGCGAGCGTCTGCGGGCGCTGCGTCGCGAGTTGCGCCGCCACGAGGCGCTCACGGCCGCCACGGGCGCGCTGCGCCACCGCGATCTGTCGCGGCGCGCGCTCGACGCAAAGCTCGCGCAGCGTTCGGTGGCGCCCGCCGAGCGGGCCGAGGCGCTTCATGTGCTCGAGCGCGCAGGGATCCTCGACGACGGCCGCCTTAGCGAACGTCGCGCGCTGGCGCTCGCGGAGCGGGGGTGGGGCGATGCGGCGATCCGGGCAGACCTCGAGCAGCGGGCGGTGCCGGACGAGCTGATCGGCCCGGCACTCGCGGCGCTCGCGTCCGAGGTGGAGCGCGCCGGTTCGCTCGTCGAGCGGCGCGGCGGCGGCCACGCAACGGCGCGCTGGCTGGCGCGGAGGGGCTTCGCCGACGAGGCGATCGAGGCCGTCGTCGGAGCGGGCATTGCGGATCACCCCTGAGCGGCGCTAGGATACGTCTGCTCGTCCCGACATTTGCCTGCATAGCGCAGTTTTCGAATCGCACACGATCATTTGAGACGCTTCCTACCAGCCACGATCCGTTTCAACCAGGGTTCCTAGCGGCGGGCTTGGTGACGCCCGGGCCTCACGGGAGGCCCACCGATTCGGAGCAGCGCGTGCCGGCTCGATGACGGGTCCGGCAACCCGCGGTCAGCCGCGGGACAACCCATCGGTTACCCACGACGGGAAGGCGGCGCGTCATGCTCCTTGCGATCGGCATCCTCATCGGCCTCGTGCTCGGGGCGGTCGCCGGCGCCGTCTTCGCACAGCTCTTCAGGGCAGCGCGGCTCCGCGCTGCGCAGCAGACGCGCGCCCAGCTGCTCCATGACGCCCAGCGCGAGGCGGAAGCCCTGCGGCGCGAGGCTCAGGTCGATGCGCGCGAGCAGGCGGTGCGGCTCCGTACGGAGATCGAGGCCGAGGTGCAGGAGCGCCGATCGCAGATCATCAAGATCGAGGAGCGCGTGCTCGCGCGCGAAGAGGACACAGAGCGCAAGCTCGTCGAGCTCGAGCGCCGGGACCAGGGGCTGAACGACCGCGAGGTGCACGCGCGCCAACTGCAGGACGAGCTGAAGACGGCGAAGGACGCCGAGCTGACGGAGCTCGAGCGGATCTCCGGGATGACGGTGAACGAGGCGAAGGCGTACCTGCTCGACCGCTCCGAGGAGCTCATCCGCCACGAGCTCGCCCGGCGCGTCCGCCAGGACGAGGAAGAGGCACGGATCGAGTCGAAGCGCCGCGCCCGCAACCTCGTCGCCGACGCGCTGCAGCGCGTCGCCGCGAGTCATGCGGCCGAGACCACCGTCTCGCTGATCCAGCTGCCGTCGGACGACATGAAAGGGCGGATCATCGGCCGCGAGGGCCGGAACATCCGCACCCTCGAGCACCTCACCGGCGTGGACTTCATCATCGACGACACGCCGCAGGCGGTCGTGCTCTCGTCGTTCGACGGGATCCGCCGCGAGATCGCGAAGTTGACGCTGCAGAAGCTGATCGAGGACGGACGCATCCACCCGACTCGGATCGAGGAGATGTACTACCAGTCGAAGGCCGAGATCGACGATGTGATCCACCAGGCCGGCGAACAGGCGGTCTACGAGGCCAACTGCGGCGAGTTCGCGGAGGAGCTCGTCAAGATCCTGGGGCGGCTCAAGTTCCGCACGAGCTACGGCCAGAACGTGCTCAAGCACACGCTCGAGGTCGTGCACCTCGGCGGGATCATGGCGACCGAGCTCGGCGCAAGCGTGAAGACGACGAAGCGCGCGGCGCTCCTGCACGACATCGGCAAGGCGATGACCCACGAGGTGGAGGGGTCGCACGCGGCGATCTCGACCCAGCTCGCGAAGCGCCACGGCGAGTCGCAGGGCGTCGTGCACGCGATCGAGGCGCACCACTACGAGGTGCAGCCACAGACGGTCGAGGCGGTGCTCCTGATCTCAGCCGACGCGATCTCCGCCTCGCGGCCGGGCGCCCGTGGGGAGAGCCTCGAGAACTACATCAAGCGGCTCGAGGCGCTCGAGGAGCTGGCGGCGCGCAAGAAGGGCGTCGAGAAGGTCTACGCGCTGCAGGCGGGACGCGAGATCCGCGTGATCGTGAAGCCGACGGAGGTCGACGACGATACCGCCGTCCTCCTCTCCCACGAGATCGCGCGAGAGATCGAGGATCACCTCGAGTACCCCGGGCAGGTGAAGGTGACCGTGATCCGCGAGAGCCGGGCGGTGGACGTGGCCAGGAACGTATCCGGCGCCGGCGCGATCCACGCCCGCTGACGCCACGGGCCGCCTTTCGCTCCCGCCCGGCAGAGCCGGGCTCCGCGAAAGGCTGACGCCGCTCGCGGCACGATCCGAGGCCGGCCGGCGCGCCGCCGTACCCGGTGTACTGTCGACGCGCCGGCCGGCGATGGCTCACACCGCGAGCGACGTCCCAGAGGCGTCAGGGCGATTCTCGGGTCCGTTTCGCAGCGCTCGCGGGCCGCCTCTACAATCCGTCCTCGCCGTGAAGCGCTACTTCGTCACCACGTTCGGGTGCCAGATGAACGCCCACGACTCGGAGCGGATCAAGGGGATGCTCGAGGCGATCGGGCTCGGCGAGGCCGCCGTGCAGGAGGAGGCGGACGTGCTCGTGTTCAATACGTGCACGATCCGCGAGAAGCCCGACCAGCGCTTTGCGGCGCACCTCGCGCAGGCGGCGGCGCTCAAGAGGCGCGACCCGGAGAAGGTGATCGCGGTCGGGGGCTGCTACGCGGAGGCCCAGCGCGAGCGGCTGTTCGAGCTCTATCCATATGTCGACGTCGCCTTCGGCCCCGGCTCGATCCCGCACCTCGGCGACTGGCTCGGCGCCGGCGGCGTCGCGCCGCGCGGCCGGTTCGGGCAGTGGGACTCGTTCGCCGGCGACCTGCCGGCCCATCGTGAGCGTCGGTTCCAGGCCTGGCTTCAGATCTCGATGGGCTGCAACTCGGCGTGCTCGTACTGCATCGTCCCGGCGGTGCGCGGGCGCGAGCAGAGCCGCCGCCCCGGGGAGATCGTCGCCGAAGCGACGCGGCTCGCCGCCGACGGCGTGCGGGAGCTGACGCTGCTCGGTCAGAACGTGAACTCCTGGGGGCGGGACCTGCTCCCGGACCTTCGCACGGACTTCGGCGAGCTGCTGCGCGCCTGCGACGCCCTGGAGGGGATCGAGCGGATTCGCTTCACGAGCCCGCACCCGAAGGACTTCCGCCGCATGGTGATCGAGGCGATGGCCGAGTGCGCGTCGGTGTGCGAGCACGCGCACCTCCCGCTCCAGTCCGGCTCGACGCGGATCCTCAAGGCGATGCGCCGCACGTACGGCGCCGAGCGCTACCTGCGCCTCGTCGCCGAGCTGCGGGCCGGGATCCCCGACCTCGCGCTGACGACGGACCTCATCGTCGGCTTCCCCGGCGAGACCGAGGCCGACTTCCGGGAGACGCTCGCCGTCGTCCGGCAGGTCGGGTTCGACGGCGCGTTCACCTTCGTCTACTCGCCGCGGCAGGGCACCGAGGCGGCAGCGATGGCGGGGCAGGTGCCCGAGGAGGTCAAGCGCGAGCGGATCGAGCGGCTGATCGACCTCGTTCAGCGGTGCGCGCACGAGCGGAACGAGGCGCGCGTGGGGCGCGTCGAGGAGGTGCTGGTCGAGGGCTCGAGCCGCACGGATGCGTCGTTCCTGCGCGGGCGGACGCGCCGCAACACGACCGTGAACTTCAGCGGCGACGCGGCCCCCGGCGAGCTCGTGCCGGTGCTGATCGAGGCCGCCACCTCGGCGACCCTGCGGGGCCGGATCGCGGCCGTCGTCGCCGCGTGAGCGATTCGGCACGCTTTCGGCACGGTCCCGTGCGTATTTCCCGTCTAGGCTGAACAGTGGGGGTTCCCCCTGGGGACATGGCTGGACTGGTCATCGGGATCTTCGGGCCGACGGCCAGCGGCAAGACGGCCCTCGCCGAGGCACTCGCCGACCAGATCGGCGGGGAGGTGGTCTCCTGCGACGCGATGCAGGCGTACCGGGGCCTGCCGATCCTGACCTGCCGGCCGGCGAGGCCGACGCGGCTCGTCGGCGTCTGGCCGCTCGATCACGAAGGCTCGGTCGGCGAGTATGCGCGCCTCGCCCATGCCGCGATCGACGAGCTTCGCGCGGCGGGGCGCACACCGGTCGTCGCGGGCGGCACGGGGCTCTACCTGCGCGCGGCGGTCGCAGAGCTCGCGCTGCCGCCTGCACCGGTTCCCGGGGCCCGCGCGCGCTGGGAGCAGGTCTACGACCGCGACGGCGCGGCCGCTGCCCACCGCCGTCTGGCCGCGCTCGACCCTGAGGCCGCCGCCGCGGTGCACGCGAACGACCGCCGCCGCGTCGTGCGGGCGCTCGAGCTCGCGGAGGCAGGCGCCTCGCTCGTTCCGGCCCGCGACCGGCTCTGGGCGGCGGAGACCCGCCACCCGACGCTCCTGGTCGGGCTCGACGTGCCGCGCGAGGAACTGCTGCTTCGGATCGAGCGGCGGACGGCGGCGATGTTCGAGGCGGGCGTCGCGGACGAGGTGCGCGCCGCGCTCGCCGGGCCGATCTCGGCGACAGCGCGCAAGACGCTCGGGCTCGACGAGGTGGCCGGGCTGCCCCGCAAAGAGGCGATCGCCGCGATCGTGCGCCGCACGGGCCGCTACGCCGCCTACCAGCGCAAGTGGATGCGGCGGATCCCCGGCCTCGTTATCGTCAACGCCGACCGTCCCGCCGACGAGGTGGCCGATGAGATTCGGGAAATGGCACGCGCTCGGGAACACCTACCTGCTCGTCGAGCGGGCTGAGGCGGGGGCACCGCTGACCCCGGAGCAGGCGGGCGCGCTCTGCGATCCGCGCACCGGTGTCGGTGCCGACGGCGTCCTCGAGGTGCTCGCCACGAGCAGCGACAGCATGACCATCCTGATCTGGAACCCTGACGGCTCCCTCGCTGAGATGTCGGGGAACGGGACGCGCATCGCCGCCGCCTGGCTCGCGCAGCGGACCGGCGCGCCGGAGGTGCAGGTGCACGTCGGCCCGCGCACGGTACTCGCACACATCCGCGCGGACGGGCTCATCGAGCAGGAGCTCGGCGAGGTCCACGTCGGCCCGGACGAGACCCTCGATGTCGCGGGCGAGTCGCTCGAGGTGACGCCCGTCTCCGTCGGCAACCCGCACGCCGTCGTGCGCATTGCCCATGACCGCGACGACCTCCTTCGGCTCGGGCCGCTCCTCGAGCACCATCCGCGCTTCCCCGATCGCACCAACGTCCAGCTCGTCGAGGTCGAAGGCCCTCAAACTCTGCGCGTCTCCGTGTGGGAGCGGGGCGCGGGGGAGACGTCGTCATCGGGCTCGAGCGCGGTCGCCGCCGCGGCGGCTGCAATCGCACACGGCTGGTGCGAGAGCCCCGTCACGGTGCGTTTGCCGGGCGGTGAGCTCCTGGTCGGGTTCCTCGGCCGTCAGGCCCGACTCACGGGCCCGGCGGTCGAGCTAGCTGCCGATCTCGAACTCTCGTAGCGCGTCGTTCAGGCTCGTCTTGAGATCGGTCTGCGCGTTGCGGCGGCCGATGATCAGCGCGCAGGCGACCTGGTAGGTCCCGGCGGGGAAGTCCTTCGGACGCGACCCCGGCACCACCACGGCGTAGGGCGGGACGTAGCCGCGGTACTCCACGGGCTCGGGACCGGTGACGTCGATCACCGGCACGGAGGCGGTGAGCGACACGTTCGGCGCGAGCACGGCGCGCTCGCCGACCCGCACCCCCTCGGTGAGGATGCAGCGCGAGCCGATGAACGCGCCGTCCTCCACGATCACCGGGCTCGCCTGCACCGGCTCGAGCACGCCGCCGATGCCGACGCCGCCGGCGAGGTGCACGTCGGCCCCGATCTGCGCGCACGAGCCGACCGTGGCCCACGTGTCCACCATCGTCCGCGGCCCAACCCAGGCGCCGATGTTCACATAGCTCGGCATCAGCACGACGCCCTCGGAGAGGAACGCGCCGTAGCGGGCCGCCGCCGGCGGTACGACCCGCACGCCGAGCGCGGCGTAGCCGCGCTTCAGCGGGATCTTGTCGGAGTACTCGAACGGGCCGAGCTCCTGCGGCTCGACCTTGCGCAGGCGGAAGTACTCGAGGATCGCCCGCTTCGCCTCCACGTTCACGACCCATTCGTCGCCCTGCTTCTCGGCGACCCGGATCTCGCCGCGATCGAGCGCCGCGATCGTCTCCTCGACGTTCACAGCGCCTCCCGCAGGACTGCGGCGGCGCGGCGGCACTCGTCCTCGGTCGGCACGAGCGCGATTCTGACGTACCCCTCGCCCGCAGGCCCGAAGAACGCTCCCGGCGCGACGACGACGCCGTGCTCGAGCAGCCCGGTGGCGAAGTGTTCGGAGGAGCCGCCGCCCGGCACCTCGAGCCAGAGGTACATCGTCGCCTCGCTCCCCGCGACGCGGATCCCCTTCTCGCGCAGCACCTCGAGCAGGATCTCGCGCTTGCGCCGGTAGGCGTCTCGCATCCGCTCGACGTGGGCCTCGTCGCCCCACGCGGCGATCGCGGCGTGCTGCACGAACTCCTGGGGCGCGGTGCCGACGGTGGGGCGAAACGCGCGCAGCGCTCCGATCAGCTCCGGGTCGCCGGCCACGAAACCCGAGCGGTAGCCGGTCATCGAGGAGCGCTTCGAGAGCGTGTTGAACACGGCGACGTTGCGGCGCGAGGGCAGCTGGAGCGCCGACGGCGGCGGCTCGCCGAAGTAGAGCTCGGTGTAGGCCTCGTCGGAGGCGAGCAGGAAGTCGTGCTCGACCGCGAGCGCGGCGAGGCGCTCGAAGAACGAGAGCGGCGCAACCGCGCCGGTCGGGTTGTTCGGGTAGTTGACCCAGAAGACGGCGATCCGCGGCCAGCTCTCGGGCCCGATCGCGTCCAGGTCGGGCAGGAACGCGTTGCGCTCGAGCAGGGGCGCCTGCAGCACGCGGCCGCCGGCGAACAGGGCGCCGCGCTCCTGCACCGGATAGCCCGGCTCGGTCACCACCACGAGGTCCTTGCCGCCCGCCGCGTCGAGCGCGACCTGCGCCAGAGAGAAGATCGCCTCCTTCGAGCCGAGCGTCGGGATCACCTCGGTGTCGGGATCGAGCTCGACGCCGAAGCGGCCCAGGCACCAGGCGGCGATCGCTCGACGCAGCCCGGGCAGGCCCTGCGCGAGCGGGTAGCCCATCCGCTCCTCCACGTTGTCGACGAGCGCGCGGCGGATGAACGGCTCGACAGGCTCGCGCGGGTCGCCGACGCCGAAGTCCACGAACGAGACGCCTTCGGCGGCAAGCCGCCGCTTCGCCTCCTCGAGCCGGACGAAGGGGTACGTGCCGAGCTCGGCGAGGATCGGGGAGAGGCGCACGCCTAGACGCTAGCGAACCGCTGCAGCGCCTCGTAGGTCCGCAGCAGCTCCGCCGCCTCGACCCGCTCGTCGCGCCGGTGCGCGAAGCGGGTCGCGCCCGGGCCGAGATTGACGGCGTCGATCCCGCGGCTCGTGAAGTCGGCGACGTTCGTCCAGGCCTGCTTCGGCTCGACCGCGAAGGGCCCGGCTTGGCGCAGCTGCTCGACGAGCGGCGTCGAGGTGACCACGCGGCCCGGCGGCGAGTGGGAGACGATCTCCGCGCCGGGCGCGAGCTGCCGCAGGCGGGCCGCCGCCTCCTCGGGGGTGCGGCTCGGTGCGTAGCGGTAGTTGAGCGTCGCCTCGACCCGGTCGGGGATCACGTTGTCGGCGATCCCCCCGTGGATGCGGGTGGCCGAGAGCACCTCGACGAACGTCAGGCCCTCCACGTCGACCGGCTGCGGCTCGATCGCGAACACGAGCCGCAACTCCTCGAGCGCGAGCACGATCGCGTTGACGCCGAGCCACGGCCGTGCAGAGTGCGCGCTCTCGCCGTGGAAGACCATCCGCGCGGCGATGTTGCCGAGGCACCCCGCCTGGATCGCGTTGTCGGTCGGCTCGAGGAGCACGACGAGCCCCGCCTCGTTGAGCTGCGGGCAGCCCTCGAAGAAGGCGGGCAGCGCGCCCTCGTCGGCGCCGAGCTCCTCGCGGGGGAAGAAGAGGAAGCCGAGATCGAACGCGAGCTCGGGCCCGTCGGCGGCCCAGCGGGCCAGCTCGATCATCACCGCGAGCCCACCCTTCATGTCGCTTGCGCCCAGCCCGACGACGGCAGCGCCGTCCCGCCGGCCGGGAAGATTGCCCTGCGCCGGCACCGTGTCGAGGTGGCCGGCGAGGACGACGAGCTCCCGCTCGTCCGTGCGCGGGGTCGTGAAGAGGACCGAGTCGCCGTCGTCGAACGCGCGCTCGAGCGGCACCGCCTCGGCGACGTAGCGGGCGATCGCCGCCTCCTCCCGGCTGACAGAGGGGATGTCCACGAGCTCGAGCGTCCGCTGGGCGAGTGTCTCTGCGTTCATCGTCTGCGCAATAATCCCACGGTGACGCAGCGCCGACCGGATCCCACGCCGGGCAGCGAGCCCGAGCGCGGGTTCGTGCTTGCCGTGCTCGCGCAGGGGATGGACGAGGAGGACGAGCTCTCGGAGCTGCGGGAGCTCGCGCGGACCGCCGGTGTCGAGCCGGTCGGGCAGCTCGTGCAGCACCGGGTGCGCCCCGACCGGCGCACGTACGTCGGCAAGGGCAAGCTCGACGAGCTGAAGGAGACGTACGCGCGCTCCGGCTCGGAGGTGCTGATCGTGGACGACGAGCTCGACCCGACCCAGCAGCGGACGCTCGAGAACGCGCTGGACGCCCGTGTGGTCGACCGCACGCAACTGATCCTCGACATCTTCGCCCAGCACGCGAGGAGCGCCGAGGGCAAGCTCCAGGTCGAGCTCGCGCAGCTCGAGTACAACCTGCCGCGGATGCGGGGGATGTGGCAGCACCTCGAGCGGCTCGGCGGCGGCGTCGGCACGCGCGGCCCGGGTGAGACCCAGCTCGAGTCGGATCGCCGCGTCGCGCGGCGCCGCGTCTCGATCCTCAAGCGCCGGCTCGACGAGCTGCGCGGCCAGCGCGGTGTCCGCCGGCGGGAGCGGCAGCGCACCCAGGTGCCGACCGTCGCGCTCGCGGGGTACACGAACGTCGGCAAGTCGACGCTCCTGAACGCGCTCACCGGCGCCGACGCGTCGGTCGACAACCGCCTGTTCGAGACGCTCGATCCCACCACGCGCGGGTTCGAGCACGACGGCCGCCGCTACCTCGTCACCGACACGGTCGGGTTCGTGCGGCGGCTGCCACTCCAGCTCGTCGAGGGCTTCGCGGCCACCCTCGAGGAGACGCTGGTGGCCGACCTCGTGCTGCATGTGATCGACGCCTCGGTTCCCGACGAGCGGCTGGAGGAGCAGTTCGCCGCGGTCGGCGCCGTGCTGCACGAGATCGCCGCCGACGAACTCCCGGTGGAGATCGTCGTCAACAAGATCGACCGCGTCGACGCACTGCGACGGAGCCGCCTCGCAAACCGCTTTCCCGGCGCCGTGCAGGTCTCGGCGCTGACCGGGGAGGGCCTCGACGCCCTGCGCGCCCGGCTCGCGGCTCTGTTCGCCGACCGCTTCGAGGAGGTGCGCCTGTTCGTGCCGCACACCGAGGGCGGCCGGCTCGCGGAGCTCTATGCGCTCGGCGCCCCGATCGACGAGCGGGTGGACACAGAAGACGGGGTCTACATCAAGGCCAGGCTGCCCCGGCGCGAGCTGCGGCGCTTCGCGCGCTTCCTCGTCGCCGAGGCGTACGCCGACCGGGCGCCCGAGTGATCGAGCTTCCGATCCGCCGCCTGCGGGACGACGCGGTGCTGCCGGCGCCGGCCTATGCCGGGGATGCGGGCCTCGATCTCAGCGCGTGCGAGCGGGTCGAGCTCGGCCCGGGCGAGCGGGCCACCGTCGGCACCGGGCTCGCCGTCGCGATCCCCGAGGGCTACGCCGGGTTCGTGCAGCCGCGTTCGGGGCTCGCCGCACGGCACGGGATCACGATCGTGAACGCGCCCGGGCTCGTCGATTCGGGCTACCGCGGCGAGCTCCGGGTGGTGCTGCTCAACACCGATCGCACCGCGCCGTTCGTCGTCGAGCCGGGGATGCGGATCGCGCAGCTGGTCGTCCAGCCCGTCACCACGACCGAGCTCCGCGAGGTCGACGAGCTGCCCGGGAGCGAGCGGGGCGTGCGCGGCTTCGGATCGTCGAGCGGCTGATGGCGCTCGAGCCCAGGATCCGGGTCTCGGCGGTCGTGCGCTGGCGCGAGCGCATCCTGCTGATCCGCCACGAGAAGCCGGGCAAGGAGTACTGGCTGCTCCCCGGCGGCGGCGTGAAGGCCGGGGAGAGCCTCGTGCAGGCGCTCGTACGCGAGCTGCGCGAAGAGGTGGGGCTGCTCGGGCCGGACGAGGAGATGCCCTTCGAGGGGCCCGTCGCGCTCGTCGACTCGATCGCGCCCCGGCGGAGCTTCTCCGCGAAGCACGTCGTCCATGTGATCTTCGCGACCGATTTCAGCGACCTCTCGCTCGAGGCCGTCGTCTCGCAGGACGAGGCGGTGCGGGGCCACCGGCTGTTCACGCACGAGGAGCTCGACTCCGTCGTGATGCACCCGCCGATCCAGCGCTTCCTCCAGCGCTGGCGCCCCGGGGACCCGGCGGTGTACCTCGGCGCCCTCTGGGTGCCCTAGCGGCGCCCGCCACGGGCCCGCGCCCGTGCGGCCGAGACCGCGTGGGCCTGGGTCTCGAGCTCGTCCGGCAGCGGCTCGAGCGTGACCCCCCCGAGCGCCTGGCCGAGCAGCCAGTCGGCGAGCCATGGGTTGCGGGGGAGCAGCGGGCCGTGCAGATACGTTCCCAGCGCGCGGCCGGCCCGGCAGCCCTCGTGGCCGCTCGTGCCGTCATTGCCGAAGCCGGAGATGACGCGCCCGAGCGGGACGGCGCCCGGGTCGAGGAGCGTTCGGCCGATGTGGTTCTCGAACCCGGCGAGGGTGCGCCGCTCGCCCGGCTCCAGCTCGCACTCGAGCAGGACGTCGCCGATCATGCGCCGCTCGCCGGCAACCGTCTCCAGCGGGAAGAGCCCGGCACCCTGGAGCCATCGCCCCCGCGCGTCGCGGTAGCCGCGGCCGAGCAGCTGGTAGCCGCCGCAGACGGCGAGGAGCGCGGCGCCCCGCTCGACCTCCGCCGCGAGCATCGCTCCCTTGGCGGCGAGATCCGCTGCGACGAGCGCCTGCTCGCGGTCCTGCCCTCCGCCGATGTAGAAGAGTGCGCACGCTCCGGGCTCGATCGCGTCGCCGAGCCCGATCGTGCGTACCTCCAGCTCGTGCCCCCGCCACGCAGCGCGGCTCGCCAGCACCGCGATGTTGCCGCGGTCGGCGTAGATGTTCAGGTAGTCGGGATAGAGATGGCCGACGACGATCGTCACGCGGGCTCCCGTTCCCAGTAGTTCCGGACGTGGCCGCGCCCGGCCACGATCCGCCGCAGCGCCAGCATCGCGGTGTACGTGGGGAGGACGACGAGCTCGCCTCCCGGCGGGGTCAGCGCAAGCCCGCGGTCGAGCGCCTGCTCGAGCCCCGGCACGACCTCGATCGCAGCCTCGTCGAGCCCGCCGTACTTGAAGCGCAGCGCGAGCTCGGCGGCGCGGTCACCGCTCGCGACGAGCCGGGTGAGCCCGTCGACGAGCGCCTCGAAGTCGACGTCCCAGATCCAGGAGACGTCCCGGCCGTCGGCGATCCCGTCGTTCAGGGCGATCAGCGCCGTCGTGGGCGCGCCGCCGTCCACGAGCGTCCGCACGGCCTCGTTCGCGCCGGCCGGGTTCTTGATCAGCAGGATCAGCACCGTGCGGTCGCCGGCGGAGATGCGCTCGAAGCGGCCGAAGGCGGCGCTGAAGCGGCCCAGGCCCGCGACGGTCTCGTCGAGCGACGCGCCGAGCGCGCGGGCGAGCGCGGCCGCCGCAAGTGCGTTGTAGACGTTGTACAGGCCGGGGAGCGCCAGCTCGACGCGCCGCGTCCCTTCCGGTGCGACGAGGTCGAACGAGGAGCCTTCCAGGCCCCGCAGCTCGAGCGCGCGCCCCGCCACGTCGAGCGGCGGGCGCGCATGGCCGCAGGCCGGGCAGTGATAGTCGCCGAGGTGGCCCACGTAGACGGCGGCGTACGCGTACGGGGCGCCGCAGGCCACGCAGTACTTCGAGTCGGCCGCGTGCTGGAGGGTCGCGCGCGCATGGCGCGGGTCGTCGAGGCCGAAGGTCACGGCGCCGGCCCGCCCGCGGGCGAGGTCCGCGACGAGGGGGTCGTCCGCGTTGACGACGAGCGTCGCCTCCGGGCCGAGCTCGGCGACAGCCGCGCGCCAGCGCTCGGCCACGTGCTCGAGCTCGCCGTAGCGGTCGAGCTGGTCACGGAAGAGGTTCGCGAGGCACACCACCCGCGGCTGGAGTCGGCTCACGACCTCGGGCAGCGCGGCCTCGTCCACCTCGAACAGGCCGAGCTCGGCTCCGTCGGCCTGGAGGAGGGCGGAGGCGACGCCCGAGACGAGGTTCGCGCCCGAGGCGTTGTGCGCGAGCCGGATGCGCGGCGCGAGGATGGCTTCGGCCATCGCCACGGTCGTCGTCTTGCCGTTCGTGGCCGAGACGAGCACCGAGCCGCGCGGAAGCCGCTGCGCGAGGCGGTCGACGGCGCCCGGATCGAGCTTCCAGAGCAGCTTTCCCGGCAGCGTGGTGCCGCCCCCGCGACCGGCGAGCCGCGAGAGGCGGCCGACCGCACGAGCCGCGGCGGCCTCGACCGAGAGCGGGACCGGCGGGCGCACAGGCCGAGGGTAGCTGCCGGGGAACGCGGGAGTCACCCGAACGAGGGAACTTGCACGCCACTACCCCGGACGGGGGAGGTTACGGGATACGGGGGGATCTAGGTTCTGCCCGGATCTTTGGCACACAAGCGGCCGGCGACCGCATAGGGCGGTCGCTGAAGGGAGAAGGCAGGAAATATGCGGCAAGTCTGCGGTAATCCAAGCGATGTGCGGGCCAGTGCCCTGTGGGGACGTGGGGGCGGCTCGGACAAGCGCTCTCGCACGCGGCTGGGGAAGAGCGTTGCTCTGCTCTCGGTGGTCGTGCTCGCGAGCGTCCTCGCGGCGGGTGCCTCGGCCGGCTCGAGCGGGAAGACTCCGACGGCGCAAGTGCCGGCGGACCTGCTCCAGGCGGCTCAGGCCAAGCCCAACAAGATGTTCAAGGTGATCGTTCAGGGCCGCGCTTCGGCGGGCACTGCGACGGTCGCCGCCGACGTGAGGAAGGCCGGCGTGCAAGTCCGCCGGAAGTTCCACGTCATCTCGGGCGTCTCCGCGACGCTCCCGGGCAAGCTGATCCTCCGGCTTGCGCGCGTGAGGGATATCGCGGCGATCACGCCCGACGCACAAATGCAGTCGACCGACTACCAGGGCAGCGAGATGTGGCGGGCTACCGCCGACGTGACGTCGCTCTGGTCCGGTGCGCCTGCGGTGCCCTGCGAGACCGACCCGGAGACCGGCCTTCAGCTCGACGAGGCCTGTGTTCCAACCGAAGCAGGACCTGCAGCCCAGGCACCGGCGATCGCGATCGTCGACAGCGGGATCGACACCTCGAAGACCGCCGACTTCGGTGACCGGATCGTGGCGAGCGTGAACTTCTCGTCCGACCCGACCGCCACCGGCGACGACGAGGGCCACGGCACGATGGTGGCAGGGATCGCTGCGGGCTCGTCGTCCGACTACCCGGGTGTCGCTCAGAACGCACCGCTCGTCTCGGTGCGCACGAGTGACGCAAGCGGGATGTCGTACACGAGCGACGTGATCGCGGGGATCGACTGGATCCTCCAGAACAAGGACGCCTACAACATCCGCGTTGCGAACTTCTCGATCGCGGGTACCGTGGCGTCGAGCTTCACGATCGACCCGCTCGACCAGGCGGTCGAGAGGCTCTGGTTCAACGGGATCGTCGTCGTCGCGGCCGCGGGCAACCACGGCACGGGCGACGGACCGGTGCCGATGTACGCCCCCGGCAACGACCCGTTCGTGATCACGGTCGGCGCGTTCGACCAGAACGGCGACTCCGGCACGGCGAACGACACCGTTGCTCCGTGGTCTGCTTACGGGACGACGGCCGACGGCTTCCTCAAGCCCGAGCTGAGCGCTCCGGGCCGCTGGCTGATCATGCCGGTGCCGGAGAACTCGACGATCGCTCAGGCGCTGCCTGACCGCGTCGTGGCTCCGGGCTACATGTGGATGTCCGGCACCTCGTTCGCGGCCCCGGTCGTCTCGGGCGCTGCGGCACAGGTGCTCGCTCAGCATCCGGACTGGACGCCCGACCAGGTCAAGGGCGCCCTGCTCCTGTCGGCGGGCACCCTCAACGACCCGGGCTTCACGGGCGGCGTCGGCGAGGTCGATGCCGCGGCTGCAGCCTCGGTGACCGAGCCGCCGAACCCGAGCGAGGGCCTCGACGCCTTCATCGCGGCGGATCCCGTCACGGGCCAGCTGGTCTTCGACTCGGCGAGCTGGACCGCGACCGTAGAGGCTGACGCCTCGTGGACGGCGGCAAGCTGGTCGTCGGCGAGCTGGGCACGGGCGAGCTGGTCGACGGCAAGCTGGTCGTCGGCAAGCTGGTCATCGGCGAGCTGGGCCAGGGCGGCCTGGGCAGACGCAAACTGGAGCGAGGCAACTCACTCGGAGGCGTCGCTCGTCGAGTAACGAAACCGGGCCCGGCGGCACGGATCGCCGGTGTCCCTCGAATGGGTGATTCTCAACGGCGCCCGGCACTCTCCCCGAAAGGGGGATGCCGGGCGCCGACCCGTACGCGTACGTTCCGGGCAACCGTGCTTCCGGTTTCTGCGGACCTCCGTCGCGGACGGAGAGAGGAGAACGGCAAGGCAGCAATGAGGGTTTCGCTTCGATCCAAGGTGGGGACGCGGTGACCACCGCCCCCGACGAGGTCCTGTTCGCGACGGCGGGAACCCCGCTCGAAACGATGCACGAGCGGCGCGACGGCGAGCAACTCTCTCCGGTCGCCCGCGCCTACATGATGCTCGTGATCGGCGGCGCGCTCGCGGTCACGCTGCCGTTCATCGACCGCCTGCCCAGCACGTCGAGCTGGTTCGCATTCGCCGTCCTGGCGTCTGCTGCAGCGGTCGGCCAGCTCTTCCGGGTGCTCACCACGAGCAGCCAGTCGTACCACACGACGATCGTGTTCCTCGTGCCGGCCGCGCTGATCCTGCCGCCACAGCAGCTGGCGCTGCTCGCGCTCGTCGTGCACGTCCCGGAGTGGCTGCGGTACCGCTACGCATGGCAGCTCCAGACGTTCAACATCGCCGACTACACGATCGCGATCATGGCGGCGTGGGGGGCGAGCGCGCTGATCCAGGACAGCGGCTGGATCGCGAACCCGAGCCTGCGTTTCGCGGCCGCCGGGCTCGCCGCGAGCATCGTGCTCGTGCTGGTCAACCACGGGCTGCTCGCCGTGATGCTGAACCTCGCGCGCGGCCACTCGATCCGCGAGACGGGGCTCTTCAGCTTCGAGAACCTCTCCACGGAGCTCGTGCTCGCGGCGCTGGGCGTCGCGCTCGCGTACTTCTGGCTCGACAACCCCTGGCTGATCCCGTTCGCCGTCGCACCGGTCCTGCTCGTGCATCGCTCGCTCACGGTGCCGGCGCTCCAGGCCGAGGCGCGCGTCGACCCGAAGACGGGCCTCTTCAACGCGCGCCACTTCGCGATCGCGCTGCAGGAGGAGCTCGGACGGGCGGAGCGCTTCCAGCGGCCGCTGTCGCTGATCATGGCCGACCTCGACCTGCTCCGCGACATCAACAACAACTACGGCCACCTGGCGGGCGACGCGGTCCTGCAGGGGATTGCGGAGGTCTTCCGGGCCCAGCTGCGCCACTACGACATCCCCGCGCGCTTCGGCGGCGAGGAGTTCTCGATCCTGCTGCCCGAGACGCCGCCCGAGCAGGCGCTCGAGATCGCCGAGCGGATCCGCCGCGCGGTCGCGGATCGGCACTTCGACGTCGAGACCTCCAGCGAGCCGATCCGGGCCACGGTCTCGATCGGCGTCGCCGGCTACCCGAAGGACGGCACCGAACCGAACGAGCTGATCCACCAGGCCGACCTCGCCGTCTACCGCGCGAAGCTGCAGGGACGGAACCGCGTCCTCGGTGCCAGCTCCGAGCCGCTCCTCGTGCCCGCCGAGCGCACCGCGCGCCTCGTCGCGGTGCCGGAGGACGGCGAGCACCACGCTCCGATCCCGTCCGCCCTCGAGGTCAAGCCCGACGCCGAGCGGCGCCACCCGCGCCCGCACGCGATCCACGGGCCGCGCTTCCTCTCGCTCTCGCCCAGGCTCGCGATCCTGGTCGGCCTCGTCAGCGTGCTCGGGATCGCCGCCGGCGTGCTCGGCATCGTCCTGGGCCAGAGTGAGGACTTCCTCGGGCTGATCGCGATCGTCGCGCTCGTGGGCATCGGGCAGGCGCTCGCGCTCGAGTTCGACGAGGGCACGATCTCGGTCGCCGCGGTCGGAGCGATCGCCGGGGCGGCGCTGTTCGGCCCGCGGGCGGCGCTCGCGATCGCGGTCACGACCTCCGTGGTCGAGTGGAGTGCCCGCCGCTCGGCGATGCACAACGTACTCTTCAACATCGGCGCGCTCACGTTCGCGTCGCTCGGCGCCGCCGGGGTGTTCTCGATCTCCAGCCGGGTCCACGGCCACTGGCACGACCTTGCAACCGCCTTTCTCGGCCTCGGGGCCGGCGCCGTGTACTTCGCGGTCAACATGTCGCTGCTCAGCCTCGCGCTGGCGCTGGAAGGCCACGAGCGGTGGTGGGCGGTCTTCAAGGAGCGCTTCGCGTGGCTGATGCCGCACTACGTCGTCTACGGCTTCGTCGGCGCCGTGATGGGGATCGCCTACGCGGCAGCCGGCCTCTACGCGCTCGCCGTGTTCGCGGTGCCGCTCCTGCTGATGCGCAAGACGCAGGACGCCTACCTCGCGCACACGCAGCGCAGCGCGCAGAAGCTGCGCCAGGCGGCGGAGACGATCCAGACCCAGAACGTGTCGCTGGAGCAGGCGAACCGCCTGCTCAAGGAGCGCTCGACGGCGGCGATGGAGTCGCTCTCGGCGACGGTCGACGCGCGCGACGCGTACACGGCCGGCCACTCGCGCCGCGTGCAGCAGCTCGCGCTGGCGATCGGCCGCGAGCTAGGGCTCTCGCAGGCGGAGCTCGACCTGCTCGGGCACGCCGCCCTCTTCCACGACATCGGCAAGCTCGCGATCCCGGACGCGATCCTGCTCAAGCCCGCGAGCCTCACCCAGGAGGAGTGGGCGCTCATGCAGCGCCACGCCGACGAGGGCGCGCGGATCATCGACCGCCTCGGCTTCCTCAACGACGCCGTGCCGGCGATCCGCCACCATCACGAGCGCTTCGACGGCACGGGCTACCCGGACGGCCTGGCCGGCGAGGACATCCCGCTCGGGGCGCGCATCATCCACGTCGCCGACGCGCTCGACTCGATGCTGACGACCCGCATCTACCGTGCGGCACGGCCGGCCCCCGAGGCGCTCGCCGAGCTGCGGCGGGCGGCGGGAAGCCAGTTCTGCCCGCGCTGCGTCGGAGCGCTCGAGCGGATCCTCCCGGTGGAGAGCCTCCCACCTGGTGACGAGCTGCCGCGCCCGGGGCTCTTCGTGGCCGCCGCCTCCTAACTCTGGGACACGAACCGGGGCGGGGGAGAGGCGTCCCGCTAGGCCCTACTTGCGCATTCTCCAAAGCGCTCTATTCTGTTTGGCATGCCGAAGAAGCCGTTCCGTGCCGTCGCGGAGATCGACTCCGCCGCGCTCGCCGCCTTCCAGGCGGGGATCCGCAAGCGCTACTCCGACGAGGAGATCCTCGTCGCGCTGCGAGCCTGCGCGAAGCGGCTCGGCCGCACGCCGACGATGCGTGAGTTCGCGGCCGACGCCGGCACCGAGGTCCACCCGCAGACCGTGATCGAGCACTTCGGCAGCTGGAACACCGCCACGCGCGCCGCCGGGCTCGTGCCGCGGCGCTTCGCCACGCGCGCGGAGCTGGTCGGCCTGCTGCGGGAGCTCGGCGAGAAGCTCGGGCGGGTGCCGACCGCGAAGGACCTGGACGCCCACCGTGGCTCGATGCCGTCGAAGTCGCTCTACTGGCACACCTTCGGCTCACTCACGACCGCCCTGCGCGAGGCCGGCTTCGACGTGCCGGTGGGGGAGGAGCGGCTCGAGCGGGCCGTCGAACAGGGAGTGATGCTCGCGCGGGCGCTCGGACGGCTGCCCAAGTTCACCGACTGGGCCGGGGCGCGACGGGCCGACCCGAGCCTGCTCACCGAATGGCAGGTCTACCGCATGTTTGACGCTCGCCGCGGCGCGTGGTCGACGTTCCAGTATCTCGTCGCCGAGCGGCTCGCCGGCGAGGGCGTCAAGGTTCGCTCGGACGGCGCGCTGGCCTAGATCTCTGCTAGGCGGCGATGCCGGCGAGCGCGTAGAGGAGCTGCAGGCACGACGCGCCCTCGTCGGGCGCGCGGACGGCCGGAAGCGAGGTCTCCGTGAACGAGCGGTCGGGCGTGAAGCGCTGCGTGCGGACGATGCACCCACCGGACACGGCGACGACGCGGCCCTCGGCGAGCTGGCTCTTGCGCAGCCGCTTCCCGAGCGTCCGCTCGACCACCTCCAGCGCGTCGCGGGTCGAGGCGAAGAAGAGCTCGTGCCGGGCGCGGCCGAGCCAGAGCGGCCGGCCGGCGCCGCGGGCGAGGTAGAGCAGCTCGGGCTCCCGTTCGTCGAGCCAGGCGGTCGCCATCGAGCCGTGGAGCTGCTCGAAGGCGCGCGCGGCCGAACGGGAGGCCTCCGCGAGGGCGAAGATCACCTCGGAGTCGACGGTCATCGCCGGGTCGGCCCGCTCGATCCCGTGCTCGGCCAGCAGCTCCTCGTCGTTGAAGATGATCCCGTTGTGGATCCCGACGACGGCGCCGTGCCGCACCGGATGGTTGTTTGCGGCGATCGTGGGGTGGCCCTTGGTGTAGTCGCGCACGTGGACGAGCGTCTGCGCGGCGCACCGGGGCACCACCACCTCGTCGAGGAGCGCGCTCGCGCCGGAGCGCTGCTTGTGGACGTGGATCGCGTCGGTGCCGCAGCGGAAGGCGTATCCGACCGCGTCGGCGCCTCGCTCGGCGATCCCCGCGAGGAGCGCCTGGGCCGCGAGCGTCCGGTCGGTCGTGCTCTCGGCCGCGAGGCTATATCCGGCGATTCCGCACATACCGACCTATGACGAAGGAGCGTGTCCGCAGTTTGTAGATCACGGTTCTTCCCTGTAGTTCGGCATCGCGGGAACTTACTGAACCCCTCGGATGGCGGATTCGCCGCCTGCGACACGATCCCTCGCTCAAGCCGCGGTCCCGGAACGCCGATGTATGCGGGGTATGGAGCAGCGGCCGCTCCCGGAGCATCCACTTGAGCCTCCCGTGGCAGAACCACGGCTCGAGCTCGTGCCCGCGCTCGAGAGCGCCGAGGTCGAGCCGGAGCCCGAGGTCGACGAGGTCGAGCCAGACGGCGAGGACGAGACCGACGCGGCGCCGGAGGCTCCCGAGGCCACCCAGGACCCGCTCAAGCTCTACGTGCGCCAGATCGGCGACGGCCGCCTCCTGACGCCCGGGGAGGAGCGAGAGCTCGCCCGCCGCAAGGACGAGGGGGACGAGGAGGCCAAGCGGCGGCTGATCGAGTCGAACCTCCGCCTCGTGATGTCGATCACCCGGCACTACACCAAGGCCGGCGTGCCGCTCCTCGACCTGATCCAGGAGGGCAACCTCGGCCTCATCCGCGCGGTCGAGAAGTTCGACTACAAGCTGGGCTTCAAGCTCTCGACCTACGCCACGTGGTGGATCCGCCAGTCGATCACGCGCGCGCTCGCCGATCAGGGCCGCACGATCCGCCTGCCGGTCCACGTCGCCGAGCAGGTGCGCCGCCTGATGCGCTCGCGCCGCGTCCTCGCGCAGAAGCTCAACCGCGACCCGACGATCGCCGAGCTCGCGACCGAGAGCGGCTTCCCCGAGAAGCGCGTGCAGGAGCTGCTCGACCTCGTGGAGGACCCGGTCAGCCTCGAGACGCCGGTCGGGGACGGCGAGAGCCTCTACGGCGACCTGATCGAGGACCTGAACGTGAAAGCCCCGCACACGACAACGGCGGAGAAGCTCCGCTCGACCGAGCTCGCCGAGGCGCTCCAGCGGCTCAACCCGCGCATGCGCCACGTCGTCCAGCGCCGCTTCGGCCTCGACGGGTACCCGGCCGAGACGCTCGAGGAGGTCGGCGCCGGCCTCGGCATCACCCGCGAGCGCGTCCGCCAGCTCGAGTCCCGCGCCCTGCGCGAGCTGCGTACGGTCGCGCCGGATCTCGAGCTCTACCTCCGCACCGAGTAACGCAGCCCGGCCCGCGCGCTAGTCTGCGCCGGGTGGAGGGGGTTAGCGAAGGGCTGAGAGCCCGGCGGCTCGGTCTTGCCGTCGCGGGCCTCGTCGTCCTGTCGATCGTCGGACGGGTCGTGCTCGGGCGCGGGATTCCGACGCCCTGGATCGCGCCCGACGAGATGATCTACGGCCTGCTCGGGCGGACGCTCTACAGCAGCGGCCGGCTGGCGATCGAGAACGCACACAGCGACTTCTACAGCCTCACCTACCCGGCGCTGATCGGCGGGCCGCTCGCCTGGCTCTCGCCCGACCGGGGCTACGAGCTCGCCAAGGCGCTCGGTGTGGTGTGCATGTCGCTGGCGGCCGTGCCCGCGTATCTCTGGGCGCGCACCGTCGTCTCGACGCGGGCGGCCGTGGTGGTCGCCGCGTTGACGCTCGCCCTCCCGGCCTTCGCCTACAGCGGCCTCCTGATGACCGAGACCCTCTTCTACCCGCTGCTCGTGCTCGTGTGCTGGACGGCGGCGCGGACGCTGGTGGCGCCGGGGAGGCGAAACCAGCTGCTGCTCGTCGCGCTCGTCGCACTGGCCGTGCTGACGCGCCTTCAGGCCGCCGTACTCGTGCTGGTGTTCCCGACCGCGGTGCTCCTCTCAGGCGTGCGGCTTCGCGCTGCGCCGCGGCGCTTCGCGCTCGTGTGGGCGGGCTTCGGCCTCGGTGTCGCGGCCTGGCTGATCTGGCGGCTCGCGAGCGGCGGCGGCACGCTCGGCGCCTACTCTGTCGCGGCCTCGGGCGGCTACCACCCGTTCAGCGCCGTGCGCTTCGTCTTCTACCACCTCGGTGATCTCGTGCTCCTGACGGGATTCTTCCCGGCCTGGGCTGCGGCGCTGCTCTGGTTCGAGCGACGCCGCCTGAGCGCGGGGGCACGGGCGACGCTCGCGGTCGCAACGGCGCTGTCTGGGTGGCTTGTGCTGGAGGTCGGCGTGTTCGCGTCGCGCTACGTCGGCCACCTCGCCGAGCGGGACCTGATCGCCGTTGCCCCGCCGCTGTTTCTCTGTCTCGCGATCTGGCTCGAGGTCGGTGCGCCGCGAACGTTCCGTCGCACCCTGAGCGTGACGGCGATCACGCTGGTCGCGCTGCTGGCCTGGCCGCTGCGCACCCTGCTCACCCGGGCCGCCCTCCCCGACGCCGCCGGGCTGATCCCGGTCTACCGGCTGGCGGGGGCCACGCTCAGCCGCCAGCACCTCGTGCTCGAGGGAGCGGCGGTGCTCGCTGCGGTCGTGCTGGTTGTCGCACCGCGTCGCGTGCTCGCGGCGGTTCCGGTCGTGCTGGTCGTCCTGCTCGGCGCCGGATCCGTCGTCGCCGAGAACTACGCGGCGTCGCAGGCCCGCGTGCAGCGCTCGACGATGCTCGGGCCGCAGCGCGACTGGATCGACCGCTCGGCACGCGGGCCGGTCATCCTTCTGTACGGCGACCAGCTGCAGTGGCCGGCGGTCTGGGAGTCGCTGTTCTGGAATCGCAAGGTGGTCGGGGTGTTCCCGCTGCCGGGAGCACAGCTGATCGGGCCCGCGCCCGGCGGCTACGCGGGGCTCGCGAACGACGGGACGGTGCTGATCGCCGGCAGGCCGCCGCCGCAGCGCTTCGTCGTCGCCCAGGTCGGGCTGCTGGTCAACGGCACGCCCGTTGCCGACGCGGGGAGTGGGGTGGGCGGAGTCGTGGCGCCCTGGCGGCTCTGGCGGCTCGATGCCCCGCTGCGCCTGCTCGGCACGAGCAGCGGCTTCCAGGCGAACGGCGACATCTACAAGAGCGCGGCCGTGCACGCCTTCAGCTGCCCCGGAACGCTGCGTCTCACCCTGCTCGCCAAGCAGGACGAGCAGATCGACCTCTACCGGCAGGGCAAGCTCTACCGCCGCCTGAGCCCGACGCTCGGCGGAGCGCCGCTGAAGGTGCTCCATCTGCGCGTTCCCTCCGCGCCGGGAGTCCACGGCGCCTGTGACTTCAGCCTCACGACCACCGGTCTGCTCGGCAGCACCGAGATCGCGTTCGACCCCACTGTCTCCACCTGAGGCCCGGGCACGCACGATAACGTGCGTTATGTCAAGTCGGGATCGGGCTCAGCCCCGCTCGCTAATCCACAGCGTTGTCCCCAGGGCTCGAGCGAGAGTGTGGAAATCAGGGCGCAAATTGCGCACGTTTTCACTCACGGCCACCCTTGCAACGGCCGTGTCCGATCCTCTAGAGTCCTCCTTGCACCGAGCACGGGACGCGAGTAGGTCGAAGTCGTCTCCGGAGGCTGTACGCGGAAGCCGCAAGGCTGAGGGCGGAACGTCAACGGGGGCGATGGACGAAAGCGCACCCGGCTCGGTGAACCTTTGGTCCCGCTCGAGCGTCTCGCCGGCCGGACCTGACGGAGCCCCCCACCCTCGTAGCACAATGCACAAATTGCTGTTTGGCCAGAGGGAAATGAGAAGTCCGCAAATTGCGCTCGTTTCCACTCCGACCCCCCTTGCATCCCGCCCGGCGACCGTCTAGTGTCCTCCTTGCACCGAGCACGGGACGCGAGTAGGTCGAAGTCGTCACCGGAGGCCGTACGCGGAAGCCGCAAGGCTGAGGGCGGAAAGTCAACGGGGGCGGTGGACGAAAGCGCACCCGGCTCGGTGTATCTATGGTCCCGTTTCGAGCCCTCCAGGAGGGCACGGGCCGAAGGTCGCAAATTGCGGCTGTTCCGTTTCCGCGGGGTCTTGCATCGCCCGCCCCGGCGGTATAGCTTCCCTCTTGCACCGAGCACGGGACGCGAGTAGGTCGAAGTCGTCACCGGAGGCCGTACGCGGAAGCCGCAAGGCTGAGGGCGGAAAGTCAATGGGGGCGATGGACGAAAGCGCACCCGGCTCGGTGAACCTTTGGTCCCGTACGGGCGCCTCTCCCCTCTCCTTGGCCACAGCCGCCCCGCGCGGTAGCATCGCGCTCGTGGCCTCCCGCCTGCCCAGCACCGACCGCGGCGTCACCTCGTTTTGGTGGGCACTCCTGTTCGGCGTGTTCATCTGGCTCGGCGGCCTCGCCATCGGTGTCTCGCAGGCGCTCGCGGTGCTCGTCGGCGCGGTGGCCGCCTTCTTCATCTTCCTGCTCGTGCGGCTGCGCGGCGGCGCGGCCTAGAACCTTCTGGAGGCTTGATGCGCATTAGCCGTGGTCGCGGTGCCGTCCCAGGCGCGGCGCCATGCTGTCTCGTCGGCCTTGCCCAGGCCCACCG
>Ga0315273_10001592_pt1 | contig 25985 bp, 16 predicted proteins | sample YL17G02_0_MG_FD_205753 | JGI IMG/M metagenome (GOLD analysis project Ga0315273, IMG submission 205753) | Sediment microbial communities from Yellowstone Lake, YNP, Wyoming, USA - YL17G02_0 | ecosystem: Environmental > Aquatic > Freshwater > Lake > Sediment | place: USA: Wyoming | collected... | reverse complement strand
CGTACGACCAGTTGCTCGCCCTCCTCGGCATGTCCGAGGACCAGCTTGCGTATACGCTTCGCGAGGATGACTTTCTGTTCATCAAGCTCGGCCTGCTGAAACCGTCGTGCCCGCCGCTGCGCTACGCGCCGCCGAGCGATGAAGCGCGGCGGCGCGCCGCCGAGATCAAGGGCGTCGTCCGGGAAACGTTCGGCGACGAGTGGCGCCGGCCGGGCGAGCCGCGGTTCGCCTTCGTCCAGGACTTGAGTCGCCCCGGGCCGTCTCGGCCGGCGGCGCTGAAGCCCGCGGCGGGCCTGCGGTTCATCTACTCCTACTGTGCCCTCTACGGCGACCCGCTGGTCAGCCCGGATGTGGATCCGTATCCCGACGGCCTGCTGGCGCGGCTTGCGGAGCTTGGGGTGAACGGCCTCTGGATGCACACGGTGCTCAGCACGCTGGCGCCGAGCGCGACGTTCCCCGAGTTCGGCGCCGGGCACGAGGCCCGGCTGGCCGGCCTGCGGAAGCTCGCCGCGCGGGCCAGGCGCCACGGCATCGCCATCTACCTCTATATGAACGAGCCGCGCGCCATGCCCGCGGCCTTCTTCAAGGACCGGCCCGGGATGCGGGGCGTCCAGGAGGGCGACCACTATACCCTGTGCACGTCGTCGCCCGAGGTGCGGCAGTGGATGGCCGACTCGCTCGCGCACGTTTTCAGGAACGTGCCCGACCTGGGCGGCGTCTTCACGATCACGGCCTCGGAGAACCTGACGAACTGCGCGTCGCACGGCGGCTGGAAGAAGTGCCCGCAGTGCAAGGATCGCACGCCGGGCGAGATCATCGCGGAGGTCAACGGGGCCATCGAGGCGGGCGTCCATCGCTCGAGCCCCGACGCCAAGGTCATCGCCTGGGACTGGGGTTGGGGCGACTGGGCGGGCGACGCCATCGCGCGGCTGCCGAAGTCCGTGTGGTTCATGTCGGTGAGCGAGTGGTCCAAGCCGATCGAGCGCGGCGGCGTGAAGAGCGCGGTGGGGGAGTACTCCATCTCGGCCGTCGGCCCCGGGCCGCGGGCGGCGAAACACTGGGCCCTGGCGAAGCAGGCGGGCCTGAAGACGGTGGCCAAGGTCCAGTTCAACAACACGTGGGAACTCTCGGCGGTGCCGTACCTGCCGGTGCTCGACCTCATCGCCGAGCACGGCGAGGGGCTGGCGTCGGCGGGCGTGGACGGCCTCATGCTGAGCTGGACGCTCGGCGGGTATCCGTCGCCGAACCTGGAGGTGGCCCGGCGGTTTGATGCGACCCCGCGGCCCGCACGGGAGGCGGTTCTCGATGCGGTGGCGCGGGAGCGCTTTGGTCCGGAAGGCGCTCCGCACGCGCGGAAAGCCTGGACGGCGTTCAGCGAAGCGTTCCGCGAGTTTCCGTTCGACGTCAGCGTGCTCTACAACGGGCCGCAGCAGTACGGGCCGGCGAACCTGCTCTGGGCGGCGCCGAGCGGGTACCGCGCCACGATGGTCGGCTTTCCCTACGACGACGTCGACACGTGGCGCGGGCCGTACCCGGCCGACGTGCTGGCCGAGCAGTTCGCGAAGGTGGCGCGGGGCTGGCAGGAGGGGCTGCCGCACCTGGCTCAAGCCGTGGAGAAAGCGCCGGCGGACCGCGCGGCCGACGCCCAGGCGGAGCTTCGCTTCGCCGAGGCGGCCCAGCTCCACTTCCGCAGCGTGGCCAACCAGGTCCGCTTCGTGCTGGCCCGAGACGCGCTTCTGAAGAAGGACGCGCCGCTCAGCCCCGAGCAGCGGAAGTCGCGCCTGGCCCAGATGCGCGAAATCCTGGCCGACGAGATCCGGGCGGCCCGGCGGCTTTTCACCCTCGCGCGGCAGGATTCCCGCATCGGCTTCGAGGCGTCGAACCACTACTACTACCTGCCCGTCGACCTGGCGGAGAAAGTGCTCAACTGCCGGTACATCGTTGACAAGCGGCTCGCCGGCATGGAATAAGCCCGACTTGAGACTGTGCGCGGTGGGGACACGGGAGCAGCAGGGCCGGGTGGCATGCCCACGGCGTCGTTCCGTGGGCATGAGTTGACCGTGCGCCGAGGAGCATGCCCACGCGAACAGCGGCGTGGGCATGCCACCCTGCACATGGACGTCGACAGGCTAAACGCGTACGGAGACCCGCCGCGCACGGTGGGGGACACGGGAGCAGCAGGATGTATCTTGGAATCGACATCGGCACAACCAAAGTCGCGGCGGCCGTCGCGGACGCGGAGCGGCGGCTCCGGGCCGTCGAGTCGCGCCCCCACGGGGCGGACATTCCCTCGCCGCCGGGCCGGGCCGAGCAGAATGCGGCGGCACTTCTCGACGCGGCGTGGGCCGCCGTGCGGGCGCTGCCGCCGGACCTGCGCCGCGAGGTCCGCGCGGTGGGCGTCACGGGCCAGATGCACGGCGTCGTCCTGCTCGACGAGGCGGGCGAGGCGATCGGGCCGCTCATCACCTGGCAGGACGGCCGGTGCCTGGAGGGCGGGTTCCTCGAGGACCTCTCCGCCCGCACCGGCTACGCCCTGCGAACCGGTTTCGGCTGCGCGACGCTGGCCTGGCTGAAGCGCCACGGGGTCCTGCCGCCGCAGACCGCCGCCGCAAGCACGATCCACGATCTGGCGGCGGCGCGGCTGTGCGGCAGGGCGCGGCCCGTGACCGATCCGACCGATGCGGCAAGCTGGGGCCTCTTCGATCTTCAGGACCTGTTCTGGGACGCCGACGCGGTGGCGGCGGCCGGCGTCGACCTGGCGATCCTTCCTCCCTTGTGTGCGTGCGGCAGCCGGGCAGGGGAGGTCACGCCCCAGATGGCGGCGCGGCTGGGCCTTTCGGCGGGCGTGCCCGTGGCGGCGGCCATCGGCGACAACCAGGCGTCGCTCCTGGCTACGCTCGCCGAACCGGAGAAGGAGGTGGCCCTGACGCTCGGCACGGGCGGGCAGGTGTCGGTGGTGCTGGCGGCCGACGCGGCCATCGACTGGCACGAGCGGCCGGCCACGTTCGAGTACCGCCCTTATCCGGGCGGGCGGTACGCCGTCGTGGCGGCCAGCCTGTGCGGCGGCGCGGCCTGGGCGTGGCTCGCGGAGGCCGCCGGCTCGTGGATGAGCGACCTTGGCGCGGCGGCGCCCACGCGCGAAGAGATGTTCGCGAAGCTCAACGCCCTCGGCCTGGCCGCCGAGGAAGGTCTCGTGGTGCAGCCGCACTTTCTGGGCGAGCGCTACGCACCGCACCTGCGCGGTGCGATCGAGGGGCTCGATCTCAGGAACTTCCGCCTGGGGAACGTTGCGCGCGGTCTCGCGCAGGGCATCCTCGTGAATCTGCGGGAGATGCTGCCGGCGTGGGCCCTCGCGGGGCGCACGCGCCTGGTGGGCAGCGGCAACGCCCTGCGCCGCAACCTGCTTCTTCAGCGGATGGCCGCGGAGACGTTCGGCCTGCCGCTCGTGCTGACCGAAGGGCGCGAGGAAGCCGCCCTCGGCGCCGCGATCCTGGCGGCCGCCATGGCGTAGGGGTTTCCGCGGATCCGGGCCCGCCGCGGGAGATGGGCGGCTACAAAGCGCTCATCCGCCGCTGATGCCGGTGCTTGGACTGCGGCAGGTGCTGATTGACAAGGAATACCTCTAACGACCCACGTCAGGCGCGCGGTTTCCACGTCGCCTGCACGCGATTGTTCGCACTTCTTGTGATTCTTTTCAGTTCTTCGCCAACAGTGGGCGGTCTCTTGCTTTCTTCTGTCTCGGGTGAAGATTGGCAGCCTAGCGAATTGTTGGCTATGTAGACTCTACCTTCAAAGACCCCAATCCATTCATATGGTTGGTCAAGTCCTTCATTCCCGCCTTTGCGGTAGTACCTGTCGTCTCTTGGTTGGGGCGGTCGCGAGCTGTGCAGGTTGGTGGTACAACGTATGACGGTCGTCCCATGATGCTGGGAGGCACCGGCGGGGTTCCGGGTCAACCAGAATGGGCTGCGGATCTTCTCCTTTCCGCATAGAATAGCCTTGGCCGTTCTATATGTAGTTCCGTGATACCACCATCCAGCGGCAAAAGGGTCTGTGCCCAGAGACCGCTGCTCACACTGATCGGGTGGGAGAATTTCTACCGCGATCCGCGCCATTCAGGCATTCCTTTCTCAGTGGGAACGCCGGCGTTGGCCCAGCAGTGGGTCACCGAGCGTGTTCACCGCCTTGTTCCCCAGTGCCCTTCTTGTATTTTCCGGGGCCAGGATATCAACTCCTCCCCCTTGATTCCGGCCTCTTGGGCCGCAGCGTCCGGCCGAGGCGTGCGGGGCCTTGGTGCCGCCGGCACCCCGTACGCGCCACCATCCCCCGCCGGTGCCTCGACTGTGGGCAGGTGCGGATCGACGAGGAATGCCTCTTCCGCGTTACTGTGCGCGCAGGCCTGCGGCATCACGAAGTGCTGCGCCGGGCAAAGTACAAGCGTGAAGTGCGTCATGGCATGGCTTCCACATTGATGTCATCGGCCGTCCAGGCCATGCCGTCCGGGCCGTTCGACCACAACTTGTACGGGCTGTGCTGGTTCTCGAGCGTGCCGAACGGGGTAAGCTGGTAGTTCAGGTTGTTGCCCCAGGCGTCGCGCGGCTCCTCTTCGAGATAGGGGCCGTTCCATTTCTCGGCGGTCTTCTCGTCCGAGAAGTCCGGCTTGATGCACAACGCACGCAGACCGCCCTCTTCCTCGGTGGGGTAATGGCCGATGTCGTTGTTGTAGAGGCTCAGGCCCGTCTTGACGCTTTTCAAGAGCAGCGCGGTGGTTTTCTTCTTGGCGCCTTCGCTACGACCACCATAGTCGCTGAAGTTCCAGGACCAAACTGCCGCACCCATGATCATGCCCAAGACCATGCCGATCAAGGATAAATTCAGTCCGACAATTCCCAACGCTACTATGCCTCCTCGCATCCGAGAGATCGCAATGGCTATGAGGCCTAGGACGAAGCCAGCCAGTCCAAACAGCGGCGGAAAGCAACTGAATGCCAACGCGCCACAACAAACCGAGAGAATCCCGCACATCAGCCCTGTCTTGGCCTCAGGCTGCTGTACCACGCCTGGAGATGCCGCAAGATGGGAAACCGGTGGCGGACCCAGGTTATTCTGGGAAGCAACAGAAGACGCGCTGCGTCGAGTGCTGCCATCAAGGAACTCGCTACAATGCTTGCACTTGATTGCCGCCGCGAGGATTTCTTCGCCGCAATATGGACAGGCCCTGAGCGAGGAGAACTGCGGAGGAGAGTCCTCTGCCCCGACAAAGCCTGCTGGCTCGCTTGGGGCCTTCGGTTCAGCCGAGGACACCGTGCCATCTGCTCCTTTCGCTTCCTTATGCGATGGGGAAGCACCCATTCCGTGCGGAACTGATGTCGAGGGGACCTGTGGAGCGACGATCTCGACACCGCATTTTGTGCACCTGCCCTTGCGACCTGCAGAGCTATTCGGTACAGCCAGATGGGTTGCGCACTTCGGACATGTGAATCGAATGGGCATTTGCTGCCCCCCTTGCAGAGGTTGCATTCACTAGGCGACGGCGATTGGGTCGCGTTCCCGAAGTGGGTTGAAATTGGGTTGCGGCGAGACCTGTTCCCGAAGCCCAATTCGGCCCGCCTACCTGGCGGACCTGACGTTACTTTGAGCCGTATCCAATTACCTGTCAAGTGCCGAAACTTCGATGCTGTCGGCCGAAACTCTCCTCGACAATCAAGCCGTAACAACTCAAGTGCGGGGCGACTATACGCTGACCGCGTTCATTGCGGGGCGTGGTTCACAAGCCCCACGCACCGCGTGGGGACAGCCCCTTGGCGGCACCATTCCCCCGCCGGCGCCGCCGCAGCGCGAGGCCGCCCAAGGCTAGCAGCGAGAGCGTGGCGGGTTCGGGAACAGATTGGTTATAGAGTTTTACTTCATCAAGCGTACCTGCATTGGTCTCATGCCAACTCCCACTGATGTAGAAGTAAGGAGCGATGGCGGATCGCATGGGGCCGGAGAGGTGACCCTGCGCGGCGAGGCCGTCGTTGACGTAAAGGCTGGTGGTGTAGCCGACGGGGTCATAGGAACCGAGCAGGTGGACCCACGCTCCGGACAGCCCGGAGACCGCCGCCTGAATGGAGGGATTGTTGTTGGTGAAGTCGGTGCGGACCTCGAATTCGGCCAGCGACGTGGCGGGATTGTACCTGAGGACGAACGTCTCCCCGCCGGCGACGTGCTGCCAATAGTCGCGTACGCCGATCTGCACCGGCCCTGATCCCAGCTGAAACCAGTATTCCACGGCGAACCCCGAAGGCCCCGGATAGCCCAGACCGGCGGTGGCCGTGTACGGGCCTCTCGGCGAAGCGCCCCAGTTGGTTCCGCTTCCGTAGGAATCAAAATGCATGCCCTTGCCCGATACCCCGCTTACGGCGGACCACGTGCCGGGAATGGTCAGGTCGTGTCCTTGTCCGGAATCGTCGTGACCGGGGTTGCCGGAGTCGTTGAAACTCCAATACGCGACGGGTGCTGGAGCGGCGAGCGACGGTAGGGGAACCCCCACAAGAAGCACCGCCGCAAGGAATGAGCAGACACAACCAATCGCCCCGCTTCTCTCTCTGGGTCTCATGTTGGTTCCTCCGTTTGCCATGCCGATGGACCTTGACCTGAACTACATGTACCCACCCATGAAAAAAGGCGCCCCCCGGCGGGTCGGTTCCCGCGGAGATCGCCATGACGATACGGACTCAGATTGAAACGACGCGGAACACGCCACGGCACTCCCCCCTCCTAGCGTGACCGTCCATCATCGCCGCATGGGGAAACATACCCCACGATTGGGTCCAAGTCAACCAGGTTCTTCTCGAAACGGCCGAGGAAATCCTGTATCCTTGCTCGGCGCCACGAAAGGAACCGACATGACACGAGGAACTCTCGCCGGTCTGTGGGCCTCGGCCCTCGTACTGATGGCCACCGCGGTTCAGGCCGCCCCGGACATCCTGGTCGCCGATTTCGAGGGACCCGATTACGGCGACTGGAAGGCGGAGGGCGAGGCGTTCGGCCCCGGCCCCGCGCGCGGCACACTGCCGAACCAGATGCCCGTCAGCGGCTTCGAGGGCAAGGGGCTCGTCAACTCGTTCTACCAGGGCGACGCCACCACCGGCGTGCTCACCTCGCCGCCGGTGAAGATCCAGCGCAAGTACCTCAACTTCCTCATCGGCGGCGGCATGCACCCCGGCGAGACGTCCATCAACCTGCTGGTGGGCGGCAAGGTTGTCCGCACCGCCACGGGCCCGAACGACCGGCCCGGCGGCACCGAGCGGCTCGACTGGCACTCCTGGGACGTCTCGGAGTTCGCCGGCACGAGCGCCGTCATCCAGATCGTCGACAAGGCGGCCGGCGGCTGGGGACACATCAACATTGATCACATTGTCCAGAGCGACGTCCGCCGGGGCGCCGTCGAGACCCTCAAGGACCTCCGGATCGACGCCGACTACATCGTCTTCCAGCTTCCCGCCCGCCAGGGGCCGCGGACCCAGGTGAGCCTGGCCATCGACGGCAAGACCGTCCGCACCGCCGCGGCCTCCGGCGCCGGCGCCGCCTGCTGGATGACGTGGGACGTCTCGAAGCTCAAGGGCAAGTCCGGCCGCCTGAAGATTGTCGAGATGCCCGCCGACGACGGCGCCCTCGTCCTCCACGCCACGTGCGCCCAGAGCAACCAGCCGCAAGGAGTGCTCATGATCACCGACAAGCTTTACCAGGAGACCTACCGCCCGCAGTTCCACTTCACGCCCGCGAAGAACTGGACCAACGATCCCAACGGCCTCCTCTTCTACAAGGGCGAGTACCACCTCTTCTTCCAGCACAACCCCACCGGCATCGATTGGGGCAACATGACCTGGGGCCACGCCGTCAGCCCCGACATGGTCCACTGGACGCCGCTTGACCACGCGATCCATCCCGACGCCCTCGGCACGATCTTCTCGGGCTCCGGCGTGGTCGACTGGAACAACACCGCCGGATTCCAGGCGGGCGACGAGAAGGTCCTCGTGGCCATCTACACCTCGGCCGGCAAGCCCTTCACGCAGAGCATCGCGTACTCCAACGACCGCGGCCGCACGTGGACCAAGTACGAGAAGAACCCCGTCCTCGCCCACGTCGCCGCGGAGAACCGCGACCCCAAGGTTCTCTGGCACGGGCCCTCGAAGCAGTGGGTCATGGCGCTGTATCTCGATAAGAACGACTACGCCCTCTTCGGCTCGCCGAACCTCAAGCAGTGGACGCGCCTGTGTGACGTGCCGATGCCGGGCTCCGGCGAGTGCCCCGATTTCTTCGAGCTTCCCGTCGACGGCGACGCGAAGAACACGCGGTGGGTCTTCTGGGGCGCGAGCGGCGCCTACCTGCTCGGCGCGTTCGACGGAAAGACCTTCACGAAGGAGAGCGGCCCGCACCCGTCCAACTGGGGCGGCAACAATTACGCGGCCCAGACGTGGAGCGACGTGCCGCCGTCCGACGGCCGCCGACTCCAGATCGCCTGGATGAACGGCGGCAAGTACCCGGGCATGCCGTTCAACCAGCAGATGGCCTTCCCGTGCGAGCTCACGCTGCGGACCACGCCCGCCGGCGTCCGCCTTTACCGCAGGCCGATCCGCGAGATCGAGACAATCCACGCCAGGAAACACGCGTGGTCGAACCAGGCCCTGAAGCCGGGCGAGAACCCGCTCGCGGGCCTGGCCGGCGAGCTCTTCGAGATTCGCGCCGAGATCGAGCCGGGCCCGGCTGCCGAGGTCGGCTTCACCCTGCGCGGCGAGAAGGTGCAGTACGACGTGGCGAAGAAGACCGTGACGTGCCTCTCGAAGACCGCGCCGCTGCCGCCTGAGAACGGCAGGGTCCGCCTCCAGATCCTCCTCGACCGGACGAGCATCGAGGTCTTCGGCAACGACGGCCTGATCTCGATGCCCACCTGCTTCCTGCCCGACCTTACGAACCGGACCCTGGGCATCCACGCCGTCGGCGGCGAGGCGAAGATCGTTTCGCTTGAAGTCTACGAGCTGAAGTCGGCTTGGCCCATGTAGGCCGCGGCAACGCCGTGGCAATAGCTGAATGGAGGTCGGCCCATGTCCAGGAACGGTCTTTGGATGCTGGCTGTGGTAGCTTGTTGTGGGTGCGCCTCGGGCCCTGCGGAGGATGCCGCCGATGTCCTGGGACAGTGCCAGAAGGCCTGCAAGAACGTGTGGACAGACGTTACCTTTGCGCGGAAAGACGGGGTTTGGCAGGTCAGCGGGGTCTGCCTTACGAACGAGAAGTTGGGGGACTCCGATCTCCGGCGGTTGGCGGAATTGAAGACTCTCGATTCCCTGGAATTGAGCGCGGTCTGCTCTGGCCTCGGCGCAGTGACGACTCAAGGAATCCAGACACTCCGCACCTTTCCGCACTTGCGGCGGCTTGTGCTTCTTTGCCGCTTGCCGGAGGGCGGTTTGGGTGCCTTAGGCTCTCTGCATGAGCTTCAGGAGCTGGAATTGCTCGGTGACTATGGGAAGGATGAAAGCCTTGTCCCTCTCTCGGAAGTGCCGAAGTTGCGCCGGCTGACGGTGACCTGCGCGACCGACGAGGCCCTGGCCTCCATGAAGTCGTTGAAGAGCATCGAGGAGCTCTGCCTGAGACCAGGTCTTTGGTTCACGGACGCCGGTGTGGCGAAGCTCCGGGCCATGGTGAGCCTGCGATCCCTGAGTCTCTATGCCCCTAACATTACTGCAAAGGGTCTATCGCAACTTGCCGACCTGCCCCGCCTTGAGCATCTTGCGTTTGGCTGGTCGGCGACAGATGTCGATGCTTGCAGATTCGGGCCGGCGGATCTGTCATCGTGGCGCGGGCTTCGATCAGTGGACATAAGTTGCCTCCGGCCCGAAGACGGGAGCGCCGTACGGTTACCCGCAAGCCTCGAGGCGCTGCGTCTGTCACAGGGAGAGGCCTTGGCCCTTCAGCCGCTCCCGGGACATCTGCGATCTGTCACGGTGATGCTGCACCAACCCGATGCCGTGGACTTGAAGTGGCTCAGTCCGCTCCCAGACCTGAGGGAATTGTGCCTGCAGGGTCGGATAGACTCGGCGGTGAAAGCGATCGCCGACCTCAAGGCCCTGCGTGCCCTGACACTCGCGAGGGGCACCGAGCCGGTCAGTGACGAGGGCATGAAGCGCATCGGCGAATTGCGCCAGTTGGAGTCGCTGGAGATAGAGGAAGTTGGCTCGGAAGTGACGGATGCGGGGATGGCTTCACTTCGCAACCTTGGTGAATTGCGGCGTCTCAACCTGAAAGCGATGAACAAAGTCACCGACGAAGGCTTCGCGTGCCTTCGTGACCTGAAGCGGTTGCGCGCGCTAAGCTTGGACCTGAGCCTGCGGAGCCAACCAAGGAATTTCGATGGCATGCTCTCTCACGTGCAGGCGCTTGGCGAACTGGAGGAATTGTCCATCCAGGGAGCGGCACTGACGGATGAGGGGCTGAAGAAACTGGCGGACCTGAAGAAACTGCGCCGGCTGGACCTGACGGGATGCGACGGGTACACGGATAACGGGCTGCGGGCGCTGATGCAGGCATTGCCGAATCTGCAGGAGGTGAAGCGGAGTTACCTGCCGGTCGATTGAGCGCTGGCGAGGGCTGCGCCGAGCCAGCACCTGAGCGATGATGGGGCTGGCCCCTTCTTCCCGTGCAAGCGGCTACTTGATGGATCGCCGGGTTGCCATGCAACCCCGCCGGCCGCGGCACGCAGCGGGAGCACCGTTTAGCCGCGGCCGGTGCGGCCGCGAGAATTGTTCGTCGCAGTGTGCGGCGAAGGGAGAACGCGGCGACGGTTGAACGAGGAGGACGTGCACCATGGAACTACGGCCGTGCGGCAAGTCGGACCTCAAGCTCTCGGTCCTCGGCGTCGGGTGCTGGGAGTTCGGCGGCAGCGATTACTGGGGTCCGCAGAGCCAGGCCCAGGCCGACGCCGTCGTGCGGCGGGCCCTGGACCTGGGCGTCAATTACTTCGACGCCGCCGAATCGTACAACGGCGGCGGCAGCGAGGAGACCCTCGGCCGCGCGATCCGGGACCTCGCGCGCGAGCGCGTCGTCATCGGCACGAAGGTCTCGCCGGCCCACACGGCCCCCGCCGTGCTGGTCGAGCACTGCGAGGCGTCGCTGCGCCGGCTCGGCACGGATTATATCGATCTTTACATGGTGCATTGGCCTATCACGCCGCGGAACGTCGAGGGGCCGTGCCCCTCGGCGGCCGACGCCTTCGCCGCGCTCCTCGCGCTTCAGAAACAGGGGAAAGTCCGCCACGTCGGCGTGTCGAACTTCGGCGTCGCGCGGGTCGAGGAGGCCCTGGCCGCCGGCGCGGCGCTCGCCGTCAACCAGCTCTGCTACAGCCTGCTCTCGCGGGCGATCGAGTTCGAGATCCTGCCGCACTGCCGGCGGCGCGGCATCGGCGTCGTGGCGTACCTGGCGCTCATGCAGGGCCTCCTGACGGGGAAGTACCGGACGATTGGCGACGTGCCGCCGCTCCATCGGCGCACGCGCCACTTCGACGGCCGGCGGCCGGGGAGTCCTTGCCGCCACGGAGGGCCGGGGGCCGAGGACGAGGTGAACGCCGCACTTGCCGCCATCCGCACCGTCGGCGCCGAGTGCGGCATGCCCATATCTGACCTTGCGCTCAAGTGGGCCATCGCGACGCCGGGCCTCGCGTGCGTCCTTGCCGGCTGCCGCACGGTGGACCGCATCGAGGCGAACGCTAGGGCGGCCGCCGCGCCGCTGGCGCCCGAGGTCGTCGCGAAGCTGAGCGTTGCCACCGACGCGCTCAAGGCGAAACTCGGCCCCATCTTCGATTACTGGGAGAAACCCGAGAACGACCGGACGGTGTGAACGCCTGCAGACTGGGCGCGGCGGGTTGCGCACCGTGCGCGGTGGGTCTCTGACCCACCGCGTGGAAACTGCCCAGTTGCAGCCGGAAAACGCACGCACGCGGCGGGTCAGGAGACCCGCCGCGCTACCTCGTGGTGTAGCGTTGGAGGTTTCCGGGCACGCGAGTTTCCGCTTGCTGGGGCATGCCGCCCGGTTACAATAGTTGCTTGATGGCTCACCATGGTTGTGGGGGAGCTCACCTGCGAGACGTGCGGTGGACTCACCTGGGGTTTGTCTTTGGGCGTGCCTGTCGGCTGACCCAGGAAAGGAGACGGCGATGCACAGGTTCGTGGCGGGCGGGGAATGCGTGCTGTTGGGAATGCTGGTGCTGGCGGGCGTGGGGCTATCGGGCTGCTGCGTGTCGCAGCCGCTTCCGCGTGAGACTTTGGCGATCCAGCAGCCGCCGGAGGAATTGCCGAAGGCGCCGCTTCCGGTGAGGGAGGCCCCCCCGGCGCCCCGGCCCGAGCCGCGGCCCGCGGCGCCCGTCGTCGAGGTCAAGCCGCCGCCGCCCCTGGTGCCGCCGGCCATCGTCGCCGCGATCGAAGACCTGGGCCAGAAGTACCCGGGCCTCTTCGTGTTCGACAAGGAGCGGGGCCAGTTCCGCTTCAACTCCGACATCACCTTTGACTCCGGCTCGGCCGTCGTGAAGCCCGAGGCGGCCGCCGCCCTCACGAAGCTCGCCGAGATCCTCAGCAACGATCAGGTGAAGGACCGGCGCCTGACCGTCGTCGGCCACACCGACAACGTGCCGGTCAAGAAGCCCCAGACGATCGCCTACCTGAAGAAGCTCGGCAAGGCCGCCGACAACATGGGTCTGAGCGAGGCCCGGGCCGAGTCGGTGGCCGCGGTCCTCAAGGGCGGCGGCATCGACGCCGCCCGCATGGCCACCCGCGGCATGGGCGAGACTTCGCCGGTCGCCGACAACCGCACGGCCGCCGGCAAGGCGAAGAACCGCCGCGTGGAGATCTTCCTGACGCTGGCGGGCAGCCGCGCGACCACGTCGCCGCCGGGGCGTTTCCCTTCGGCCAAGTGATCGCTGAGGATTCCTCGCCGTGGGATCCTCGCGATGGAACAAGCAGGCGGCTCTCCCCGGATGGGGCGGGCCGCCTGTGTTTCGCAGGCTGAGTACGGAGATACATCCATGCAAAGGTGCATCCTTGTCCTGGCGTGTGCGGCCCTGGGCCTCTCGGCCGCCTCCTGCTTGTACTCCTATGTCCTCCCTCCGCCGGCGCCCGCCGTGCCCGTGCTGCCCGACGGCACGGGCGTGAACATCCACTTCACCGACCCGAAGGCCGGCGAGATGAAGATGCTCGCCGAGGCGGGCCTGCGATGGGTCCGCATGGATTTCGGCTGGGGCGGCACGGAGCGCGAAAAAGGGAAGTACGACTTCGCCCCCTACGACCGCCTGGTGGCGGCCCTCGAGCCGCACGGCATCCGGGCCCTCTTCATCCTCGACTACTCCAACCGCCTGTACGACAACGGCCTCTCGCCGTGCTCCGACGAGGGCCGCCGGGCGATGGCCCGCTGGGCCGCCGCCGCGGCGGTGCACTTCAAGGGCCGGGGCATCCTGTGGGAGATGTACAACGAGCCGAACATCGGGTTCTGGAAACCGAAGCCGAATGTAAAAGACTACATTCTTATGGCCCTGGAGGTCGGCAAGGCCCTCCGCGAGGCCGCGCCGGGCGAGGCCTACATCGGCCCGGCCACCAGCCGCGTGGACTTCGCGTTCCTCGAAGAGTGCTTCAAGGCGGGCCTCCTGGAATACTGGTCGTCGGTGTCGGTGCACCCGTACCGGCAGGAGGCGCCCGAGACCGCCGCGGCAGACTACGCGCGGCTGCGGCGCCTGATCGCGCCGTATGCCCCCAAGGGGAAGCGCATTCCGATCCTCTCCGGCGAGTGGGGGTACTCGTCGGCCTGGAAGAACTATGACATCGAGAGGCAGGGCAAGTACCTGCCGCGCCAGTGGCTCACGAATCAGGCCAACGACGTGCCGCTCTCGATCTGGTACGACTGGCACGACGACGGGCAGGACCCCAAGGAGGCGGAGCATCATTTCGGCATGGTGCTGAACCCGTACAACGCCGGCCGCGACCCGGTCTACGACCCCAAGCCCGCGTACCTGGCGGCGAAGACGCTGACGACCGTCCTCGGCGGCTTCCGGTTCAACAAGCGCCTGGCCGTCGGCGGGGCCGACGATTACGTGCTCCTCTTCTCGAAGGGCGACGACGTGCGACTGGCCGTATGGAGCACCAACAAGGAACTGCATGACATCATCATCCCGGCCGGCCCGGGCCGCTTCACGGCGACCGGGCACACGGGCCAGGCGCTGCCGGCGCTCGCGGCCGGGACGGAGGGCCTGAAGGTCGCGCTCACCGACGCGCCGCAGTACCTGGCGCCGGAAGCCCCGAACGACCTCTTGCGCGTGGCGGCCAACCCGCTTCGCGTCGCCCTCCCTCCCCACGCCGCGCCATAGTGAGGCCCCGGGGGAGACTCGCATGACGGAAGCGAAACAGCCCGAAGCGCTCTACGCGGCAGCGCCGAACCCGAAGCCCGAGGCGATCGTGGTTCATTGCAGCGATCCGCGGTTCCAGGGGGCGCTGCGGGAGTTCCTCGAGCGCGGCCTCGGCCTCGAAACGGGCGGCTACGTCCCGGTCGTCGTGGCCGGCGGCGTGCCGGTCCTCGCGCGGCCGTACCTTCTGCCGCAGGAGTTCAGGTTCCTGAGGGAGCGGTTCGAGCGCCACCGCACCGACTTCCCCTCCCTGCGGCGGCTGATCCTGATCAATCATGAGGATTGCAGATATTACGAGATGCTGAAGAGCCGGGGGCTCGCCTTCTTCGGGATGCGCCTCCACGGCGCCGACCTGCCGCGAGCGGACCTGGCGGAGGCCGCCAAGGCCTGTGCGGAGCTGCTCGCGCACCTCGGCCTGGAGATCGAGCTCCACCACGCCCGGTTCGCCGACGCCGAGCACCGCCGCGTGAAGATCGATCGAGTTTGGACCTGAGGATCGCCCGCCGGCGGCGAGGCGCGGCGCGAAGGAGGCGAACATGCGGCAACGGCTGACCGTGCCTGCGGTCATGGCCCTGGCGGGCCTTTTCCTGGCGGGGTGCTCGGGCGACGCGGGGAAACCGCCGGCCGGCGCCGAGAGGCCCCTGAAGGTGGCCGTCATTCCCAAGGGCACCGTGCACGTCTTCTGGAAATCGGTCCAAGCCGGCGCGGTGAAGGCCGGGAAGGAGCTGCCGAACGTCAGCGTCATCTGGCAGGGCACCTTCCAGGAAGACGACCGGCGGGCGCAGATCGACCTCGTCGAGACGTTCATCCAGAAGCGCGTCGACGCGATCGTGCTGGCGCCGCTCGACGACAAGGCCCTCATCGCGCCGGTCCGCGCCGCGAAGAAGGCGGGCATCGCGGTCGTCATCTTCGATTCCGACCTGGCGGACCCCGAGGCCTACGTCAGCTTCGTGGCCACCGACAACTTCAAGGGCGGCCGGCTCGGCGCCCAGTGCCTCGCGAAGTGCCTCGGCGAGAAGGGCAAGGTCATCCTGCTGCGGTACCAGGTGGGCAGCGCCTCCAACGAGAACCGCGAAGACGGTTTCATCGAGGAGATGGCCCGGCACGCCGGCATCCAGGTCATATCGAGCGATCAGCATGCGGGGACGACCGTGGAGTCGGCCATGAACGCGGCCCAGTCGCTCCTGGCAAAGTACGGCGAGGGGCAGGTCGACGGCATCTTCTGCCCGAACGAGCCCGTCACCCACGGCATGCTGCGGGCCCTGGAGACGAGCGGCAGGGCGGGCAGGATCAAGCTCGTCGGCTTCGACGCGTCCGACCGGCTCATCGAGGGGATGAAGAAGGGGGCGATCCACGGCCTCGTCCTCCAGGACCCCGTGCGGATCGGCCATGACGGCGTCGCCACCGCGGTGGCGTACCTTCGCGGCCGCAAGGTCGAGAAGCGCGTCGACACCGGTGTGATCGTCGTCACGCCGGAGAACCTCGACGACCCGAAGGTCCAGCAGCTTGTGCATCCGGCGATTGAGTAGCCCCCTTGTTACCGGCGGCAACACCCCCAACGGGTGGCACGGTCACGCGCCGTTGCGTGGCCGTGCTTGTTCCCATGCGTGCACTTGCACGGTCACGCAACGGCGCCCGCCGCGGCGGGCAGGCTGTGACCGTGCCACCCGAGCTACCCAGGGTCCCGGCGCTGGACTGATTCCGCCTTGCGGCAGCGCGGCGGCAGGTTAGAATAGCTGCGATATGGCCCACGACGGTCGTGGGCGACACTCAGGCGCAGAATTCCGGAAGAAGAGGGTGGTCATGGAAACGCAGAAGTTCAGCATCGCTCCCGACGGCGTGGACCCGAAGAAGGTGCCGCAACGGACCCTGTACACCGGCGCGAAGATGCCCGCCATCGGCCTGGGGACGTTCGGCTCCGACCGGTTCTCCGGCGCCGAGGTGGCCGAGGCCGTGCTCGGCGCCGCCGCGGTCGGCTACCGGCACTTCGATTGCGCGTCGGTCTACGGCAACGAGCACCTGATCGGCCAGTCGTTCCGCACCCTCCTCGGGGGCGGCCTCAAGCGCGACGAGCTCTGGGTGACCTCGAAACTGTGGAACGACAAGCACGGCGAGAAAGACGTGGGCCCCTCGTGCGAAAAGTCGCTCAAGGACCTCCGGCTCGATTACCTGGACCTGTACCTCGTGCACTGGCCGCTGCCGAACTACCACGCCCCGGGATGCGACGGCAGCTCGCGCAGCCCCGACGCCAAGCCGTATATTCATGAGAATTACATGAAGACCTGGCGGCAGATGGAGAAGCTGGTCGAGCGGGGCCTCGTGCGGCACGTCGGCGCCTCGAACATGACGGGGCCGAAGCTGAAGCTGGTCCTGCGCGACGCCCGGATCAAGCCGGCCTGCAATGAGATGGAGCTGCACCCGCACTTCCAGCAGCCGGAGCTCTTCAGCTTCGTCCGGGCGAGCGGCATCCAGCCCATCGGCTTCTGCCCGATCGGCTCGCCCACCCGCCCCGACCGCGACAAGACCGAGACCGACACGGTGGACATCCAGGACCCGGTCATCGTGCGGATCGCGAAGCGCCTGGGCGTCCACCCGGCGGTGGTGTGCGTGAAGTGGGCGGTCCAGCGCGGGCAGGTCCCGATCCCGTTCTCGATCTATCGCCATGAGTACCTCTCGAACCTCCGGTCGGCCGTGGGCGAGCCGCTGGCGGAGGCGGAGATGAAGGAGATCGAGGGGATCGACCGGAACTGCCGCCTCATCAAGGGCCAGGTCTTCCTGTGGAAAGACGGCCAGACCTGGGAAGACCTGTGGGACCCGAGCGGCGAGATCACGCCGCCGTGACGCCATCCGTGTAACACCCGGGCCCGCCGTTGTGTGTTCCGCGTTCTGATCCTGCCGCCGAAGCGGCGGCAACTCCAGCGGTTGGGCTCTCCCGCCGCTTCCGCGGCGGGCTCGGGGCGTGGATTCGACGCGCGGCGGATCTTTGGCACCGCCGGGTCAACAACCAACAAAGAATGCCCAACACTCAATATTCAACACCCGATGTCCAAGGAACGGCAAACGGCAACATGTAGGACGCCTCGGCCGTTGCCTGAACGTTGGTTGTTGAGTGTTCGGTGTGGGACATTCGCCGTTCCTGGTTGTTCGTCCGGCGCGGATGGTCCGATCACCTCGACCGGCGCCGCAGCAGGGCCAGCCCGCCCAGGGCCAGGAGCGAGAGGGTCGCCGGCTCGGGGGCGACCGTGAAGTTGATGAGGTCGCGCGAGAAGAGGTCGCCGCTGCTGGTCCACCTGAGGCCGGGGTCCGCCACGGTGCTCCCCGCCGCATTGAAGACGGGATCGGCGACGTTCGCATCCTCGTTCTCGTTCGTCTCGTACTGGACCAGGAACGAGGCCAGCCCGGCGGGCAGGACGATCGACGGCGTCCACGTCGTGTCGTTCAGCCCCAGCGAGCCGCCGAAACTGTTCTCGAAGATCCCGACGCCCGGCACCGCCTGGCTCCAGACGTTCACGAAGAGCGATTCCAGGGCGCCCGTGTGCGTGCCGCCGTTGTCCCAGGTGAACGTCGGCGAGGCGGCCACGCCTGTGGCGTTGTGGGCCGGGCTCAGGACCGTCGGCGCCGGGGGGAACGACGTCGCGGTGAACGGCGTCCGGAAATCATTGACCGTGAAGTTGTACGCGGCCACGCCGCCCCCGGTGAACTCCACCGCCAGACTCCAACTGCCGATGCTCGCCGTGTGGGCCAGCGTGAATGACGTGAATGGCCCGAGCGGCGCGACGTACTGGCCCGGCGCATACGCCGAGAGGGTCAGGGGCGACCCGTCGGCGGCATGCGCGGTAACGCCCGTGACACCGGGCACGCCCGTCAGGTTCACCTGGAGGCTCGACTCGAAGGCAGGATCCGAGTACTTGAACATATCGAAGAACAACTGAGCCGCGGTCGCCGGCTGCGCGGCTGCCAGCGTCGCCCCCGCCAGCACGATCATGGCCGTCCACTTCATGGCTGTCTCTCCCCTCGCTTCGCCCGTAGCAGGTGTCGCGGGCGGTTCCCCGCGCCGGCCGGCATCCCGACGGAACCCCGGGCCGGCGCCGATCAGTGCACAGAAAATGCGGCGGCCGACCGTCTCACGCCCATCGGCGGATGACGTGCCGCCGCAACGCAGGGGAGTATACACCGGATTTGCCTCGCAGGCAAACGGCCGGCGCTCGCCTGCCGCCGGGCGCCCCATCCTGCCCGCCATCACGCATTGAGCTTCTTGAGCACCCAGGCCATGTTCCTGCCCAGTGCGGAATGCGGAGTGGTGAACGGCGAACGGCACTGGCTCGCCGAATTTAGCCGCCCATCTTGATGGGCGCGTGTTTAAGGTGTAAGGTGAGTGCGAACTGATGAAAGGCAACTCGCGATGCACATCCACTTCAGGCTTGCCGCGGCACTGTTTGTCATCGCGTCGGCGTCTGCGGCCTCTGCCGCCGACCCTCTCGACGCCTACAACGTGGTCCTCGATGCGCCGGGCAAGGATTTTCATGCGGCCGTGCCGGTGGGCAACGGCGACATCGGCGCGAGCGTCTGGGTCGAGGAGGGCGGCGACCTGGTGTTCTACATCGGCAAGACCGACTCGTACGACGACAACGCCCGCCAGCTCAAGGTCGGCCGCGTGCGGGTGAAGCTTACGCCCAACCCGTTCGCCAAGGGCCAGCCGTTCCGCGAGGAACTCAGGCTTCGCCAGGGCGAACTCGTGATCCGCGCGGGCAAGGATGCCGCCGCCGCAACGTGCCGCGTGTGGGTCGACGCCAACTATCCCGTCATCCGCGTGGAGGTCGAGAGCGGCCAGCCGATCGCCTCGCAGGTGGCGCTGGAGACCTGGCGGACCGCCGAGCGCGACATCACGGGCGAGCTGACGCACAGCGACGCCCTCCGCGGCGCCCCCGGCGGCCAGCGGACCATCCAGTACCCCGACGTGATCCTCGACAACCAGAAAGACCGCGTGGTCTGGTACCACCACAACGCGAAGTCGGCGTGGCCGATCACGATGCAGCTCCAGGGCCTGGCGGCGTGCATGAAGGGCGCGACCGACCCGCTCCTGGCTCGCACTTTCGGCGGGATGATCGTGGGCGAGGGGATGGTCGCCGAGAATGCCACCACGCTCAAGTCCGCGCGGCCTCGCGAGAAACATCGCATCTCCATCTATGTGCTTACCAGGCACCCGGCCACGCCGCCGGAGTGGCTCAAGGACCTGGAGTCCGCCGCGGCCCGCACGGGCGGCGTGGACCCGGAGCAGGCCCGCGCGGCCCACGCGAAGTGGTGGGACGAGTTCTGGAACCGCAGTTGGGTCCGCGTGAGCGGGCCGGTCGACGCGCTTCCGTCGGCGGCGTCATCGCCGCAGGCCGGCGGCGTCACGGCCAGCCGGCTTCCGCTGCGGATCGGGGCGGACTCGCACGGGGCAACGCGGTTCCTCGGCAAGATCGCCCGTGTGCGGGTGTGGTCGGCGGCCCTGGCGGCGGAGAAACTGGCCGCCCTCGCCGCCCAGGGCCGCAGCCGGCCCGCCGCGAAGGACCCGGCCCTCGTGGGCGAGTGGGCGCCGGGCGACATGGCCGGCGGGGCGGTGGCCAACCTGGCGGCCGCCGGCCTCGCGGCCAAGGTGGTGGGCGACCTGAAGGTCGTGGACGCCGACGGCGCCAAGGCGCTCGAGTTCGGCGGCAAGGGGTACCTGGAGGTCCCGCACGACGATCGGCTGAACCTGGCGGGCGGCCTGACGCTCGAGGCCTGGATCGCGCCGGAGAAGATCGACGCGGCCGGCGCGCGGATCATCGACAAGACGCCCGTCGGCACGAGCGAGGGGTACCTGCTCGATACGTGGCCGGGCAACTCGCTGCGCCTGATCGTCCGCGCGGGCACGATCCGGCACGACGCCAGGCTCGCCCCCGGCCGGTGGGTCCACGTGGCGGCGACGTTCGACCCGAAGACGGGCCAGGGGGTCCTGTACGTCGACGGCAAGGCGGCGGGCCGGCAGAGCGGCGGCGGCCCGTCGGGCCCGGCGAACGTGTCGACGCTTGCCATGTCTCGCGGGTATGCCCTCCAGCGGTACCTGGCGGCCTGCGGCGGGCGCGGCAACATGTGGATAAAGTTCAACGGGTCCATCTTTACGCTGCCGTACGAGAAGCAGGACCCGGACTATCGCCGCTGGGGCGGGGCCCAGTGGTTCCAGAACGCGAGGCTGCCGTACTGGCCCTGCATCGGGGCGGGCGATTACGACGTGACGGCGCCGTTCTACCGCCACTACGCGCAGAACCTGCCGATGGCCCGCGAGCGCACGCGGATCTACTACGGGCACGAGGGGGCGTTCTTCCCCGAGACGCAGTTCTTCTGGGGCACCTACGCCAACGTCGATTACGGCTGGGACCGCCGCAACGTGCCGGTCGGCTTCGCCACGAACACCTACATCCGCTGGTACTGGTCGGGCGGCATGGAGCTGGCGGTGATGATGCTCGATGAGTACGACAACACGCAGGACCGCGAGTTCCTCAAGGGCACGCTGCTGCCGCTGACGGCGGCGTTCCTGGATTTCTACGACCGGCACTGGAAGCGGGGGCCGGACGGCAAGATCCTCTTCGAGCCCGCCCAGTCGCTGGAGACGTGGCAAGCGGCGACCGATCCGCTGCCGGAGATCGCGGGGCTGCGGTACGTTATCCCGCGGATGCTCGCGCTGCCCCAGGACGCCACGACCGCGGCCCAGCGCGCCGCCTGGAGGAAGACGCTCGCCGACCTGCCCGAGGTGCCCACGCGGACCGAGGGCGACAAGAAGTTCCTCCTGCCGGCCCGCGTGTTCAGCAAGAAGTCCAACGTTGAGAACCCCGAGCTCTACGCCGTCTGGCCGTATCGCCTGTACGGCGTGGGGAAGCCGGACCTGGCGGTCGGCATCGAGACGTTCAACCGCCGCCTGCACCGCGAGAACCGCTGCTGGTGGCAGTGCGACACGCACGCGGCGTACCTGGGTCTGGCGGGCCAGGCCGCCCGCAACGTGGTCGGCCGGCTGTGCAACTGGAACACCGCCTTCGCCTTCCCGGCCACGTGGGGTCCGCACAACGACGAGATGCCCGACATGGACCACGGCGGCAACGGCCAGATGGCCCTCCAGGTCATGCTGATGCAGACCGAGGGCCGCAAGATTCTGCTCTTCCCGGCGTGGCCGAAGGCGTGGGACGTGGAGTTCAAGCTCCACGCGCCCGCCCAGACGATCGTCGAAGGCGTCTACCGCGGCGGGAAGCTCGAGCAGTTGAAGGTCACGCCCGAGAGCCGCGCCGCCGACGTGGTGCGGCTGGAGCCGCAGTAGGAGCGCCGGCTCGTTTGGCCGCTGGCTCGTTTAGCCGTCGCCGGTGCGGCGACGAGAATTACCGCGGCCGTACCGCCCGCGGGTGGTAGTCCGCCATGCCTGAGACTGTGAGTAGGACAAGCGCGGCGGGCAGTCTTGCCCGCCGCGCGGTGGGCAGGACTGCCCACCGCGCTACCCGGTTCAGATCGCAACAACAAATGTGAAGGGCTACTGGACGATGCGGCGACGCCAGACGATCGCGACGGCGCTCCAGCCTCAGTCGCCCTCGGCCTGGCGCAGCTCGCGGCGCAGGGCGAGGCGCTTGGCGGTGTAGAAGATCACCGGGTAGATCAGAAGCTCCATGATGAACGAGGTGATGAGGCCGCCGATCATCGGGGCGGCCAGGCGGCGCATCGTGTCGGCGCCGGCGCCCACGGCCCACAGGAGGGGCACGAGGCCGATGAACGCCGTGGCCACGGTCATCGTCTTGGGGCGGATGCGCTTGACGGCCCCGTCGTGGATCGCCCACCAGAGGTCGTTGGCGTTGCGTAGGCGGCCCTCGCGTTTGAACCGCTCGAAGCTGTTGTCGAGGTACAGGAGCATGACCATGCCGGTCTCGGCGTCGAGCCCCGCCAGGGCGATGATGCCCACCCACACGGCCAGCGACAGGTTGTAGTCCATGAGGTAGACCAGCCAGAACGCGCCCACCAGGCTGAAGGGCACGGCCAGCAGCACGATGCACACCCGCAGCCAGCTTCGCGATGACATGTAGAGCAGCAGAATGATCAGGATGCCGGCCAGCGGGATGGCGATCATCAGCCGCTGGTTGGCTTCCTGCATGTACTCGTACTGGCCGGACCAGACGATGCTGTAGCCTTGCGGCAGCCTGACCTTGGCGGCGACGGCTTTCTGGGCGTTCTGGACGTAGCTGCCGATGTCGATGTTGGCCATGTCGACGTAGACCCAGCTTGACAGTCGGGCGTTCTCGCTGCGAATCATGTCGGGACCGCCCTTGATCGTGAAGGCGGCGAGCTGCCCCAGCGGCACCTGGGTCTTGGTTGGCGTGCCGACGAGCGTCTGCTTAAGCGTCACCAGACTGTCGCGCAGTTCGCTCGGATAGCGGAGGTTCACGGTATAGCGTTCCAGGCCTTCGACGGTGAGGGTGACGCCCATGCCGCCCATGGCGGTGGAGATGACGTCCTGGACGTCGGCCACCGAGAGGCCGTAGCGGGCGATCTCGTCGCGATTGATGACGACGTCCAGGTACGAGCCGCCGACGCTCTTCTCGGCGAAGGCGCTGGTGGTGTACGGGCCGGTTTTCTCGTCGGTCTTGATGGTTTCGGCGATGCGGCCGGCCAGGTCCGACAGAGTCGCCAGGTCCGGCCCCATGACCTTGATGCCGATGGGCGTCTTGATACCGGTGGAGAGCATGTCGATGCGCGTCCGGATGGGCATGGTCCAGGCGTTCGTGAGCCCCGGCACCTGGACCACTTCATTGAGGCCCGGCACGCGTTTGCCCAGCCCTGGTGGCTCGTAGCCGTAGATCAGCTCGTTGATGGTGATGGGCCGCGTGTCCGCCCAGACTTTCTCGGGCAGCGCTCGCGCCCAGCCGGGCCAGCCGGAGTAGAAACGGTCCACGGGGACGCGCCGCCACTTGCTCTTGTCGCGCTGAAGCGTGATCGTGGTTTCGTACATGCTGACCGGCGCCGGGTCGGTGGCGCTTTCGGCCCGGCCGATCTTGCCCATGACGCTCTGGACTTCGGGAAACTGCATGATCAACCGGTCGGTCTGCTGGAGAAGCTCGCGGGCCTTGGTGGTGCTGATGCCCGGGTCGGTCGTTGGCATGTACAGGAGGTCGCCTTCTTCCAGCGGCGGCATGAACTCCGTGCCGAGGTTCGTGTACGGGATATAGATGCTGGCGATGGCCAGCGCCGCGAGGATCAAGACGACCCAGCGGAAACGCATGGCTATCGTGAACATCGGGTGGTAAATCCATTGCTGGATCTTCGAGATCGGGTTGACGTTCTCGTGGATGATCTTCTGTGGCACCAGCAGCATGCCCATCAGGATGACCCAGCCGAGGGCGAACCAGTGGCGGTACTCGCCATACCGGGGCAGCGGGATGACCATGATAAGAGCCGCCGGGATAAGCATGGCGGCGAGAGTTATCAGCAGGTTCTTCCACCAGCCCCATTCCCTGGGCAGCACGCGGGCCGTGATGAGCAGGCTCATGAGCACCGGGATGATCGTGATGGCCAGAAACGACGAAGCGGCCATGGCAAAGGTCTTGGTATAGGCCAGCGGCTTGAAGAGCCGGCCCGACTGTTCGCCCAGGACGAAGATGGGCAGGAAGCATACCGTGAGCGTCAGCAGGGCGAAGAAGAGGCTCGGCCCGACCTCCTTGGCCGCCTCGGCGATGATCTCGGTTCGCGGCCGGGGGACGGCCGGCAACCCTGCGGCCTTGAGGGCATGGAGCCGTTCCTCCTCGCGGTCGAGGTGCTTATGGGAGTTCTCGACCATGACGATGGAGGAGTCCACCATGACGCCGATGGCAATGGCGATGCCGCCCAGGCTCATGACGTTGGCGTTGATGCCGAAGATGTGCATCACCAGGATGCTCGCCAGGACCCCCGTCGGCACCACGAACACGGCCACCAGTTCGCTGCGGGCATGCAGCAGGAAGAAGATGCACACCAGGGCCACGACGGTGATTTCCTCGATCAGCGTGTTGGTGAGCGTCGCCACGGATCGGTCAATGAGGTCGCTACGGTCGTAGCCGACCTCGATGCCCACGCCGGGCGGCAGCCCCTGCTCGGCGCTGCGGAGTTTCTCGCGGACCTTCTCGATGGTCGTGCGGGCATTCTCGCCGAAGCGCATGACGATGATGCCGCCGGCGGCCTCGCCCTCGCCGTTCCAGTCCAGCGCGCCGCGCCGCATCTCAGGCCCCAGGCGCACCTCGGCCACGTCGCGCAGGTAGATGGGCGAACCCTCGGGCGACGTGCCCAGGGCAATCTTTCGCAGGTCGGCCAGGACCTTCTCGGTCCGCAGGTCCTCGATCGATTTCCTGGCGGCCCGCGCGTCGGCGATCTCCCGGTCCGTCAGGGCGCCCAGGTAGCCGATGCCCTGGACGGCGTATTCCCGTTCGCTCCACTCGACGACCCGTCCGCCGACGTTCTGGTTGGACTTCTCCACGGCCATCTTGATCTCGGAGAGCGGCAGGTTGAAGGCCAGGAGCTTCACCGGGTCGATGAGGATCTGGTACTGCTTTTCAAACCCGCCGATGGAGGCCACCTCGCTCACCCCCTCGACGCTCGTCAGTTCGTACCGCAGGTACCAGTCCTGAAGGCTGCGCAGATTGGCCAGGGTCTGCTGACTGTCGAGCAGCGGCTTGCCGTCAAGCGGGCAGCGGTCGTAGCCGTGGACCAACTCGATCTTCTGAAGCCGGCTCCGGGCTTCCGGCGGGGCCTCCTCCGGTTTGTCGTAGCGCCGATTCTCCTGGAGGTCGGCGTAGATGTACTTGGTGTCTTGGAAGACCCGATGGTGCACCAGGCGCCGCTGCACCTTGGGGTCGGACGGCGCGTCCGAGGCCTCGGCGTGCCACTTGTCGGTTTCCGGGTCGTGCCAGAGGCCGTTCGGGTGATCGGGGCAGTACTTGCCGGTCGTCAGGACGTATTCGTAGACCCAGCCGACGCCGGTGGCATCAGGACCGATCTGGGGGCTGACCCCCGGCGGCAACTTCCCCAGTACGTAACTCAGCCGCTCCAGCACGCGGCTCCGCGCCCAGTAGATGTCGGTCCCGTCCTCGAAGATGATGTAGACGAAGCTCGCGCCGAACATGCTGTAGCCGCGAACGACCTTGGACTTCGGCACGGCCAGCATGGCCTTGGTCAGCGGGTAGGTGACCTGGTCCTCGACGATCTTGGGGGCCTGGCCGGTGTACTCGGTGTAGATGATGACCTGTACGTCCGAGAGGTCCGGGATGGCGTCGACCTTGATGTTGAAGACGGCCCAGACGCCCGCGGCGATCAGGAAGAGCGTCAGCAGGAGGACCATCGCCCTGTTTCGGATACACCAATCTATAAGTTTAGCTATCATGGGCTCGTGTGGCTCGCTGTTGACTCGTGATTCCGACCACTTTCCCCTGCGCGGCGGGTCTCCTGACCCGCCGCGTGCGTGCGCCTCTGCCGGCGCCGCCCTGCTTTCGGCGCCTTGGCGCGGCGGGTCAGGAGTCCCGCCGCGCACGAAGCCCACGGCCGC
>Ga0315273_10001591_pt1 | contig 25992 bp, 26 predicted proteins | sample YL17G02_0_MG_FD_205753 | JGI IMG/M metagenome (GOLD analysis project Ga0315273, IMG submission 205753) | Sediment microbial communities from Yellowstone Lake, YNP, Wyoming, USA - YL17G02_0 | ecosystem: Environmental > Aquatic > Freshwater > Lake > Sediment | place: USA: Wyoming | collected... | reverse complement strand
TCCGCAGCTTCATCGCCAGCGTTTCCGGTTCCTCGAAGTAAACATCCCGGTAATCCGTGTCCGCCATCCACCGCGCGAAGGTGTCGGTCAAGTCCAGTGGCCGCCAGCGGTGCCCGGTCGAGGTCGTGGCCATCTCGAACAGTTCCAGCCGCGCCCGCAGCTTCCGCTCGTCGGTCTTCGGGTACACCACGAAGATGGCCTTCTGGTCGCCGGCGAGGTTGCGCTGCCACGGCGCGCCGATGTGTCCGCGGTATCGACCTGCTAATTCTTCGATCCTTCCCATTTGCCTACCGCCTTTCGCCCCGCACTAAGAACCCCGAGAAAGATACGTCGATTACGCCACCCGACTGACTAATGTCCAGGAAGCCGAGTCGCCGGGCGTCAATGGCGAGGTTCATCAATTCACTGATAGAAGCGTCGAGCACCTGCGCCCATAGGGACTGGAAAAGCGCCGCTCCGCGAGTACCCGCCAGGTGGCCCAGGAACAGGGCGTAGGCGAGGGTTGCCGGGGTCGGAACGACGCGCTGCCGAACCTTGCGGCCTCGCCCTTTGAGATGTCCCGATTGCGTCCAGGAGGAAGCTGCGTTCCGAACGACCTTGTCCAGTGTGCTCTCGCTGAGACGGTTGCCCACCGCGCGACTGAGTGCGTCGGTCATCTGCTGCCGAGCAAGTTCTTCGCCTGGCCACATCCGCAGGACAGGCGGCGCGCTGGCCCGCAGCAACGGGTCGCGTGCAAGGGCCAGCAGCAGCGCGAGGATTGCCTGACCGTCGCGGGCGGCGTACCAGCATCGCCGCATGACCCGGAACAAGGGCACCTCCTGGTCGAGTGCGTACAACTCCGAGAGCCGCTGACTGGAGAGCTTACGCGTCGCCGCGGTGCGCTTGCCAAGGCAGTTGTCTTCGTGGATCGCCGCGAGGTAGTCATCGCGCGTTGCATCGGGCCGGCAGTTGGCAAGCACTGCCCGAAGCTCGTCGAGCATGATCGTCCGGCTGGTGTGCGTGCCCTTCTGGCCCCACCGAAACCCGGCGTCGCCCAGACGGGCTTCATCACATTCGGTTTGGGGTCGGAGTTCTCTCGTTGTCAGTACTGTATCCATATGTGGAATTATACCAACTCGCCGGCTGATTTGCCGGCGAAAAAAGAGGAAATCTTGGCCGAGCAGGAGAACTTTCTCGCAGGTAATCAGCAGAATTGACGTAAGTGGTGCATGTGTAAGGACTTGTGATACAGAGAACACTTTAGAAAAGCTCAGCTAACGCTACGTCAGACGAGAACCGCAGCCAGACGAATCAGCTACAGTGAAGAAAAGCAGATCATCTCATGGCAGCAAAGCGGCTTGCCCCTTCTCCCAATCAAAGACCAGCTTCGTGCCGGCAACGGAGAATGTCCAAACATGCTCATCCTTCACCAGGCTGACATGCTTGGCTTCTTTCTCCGCAGGCGCCCAAGACACACCGATTGCGTTCTGCCAACGTGCATTATGGTTCGTGAACCGTATCGTGAAAAGCTTGGTCTCTCTCCCATGGCTTCCGCGGGCCGGCAGGTTCGCAGCGTCCACCTTGGTATTGCCCGCAGTCAGCAGGTCAACACACAGAACGACGCCGTTGCCTGTCACAACATAGCCCCCATCCTGCTGTTTGCAGTCGCTGCTCTCCGTATGCAGCCGAAGTTCAAGTTCTGCGTTTCTATCCAGTGCGATGTCGTCGACCACGATGAGTACATCCGGTTTGACAAACAACAGATGACGCACAAAGCGTTCCAGGCCCGTACTTCTTGGATATGCGGCAGTCACATCGCCAGCGATATGGTCAAGCTCTGCGCTGGAGCTTGCGAGGATAATCCTTGGTCGAGCCTTTGCCAATAGGCACTCGGTCCCGTTGAACCATGTATGACCCTCGCCTAACTGCCCGGCACCATCAATCAGCAGCGTATTGTGCTCGTCTGTCCACTTGTCTTGATACCCATCATCGCGAATGAGCCACCGGCCGTTGGCGAAGACTATGAAATGGCCGGCATCCGGGTGCACATGACCGCCACCCGGATCATACGAAAAATCATCAATAGCTTCATGGCCAATGAACGGACCGCACTTGAAGACTACAAGACCCTCTCGACCATCCCAGCCTGTCCTGGCCGATACGATTCCCATGTCTTCAAAGTGGTGAAGCGTCGGCAAGGTCTCTGGAGGCAGAGCCTGCATAGTCGGATCATACCATATCAGATTAAGCCAGCGAGCGCTGGGGGCATCGACATTAGCCTTGTCGATCTGCTCAGCAAGCCACTGGGCATGGCCATCACGATACCGCCGTGCCAAATCACGAAGAATATGGTCGGGACCGTACCAGTGAGTTCGTGGACAGTCAGCCAGATCTACGATATAGTCTCCATGCGCCCAGGTCTCCCTGGGTAGCGACAGGTACTGGCAGTACCGGGCTGTATTTCGCCACCATGGACGATCGTAGAGATCGACGCCCAGCAACTCATCAGCCAGATGCATGAACTTGAGCATGTACTCGGCCCCGTACTCCCAATACCCAACTCCTTCATGGCTGGCGCCATCAGGGCCGAGCACATCCATAGTGCGCCGGAACTTGTCCTGCGCCAGGCCGATCCACAAACGAGCATCCTCGTCCTCATCGAATAGTGCGAAGCCGGCAGCCGCCAGGCCGCACACGTTGACCCAAAGGTGGTTCTGTAAATAAGCACGGTGCCACCATATCTTCTCAGTCGCTGCCGCCTGGAACATGGCGGAAGCACGTTTGGTGAGGGTATCTCGAATACGCTGCCTGCTGGCCTCGTCGAGGTCGTGATAGCACCAGTCATAAATAGTTGCCAATCCGAAGAGCTGATGCCCGGCTGCCAAATCCATACCATCGTTTTGGCCGTAGCCCCAGGTAGGGTAGGCACAGGAGGCCAAGGCCCACTGCTTTGAGGCCTCAAGATAACGCTTATCACCGGTCATCAGATGCGCCATCGCCAGATAGGGCATGGTGTTGCCAACATCGCGTTGCCACAGTTGTTCATCCCCGCTCCATGAGTCATCTCTTCTGTACTTAGGGGCGCCTCGTTTGACAGCCCCGTCGGCCAGTGCCCGCACATCGGCCCACAGATCGGCATGAGTCGTTTCGATCGCACTGCGAAGCTTTGCGACGCGTTCTGCATTCAGATATAGACGGGGGTGCACATTCCGGACCCTCTGTAAAGCGGGCGGAATTGGGTCAAGGTCGTACTTGGATAAAACAGTCAATTGCTCTATGGGCTCAATGATAACATCGTCCAGGTAGGCGTCGATCTGCGTCGGGTCAGATGTGCCCTTCTCCAAAGCAACCCAGCAAGAAACCGTTCCCGCCGGGGCCTGAAATTCTCCGGCCAGATGCTGCCACTTCCCCAGGTGTGCAGCGTCATACTCAGTTGTAACTGCCCTTCCCGTCTCTTGCTGGCGGTCGGAGGCCACGAATTCGCACTTGAGCAACGGCATTGGCGTCTTGGATCCAGCCGAAACAACCCGTACCCATGCCGACAGTCGATAAAGGCGGCCGGCTTGCATAGAGACAGGGTCTGACAGGGCATAATTCCAGTTTTCCTGCATGCTGCCGTGGATATGAAGACAGGCCCGGCTGTTCTCGGTCGCCCCGACTCCTGCTGTGCGCTCCACCTTTACAGTCGCCGCACGGGGCTTCCAGTTACCGGAGCCACTCTCAAAATCCCAAGTGGTAAACTGCCCGGATGCCTCTACCGGAAGCGAAAGCATCAGGCAGACAAGACCGAACTCTATACGCATGCCCATTTCTCCTATTGCTCGCAATTTGTTCATCGTTCGGCGCGCCAGCCTTGCCCGGGCGCAGCCTCTTTATGGCAAACCATTATATCAGCTCAGATTCCTCGGATACACCACTTCGGGGCTCACTCGTCCGTTCTGCACACAAGAGCGAGCAGTTCATCTGAAAATGTATAGAGCTATCGCTAATCCATGGGAAGAACCGCAGCCAGAAAAAGCAGCTGCGGTGAGAAAAGGAAAAGAAATCACCGATGTGAGGGGAAGAACACGACTCTCTTCCTGTCTCCGTCGATAGCCAGGCTCAATTCGGGACTGGCCAGCATCGGCAAAAACTCATTTCCCTCTTCGTCGGATGACAGCCATATCTCGAAGTCGTCTTGTACTCCAAACTCTGCCAATGTATCCAACAGGCGTACTGCTGTCATGGTCTTGTGTTCTGATGCTTCTGGCATTGGTATTACCTCCTGTTTTCTTGAATGAAATTCGGACAGCAGCCCTTGCGGATCTCGCTGTCCATAATCGTTAGCAACTCGGAGCAACACTCAGCTCCGATGTTAAAAGGTTGAACTGAAGGTCTGGATCGACTGGAAGGCGCCGGAGATATCTCGTGAATTGCGAAATCATCAGCCCGGCAGCGATGTTGGCACAGTAGATGGTTGTCTTGGCTGTGCACGGCCCCACAAAGGCCTCGTCGGCGCTAAATAGTGTCGTTGGGTAGTGCTTACGAGATTCAGAATCGCAAGCTGTCAGCACTCGCAAGACCTCTGCGCTCATTCTGCCGTCACAGTAGAAATTCACCTTGTCTTTCACTGCCTCCCAAATCAACCGTCGTGCATCGATCTTATCGACGCAAGAGAAAACGGCATTGCCAACCTTTGTGCTACGCTTAAATCGCTCCGCAAGAGTATGCACCTCAATGCTGGAATCGATCCACTGGCAAAACTGGGCCGTGGCCTCGACCTTCAGCTTGGCAAGCTCCATTTCTGAATATCCCTGGCTTGACAGATTGCTGATTTCGACAGTGTCATCGTCGATAAGCTGTAGCCATGGAATTCCCATTGCAGTCAGTTGAAGCGCAACCTGTCTACCGATGGCGCCGACACCTATCACCGTGGCCTTGCAAGCGTCGATCCTTTCGGCTGGGACAATGTCCTTTTGCCGACTGTACCTTTCTTCATTCCGTTGTGGTCTCATAGGAACATCACCTCCTCTTCTTCATTCCAGAGATCAGGCCGGTCGGCCAACTCATCCAGAACGAACTGACGTTCAGCAGGCTCCATCCTGTCGAATTCGTCGATGAAGTCGTAGGGCAGGGCACAGCCGCTGAGCTCATTCCGTGTCGGTGATGTCTCTTGAGCGGAACGTGTAGTAAGCCAGTCTGTGGTTTTGATGTTGGCAGCATATTCCGTATCCCAAAGCTTACGGTCGCTTCCGCCGAAATCTTCACCGTAGTCGATCTCGGTTGGGATCAACACCTGGCCGCCAGGTCCGACATTGAAGCTCAGCCGGGCGTAGGTCTTATTGTTTTGGGCCAGCACAAACATTACGGCCCACTGGCAGCTTCCGAAGACCCTGTGAAAAGTCTCTTCGTCTACACCACTTGGTCCAGGTGAATCACCTGGATGGGTATGCAGCCACACGCGGGCAAACTGCTCAGGCCTTCTTCCGATGTCAACTTGAGCGTCAAAGAAGTCTGCCACCGCTTCATCATCGAACTTGACGCTCACGCAGGTCACTTCCTGCTTGACAGTCATGAATTCCCTGACAAACAACAGATCCTCAGGGTCCGTGATGGCAAATCCACCGATCTCGTTGTCGGACCTATCTCTAAAGTGCAGGAGCTTTGCCCAGGCCGTAGGACTGAATCTCAGGGTAAGCCTTCTCGATCTTCGTTTCTCAGCCTGCGAGCCTGACGTCTTTACTATCTGCTTGAGAGTCGCTTGAGGCTCCGCTTTCGCTTGTTCCTGCAACTTGTTCTCTTCGTTCTTCATCTTCGGCCTTCCTTTCTTCTTTGCAATCCGGGCATAAGCCCTCATCGATACACGATTCGCAACAAACAACTTGGCATTCGGTACATTTGACTCGGGCGCACCTTGGGCACACGGGTTCTTCGCAGATTTCGCACTTCGCTGCACACGCAAGACATATGGTTTCTTGACAGCTGCGGCAATACGAAGAACACTCTTCGCAGACTGAATGGTCACAGAAGCTGCAGTAAGAGCTGTTGTCACTGCTCATGGCATACCCGCACTCGTAACAGGACTCGCCGTCCCAGTCAGACAGCGCGACGTATGGACTATCCGGGCTGTATGTATTCAGGATGCTCCTGACCACAGTGAAGAAATCACACAGCCTGCCTTCTTCAAGGGCAGCCCTTATGGCGGCGCTCCCATCGCCCTCACAGAGCCTTTCTCCATTGACATGGGGATGAGTAACGCTTTGATCTGTAGCCGCGGGATTCGGCTCAAGGGCAATGACGTAGTATGGGCTGCTGTAATAAAGCTCAGTGAGCTTACTCACCTCCATCTGGATCCTGAATGGCCCCAGATCAACATCCTCCAGGCTAATCGGCTCGGTGGTTACCGAGACGGTGTCCCTTTCGTTGTCAAACTCTAAGCTGCCGAACTCCTGCTCCAGCTGGTCCAAGTCTTCGACCAGCGCCGCCAGCGTCGGCACGTTCTTCTGGGGCGCTTCTGTAAACTGCTGGATTCGTGAGACGCAGTACGGTATGTCGCTCACCAGCCTATCCACACTTTGGCAACAGTCGTTTGCGGCTGAAAGCCACTCATGTGCCAGAGCAATCGTCATCTTCCTGGAGACAGCGGTAAGGTCCTGAAGCTCTCTGCCAAGGTTCGAAAGCTGCCTGGCCAATTCCAGGTACCGGCTGTGTCTTAACCTCAGCAGCACATCTCGTATCCGGTCTGCAATTCGGATTCTGTTCTTTGTGTCTTCCATACAAGAACCCTTTCAATAAAATGGGCATCCGTCCATCTTGGAGACAGACAGATGCCCTGGTTACATTCGCAGCGTTTGTGTGTTACGCTGCTCCCTCGATTTTGGTTGGGGTAACGGTGATACGGTCTCCTTCCTTGAGCACATAATCACGAGCTACCGGCTGGCGGTTGACACGGATAAGGTAATGCTCATCCTTTCTGCCGGGCATCTTCTCGTTGAAGAACTGCTCCACAGTCATGCCTTGCGTGACGTCAACATAGTCAGCAAAGCCTCCGCCGTCGTTGTTCACAAATAAGAGTCTCATCTTTCATTCCTTTCAACAGTAATGGTTTACGATTGACGTGTTCGATACATGGTGATACTCCGGCGCATCCGCTCCTTAAGGTGGACTGCGCGCACGGGTTCTGGTGTTTTGCATAACGAACTCCTTTCAATTTATGTGAAAAACTCTCTGGTGGGATACAAACGATGTGCAAAATGCTTAAGGCCGCTTACGTCTCCCTCACGAGGTCGAATTGAGCGCCCTCGTTGATACTCCCCGCTCGCAGCCCGAACGTCCACTGCCGGGCGTTGTCGTAAGTCTTGGTCTCTGGTGGCACGCGGAGTACGTAAACTTGCCTTGTCGAGGGACATACGACCTTGAGCAGTCTCATGGTCTTGTCCAGCCGCGCTGCTGCATTGTCAGACAGACCGGTGTCTATCTCCACAAGCTGGCCTCCATCATCGACCTGGTCAATGACCCTGTGCTCAATCTTCCCGAGCAGCCTGTCATATCCCATTCGATTCAAAAGACTGCACCGCAACTGGGCATTGGGCACCCTTAACACCTCATGCGGGCTCCACTTGTTGGGGTCATCTTCATGCAGACGCCGGCTGACCTTCACGCCGGACATGTAGTACTTCTCCTTGCCATTCTCAAGCCACTTGCCCTGTTTCTGGCGGTTCTGAACACATCCGTGGGTAATCACCTTTGAGCCTGATGGATCATAGACTGTGACTTCCCAGTCGCGGCCTCGCATAAGATGCTCCAGGTGAAGGTCATCATTATCGGTGTCTAACCTCCCGGCAATCGACTCCCAGTGCAAAGCCACCTGGCCCTTCAGCATTATCCATGGCTTGCCGGTTGGACGCCTTATCTCCAGCGTCTTTTTCCATCTGGTTGCCACATAAGCTATGTTGCCGTTGGCATACTTGAATATCTCCTTGCCGTAGGCGCCGCCGGAGGTCAAATAGCACTCTAATGTGCCTTCGCTGCCGCACAGGGGTACGCCAGCCTCTTTCTTCCAGAGACCGCCCCTGCGTATGGCCCTTAGCGTTCCAGGCTCAAAGTACTCCTCACTGACTGTCTTATTGCCCTTTTGGATTTTACGGTGCCGGCCGTATCTCAGGGTGGTGCACTCATCCTTTGTCCGGCTGGTCTGCTCGACTACAACACCGCTTACGACCCTTAGGTGCATGTGCTTTTTCCTATCGTCGATGGTGATCGTCCCATGATCCACACACGCCCATAAGTTCCTGCCCCAGCCGGCGTATCGCGATACCACGTACATAGAAACCTTCCTTTCTCGCCTCAGTCCATAATACGGCGTGCCTTGACCTCATCGTATTCCCGCTGCACTACAACCAGAAAGACGCCGATGGGCAGCCTGATGGGTTTGTGCTCTGGATGAACCACCTCAACAGGCTCATCCGCCACTAACATCCTGTCCTCATTGCCTACAAAGTCCATATTGGCCAGGCCCTGAATCAATTGCCCTGCAGGCGCCAACAGTGTTGCCATGCCAGCTCTTTCAGCTACTACCTCGTGCTTATGCCCTGTTGCCTCTCCTTCACGAAGGACATTGGTCTGGAGCTTCTTCCAGCGAGGGTAAGATGCATTCTTGGGATTCAGCGTTTCCATCTCTTCTGTATCGAGGGGAACAAACAACAACTCTCCCTGCCTGTACGCCTTTCTGACTTTAACATCTTGTGTTGCCATGAGTAGATCTCCTTTTTCAAACGGGACATCAACATCCGGCTCCCGGCTGTCGAAATCCCAAAATGTGCGCAAAAAAATTGCCTCCTGCACTGTGCAAAGAGGCCACTACTACGTTGTACCTTCTTTTTGAATTCTCACACAATCATAGGTATCACCTCCTTTTTCGCCGTTGGGTTTCAACTATTACCTGAATCTTCTTTGACATCGGCCTCACTTTTATTGTGGCCATCGCTCTTCTCATCAAACCTCCAAATACGAATCCGTTCATAGTTCTCTGCTTCCTTGCAGACATTCTCTATGGCTGCCTCCAAATCGTCTTCTTTCAACACCTCAAATAGCACCCACAGCTTACTGTTAATAGCGTGGGCCATCTTTGCCATGAAGTAGTCAAAGTCCCTCAGTCCCTCGTCAAATCTGAGCGGCTCTTCGTCCCTGTCTATCGTGACGATCTCCAGCAGCAGATTCCGCAGGTAGAACTTCAGTTCCTTCTGGCCGGATTTGATGGAAAATGCAAGGTCGAGGCCGGAGCCTTCTTCTTTGACCTCGCAGCCGAGTGCCTGAAGGATCCCCCTTGTAATCTCAACGATTACCGGTGAGACCCTTGCCAAAAAATGGTTTATCTTCGCTATTTCCACTTGGTTCTGCATCGTTACTCCTTTCGTTCAAAAGGCCCTAATTGCGCCGGATACATCCTGATTCACATTAACTCAATTCTCGGCGGGCAGGTCATCTGCGGGCATCCCTAATAGCCTTCTTCAGATATGCAATTTCTTCCGCGAACTGCCGGGACTGCTCGCCGCCGACATCAAGACAATCACGTACATGCTGGCAAGCATTAAGCAGTACCTTGCATCTGTGACACATAAACCTGGCTCGCGGCAGTCTGCCGATACTGAGAAGCTCCGCCTGCCTCTCGACCCAGTCTTCGAGCGTGGTCTCAACGACGTTATCTATCGTCAGCAGGATATGGCCGCCCATGAACTCAAAGCTGTCCGGGTCATCAGATTTAGCACGCTTGTCGCAGCTATTTTCGTACCAATTCTTGAAGTACTTCCTGGCCCGCTTTTTGGCCTGGTCAATATCTCTGGCAGCCACCAGGTGACTACCCCAATACTCCTGCTCGCCGTTATGCTCAGTTGTTGTTACCTCGAATAGCTCCATAATCACGTCCTTTCTAAAGTCATGTTGTATGGTTGATATTCATGATCCGGGGGCTCAATTGGATTACTCTCGGGATCTTCATAGTCGCACTGGTCACCGGCGATGAACTCCTGGTGCGTACAGACAAACCGGCCCTTAGAGTCTTTCTCAAACGTCTGCGTGACGAACCCAATGGTTATTTTGGTAAACTTCTCCATAGCTTAATCCCTTCAGTCTTCTTTACTTAAATCAATCTCGACTCTATTGCCGCCTTCATCAATAACGTGGAGAACCGGCGGCAATGAATCATGGTCTGTCATGATCTGATGTGTAAATTCGGCCGCCTCTTTTGGATCGGCTGCGTTTACGTCAATAATATAGACCACCCTATAGAGTTTCTCCGGGCCGCTCTCTTTGGGCGGCGGCTCAATAGCAAATTTCTGTTTTGTCATGAGTATCACCTCACCTTAAATTCTTACCTTGCTCAAAAACTGTCTGGCAAACTTCTGGTCTTCCCTGGAACGTTTTACACAGGCATCGAGCACATCCAGACTGTTTGTGATATCCGCTTGAGCCTTTGACAGGATGCTTGGCTTCAACTCTTCATAGGCCTGCCGCATTGCAGTATTCACATCACCGTAATCGCCGTTCGCTCGGCAGTCGGCGGCTGTGTAATCACAGAAGTGCTCGAAAAATCTCTCTGTATCCTGACCAGCCTCGAAGTATGTTGAGTAAAAGCCTGCCAGATTGTAATTCGCGATATACCCGCAGTGTAAATGCAGGTGTTCATACAGCCTCTTTGTGAAATGCTGTTTCTGCAGGCCGTTCTTCAGGAAGTTCCTCCAGTTTTTCAAGACCAGATCTTTCTCCCTTGCTGTCATAAACTCTACATCCTTAAACATTTCAATCACCTCCTTCCCTAGAGTCTTCAAACATCTCCGGGGCGATCTCTTCCAGCGTCTTCGGCTGCCAGTACAGGTCTCGCTCGATCGGCAAGCCCATGGGGCCTCTTACTTCTTCAAGTTCCTTGAGGCTGATGTAGCCGAGTTCTTTGCACTGGCCTTCCACAAGACCGAAAAAATGGAAGTCGACTTCGGCGCCATTCTCATCCTTGATTGGAGATCCTTCCGTAATCCACCACGTGAACGAGCTGTCGGGGGTGAATAGCTTCAAATAAGCGATTGCCTTGCCGCCCTTGCCATCCTGTGAATACAATGGTGACAATATCTTGCGGATCTCCTCAGTCAGCAGTTTCATGCCGCGGACCTGATTGTTCGCAGCTCTCTTGTCAGCTGTAACGACCGTGCTACCGCCGACGCAAATAGCCCGCTCGTTTGGCAGGTTTAGCTCAGCAGCCAAGCCGCCCAAGAACTCAGCCATGTTACGACTCTGCTCTGCGCGAGAGACTGGGTCAGATTCTATTGCCGGTATCGGTGTGCCGATTACCTCAACCTGGATAGGCTGCAGTTCAATAACAACTCTACCGTTCTGCTCCGAATACCACTCGATATACGGGTAGTTGACGTAATCCTGGGGTGGCAGCCCTGCGGTTATGTCTCCCACTTGACCGGTTTGGTGCCGCGAAAAGCCCTCAAAATACTTTCCGCCTTCGGCGCTCTGCTGATCCTCGTAGGCATCTCCTGTGAAGCGAATCTTCGCTCCTCTAATATCTCTGTGGAAGTCGCCTTCCAAGTCAAAGGTCACCTTTTCTTTCACACCGGCGAACCTCATCCATCCCGTGACCTTATTCGGATGGGAATTGTCGAGTTCGCCCTCAATCAAATATTCTGTTGGTCTCCAAGCCATTTGAATCACCTCCGATTCTTTAGTGCGATGGCACGCTTCGCTTAGTAAGCGTGCCATCTTGGGTTGAATTAATTGTTGAGTTCGGAAGAGAGAACTCTCTTTCCGTTGGTGGGAATTACTGTGTTTCTATCCGGCTATGCGCCGAATGTGTGTCGGCCTATTGGCCCCCCTCCCTAATTATGCTTTGCCGTCCTCCGCAGACGGAGACTTGAGCGTCTTGGTGGAGCCGTTCTTATAGGTAATCACAACCGTCCTGTGGGCGTCGATGGTGATGGTCTGCCACTCGCCCTTGATACCATCAAGGTTACCCACTATCTTTGCCCGCATGTACTCACCTGGCCCGATGATGTCTGACCAGAACAGCTCAAGCTCTTCTCCGAACTGGTATTCCTGTGTCTCATACGTATCACCATCTTCATTCCAGCCGCCGAGGTGGTACCATATGTGAGGACTTGCCAGTTGCTCTCGCGCCTTGAGCGTTACATAGATGTGATCTGCACCTCGCCAGGGCCGCTCGGCCCTCTCAGGAGCTAACACCGCCATCAGAACATCGGATGCGAACACCTTGCCATCGCTGATATGTGCGGTAATCCTTATGGATTCAACAGCGACAAGCACCTGCGACCACAGCCAGCTCCTGCCAAGCTCTTTACCCAGCTTGACCTCAACCTTGTCTACGGTAGGGAGCTTTGCCCATCTGTAGCCATCGTAATTAAGGGAGATGCCTACCGGCACAAACGGTGTCTCGAATTTGCCCATGGCTGCCAATAGGTGAATATTGGCGATGCTTTCTTCCCTGTCTTTCAAACGCTCTGAATTGATTCGGTAACATCCGGACAAGGGAAAATCCTTCGGCTTGAACACCTCTATCGGCTCCGGTGTATCACCGGTTAGCAAACCAACATCAAAAGTCGGCTCAGCCTCCGGCAGCGCTATGCCAAGCTCTGCGGCACGTTTGTATTCCTTGTATGGCAATGTGTGCTTGCCCCGCTTCTGAATAAAGCGATAGGCCTCCTTTTCAATTGCCGCCTTTAGTACTTCAAAGGCCTTGTTCTCTATCAATCTGGTCCTGGCCGGCAGCATCATCCGGATCCCTGTCGGCTCTCCGGTCATATCCACCAGAAAGACCAGGCTTTCGCTGACAGGGTGATACGTGGACTTCACTACCTGGCCGTGGAAATTGACCACGATGGTATCGTCGTAGTAATGCTCTCTCCACTCGTTCTGCCAATGGTTGAGATGGTCTCTCTCGCGGACCTCTATCTTGCAGCCGAGTTCCGGGTGGGGCGCTGCCCTACTCGAGGTAAAAGGCTCCTGTGGACAGCTCTTGCCGTCAACGACCACCTTCATACCGCTGAATACTGCATGCTTCTTGACTACAGATAGCTCCCAAGGCTCATCTGCAAATGTGAGCACCGTGTCCTTGTCGGGATCATCGTTCTTGGTAAGCCGAATCGGTTTTCCGGTCCAGCCATCCTTGCTGATTACGATCTTTTTTCCCTTCGAGCAGATGGTCACCTTCCGTGGCGCCAGGCAGAAGACCCCTACACCTGCCGGGTCCTCTGCCTTTTCCAACGCCTCGTCCCAGTCCGAATCTCCAAGGTCAAGGAGTTTTGAAAAATCATCAATACCACATCCGTTGTCCCGGACTGTGACGAGTCCTTTTTCGTTTGTGATTGTGACTTCCGTTGCACCCGCACACCTGGCGTTCTGCAGGATTTCAATTATCCTGCCATCCAGTGTGCCTGTGAAAAGCCTGTCGGCCTTTGACAAAAGTCTTGGATGTACCTTTGCACAAATTGTTTCTTGCATAGTTTCACCTCCATTAAAAAGCGGTGGCACGCCTTGTTTGGTCGGCGTGCCATCATTTGTTGAATTTATGCGCATAATAAAAGAGCCTTCGATTCGCAGGCTCCATAACATCTTCAAACATGTATTTGCGTTTTTTTTGCTATCTACCGAGCCCAAGCATAGGCCCAGAAGGTCATATGGAAACAGTTAAGGTTGTTATACGCCGACCTTGACCCTTTCCATTGCCGAATCAGACACAGTGTTGGTGGCTGAAAACACTCTCTGGGCATATTTGACGACGTGGCGTGGCAAATCAGTCGATCCAGGAAATTCCTCTTCCTGCACCATCAGATCAGCAAAGGCTTCGTGTATATGCCATGTGGGATCCAGTCCTTTACTCAGTCGATCAGCATACCATTTCTTAATCGACTCAAAATTTCTCGCGCTTGCGTGTCGGATAATCTCGAAGACAATGTGATATACTTCTTCGGTAAGTACCCGGCTCTGGCCGAAGCCCTGACCATAGATTGTAATCCTGATTCGCTCTGTTTCCCTGTCGATTGATGCAGAACCCTGGATGATGGGGCGTTTGCCTTGTTTCTTGATTTCTGCATACCATTTTGCTCCTCGGGACTGAATAGCCACATCCTGCGATGCAACCGGTGAGTTATCATCAAACACCACAATACAGTTCTCTACCAGCCAATCGACCCGCTGCATTCGCTTTACGAGTGGTTTGAGAGGCTCTGTCTTAGTTGATTGGCCAATGACCGGCATTCTTGGATGCTCATCCATCCGGTCTAAGCGTGCCTTTTCTTCTTCCCATGTGGGCCAGACCTTATCAATCTTGGGGATGCACTGTACATTATACCCGGCAGGATAACCGTGTACCGTCTCAAACTCTCTGGCGTAGGCTGCTTCTGCCTGGGCTCGTGTGTCAAAGTTGCCGACGAATCGATGTCTGCCATTGACCACGATCTGTGCGTGCCAGTGGTCCCTTGCCTTTGGGCGATTATTCGTCAACATCTTTACCGCTAGTTCTGGATCGTTCTTCTTGATAAATCTCCATGTTTTGGCAGCAACCTTCTCGGCGACAGCCCTATCTTTAGTGGCCAGACCCTGGCTTCTTGTCCTCTTGAGGATGGTTTCTGCGAGTTTAGGATTATCTCTCTTTAGCTGATTCCACATTCGATATGCAATCCTCTCAGCATCAGCTCTGTTTTTGGCTGAGAACTTTTCGTGCTCCGGTATAAGCCGCTGACGCTTCAATAATCCTGGTATTATCCAGTAATACCGGCTGCCATCCTTGAAAATTGTCCCAGGAACCTTTGGTTTGCTCTTGGGATCAATAAGCGGCCGAGGTTTCATCTTGTTGGCGACTACCCAGTAATAACGTTTGTTGTTGAGATAGATTGTGCCGGGTGTTCCGTTTTTTTTTGACTTGGAAACAGCAGTCTTCCTGGGTTTGTAAACTACACCGATGGCCGGCACACGCTTGCCTTCATCCAACCACAATTCATTTTGGGCTTCCCAGAGCAGCAGAGAATAGTCGTACAGCCATTTCCTTGCCTTGTTCCACAAAGGCCTCAATCTGCCTCTATTGGCAAACAGGTTCCTGTAAACCGCGTAGAATGGGTCAATACCCTGTTTATTGGCATCTTCCACTATTTGGTTGTATCTGGCCTTTTGAACTTCATCCAGGGGTGAAAACTTCTTCTGAACAAGCACATCTACAACATCCTCGATGATCTGAAACGGTATATCCCCTGAAAGACGATTGGTGCCAGTATAGTCATGTAATGCAGGGTTTTGCCTCCACATTTCGCGAAGTGCTTCAGCAATGCCTTGAGGCAAATGCCCTTTTTCTTCCGCTACATCGAGCAGAACTTCCTCGCCTTCTTTGTTTATAATCCTTGGCCAACTGCCGGTTCTTTGGGCATCATACCATATCTTTTTGGCTTCCTCAGACCAGGCAGGATTAGCTGAGGTTCCGTGCCTGTGCATGCCGTGGACCCGTTCAGCTGCCAGAAAGTGCAGAAGCTCCATAATAGCCCCGCCGACTGGGCCTAATAGCAGTGCTGCGCCGATTGAGACGCCATATTTACCGGCATAGTCACTGGCAAAGCTGACATGCTTGGCTCCACTTGGGACAGTCAGGGACTGTAAGGCTCTTATGTACCCACCATTGAACAGGTCATCGATAAACTCGCGGGCCATTGTCGTTCGCACTATATCTCCTGCATGAGGATAAAGGGCCCACATCGCAGACTTGACCCGCCTGAAGAAGTTCCAATACCATGGACCTTTTCTGGTTTCGGGATCACTCACGTAGCAATCCAGTTCATCCACTGCCTTCATCACTTCCGAGTTCTGGCCATGCACTTCCGCGATCCTCTCCTTGAGGTTCGGCATCTGGTCTACGCCGACCGAATAAATTGTGTTTCTAATACTGTTTGCTGTCTCATTTGGTGATGGTTCCTCCGGTGCTTCAATGCTTTGTTCTTGTTCTAATTTACAAGCCATAGTGCCACCTGCCTTTCATCAAAACGAGATGGCACCTCCTGCGCGCTGGATGTGCCATCGGGTTGTGCGTCTTGCATGCGCGCACAAAAAAGGCCCTCGGCACACCCAAGGGCTATTACGGTAGTACTTGAAATGTGAAGTCTGTTATCACCTGTCCTTTCTGCTGTATCGATGGCACGTCTCGCGTGCATGACGTGCCATCTGCTTCTTCTGCTGCGCACGCGCATAAAAAAAGTCCCTGGAACACCCAAGGGCTCTAATTGCAGCGATTAACGATTGTCGTTATTAAGAACCACCTGGCCCAGGACCCATACCTGCAGCCCATACTACCGCGCTGGCTCGTGAGACCAATTGGCATCAGGATGTATTCTTGATGATTTTTGAATTGCGCCTACGGAAACACTGCAATACCTAAAAACGCTTCTCGTCGAGAGTACGCCATTTATAGAAATATCTAACTTGATCTGGGCTGGCCATTGGCCAATCCAATTTTCTCGTCGAGGTTTCGCTTCATGATGACTTGACTTTCGCCAGTGCTTTCACGTGCTGAAATCCTCAGCGAGCCCTTGTGTCCCGTGGGACGGCTCGCCATTTTTGAAAAACTCATTTCGTGAGGATTGAAAAGTAATGAATGCGGTGAAGTTTATAAATCTTGCCATCTCTGCTATGACGCCGGTGACCCAGAAATGAGGGCCGACCAAAAAGGTTATAAATAAGACCCACCTACGCTGGATTCTCCATGAACTACGAAAAGGCCTTATCCACGAATCTTGTGCACGGGTCAGAGAGATTCCCGTCCGGACTTCGTTCCATAGAGAACCAAGGCTCTTTGACAAATCCTGAAAGACCCAATCCTTTCGTATGGATCAGTTGGATCTCCAAGCTCATGGCAGGCGAGCGCCAGTGCCAATGGGCATCTTGGTTTCGTTCTCATTACCAGTGGGGTAAGCTGCCAAGCAGCCTTGATCTGGCCAAGTGGACCGCAGAGCACGCGGAACTGCTTCGCGCCCGCAGGGCCAAACTTGAGGCCCAGGGATTCACTGTATACACGGAAGAACAGAACTCCTTCAAGCTAACCGGCAAGACCGGGATCGAAGTATCGGGAAAACCGGACATCGTCGCGATCCGCAGTCCAGAGGCCTACGTTGAAGACTGCAAGACCGGTACCCCGCGGCATTCGGATCACTTCCAGGTGCTGGTATACATGTTGTCGCTGCCTCATGTGGACGGCCCCTGCAAGGGCCTGAAAGTCAATGGGCGCATCGTATACGGCAATACGGTCGTGGACGTTCCGTCATCCAAGATTGACACCCACATCAGGGAGCTGTTCCGAAAGATAGTCTCAACGATTGGCGGGCAAGAGCCTGCCAGGAAGGTCCCCAGTTGGGGTGAATGCCGATTCTGCGACATCTCCAGGGCCGATTGCCCGGAGAGGATCGAGATCGAGCGAAGGGCAGCCAGCGACCATGATCTTTTCTGAAGTCATTCGCCGTAGGTCCTATCTGTCTACAATCGTGAGCAGTGACCCGCCGATCTCCATTTAGGTCCGAGAGTTGTGCGGGTAGAGTTGTGACCGGCTGCGGCCAGACCGCATTCACCTTTGGCAACTTTGTCTTTGACCACATGATCAAAGGGTTTTCCATTCTCTGCGAAACCAGGCTTAGTCTGAATGCTCTTGATTTGTTGTTCGGTATACATCTTGTTGCCGATATCCATATTCGTATCCTTCGCTCTGTATCCTATTTTGCTTTCGACGGGGCGGAAGGGCCTTCATGTTCCTTTCCGCCACGGGCAGTACAACAGTACGCTGACACGCATATTGTAGCACCCCATCCTGCAGGCCGTATGACGTTAGGATGACCCCGGAATGACTTCTCGATGGCCAGGGTGATTATGCCCCCATTGGCATATCATTCACTTGTCAGCCAGCGGTCTCGTACCACAACTCAGAGATTGTGTCCAGCGTCCCTCTCTGCGCTGAGTTATGATTTGTCATCAAACCTCAAGCAGCTCGTAAGACGACTGCGGCCAGCAGAGGCCCACGGGGCCTTCCAGAATTGCTTACGGCCGGCACACCGGCTCCAGAGGTTCCCCACAGACTACCACTGTCACTCGCGCCCGTGCTCGCAGACTGTCAGATACTTGACAGGAAAGGCCAAGCCGATTTTCACCGGGTGCCAGAACTGGTATGTCGCCTTTGGGTATTACCTCGCCAATCTTGGCCCCTCGCTCATCGTAGATCCTGCAGGGCGCTGGCGGCTCGAACTCGATGTATTGGCCGCTCTCGAGAGTGGCGGGGAAGACGATCCTCGAACCACCCACCTCAAGTGTTGGACTGGCAAGCTTAGCTTTACCAACAGTGTGGGCCACAATGGGTCCGATTCTACATTGGACCTCCCTTCCTGGAGGCAGGTTGTTGTAGTAAATGGTCAAAGCGCTCACGTGGGTGCGGATAACAGGTGAACGGAAGACGGCGCTGGTACCTCCGTAGGGCCAGGTGTAGTCGGCAAATCGCTCAGCGTCCCGCTCACGAAGATGAAGCTCAAAGTAACGCCAGCCGGAGAAGTCCACGTCCACATAGTGTTCGTCCCATGTAGGCCAGAACCGGTCGGGATTCGTAAGCTGGAAATTCAGAATCTCTCCTTGTCCATCACCGTGTATCCAAAACCCCAGGGCGCCGCATTGCGAGATATTGACCGGGGGATCAAAGGTTTTGCGGACGGAGGCCCAGGCGCCTGTGCGGGCACTCAGGTTGCTCTTGGCTGTGTAGAGCCCACATGGTCCCCCGTCTTTGCCACCATTCTGTGAGGTCTCCCAGGTGGCAGTCACACTAGGAGCTGCGCCAGCTATGGCTAACTTGTCGGCACTGTCCAAACCAGCCAATGTGACGCCACGAGGGTCACCCACGGGAGCCGCCGAGTACAGGACCTCAATGCGGACTCGCAGCGGTTGTGAACCATAGTTATTGCGCGCAGTCCAAGTGCTGGAGAGGTCATTAATGTCCTCAACCCGATGAGTCAAATAGCTTGTTGGAATAAACTGCCAGCCGCCATCACCAATCGATTGGAGGCGGAACTCCTCCCGCGGAGAACGGAGTTTTACTCGCAGAGTATCAGGCACCGCTCGCCCGATGCGGAGTCTCTCGTATCTGCCTATCATCTCGAGGTACTCATCCTGTCGGGCGTTCCAAGGCTGTGTTCCTATGTCGATTCCTTGGAATGACATCGGCATATCATAGGCCAGCGCCTTGCCACAGAGATACTCCAGCTCGTCTGGGAACTCCGCGGGATGATCCTCATTCGGCCCCAGGATAGCCCACCACCCGAGCTGAGCAGCAAGAAGACTCGACGCCTGGTACGCTTGGGAGTCGCGGCAATGGATGTCCACAAATCGCTTCAGGCCCCAGTTTGGGTGGTCGTAAGCACCCAAACGTGAATGGTATGGCCACGATAGGTAGCCCCATTCGCTGGCCTCGACGAGGACGCGGCCCTGGAGGCGGCGGAAGACCGCCTCTCGCATTCGAGCCCACCCATAAGGACCTCCCGGCATTCCTTCTGCGCCATCTTGGTAGATCATGTCGAAGCGGCAGGCGTTGAAGACGCCGGCGATACGCTCAGCCACCTCGTCAACGAGGATCGATTCCTCCTCCGGCTGGAAGGTTCCGTAAATGGCAAAAAGATGGTGGACAGTTGCGCCCTTCGTGTGTGCTGCCTTTCGCGTGCCAAACGCCCCTCGGGTGCAACCTGTAAAGCTATAAGGCTGGACCTGGGAGAGGCCGGCGTACTGGATCAACTCGTTATCGATTTGTATGACATTTGAGCGACCCGAATACTGCCACGAGGTCTCCAAATCTCCAGGTGGTTCGGTGATGGGCATCGTCTCATTAGCGTCACTGACATCCACTGCCAGTGTGAACCGCCCATCCTTAGCCAGTCGTGAATCCGGCACAGGTGTAACAAAGGGGTCGTTGCGGGATATGCCGCCCGTGAGGGTGTGCATTCCCGCCTTGAGGCCCGCTGCATGGATCCGCGCTACCACATCCTTAAGCCCTTCAAGTCCGTCAGGGTAGAGGTCCTGGCGGGGCTCGTATGTGCCCAACGATTGCTCCCAGCCGATAAGATGTATCTGCGCCAAACCGGCCTTTCTCGCCAAGGCGATCCAAGCATCAACGTTCGCCTCGGAGACCGTGGCAAAAACGTAAGAGCCGCGGTTCTCCTCGGCATCAAGGGCAAAGGGACCACCCAGAGGCGAGTATGGAGGGCCCTCACTACGTACGACTTCCTGAAGGACAGATCGTAGATGCTCTGCCGGACAGCCGACCAGGGCCACCTTTGCGCCAACGAGACCTCGCCTGGCGGAAGCCGTCGGGCGAAACAGGGGTTTAGAGCCACCTTCAAGATGGAGATTCACCTTGAGATTCAAAGCGCGGGCTGATACGGCGAACTCTTCACTGGCCGCGATACCTGAGATGGTACTTACCCGGCCTGGAAGATCGAGCCGCACGGCCGCAAAACAGACTTCGTCGATAGCTGGGTCGCTGACTGAGACAATCTCGAAGACAATGTAGTTAGCCTTTGGTATGGCCCGAAGGACAACCTTCGCCCCTGATGGCCCGAAGACAAACGCTATGAGGTCCCCGGTTCTGACGCACGTCGAGGCGGGTTCTGTCTGACCGCCCCGGGAGATGAGGGCGAATGTCTGACTGTCACGAGCCAGGTAGTCTTTGTCTGTTTTCTTGTCCAAGAAAGACTGGTTGTAACCATTGGGGTCCACCGCGAAACGGAAAAAGCTCGTTTCAAAAACCATAGGTTCGTTGACCTCTACTGCGGCAACCGTGCCGACAAGGATAACCCCAAACACCAAACATAGCCCAAGACCCTTAGGCCATCGCTTCGACTTGGCACGGTCCAGCATGCTTTTTCTTCCTTTCTCCGGAAATGTCCGAATTCAGCCTATTCATATGCACACCTGATCTTCCATAATATCATTCTATCCGATGTGCCCCCGCCGCGAAACCACGTGATGGGTGCTGTCGATTTGTGTTTATCTTGCAGGACTTCATGAAGCGAATGTAGCACCGGCTATTAGCGAATTCCAGTAACATCAAATCCTTTTCGCTTGAAATTGCTGCCTGATGCCTAAAACCAGCACACCTCTCCGCCAACTGTCTCAGAGCTATCTCAAATCTTGTCGAAAGCTTCCACCCATGCTGTCCTCCGTGCCGGCTGTTCAGATAGCTCACGTGTTCAATTAAACGCAACTGCCATAAGTGTATTTCAAGACTGCGGCCCGGCTTCAGTTATCCCTTCGTTCCCGTGTCCCTTCTGCTGGCACATTTGGCTTGCCGGTACGAACTCTTGCATAAGAATCTCCTGCCTCAAGGCATACCTTTCCTTACTTATCCTAATCGCATATTCCCTCAGCTGCGTGCCAAAGATTTTCTCCATCATCAAGATGACCAGAAACGCCTCCACATAAACACAGTTAAACAGCCGCTGAAACCGCCACCTCACACCCTGCCGTGTCATTCGGAACGTCCTATGAATTTTCTCGCCGTACGTCCCTCTAAGAACCATATAGCTGGGCCTACCCGGCTTCAATTCCACCCACAGGTCCTTCGATTCCATCAGATTCTTCAAGTTCTCCAGAAATGTCTTGTCCTTTTCGGTTAGCTTCATGTTTGACCACCATGATCTCCTGCCCTTCCTGCCAGATATCTACGACTCCGGCATGGGCCAGGAATATAATCGCAATGAACCGCCAAACCAGGTCCCTTCGCCCGTCTTTGCTCAGCGGCGGTATCTCCCTCAAATTCGAGGCAACCTCACGAATATGGGCCTGTATGTGTCTTTCATAGCATCTCAGGTCAAACTCGCTCTTCGCTTCCACCACCATACCCTCGTCAAAGCCGGATGTAAGACCATTCAGGGCTTCGACGAGATCTGGGACGGAATCAAGGTCAACCGCCGCAAGTGGCAGCGGTACGGACCTTGTCTCAGCCAGCATCTGCCTGACGCGCTCCGTCAGCTCTTTTCTTCTCTGTCTGGATTGGGCCATCTTCTGCTGGAAGTAATCAGCATCGAAGACCAACCCACCAAACAGGAAATTGGACCTAATGTCGCTACCACACTGGCTGCACACATATTTTCGCACCTTTAGCACCGGCACGCCACCACAGGCCAAGCACCTTTGAAATTGAACCGTAGGGTCAATATCCAGCCCGCACGAAGTGCATTTGCATTTACCCTCTGCAATCATTGCAAAGGGTCCACCACACTTTGGACATCGGTATCCAAGCAGCATGACACCGTAGAAGAACTTCTTTGCCTTTCTGATGAAGTCCTCAACGGCTCTTGCCATGTCAAATGCAAGAGCGATGATGTTCATGCGGCGTTTTGCTGAATCGGCGTCTGATGCTTCGGCGTGAACTTCCGTTTGCAGCCTTTGCAGAGCCTTATTTGCCGGACTCCCATGGTCTTTGTCTTCCTGAAACCCTTCTTCTGGCTGTTGTGGCTGCCACAGTATGGACAGCTCGGCGGCCTTCCTCTCGGCATATGCATCACCTCACGGTGTCCTTAAGAGGCCCTGATATATAAATGTATCGATTTATGTCCTGGCTTTCGCGGCAAGTGTCGACCATCTAGTTACAGAGCAAGTACTCTACGCAACATCCGCTCCACCCCTAAACTCCACCCCATGTATTAACTGAAGGTGTACTATATGTGGAGTTTACACGGTCAGGCTCTTCTATTTATCTACCTATCTCATCTTGTATTATTTTCTATATGGAAACCTACAGTGCCGGTGGCAAATTACCGCTGCTCAGTGACAACACGAAATTAACACATGCCCCCCTTTGCCCCAGCTGCTTTAGCGCATTAACTCCGCATATACTATAGAAGAACCAGATTGTCCTGGTACCAGCGTATCAACTCCGCACGCAGCATTAACTGCCGAAGCGCAGTATCCATATGGGTTCCAGAACAGATTCATCAAAGGTGGGTACCACCCGGTTGGCGTACGTCATGCCCACTTTTGTCGCTATCAGCGCCACAAGTCCCATGCTTTGCAGGTAGCTCAAGTTGGAGTAGAAATGAACATAGCTGAAGGCTTTCTCATTCTGAGCCAGAGATACCCTGTAGTACTTCTGGTATATCTGCTTGGCAAAGCCAGACTTACTGGTAACTATGGCGCGAAGAATCATCAGAAGCGCATCTGACAAATTATTGATCATCTCCACAACGATATCCTGTCTGGCCTGTTCAAAGCACACTTCGATATCCTGGTCTGGCTCCGTCACCACATGAAACAGGGTCTTTATGGCCACCCTGGCATCAGAGTTCGTTCTTTTGGCGGTCAGAGCTGCTATCTGGGCCAATGTCCCTTCTTCCCAGCTATACAGACCTTCCTTCGCTCTATCCCGGAGAATATCCTGAAGCTGTTGGGCATCATAATTCTTGAAGTACACTACCCTGGGCTGCAAACTGCTTTTGGTGGAGTCATCCAGCTCATATAGTACCCGGTGGTTATTGGAGAGCATAATAACCATATATGGATTGCTGCTGCGGCTCAGAAAATACAGGATATCTCTTCTCTTGTCCTTTGGACTCATCAGGTCAACCTCATCCAACAGAACGATCGTCTTGCCCTGGTACTTCTGACAAAACCGGTTGTAGAGTTCGCTGAGGCTGGCGCCCCTGGCCTGCACTCCCAGGAAATGCGCGAAAATCTTGAAGCTGGTATTATGTTCTCGGCAGTTGGCGTAGATCACCACGAGTTTGGTTTCGCTGTTCATAATCCTCTGAAGATATCTCAGAGTAAGGGTCTTACCCGAACCCTTACTGCCCAAAACCGCTTCGTGGGTGGGAATACCACTCATATCAAAGCGAAGCATTTCCTTGATAAGATGCTTGCATTCCTCTCTCATAAGGGGCTCATGTGGGATGTAATTGAAATCGAACACCGAAAAGTCTTTGACCTGGTTTGACCTCGTGAAGTTCTTGTTCATCTCCTGGTGCAAAAAGGGCACAGCTGTCATCTTACCGTATTAACTCCACACCCATTGTTAACTGAGGTGATATTTAATCCTTTTGGACTCCTATCGAGTGACAAATCATTCGCCTGAATTCATCACAGATATTCAGCGCCGCATTCAGATTCAGCTTCTCAAGCCTCGGACAATAGAGCCCGCGTGGTTTTGGCCGACCGCATAGCCTACCCAAAACGAAACAATTAAATACAAGTGCCCCTATAGGGTCTCGTATGAGCGCTGAAAATCCCTTTCAAAACCCTATCTTGTATGACCTATTTGAGACAATTCTGCCGGACTTAGTTTTGGCTTTTGCATTCTTTACGTCAGTTATATACGCAGTGCTTGCCAAGCGCTTCGAGCGCCAGCGGCCTGCAATAATGACGTCCGCCTCTATCGGCCTAGCTCTTTCAATCGGCCTTATCTGGTGGGAGCAATCGACGGGCCTATCAACCCGAGACCTTGGCCCAATAGCAGTGGGATTCGCTGTAACCATTCTTGCGTTCGTGATGTACCAGGCTATTAAGCAGGTAGGAGACTCATGGGCAGCGGTGTGCATCTCCTTGGGTGTGACGATACTCATTGCGAGCCTCTTACAGCCGGGCATTCCTGTAAAAGCTGAGGTCGTACAGACAGCTGCAACCGTAGCCCTGGTAGTTGGGATCATGTTCTTTCTTTCGAAGACCCATCAGCAGCCTGCCTATCTACGTCCTAGCCGACCCTACCGGAGTGATATCCGCCATGACATGAGCGACCTCTACCGAGGCCAATGGGTGTCAGACCGTCTGACTGGCGGCTTGGACAAACTCCGCCGCGAGGCAACAACACTGCCGCAACGGCCGGAGAGAACCGCGGATGTTCTTGTTCAACTGAAGCGGATGCTCCCTGCTGAAGGCTGGCTGACAGATAGGATGGCCCGGTTGAGAGCAAAAGCTCACCGAATACGAAATGGCCACATAGCCAAGCTTGAAGAGACCCAGTTTGTTTTCTCAAGACTTCCTACCTCTTCAAAGAAGCAGGCCGCTGCTGAGCTTATGGCCGGCTACAACCAGCTTTCAGGGATTGACAATCGCCTTGAGCGGCTTGACAAGGCCGTTACCGAAATTGAGCTACGAATACGCAATCTGACTGCTGCAGCCCAACGATATGCCCGGCGTGGTGAACACAAAAAGCTGTACGAGACGCTCAAAACAGCCGAGAGGCTCCAGTACCACAACAGTAAGCTCATTAGGACAATCGAACGCACCGAGGCGAGCCTTTCTGCTGTTGCCAAAAAAGTCGCAGACGAGGTGAAACAGATTGAAAAACGAAACCGATGAACTTGAAGATATGCTGGCGGACCTTGACCCGCCATATGAGTCGATGGAAGAGCACAAGATCGGCCGGATGCTGGACCAATACGGCATCCCGTTCTTATACAAGCAGGCCACCATCATCTACAAAGGGGGCAGGAACGAGATCTGGAAACCGTCGTTCACGCTATACAGCTATGACGGTGCTGTCATCGATTACATTGCTACCGGTCAAGAGATCCCACAGAAAGAAGAGGTCTATAAGTACAACCAGATGTCTGCGGTCGTCCTGGGTCCGAAGGACCTCGATGAGCCACACTGGGAGCAGCGGCTGTACGAAAAGCTCGAACAGATGTATCGGCAACCGTTTGATCTGATGCAGTACGCACCCATGCATAGGCAAGAGTAGGTTGTTGGTGGCAAAGCCACAGGAGCCCAGTTGGCCTCGTCGGGCTTGCCGGGCGGTCACGCCAATTCATCTGCAGGCTGGTTCGCAAGCGTTCTTAACCCAACTTTCGCAGTTGGGTGGCCAAATCGCGATTTCAAAAATATTTTTCCCGCATAACGCTTCAATAATGCCCCAAATGGTCTCAAACCCCGCATGGTGAAGACCTATCCTGTTGCGAGCCAATTTTTCTGACGCCAAACTATCGGCATGTTTGTGAGAAGCTATAAACGCAAAAAGAACGGCAAGTGGCA
>Ga0315273_10001589_pt1 | contig 26036 bp, 19 predicted proteins | sample YL17G02_0_MG_FD_205753 | JGI IMG/M metagenome (GOLD analysis project Ga0315273, IMG submission 205753) | Sediment microbial communities from Yellowstone Lake, YNP, Wyoming, USA - YL17G02_0 | ecosystem: Environmental > Aquatic > Freshwater > Lake > Sediment | place: USA: Wyoming | collected... | reverse complement strand
CGAGCGGTCGGGCTCGCGACCGATCGATCCGCTCGGACTGATGGGGGTGTGACATGAGGACTCAAACCGGGTCGCGATCGCATACCAGGTGGGCGGGCAGGCTCGCCTTCGTTCTTGCGATGATGCTTTCCGTCAGTGCGTGGTCCGCGGATGCCGCCCAGACGAGAGCGAAATCTGGCGGCGATTCGACCCGCACCGCCCGGAGCATCCGCATCGGCCCCGATGGGATCCGAATCGATACCGACGGCAAGGGTGAGGGAACCCAACTCGACGTGAATGGCGCCGTCAAGATCGCAGACGGGGTGATCCACATCACCTCCGACGGCGACACCCAGATCGTGCGTCACCACAAGGTCCGAATCAACGGCCCGGTGGTCGTGGTGGACGACGGCGGCGCGGGACTGGTGCGCGTGTTCGCGGACGCCGAAGTTGCCGCGGGAGAGCGAATCGAGGGCGACGTCGTCGCCGTGTTCGGCTCGGTCGAGGTCGCGGGCCACGTCTCGGGCAACGTCGCCGCGGTGTTCGGCTCGGTCAGTCTCAAGCCCGGCGCGATCGTGGATGGGGACGTCGTGGCGATCGGCGGGGCGCTCGATCAGGCTGTTGGGGCGATCGTGAACGGCGAAAGCGTGTCGCTCGGGCTGTTTTCGTGGCATCCCGGCGTCCCGACACTGCGCGTGCTGCTGCTGTCGGTGCTCGGTGCGTGGATCATGACGCTGATTCTGGGGTGGATGCTGACGCTGATCTTCCCGCAGCGCATGCGCCGCGTTGCGCTCACCGCATCGCAGCGAACTGCCGGCTCGTTCGTAGTGGGAGTGGCATCGGGTCCGCTGGTCGTGATCGCGATTGTGCTGATGCTGATCACGGTGGTCGGGATACCGTTCGCGCTCATGCTGCCGCTCGCCTACATCTTCATTGTGTGGGCGGGCCAACTCACCACCGCGTACGTGCTCGGTTGCCGGCTGCTGCGCCGCACGATCGGCACCGGTGGACCGATGGCCCCGCTCGCCGCGGGCACGTTGTTCGTCGCGGGGTTCTTCGCCCTGGGCGCGATTCTCGCGGGGCCGCAGGGCGCGATCCGAACGTTCGCTCTATTCTTCACGCTGCTTGGGACGCTGCTGGTGCTTGGACTGTCAGTGGTGGGCACCGGCGCGGTGCTCCTGTCGCGCTTGGGATCACGTCCGCGTGACGCCAGCGCCCCGGCGACCGGTGGGGGCGTCACGTTCTCGACCGCGGGGCCGTCACCCATCCCGACGTCGGCGCCGGGAGCCTGAAGCGGACTTGAGCGGGGGCCGGGCGAAAGTTCTCTGCGGGTGACTCCGGCTGGGTGATTCACCCCGGTTCGGCCGCCCCGCCGGTTCCGATCGCGTGGCGCGGTACGGAATCGACACCCCGATCCTGTTGAATCGCAATCGGTTCGGCGAGCGCTTCGAAACCCTGGCCACCGCTGATCAGGGGCATGGATATGGCGTTATGACCACCGTGTATGAACGCTCTCCACGGCCATCGCCTCCTCGCCCTCGTGCTGCTCGTCACGCCGTTCGTGAGCGCCCCGCTCCGCGCGAACGAGATCGACGCTAAGGGTGCGGCTCACGGGATCGTCATCCACGACGCGGCGAGTACCCTGCGCGACTATTGCGTGACGGATGCAGAAGGACGGTTGTGGCTCACGCTGCCCGGCGGGCGGCGCTTCGAGCTCGTCACGTCGACCGCCGATCCAAGCATTGTGAATCCCGGTGACGGTGCGTTTCACCCCTTCGAGTCCACGGAAGTGCTGGCGGCGCTGGGTGAGCTGCGCTATCCCGTGGCAGGGATTGGTGCGGACGTATTCCTGCTGCCGTATCCGCGCCGCGGCCAGATCGAGTCGGCGGCCGGCCCCGAGCTGATCCTCCTCTCGCCGGGGGTGCGCCGGCTGTCCCGGGAACACCAGCACGCGGAGTTCGTGCACGAATTCGGCCACGTGGTCCAGCACGCGCTGATGCCGGACGGCGACGATCGTTGGACTGAGTACCGGCGGATTCGCGAGATCCTCGATCCGCGCTATTCGCCCACGAGCCTCCACGCGGATCGCCCGCACGAGATCTTCGCTGAGGACTTCCGCGCGCTGTTCGGCGGACCGGCAGCGACCTACTCGGGCACGATCGAAAATTCCGCGCTGGTGCCGCCCGCCGATGTTCCGGGTCTCGAGACATTCATGCTGCGCCTCGCCGGTATCGAGACGCAGCTCCCGATCGTGGCAACACCGAATCCGACGCGCGGCGCGCTACGGTTCACGTTCGCGAACGCCGCGGCCGTGCCGCTCGATCTGTTCGATGCCGCAGGTCGCCGCATCGCGACCCTCGCGCCCCGCGCGGTGCGGAGCGGAATCGAGTGGAGTTTCGACGGCACCGATGTTTCGGGACGGGTCGTCGCTCCCGGGGTGCTGTTCGCGCGGCCGCGCGGCATGCGCAATGCCGGCGTACGCGTGGTCGTCATGCCGTGAGGGGGGCCTTAGGAGCCGCGCGCGGCTTCGGAGTGCCGCGCTCACTTCCGGAACAGCGTCGACAACTCGAACTCCTCCGACAGCGCGCGCGCGTTTTGATCGCCAAACCCCGCGAAATTGCGGACCGCGTCGAACACTGAGCGTGGCAAACCCGTGATCACGCCCAAACCCGAACGCCGTTTCGATTCCACTTCCCCCGAGAGCCAGCCTTCGCCTTCCTCGAGGTCCTCGACACTCAGCGGCTTGAGTGTCACCGAGACCGCGACGTAATAGCGAGCCTCGGGATCGAGCTGGGCGACGCGCCTGACCGGGAGCGACAGCGGCCGCAACAGGACGCTTCGAACCGAATCAAGCGAGCCGAGCGCCATGCCCGCCGCATCCACGCGCTCGACACGATAGCGCTCGCTCCATACTTCGTAGCGGATCTTGAGCGGGGACTCGAAGGTGCTTTCGAGGCGGTCGAACCAGCCATTGCGGCGTCGCCACAATTCGACGTGCAGCAGCAGCGTGGCAGGCATCCCGCGCGCGAGGCTCTGCTCGACGCGCGGGGGGAACAAGTCGTCCAGTTGCAGATCGACCCATAGGTAGCCTTCGTGCTCGCGCGGGCGCCCGACCGATACGTCGAGCGCGCCCGAGGCCGACGCAAGCACGGCGAGCGCCAGCATCGCTGCAATGAGGGTCCTCATGGTCGTGCGGAACATGGTGGGCAGAGTCGGTTCGGTCAGAACGGGCGCTGGAGCCTGATGCTCACGACCACGTCGGAATCGGGTTCGTGCAGGTTCTTCGCGACGTAGATGCGCAGGTTGTCCTCGGCCGTGCCGAGCCCGAGCCCGCCGTCGGCTGCGAGATGCTGCCGTCCCACGTTCCAGCGATGGGCGTCGTCCTGCCAGGCGCTTCCTGCATCGAGGAACGCAATCGCATGCAGGCCGCCTTGAAAGAATTCGCTGCGCAGTTTCCACAACCCGATCGTGTACTCGGTCTGCGTGAGCAGCAGTTGGTTGCCGCCATAGGTTCCGATCCCGTGGGCCCGCAGGCCGTCGACGCCGCCGGCGACGAAGATGCGCTGGGCCGGGATCGTTCCTTCGAACCCGCGTCCGACGGCAATGCGCACGGCGAGCATGGTCGCGGGTGACAGGCGCAGCACGCCGCGCAGATCGGCGAGCAGCCGCGTGTATTCGAACACGCCCCCGCGGCCATGGCCGGCGCGCTCGAGGTCGATCCAGTGATAGAAGCCGGCGCGCAACCGGGTGCGCGAGTGGCCGCGCTGTTCGAGCCGCCACGAGATCGTCCGGGCCTCGCCCGGGTCGATCGCGGGATTTTCGCGCAGGTCGCGGTCGCGCTGAAAAAACGAGCGCGTCCCGCGGTCGAGCGCCAGCGAGCGATACTCGTCCCTGCGGACGTGCACGCTGAACGTGGTGATGCCCGGCATGCGCGCCGACGCATAGACGCCACCGCCTTCACGCTCGAAGTAGTCACGGTAGTCGAGGCGGGCGAACAGCAGCGCGATGCTGTTTTCGACGTCTGGAACCTGCTGCAGGTCGTTGTGATCGGTGCGGCGCACGACCGAGAAGCCGACCGCGAAGCGTTCGGGATCGACAATCGGCTGCTCGAACTGTACTCCGTACAGCACACGCTCACGTTGGAATGCGTACTCGAGCCGCGCGCCGACCCGTGGCCAATGCGACGCGAGATCCCGCACTTCGTAGCCCCCCCCGATGCGCAGCCGGTCGACGCGGTTGTAATCCAGGATCGCATGCGAGCGCGTGACGCCACCACGCTGGCGCCAGGTCTCTGAATCCGTGATGAGCTGCTCACCGAACGGAGCGCGCGGCGCGACCGCCTCGCCCGCGGAGGGCGCGTGCGAGAGCGGGGACGCGTCCGTCTCCCAGTCTTCCGGTGTGAACGTGAGCGAATCGGGCGTCGGGATCGGCCCCTCGTCGGCGCGGGCGTGCATCGGCGGCGCGCACGCAACGCACAGCACCAACACGATCACGTGTCGGAAGCAAAGCTTCGGAACATGGGTCACACAGAATCTCCCAGGGAATGCCGCCTACCGGCGGGTGATGCCGTACTTGCGCATCTTGCGGTGCAGGTTTGTGCGATCGATGCCGAGCTCTGCTGCGGCCTGTGTCACGTTTCCGTTTGCGATCTCGAGCGCCTTGCGAATCGCTTCCGCCTCGCGGCGTTCGATCTCGCCGCGCAGGCCGACCCCGTCCGGGCGCTCCGATCCGCTCTCGAGCCACGATGCGAGGTCTTCGGCGCGCACTTCCGTCCCTTCCACCAGGATTGCGGCACGCTCCATGAGATTGCGCAATTCACGTACGTTTCCGGGCCAGTAGTATTCCTCGAGCATCTCCTGCGCTTGGGGCGCCAGCCGTTTCGGCGGACGCCCCTCCGCACCGCAGAACCGCTCGAGGAAGTGTTCGGCGAGCGACGCGATGTCTGCCGGCCGCTCGCGCAGCGATGGAACGCGGAGCGGCAGCACGTTCAGCCGGTAGTAGAGATCCTGGCGAAAGCTGCCGTCGTCGACCGCCGCTGCGAGATCCTTGTTGGTCGCGGCGACGATCCGCACATCGAACGTCTGCGTGCGCGTCGCGCCCACCTTCTCGACCTCGCCGGTTTCGATCACGCGCAACAGCTTGGCCTGCGCGTCGAGCGCGAGATCGCCGATTTCGTCGAGGAACAGCGTGCCGTGGTCCGCCAACTCGAGCCGGCCCTTCTTGCTTTGCATCGCGCCGGTGAACGCGCCGCGTTCGTAGCCGAACAATTCGCTCTCGACGAGGTCCTTGGGGATCGCGGCGCAGTTGATCTTCACGAACGGACCCGTGGCGCGCTTCGACAGTACATGGATGGCATGGGCCACGAGCTCCTTGCCAGTGCCGTTCTCGCCGGTGACCAGCACGCGGCCCTGCGACGGCGCGATGCGGCGAACGCTCTCGATCAGGGCGGCGATCGCCGGACTCGACCCGACGATGCCGAGATCGTTGCCGGAGTGCGCTCCGGTGGCGCGGCGCAGCTCGGTGATGTGCGCGGCCTGCATCACCACTTCGAGCAGGCGCTCGCGATCCGGCGGCTTTTCGATGAAATCGAATGCGCCGCGCTGTCCCGCGCGGATGGCGTTCGCAAGCGTGGCCTCGCCCGAGACGACGATCACGCCGGTGTCGGGCGCGATCTCGCGAATGCGCTCGAGCGCATCGAGGCCGTGCATGCCGGGCATCGCGAGATCGAGTAGCACCACATCGAAGCGGCGCTCGTCGAGCATCTCGACCGCGCGATCGCCGCTCTGGGCTTCAGCCACCGCATGTCCCGCATGTTCGAGCACGGCGCGCAGCGCGTCACGGATCGCGAGATCATCATCGACCACCAGCACGTCCAGCCGGGCCAAAGCCGTCATCGTTCACATTTCCTCTCGTTGGATTCAGAGCCAATGCGCATCATGCGCCCGTGGCGCGCGGTAGCGCGACCACGGCCCGCGCACCGCCGCCCGAGCGGTCTTCGAGCGTGATCGTTCCGCCGTGCTGATGCACGATGTCGCGCACCAGCGACAGTCCGAGTCCGCTGCCGCGCCGCTTGGTGCTCACATACGGCTCGAACAGCCGGCTACGGACGTCCGGTGGAAGCCCCGTACCGCGATCGAGCACCTCGAGCGTCACGCGCTCCGCACGAGTGCAGAGCACCAACTCGATCACTGCGCGCGGCGGACTCGCCTCGCGCGCATTGAGTACCAGGTTGTGGATCGCGCGCGTGAGCAGCAGCCGGTCGCCGCGGATCGGAGCAGGTTCGCATCGAAGCGTGACCGGGTCGAGCGTCGCGGCGTTCGCCTGCAGCACCGCACGGACGATTTCGTCGAGGTCGAACATCTCGAAGCGAGGCTCCGGAAGACGCGCGTATTGTGAGAACTGCTCGGCGAGTCGGTGCAAATGATCCACTTCACGCAGCACGCTCGCGAGGCTCCTGCGGAACGATTCGCGTTCGGCCTCCGGAACCGCTTCGATCTGAGCCTCGACCAACTGCAGCGAGAGCTGCATCGGGGTGAGGATGTTGCGGAACTCATGCGCGAGTTTGCGCGCCACGTCGCGCCAGGCCGCCTCACGCTCGGCCTGCTGCACCACCTCGCGCGCCGTCTCGAGCCGCTCTGCCATTTGGTTGAACGAGGCGCCGAGCGAGCGCAGTTCGAGCGCGCCGGCCGGTACCACGCGTGTTCCGAGATCGCCCGCCGCCACGCGTTCGAGGGCTTGCGACAGCGTCTGGATCGGCCGCGCGGTGTCGCGCGCAATGGCGTGCGAGAGAAATGCGGCGCCGCCGACCAGCATCACGACGATCCCGGCGACGAGGATCGCATAGACGCGCCGCTGCAAGTCGACATAGACGCCGAGTTGGCGGTAATACCCGGTGCCCTGACCGAGATTCTCGATTTGTTGGAAGAACTCGGGGTTGACGCGCACGCCGGCGACGACCACGTCACCGCCCCGCGCTTCGCTCACCCCCGCGATAGCGCCTGCCGGGAAGCGCACCACCGAGCCTGCTTCGAGCGCGGGAGAGATGGCGTCGGCGAGGTCGAGCGGCGTGGCCTGGATCACACCGTTCGGCGTCACCTCGGCGATGCGGTGCCACCGGCCATCCGGTCCGCGGCGGTAGATCTGAAGGAAATCGACGCCGGCCGCCGCGAGCTGCGAGCCCCATGATTCCTTCATCGCGGGCAGAAGGGATCCGGTCCACCGCGACGCCCACAGGTCAGACTGGGCGAGCAGCGTCGACTCGAAACGGGCGAGCGATCCCTTGCCGATCTCGAGGCCGGCTTCGAGTGCCCGGGCAACGCCCGGGCGGTACCAGCGGTCGATGGATCGACCGAGTTGGTCGAGGGTGAACCACGTGAAAACGGCCGTCGGGATCAGCGCCAGCGCGAGCAGCGCGAGCAGGAGCCGGTTGCGGAGCGTCATGCTCCGGTCGCGAACGATTCCGAGCTCATGCCGCCGGGCTCAGGCCACCGAGCTGTCCACATGCCGCCCAGATCTCGCCACCCAGCGTATTGCGCACCGTAACGGCAGGTGCTTTGGGATACAGCCACTCTGCGAATTGCTGAACCGACTCGGGTGTGGGGCGCTGCCAGTCGAGGCCGGGCACCGGATTGTAGGGGATGAGGTTGATCTTGCTCGGCAGCTCGCGCGCGAACGCGCTGAGCCGATCGGCGTCGGCGAGCGAGTCGTTCACACCTCCGAGCAGTGTGTACTCGAGCGTTACACGCCGCCCGACGCGACGTCCGTATGCGGCGGCCGCGGCGAGCAGCGTGCGGATCGGCCAGCGCTTGTTGACTGGCACGAGTTGATCGCGCAGCGCATCGGTCGTCGCGTGCAGCGAGATTGCGAGGCCGAGCGCGAGATCCTCCTCGCCGAGCCGCTCGATCTGCGGCACCAGGCCGCTGGTCGAGACCGTGATGCGGCGTGCGCCGAGGTTGAGGCCGCGCGGTTCGTGGAGAATGCGGATCGCGCTCATCACGGCCTCGTAGTTGGCGAGCGGCTCGCCCATGCCCATGAACACGAGATTGAAGCGGTTGTCCTTCCAGCCGTGGTAATCGCCCATGGCCACGACCTGCGAGACGATCTCCTCGGGGCGCAGATTGCGCAGCAGCCCCATCAGACCGGTCGCGCAGAACGTGCACTTGAGGGCACAACCCACCTGGCTCGACAGACAAAATGTGAGGCGCCGCTCGGTGCGCATCGAGACACACTCGACCCGCGCACCATCGTTCAGCGTGAGCACGAACTTCTGCGTCAGCCCGTCTTGCGTTGAATGAACCGAGACCTGGCCGGCGAGATCGGTAGAGAGGATTTCCGGCAGGTGGGCGCGCAGGCTCGCCGAGAGGTTGGTCATCCGCTGGGGATTGCGCTCGTGCTTCTGGTAGACCCACGCGAAAACCTGATCCGCCCGGTACTCCGCCTCGCCAGCGCCGGTCAGCGCTCGGGCGAGATCGTCCCTGCTCATTCCATAGATGTTGAGCGCGGGGCTGGTGGTCGGGGAAGGGGTGCTCGGGAGCATGGCGAGTCCGGATCGGGCAGAGGGTGGCTTCGGGCGGCCGAGCGGCGTATCGAGGACGCGGCCGAGTGGCACGGACGCTAGCAAAGCGAATCCTTTGCAGTCAATCGCGCCAGATGGTATGCATTGCGGCGCAATGAATCCAGAATGGTTCAAATCCCAGCGGGTGCTCCAGTGTCTCGGCGACGAGTCCCGGTTCCGTGTCATGACGGAACTCGTGCGCGGCGATCGATGCGTCACCGAGCTGGCGACCCTGGTCGGTCTCTCACAGTCTTGTACGACCCGGCATCTTCAGGTGCTCGATCGGGTCGGCCTGGTTTCAAGCAGACGGTTGGGCAAGCGCGTTGTGTTTTGCGTTCGCGACGAACCCCGCGTGGTATCGCTCCTCGCATGGGCGCTGCCGCTGGATTTCGACGGAGACGTTTCGCGGACGGGGAGTGCCCCGGCAATTAAGAGAGGGCGGGCTGAGCACTTCGCAGCAGGCACTGGCCTTGCATCTCAACCCATTGTACCCGAGCATTTTATGCAGCTTGAAGTGGTGCAGGAACCGGCGGAAACCCCGGAAGCGCGTCCCGAGAACGGGTCGCGGGGCGAGCGGGCGATGGCCCGGGAGCTCGAGGACTTTCTGCTCTGAGACATATGCGCGTCGGTGCAATCGATATCGGCTCCAATTCGATCCGGATGCTGGTGGCGGACATCCATGACGGTGAGGAGCGACCCCTGACGACCGTGTCCCGGGCCGGCGAGTCGTGCAGGCTGGGCCGCGATCTCGGCCGGACTGGCGTGATCGACAAAGCGATGGCGGAGCGGGCTGCCGAGTTGACGTCCGATTTTGCCAAGCGTGCTCGTTCGCTGGGTGCCACGCACACCCTGGCTGCGGCCACGGCCGCATTGCGCAGCGCCACGAATGGACCGGAAATCGCCGCACTCATTTCCGAGCGCTCCGGCGTCGCGGTGCGGATCCTCTCAGGCGACGAGGAAGCCCGAATGGTGTATGGGGCCGTGATCCACGGGCTTGGGGCGGCCGCCCAGAGGAGCCCCTGTCTCGTGTTCGACATCGGCGGGGGCAGCACGGAGGTCGTGAGCGGCCTTGGCTCGATTCCCGGCCGCTGGACCAGTCTTGGTTTCGGTGCGGTCAGCCTTACGGAACGTTTCCTCCACGCAAACCCGCCCACGGCGCAGGAGATGGACGCTTTGTGCCTCCACGTGCGTGATGAAATTATGCATCATTGTGCATCCATGCCTTCTGCCACCCCGGTTCTCGCCGGGGTCGGGGGAACCGTGACCATACTGGCCATGACCGATCGCGTGCTATCGACCTACGAGCCCACGCTGCTCGAAGGGTGGAGGATTCCCAGCGAACGCCTGATTGGTCTCGTGGATCGCCTGTCGCGCAGCACGGAGGAAGAGCGGCGCAGGTGGCCGGCCATGGGTGAGGGCCGGGCGGACATTGTGGTCGCGGGGGCCTTGGCCGTCCGCTCGCTGATGGAACGGTTTCCGTCCAGCGCCCTGGTGTGCTCGACCCAGGGTCTCCGATACGGGCTGGCCCGCCTCGCAGCCGAACAGTCGGCAGCGCTGGGCGCGGCGACGGTCCCGGCTCCGCCGCTGGCCAACTTCCCCATTGACCCGGCTTCCGATGCAGGCGGATACTGAGGGTGGCAAGCAAGAAATTTGAGGACACTCTGGGCAGCACCCAGTGTTTATGTTCCGCGTTCGGCTCCCTCCGCCGCGTGCGGCTAGAAAACCTCTTTCCGGTTGGCTGAGGTTTTGTTCAAAGAGGGGAGCGGAAACGTAATGTTCAAAGTTCGCAACAGGCTCCTGATCGCAGTGGTTCTGTTCGCAGTCGCGTTTTGCGCCTGTCTGAACGGGGAAGCCGAGGCCCGCACTCAACTGCGGCCCGGATCGGATTCCTCGTACCGGCAGTTGAAACCTGGCGCACGCGTGACCGCAGGCGAGCCCGATGTGGGAGATAACGGGAAGAACAGTCCGCCGAACGCTGGCAATAGTGGTGGCTCCGGCGCACCAGTCTCTCCTGCCCCGACGGGTTTTCACTGGATCATTCCGGCATGGGCGGCTCGGTATCTCGGAGTGGACTGGTAGCTGTCAGCGTCCACTCACCACCAACAATGCGATGGTGCCCTGGTGCGGACGGCCAGGGCGCTCCAATGCGGTCATGATCACCGAGGGTTCGAAAAGTGCAACGAGCGATCCCCCCCGATCTGGCTCAGGCCCGTCGCTCCGAAAGGAGCGGCGCGCCGCAGCATGAAGCGATCGGTGATCTTCATCTGGCGGCCGACAATTTCGTTGGAGCTGCCGAGGAATACGTTGCGGCGCTCCGTGACGTTGGCCCGGATGCGCCAGACGAGCGTTGCCGACTGCTTGAACGCCTCGCGGAAGCAAACCGTCGCCGCGGGGATTTCGACGCCGCACTGAAGGCACTCGCAGAAGCGCGTTCCACTGCACGCGTGCTGATGGACCCGCGCTGGAATGCCCGAATCGCCGCGCGGATGTCGCACGTGCTTGCTGATCGCGGACTTCACCGGCGGAGCCGCCGCTATGCGCACTACTGCTATCGCGTGCTGCGCGACACCGACGAACACCGCATCGTCGGACAGGTCAGTGTCACGCTCGGATTGTGCAGCGCGCGTCTTGGTCAGAGCCAGGATGCCATCGACTGGCTGCAGAGTGCCGCGGCCACTTTCCGCCGAATCGACGACATCGAAGGCCTGGTGACGGCGCTCAACAACCTCGGTCTTGTCTACAAGAACCTGCGCGAGTGGCGTGAAGCGACCCGATTCATCGAGCAGGCGCTGCGTCTCGACGAACGCGCCGGGCTCTACGCGCGGATGCGCGGTCACAACCAGAACCTCGGCCTGATCCGCTATCGGCTTGGTCAGTGGGACCTCGCCGAGGAAAATTTCCGCCAATCACTCAAGATTTCGCGCGACATCGGACACGCGCAAGGTGAGTCTGTCGCACTGCTCGCGCTCGGCATGCTGTGCCGGCGCCGCCGGCAGTTCGAGCGCGCCGATGAACATTTCCAGCGCGCGCTGACTCTCGCCACCCGGGTCGGTGCGCGGCGCGAGCAGATTCTCTCGCGGGAGTTCCTGGGTGAACTGGCGCTCGATCGTGGTGACGCGATCTCGGCTGAGCGCAACATCGCACCCGCGCTCGAGGAGGCGATCGCGCTCGCGCCGCAAGGTGATCTCGTTGCGGAACTCGAAACCCGTCTCGGTCTCGTCTTCACCGCGCTCGGGCGCATCGACGATGCGCAGGTGCATCTACTGCGGGGCATGATGGTCGCAGAGCACATCGGCGATCGTGTGGAGCAAGCCATCGCCGAGCGCGGACTGGGGCGGCTCGACGCGATTCGTGGGAATCCCGCTGCACTCGAGGCCAAGATCCGCTCTGCGGCACAGATGTTCGAAGGACTTGGAGAGACCTATGAGCTTGCCGTGACGCTCGCATTGTGGGGCGAGGCGCTGCTCGATCTGCCGAAGAGTGTGCGGCTGCGGGTGCCGCTCGAACCGGTCGGCGATGCCGCAAAACGCTCCGCCGCCCTGTTCCGGGAACTCGGTGTGATCGCGCTCGCGGCCGAGGCGCTCATCACGCTCGCGAGACTCGAGAGCGAACGCGATCACTACGATCAGGCATTGTCGCTACTGGAGAAGGCGGAGCAATGGCTCGCCGACGCCGGGTCCGCTGAAACCGAGGAGCGTGCGAAGGCGCTGCGTCGTGAACTGGAGCATCAGTACGTCGCGGTCTCGCTGTCGACCTGCAACGAATTTCGCGCGCTCGAAGAGGCCAACCGTCTGTTCCGCGAGACGAGCGACATGAACGGCTTGCTCGCGGGTACCGTGCGGCTCGCCGTCGAGAGCGCGGGCGGCGATCGCGGGTTCGTGGCGTTCAGCCACGGCGGCGGCCGGCTCGAGGTCGTGGCACAGTACGGACTTGGCCGCGACCGCGCGCGCCGCATCCTGCGCGTGATCGAGGGCGTGGGCGGCAGCCGCATCGCAGAGAATGGTCCGGTATTCTCGAGCCGCGTGACCGCCGACCCGCGCTTTGGCGCCGCGCTGAGCGAGGTGCTCGAAGGCGTCGGTTCGCTCGTGTGCGTTCCGCTCAACTTCCCGTCGCAGTCGGTTGGCATGGTGTATGTCGACCGTCTCAACGACAATCTGCTCGGCCCGTTTCGGCAACGCGAGCTGAACCTGCTCGCGGTGCTCGCCAACAGCGCCGCGGTCGCCATCGTCGAAGCGCAGCGCTCCGTGCTGCTCGCCGAGAACAAGGAGCTGCGCGACAAGCTCAAGCCAATGCCTGGCATCGAGCGTGTCGTGACCGAGTCGCGCGAGATGACCTCGATCCTCAAGCTGATCGCGAAGGTGGGCGACAGCTCCGCCACGATCTTGTTCATGGGCGAAACCGGGACTGGCAAGGGACTCCTCGCCCAGGTCGTGCACGAGATCTCCAATCGCCGCGACCGTGCGTTCGTGGTGGTGAACTGTGCCGCATTGCCCGAGCAGTTGCTCGAGAGCGAACTGTTCGGCTACGTACAGGGTGCATTCACCGGAGCCGTGCGCGACAAGGTCGGTCTGTTCGAAGAAGCGGCCGGCGGGACCATCTTCCTCGACGAGATCGAAAAGATTCCAGAGACGGTGCAGGCCAAACTGCTCCACGTCCTCGACAGCGGCGAAATCCGTCCGGTCGGAGCGACGCGCAGCCGCAAAGTCGACGCGCGTGTGATCTGCGCGACGGGCTGCGACTTGCGCGAGCGGATCAAGGACGGCCGCTTCCTCGAGGATCTCTACTACCGGCTCAACGACATCTCGATCCGCGTGCCGGCGCTGCGCGAGCGGCGCGAGGACGTGCCCGCGTTGGCCCAGCACTTCTTGTGCTACTACGCGAAGCAGATGGAGAAGAAGATTCCGGGTTTCGCGCCGGGCGTGATGAAGGCATTCCTCGACTACGAGTGGCGGGGCAACGTGCGCGAGCTCGAAAAGACCGTGAAGCGCCTCGTGGTGCTCGCCGACGATGGCGACACGCTCGACGCCTCGCTGCTGCCGTCCGACCTGCTCGAGACGATGCCTGCGGCGGGCGAGCGCGCGCCCGGGATGAGCCTGCGCTCGAATGTCTCGCAGCTCGAGAAGAAGATGATCGCCCAGGCGCTCGAGCGGCATCAGTGGAACAAGACGCGGACTGCGCGGGAGCTTGGCTTGAGCTACCCGACGCTGCTGACCAAGATCCGCACCTTCAAGATCGAACGGCACCCCGCGCATCGCTGATCCGGCCCGGAGATTCACGCCACTCGATCTTTCCGGGTTGCACCCTTCCTGTGACCTGCGCGCAGAGCCTCCTGATCGAGTTGACCGCACTCGGTCCAGCGGCGTCCCCGCAACCCGCAAACCATTTCCCTTCTGATACTAAAATCATTTAACACTCAACTACGTGATTCGGTGCGGACTTGGCTCCGCGACTCCAAATCACGCAGAACACTTGTGTCACCCGAAACACCTGGGCCCATTTCGAACCTCCGGGCGGCGTGCGGCGTTCACCCGCGATAGGTATGGACGGCAATATGTTACGGGTTTGTTCTGCGCCGAGGAAGTCGCTGGCACGTGAGGTGCTAAGTGATAGCAGCGGAGGGGGGGGACCTCCAAGAAGCATAAGCTGCTGAGTGATCAATCTGGGCTAACCGGTTCCGTAGGAGTCGGTCAAGGGTTACGAGCCCCAGTCTCTTAAAAGGACGAATGCACCGTCCTCTACGACCGGCTAGCCTGGAGAAACACGCAGAACTTCTGAAGAACGCCAATGCATCTTCGATTTCCCGGAGTGCTCCCGATACGACAGGCGGCGGGCCACTGACGACGAGGGCTCCTGATCCCGCCGTTAAGAGGTGAGCGCTCCGGGCTTTTCAAGGACATCGGTTTCCAGCAATGTCGGCCAGCATTGGGGGATGTCTCGGTCGATGCGGCTAGCTCTTCGGCCGGTGTCCTCGTCTTGAGAGAGTGTGGCGCGGCTCACACACGTGAGACCGCGCCACACCTGTCTTGATCGCCAGCGATCTCCGGCCCCAAGTCCCGCGCCCACCAGATCCCTGACACCACGCCCCTGTTCCGCAACGACTTAGCGCAGCATGCCGGCGCCGAACGCGTCCGTGCGCGCCGATGGCACGAGCATTGCCCTCCCTGTGCCAGTCGGAGCGCGATCATTCGGCGCGCTGGCTCGTTCCCTGGAAAGGACTGCCCATGAGATCCGCCCTCGTCATGACCTCGATGCTCGCCCTAATGGGTATCGTCGCCGGGTGCGACGATTCAACCGCCCCTCGTGATCTCGTCGCTCCGGCGGCTCCGCGTGGCGTGGCTACGATTACTGGAGATCGTGTCGTCTACGTGGCATGGCTCGCCAACACCGAGCCCGACGTCGCCGGCTACCGGATCTTCGAGGCACCCTGCGCCGACGGCGACGGATGTCCCTATGACGCGGTCGGCGCGACCACCGGAACCCGGTTCATGGTGGAGGGGCTCACAAATGGCGAGACCCGCCATTTCGCGGTTGCCGCATTCGACCACGCGGGCAACGAGAGCGCCCTCTCGTACGACGTGGTGTTTGACACGCCCCGCCCCGAAGGCTTCGACCAGGTCCTGACTGATGCCACCGACCTGCCGGAAACGAGCGGCTGGGACTTCTCGGCCCGTGCGGTACGAGCGTTCGATGATCCGTTGGTCGATGTCTACTATGTGCGTTCGGGCAGCGTGGATCGGGTCGTTGCGCCGTTCGTGGACACCGAACTTCAGGACGCCGGCTACGCCACGACCCTCGACGCCATCGATTTCGCGCCGGCCAGCGGCTGGTCGCCGACTGGTACTGCTGAGTTGGTGGTGGGCCATTGCTACGTAGTGAGGACCTTCGACGATCACTATGCGAAGCTGCGCGTGACAAGCCTGGCTGCCGGCCGGGCGCAGATGGACTGGGCCTATCAGGTGGACCCGGGCAACCGGGAGCTGAAGGCCAAGCCGGCGTACCGCCGTGGCGGACGGGTTCGCCGCCCGCTCGCGGTGGCGATGAGGCAATAATGGGGGCAATGCACATGGGGCGGCTGCAGCCGATGGGGCTGCTCATGGGGCTTGCGGTCCTGTCAGGCTGTGTTGAGGCGTATCAGTCGGTGCGGCCCGAGCCCAGGCTGTACGCTGCCGCGCGGCCGGCTCCCGGCTACTACTGCTATGATTGCCATGGCTACCAGTATCTCGATCCGTACTACGACTGGTGCCCGCCCAATTCCTATCGAATCCGATGGGACCAGTCGCCGCAGCTCATGCGGGTGTATCGGGAACGCTACGTTGCATTGAAGGAACAGAATCGCACGCTCGGCCGGTACCGTTACGCGGAGCGGTATCGCTCGACCCCGGGCTATCGCGAGACGCGGCACTACCGGGACGATCCGTCGCAAGGGGCACCCGAGCCCGACCGCCGCATCCAGGATTCTCGACGGGAGCAGGGAGCACCCGGTCGGGGTAAGAGCGAACGAGCTCCGCACGATGCGGGCGATTCCCGCCCGGAGCATTCGCGAGACCACAGAACGCAAGGAACCGAATCATGACCCGACGCCACGTCTACTCCACAGCATTTGTGCTGCTCCTGTTCCCGGTGTTTGCGAGCGTCGCTGCCGCCACTGGTTTCTCGGTTGACGTCTGGACGAATCGTGGCAGCGACGGAGTCTACAAGCCGGGAGAGGGGATTCAGATCAACGTCCGTCCCTCTGTGGACGCGTACGTCCTGCTCTACGAGATCGACGCCGAGGGTTACGTCCACAGGCTGTACCCCTACGACCGGGCGACCGGCCTGATCGAAGGGCGACGCTCGTACCGGCTCGGCGAGGAGCAGGACGAGGTAGAGCTCGTAGCCCAGGGTCCGGTCGGACAGGGCTTCATCGTTGCAATCGCATCGCTCGCGCCGTTCGAGGCGCTGCCGTGGTATTTGCGCTCGGTTGATCGTCAGGCCGAGGAGTTGGGCTACGACGGCGCGCCTGAAGAAGATCGCGAGAGCATCACGGCCGAAGGGCGCATCGTCGGGGACCCGTTCGTGGTGATGGAGCGCATCCGGCGCCGGGTCGTCGCCGATCCCAAGAACGCCAACAGTTTCGCCACCGCCTACACCAGCTATTATCTCCACCACCAGGTCCGCTACCCGCGCTATCTGTGCAACGACTGCCACCGGAGCGACCGATACTCGTTCTGGGACGGGTACGATCCGTACTACACGACCTGCAGCGTGTTCGATTTCCGCGTGAACTACTACTGGAACTGGGGACCGACCTACTGGTTCGGCACGGTGCCGTACTTCGTCTACGTCTACCGCGACGACTGCCCGCCCTACTACCGCTATCCGGGACGCCATTCGTGGTCATCGTGGGACGGTTGGGGACGCTGGCAGACGCTATGGGGTGGCAACCTCAGGCGCTTCAAGACGCCTCCGCCTCCGGGCTATATCCCGCCAACCAAATACGACGGGGAGTTCCGTCGCCCGGTGTCGCGTGCACTCCCGCCCGGATTCATTGCTTCGGCGCCCAAGGAGCGTCTCGGTCGCCGAATCGGACTGCCCTCGGGAAGGCAGGCGGGAGATTTCGGCGGCGATGGTGGCAAGGACCGTGGTGATCTCGGCGGCCGACTGCGGCGCGATCAGCCCCAGCAGCCACGCGGTGAGTCTGGCGATGTCCGCGAGCGCGGTTCCGTGCGTCGCGGTGGCGAAAGTCCGGTCCCCGCGCGCGAAGTTCCTCGGCCCGATCTTGAGGGAGGGCGTCGCGATCGCGACGCGAGTCCCCGACCCGAGCGCGTCGAGCGTCGACCGCCGCCCGCACCACGGCCCGAGCCCGAAGTCGAGTCACCGCGCAACGACTCGCCGCCGCGTGCTCCCGAGCCTCAGCGTTCACCGCGGCCGCAGCCGCAGCAGAACGAGGGCGGGTCACGCTCTCGCCATTGATTTCAGCAGTACCTCGGCGGCGGGTGGCGCCCGACCCGGGGGATCGGCGAGAATGTGCCGGTTCGGATCGATGACGACCTTTGCAGCCGCGGAGTGTGGAGCGCATGCTTCACACTCCGTGGCTGAAACCCACCGGAGCTTCCCGTGATGCGTCGTGTTCACCGCGGCATTCATTTTCTGCGCGGCCCGGTCCTTGCCGGTGCCCTCGTGTTTGCCGCAACCTTGGTCCTTGCGATCCGCGGCGCATCCGCCGCTGCGTCGGGTTTCGCGTTCTTGGAGATTCCGACCGGTGCTCGCTCGGCGGCACTCGCAGGCGCTCTTGCCACGATGACGACGGGCGCCGAAGCGATGTTCGGCAACACCGCGTTGCTCGATCCGATGGGTGGTGTTGAGGTGAGCGGCGGGCACAGTGAGTTGATCCAGTCGCTGCGCCACGACTACTTTTCGGTCGCGGGACATGCGTGGGGTGGGGGGCTAGGCGCCTCGGTGCGTGCGCTCTACTCCGAGCCGATCGAGGAACGCGACGAGGTTGGCAATCTGACCGGAACGTTCGGTGCTCATGATCTGGAGTTCGCGCTCGCCTACGGCGGGCGCGTGATGAGCGACGTACGTTTCGGAGTGTCGGCGCAGGTGATCCGTGAGCGCATTGCGAACGAAGGGGCGACGACCTATGGCGTAGGCTTCGGCACCTCATGGGAGCCCGCAGGCCCGCTGCGCCTGGGCCTCGCGGTCCAAAACCTGGGACCGGCCGCGCACTACACCATCAACGGCGTCGAGGGTGAGTCCGTCGGACTTCCGGCCGCGGCGCAAGGCGGCGCCTCCTATTCGGTCGGAGCGGGTGCGCGCCTGACTGCCCGCGCGGCGCTCGAGGGCCGTTTCACCCGCGGCCGCGCCGGCGTCGGGATTCTCGGCGCCGAGTTGACAGATGTCTCAGGTGCGGCACTGCGCCTCGGTGTGCGGGCGAACGACGACGCCTCGACGTTCAGCGCCGGGGCGGGCTACGCGCTCAACGGGCTCCAATTTGACTATGCGTGGGTCCCGTTCCGACTCGATCTTGGTGACACGCACCGAATCTCGTTCACCGCGAAGTTCTGAGGGAATCCGGGGCGGCGCTCAACGCACTGGCCAGCGCTCGAGCCGCAACTGCCCGTGCTCCAGCACGGCGTAGGTGAAGCGCTCGATCCAGTCGCCGAGCACCAAGAAGTCGTGCCCATCCTCATGGTGCTCGAAGGCGTGGTGGAAGTGGCCGATCATCACCGCGTCATGGCCCTCGGCGAACCTCGGCCGGGCGATCTCGCGCAGCAGCAGATCAGGGTCGAGCTTCCGGAGATCGCGCGAGTGGCGTGACTTTCGCGACACCCAGCCGGCGAGCGGGATGCCGAGATCGGGGTGAATGGCGCGATAGAGACCAATGCACACTCGATTTCTCAGCACCTTTTTCAAAACCCTGTAGCCAAGATCGCCGCCGATCAGTCCATCCCCGTGATGGACCCACAGTTTCCTGCCCTGGGCCTCGAGCGTGAGCGGTCCGTCGTGGATCGTCACCCCGAGTTCGTCGCTCAGGAACGTGCCGAGCCAGTGGTCGTGATTGCCGCCGAGGTAGGTGATCGGGATTCCCGCGGCGCGAACCCGACCCAGTGCGCACAGGGTCGGAAAGTGTCGCCGGGGGATGGTGGTGCCGTACTCGAACCAGAAATCGAACAGATCGCCGACGATGTAGAGCGAGCCGGCCCGGCCGGGCAGCGAGGCAAGGAAGTCATGCAGGTGGGATTCACGGTCGGCTTCACGCTCTTTCGTCTCCGCGCCAAGGTGTGCGTCGGAGAGGAAGAACGCGGTGTCCGGAGGCATGGGCTGCACTCTAGGGGCACGGCCCGAAACCCGCAACGTTGAGCGCGACATGCATGACCGCGTCCGGCAGGTCCACAGCCGCGCACGGAATTCTGATGGACAACGCGATGAGCATCCGGAGCATCCTATGCGGGACAGTCTGACGCGCTGGCCGTCCAGCCGCGATCCGGCGACACCGCTCGCGGATGTCGGTCCAGCGTTCAGGCTCTGGAATTTTGCGGGGAATTTTGCGGGTTGGTGACAGACGGTTCGATCGGATCGATAACCTGTATCGGGCATGATTTGAGTGGTGTCTCTCGGACGGGCGGTATTCGCCTGCGGGAAGGAACTGGGAGGAGCGCATGAGCAGTCATCCGTTTACGTCACAGAGGCCTCGCGGATATTTCGCGGGAGCGGCAGTGCTGGTCGCCGTGGGGCTCGTCATTGGTCTCGGATTGTCGGCGGGTCTCAATCTGCAGAAGACCTCGACCGCCCAGAAGGCGCTAGTCTCGCCGGCGTCGAGCACTCTTGCCGCGCCATCCGAAAGTCCGTTCGTCTCGGTCGTCGATCAGGCGTTACCGGCCGTCGTCTTCATCGACGTGCGCAAGAGCGCTGCCAGCGGCCATGCCAACGATCCGCAGGCGGATCTATTTCGGCGGTTCTTCGGCGAGGATTCCCCGCACCGACAGCAGCAGCAGGCCCCGCCCAGCTCGGGCTCGGGGTTCATCATCGATCCCGAGGGTCACATCCTCACCAACAATCACGTGGTGCGCGACGCGAGCGACATCACGGTGACGCTCAACGACCGCCGCTCGTTCAAGGCCAAGGTCGTCGGCGCCGATCCCGAGACGGACGTCGCGGTCATCAAGATCGAAGGCGAGAACCTCCCGGTATTGCGCCTCGGCGACTCTGGAAGGGTCCGCGTCGGTGACTGGGCGATCGCGATCGGCAATCCGCTCGGCATGCTGCGCGGCTCGGTCACGGTCGGCATCATCAGCGCCCAGGGACGTTCCGATCTCAATATCTACGGCGGAACGCCGCAGTACCAGGACTTCATCCAGACCGACGCGTCGATCAACTTCGGAAACTCGGGCGGCCCGCTGTGCAATATCCGCGGCGAGGTGATCGGCATCAACACCGCGATCAACCCGAGCGGTCAGGGCATCGGCTTTGCGATCCCGATCAATCTCGCGAAGCACGTATCTGATCAGTTGATCGCGCACGGATCGGTGAAACGCGCGATGCTCGGCGTGTTCCTCGCCGAGTTGACCCCCGAAATCGCCGAAGGCTTCGGTCTCGGCCGGACCGATCAGGGCGTGATCATCCGCGACGTTCAGGACGGTTCGCCCGCGGCACGCGCCGGCCTCAAGCGCAACGATGTGGTGGTCGAGTTCGACGGTCAGTCGGTCACGGAGCTACAGAAGTTCCGCATTCGCGTGGCCGATACCCCGATCGGACGGAGCATTCCGGTCACCGTGCTACGCGATGGCAAGCGAGAGTCGTTGAGCGTGACCCTTACGAGCAAGGACGAAGAACAGCTTGCTGCGGGTGAGTCGGGATCCCGCGTACCCGAGGCCACGCCCGAACTGGTGGGCGGGCTCAAGGTGCGTGCGCTGACTGAAGAGGAGCGCACCGCCGCAAAGCTCACGAGCGGCGTGGCGGTTGCGGACGTCGTCGAGGGCAGCCCTGCGAGTGATGCCGGAATCCAGCCCGGTGACATCATTCAGGAAGTCGGCGGGAAGGACGTGAAATCGACCGTGGACTTCGCGAAGCTGCTGCGCGACTCGAAGAGCCAGAGGAAGCATGTCGTTCTGCTCGTCACCAGCCCCAACGAAGCGCCGCGATTCGTGGCGCTGCGACTCGAATCACGCTGATCACGGAGCCGGGGGGCGGCCTGGTGCCGCCTCCCGCTTCGGAGTGTTGAATTTCGCCCGCGGCCGAAACGGCCATGGCACCGTGTTTCTCCCGATGCGTCACATTTCGGCCGAAGGAAGAGGACGATCGATCGTGCGAGGGATTCGCCGTCTGATGTCGTCCGGGGCACTGCTGATGACCGCACTGCTCGGGGCGTCCGTCGCAACCGTGCGTGCCGACAGTCCCCTGCTCATTCCGGGCATGACCTCACTCACCGGTCTGCGCTCGTGGTCGGCTCCCTCGAATACCCGCATCGTACTTGCCTTCTCGGCGACCGTTACGCCCGTCGTGCCCGACTCCGGCCGCAGCCGCGAGCTCATGATCGCGTTCCCAGGAGAGACTCTGCCGCGCGCGGCGAACGTGCCGTCGGTGCTCGGGGTCCGCGACGGCCTCGTCGATTCCGTCCAGATCCTCTCGTCTGAAGCCGGCGCACGGGTGCGGATCACGTTTCGCGACTCGATCAAGTTCCGCGTCTACCCGCTGCCGGCCGAGGAAGACAACCAGTACCGGATCGTGGTCGATGTCGCACGTCCGGGCGCGGCCGCCGAAGAAGAGAAACGTCTCGCCGGGATCGCGACCGCAAAGAAGCGCGACCGGGTGCGGATCGTCACGGTCGATGCGGGTCACGGCGGCGAGGACATGGGTGCACGCGGGCCGCGCAAAGTGCTCGAGAAGCGCGTCACGCTTGCGGTGGCGAAGGCGCTGGTCGACGAGCTCAACCAGATTTCCGGAATCCGCGCGGTGTTCACGCGCGATGGAGATTATTTCATTCCGCTGCGCGAGCGCTATCGCATTGCCGAGCGTATGAATGCCGACCTGTTCGTGAGCATCCACGCGAACTCGTCGCGCCGCCGTGGCAGCGGCAGTGGCACCGAGGTCTACTTCCTCTCGCTGCGCGGCGCGAGCGATCAGGCCACTCAGGATCTGGCCGAGATCGAGAACGCCGCCGACCTGGTGGGCGGGGTGCCGTCACAGGCCGAGGACGACTTGGTGAACATCCTCTACGATGTGAAGCGCAGCTCGGCTCAGCAGCAGAGCCAGTTGCTCGCAGAGACCTTACTCGACCATCTGGGCGAGGATCATCGCCTCGAGCAGCGGGGTGTGAAGCAGGCGGGATTCGCCGTGCTCAAGTCCGTCGAGTTCCCGTCGGCGCTGGTTGAGACCGCGTTCATCAACAACCCGGTCGAGGCGAAGCTGCTCGCGAACCCCGAGTTCCAAAAGCAGCTCGGCCGCCAGCTCGCGGCCGGTGTGAAGAACTACTTCGAGAGGGCCGGTGTGACGCTCGGCCCCGGGACCTCGCAGGCCCGCCCCTAGTTATTCTCGCGCTTGGCTGGTGTCGTGCCCACGCGCTCAATGCGCTTCTCCGGCTGATAATCCAGGGGCTTGCCGTCCTTCGTGAGGCGCACCACGAACTGTTCGAGTACGTCACGCACCCGGAGATCGGTTTCGAGGCGGTTTCTGCCGCCCGAGAGCACCGAGTAATCGTCGCCACCCGTCGCCATGAAGTCGTTGCACGCGACCGTGTAGATCCGCTGCTCACCCAGCGGCTGGCCATCGGCCAGCGTAAGTGACTGCACCCGCTGCCCGGCCGGCGCTGCGAGGTCGAAGGTGTACTTGATCCCGCTCACCTGGGTGACGCGCTCCGCGCGCAGTCCCTGTTCGAGGGCGGTCCGGACCTCGGCGCCGGTGATCCCGAGTGTGAACACCCGGTTGTCGAACGGCATGACCTCGTAGATCGTACCCTTCGTCACCGCGCCCTCGGCGAGGTCGGCACGCAGGCCTCCGCTGTTCTGCATCGCCACGTCGGCGCCGCTCGCCACGCGGATCGCATCGGTCACAAAATTGCCGAGGGTTGATTCACCGCCGCGGTTGCGCGTGAGTCGGCGCAGATTGCTGCCGAGCCGCTGGTCGGCAATCGGCGCCACTGCGGCGTTCCACCTGGCGACCCGCGATTGCATCACCGAGTCGGGAGCGATCTCGTCGCCATAGGTGGTGCGCAACTCACAGCGGCGCTCGACCACGATGCGCTGCACCGGATCGGTCGTGAGGTCGCACACCGCGATCGTTCCGCCGTGTGAACCCGCAATCGCGATCGGGACGCCGTTCACGTTGTCGAGCACCAGGTTGTGGCTGTGCCCGCCGAACCACGCATCGACGCCGGGGATCTGTGCGAGTCGCGTGAGATCGCCGCTGCTCGCGCGGCGGTTGGAGTCGCTCTCGGCGGGGATGTGCCCGACGCCGACCACGATGTCGCAAGCCGGCCGCAGCCGCGGAACAATCCCGGCAGCCACGGTCGAATCGTCGAGAAATTCGAGGTGCGCCACGTACTTCGAGAGCGTCACCGACGGCGTGAACCGGTAGGAGAGTCCGAGCACGCTCACGCGCGCGCCCCGTCGCGCGAACGACGTGTCGGAGCGCACCCACGCGGGGAGCAGGCCGGTCTTGCGATCGCGCAGGTTCGCGCTCAGTGCCGCGAACTTCATTTCGTGGACGCGCGCGACGAGCGTGTCCGGTCCCCAATCGAACTCATGGTTGCCGACCGCCACCGCCGCATAGCCGAGCGCGTTCATCTGCGTGACGACCGGGCGGCCGAACTGGAGGTTCGAGATCATCGTGCCCTGGAACATGTCGCCGCCGTCGATCAGGACCGTGCCCTCGGGATTCTCGGCGCGCAACCGTTCGATCCAGGCGGCGAGCACCGCCGAACCGCCGATCGGCCGGTTGTTGCGCGGCGCGCCGGGCAGGATCGCGCCGTGGAAGTCGGTGGTCTCGAGCACGCGGATGGTGGGGAAGCGCGCATTGGCGATCATGCCGAGCGCCTGCGCACGCGTCGGCACTGCTCCCGGTTCCGAGACGCCGGTCAGCAGCGCGCGGCGGAACGAGTCGATCGATTCCCGATCCTGCTCGCCGGTCGCGGTCTCGAGGCCCGCGTATCGCGAGCGCAACGCCGCGCGCGTGCACGCCTCGGCGATCGCGTCGCGCGTGACAACCGGAGGGAGCGAGATCCCCGAGCGCTGCGCCTCGGCCGCCCATGCGAGGGGCGTGTCGGCGCCGACCGGATGCCAACTGTAGGCACGCGCGAGCCATTCTTGGACGTCGCTGCTCGTCGCGGGTTCGCTCGCGCGCAGGTGCCTCACGGCCTCGGGCGTCAGCACCCCGCGGCGCACCAGCAAGTCGATCAACGGGCGTTCGACGTGGGTGGCATGGTCGGGGTGCAGCGTCCAGTTGGCGGGAGCGGCGCCATCGTTTGGCGCGTTCTTCGCGAGGTAGCGCGCCATCGCCTCGCGCACCGTCACGCCGAGCGTGCGCAGGCGCCGCGCGCGTCGCACGGCTTCGAAACCGCCGCCACCGTTCATCCGGTAACTGTTGACCACGACCTTGAAGCGCTGCGCGGGCTCGACCGCAACGCCATGGAATTTCAGGTCCACGATGCGCTCGCCCGACGCGTGGGTGAGATCGATGCCGTACTCAACGCCCGAAGCGGTGTCGAAGTTGTAGCCGGGGAAGCTCGGATCGAACAGCGGGTCGCCCGCGGCGTAATGGTAGGCGGTGAACGCGCGCGCCGATTGCTCGAGTGTCTCGCGCAACTCGGCGCCGGTCATCTCGACGATGCCGAGTGAGTTGGCGTAGGGGTAGACCCGCAACAGGTCACCGCGCGTCACCGGCCCCGATCCGATACGAGCGGTGGGATCGGGCAGCGCGGCGAGCGAGACCTCGGCGCCAGAGGCCGCGAGTTGCGCGCGATGGATCAGCTCCCACAGCGGGCCGTTCGCCATTCGTCCGCGTGGCGCATCGAGATCCCGAGCGGTGCTGCCGATGTTCTGCGCGAGCAGCGTCAGCGCTTCGTCATGCCATGGACTGGCGAGCGCTGCGAGCGCCGGGTCGTCCAGGACCGAGTCGGTAACCGCGGTCATGTACCCACGATTCTGGCTGATGCGCCACGGACTTCCCGCCTGTTCGCGCGTGAACGTAAGCTCCACGCGGCCCAACTGCTCACCGTTCTTGCCGGCCTGCGTGACGAGCACGCCCTGGATACGCGCGAACGGGATCACGACGTGCGAATGGCCCAGCACCAGCACATCGATGCCCGGCACGTGAGTCGCGAGACGGTAGCCCCAGTTCTCGTCGGGCGTGTCGCCGCGGCGCTCGACGCCGGTCACCGGATCGCGTTCGAGCCCCGAGTGCGCCACAAGGATCACGGCGTCGCAACCCTCCTGCGTGCGCAGCCGCGCGGATTCCCGGCGCGCGGCCGCGACCGGATCGTCGAACCGCACGCCCTTCACATTTGTCGAGTCCATGAAGCGTGGCACGGCGGGCGTGCAGATCCCGATCACGCCGATCCGCAGCGGGCCTGCCTGCTTCACGATCGACGGCACCAGCAGCGACCGGCCGTCGCGAGCGCGCACAACGTTCGCGCCGAGCCACGGAAATCGGGAGGCCTTGCGGGCGCGCTCGAGCGCGCCCCAGCCGTAGTCGAACTCGTGATTGCCGGCCACCATCGCGTCGTAGCCGAGCGCGTTCATGGCGGCGACCATCGGATCGGGCCGCCGCTGTGGTCCCATGCGATACGCCGCCTCGACGCCGCCTTCGAGCGCGTCGCCGGCATCGATCAGTATTGTCGGAGCATCGCCCGCGCGCGCCGCGCGGATCATCGTCGCGAGCTTCACCAGGCCGCGATTGGATACGTGGCCCGCCGCGTAGTCCCACGACGTGAGGGCGCCGTGCAGGTCGGTGGTGTGGAGCAGCGTGACGCGGGCTTGTTCGGCAGCGATCGCGGGGAAGGCGATGGCGACCGCGAGCAGGGCGACGA
>Ga0315273_10001588_pt1 | contig 26041 bp, 24 predicted proteins | sample YL17G02_0_MG_FD_205753 | JGI IMG/M metagenome (GOLD analysis project Ga0315273, IMG submission 205753) | Sediment microbial communities from Yellowstone Lake, YNP, Wyoming, USA - YL17G02_0 | ecosystem: Environmental > Aquatic > Freshwater > Lake > Sediment | place: USA: Wyoming | collected... | reverse complement strand
GGTCGAAAACAGAGAGAACAGTGTTTTTTTCATGATGATTAGACTAACAGAAGTCTAATTGTTTTGATATGGGGCGATTTAATAAGCTAAAGTACCGATTTTACCAACACGAAACGTCACTTAACTCATTTTTTGGATTATTTATTCATCTGTGCAAATATGAGGAGGCGCTTTAGGTTTGTCCCCGGCGGCCAGCAGGTCATCAGGGTCAGCGTCGCCTGCAAGGACTCTCCTTGTAGGTAGCGAACCTCTTTTGGATCCACAAATTTCTTTTCTGTTACCCGATAGGTATATGCTGTATCGTGAAAATAGAGAATAATGTCATCGTTGTTTTCGAGTTTATTAATTAAATAAAATATTGCATTGTAATGCATTGCATCGTAAAAATTTTCACTTGAGTGCGCAAATAAAAAAATATTTCCCTTTGCTCCCGGTACTGCAGTGCCGCGGGCGTGCGCGACGCCGCGGGTGAGCGCCATTTGATAGGCACGGCTGTCAAACGGATCGACGTTTGCGATGACGTGCGCGTTTGCACCGATCTTGGGAATAACGATGCCGAAGTCGGTATCAACCGGTTTTATGTCCTCTTTGGGATTTCTCATCGCGTATTTCACTTCTTCGCGGCCAAGCGGCAAAAATGTTACCAGCAAAATGGTGAAGCCGGATAAGATCAAAAGACCGGAGATTATACTTATTGCGCGGTGTTTTTTCGTTTTACGAGCCATACAACAAATAGTATCACAAGAAGGGCACCGCCAATATACCATGGCGTGCGGGTCGGCCCGCCTTGACTTGCCGTCTGCGGCGAGGCAGGTGTTGCTGAAGGGGTTGCCTCTCCGAGAATGGCTCCGGAAGCCTCTGTAGCGCCTTCCGGCGTGTCGCTTTCCGCTCCGAGTATATTACCGCCTCTTCCTGATACCGGGATTGCCCCTGCTGCGGCTGGAGTGGTTACAACGGTCACATTGGTCGTGACCGTGATTGAATCTCCCACGAGTCCGGATCCGTTGCCTGCACTGTCAAACGCGCGCACGGCATAATAGTATTGGTTACAGCCGGGAGGAGTAACGGTTGTCGATCCGTCGGTATTGGAACCAATCGTTATTGTGTCAAACCGTGTGCTGCCGTCTGCGGAGAAATTTGTATTGGTGGATCGGTACACTTCCACTTTGACCGTTTTGCCGCCGTCATCTGCACTGCGGAACGTAATTTTATCATCGCAGGCGTTGATCCGCGATTTATTGTAATTGGTTGGTGTGCCCGGTCCGCTCGTGTTTTTTGTAACGCTCACCGTGTCACTTGTGGCCGTTTCGCTTGCATTTTGTGCCGTGACATAAAATTGGTATTGGCCGTCGGCATTCATGTCTGCAATACATGTTTCTGTATTGCCGCCGCTCGTGATAGCGATATCATTGCCGAATTGACTAAATCCGCCATCCGAAGGCGCTTTTTTGTAGCACTTGGCGGTGATCGCACCGTTTGAGGCGTAATCAAGGGTTACAAATGTGAGGTTGAGACTCGTCAAATTTGTCGGGCTTTTTGGCGCTTCAAGTCTTACCACCATAGATCCCGCATATACGTGTCCTGCAAAAGTAAGCGCACTCAACATAAGTATTGCTTTTTTAAACATATTTCCTCCGTAGTATCCACCCGGTACCGATAAGTGCAAATGCGGTAATGATCCACAAAGCGTTTGCGCCTGTTGCCGGAAGTTCGGTGGATGCGCCCAGTACCTCTCCTGTGACTTCATGTTTCACATTAATGCCTTCGGAGGCTTGCGTATCGCGCACCACATTAACCTGTGTGCCGACAAAATTATCTGCAACAAATCCGGGGTCGGCGGCTCCTGATAGCACATCGCTGCACGTGTTGTCTGTCTTACATCCTGCGCTCCATGCGAGGTCATGGTAGTACCCGGCTTGCTGGTCGCCGGAAATATCGGCTATATAGGTAAGGGTAACGACTTCATCTTTGGCCATATCACCGATGTACCAAACGCCCGGGGAATGATAGACGGGTTCAGTTGTTGTTCCCGTCCAGCTTCCCGCGCGGTAGGTAAATCCTGCGGGCAAGAGATCGGTAACGGTTACGTTGAATGCAGCGCTTTGCGTCGCGGTAACGGTGAGGGTATAAAGGACACTATCGCCCGGATGCATATCCGCCCCTCCCGTATTGTTTTCTTTGGTAATCGTGAGAATGGGATTGAGGAATTTGTTGCAGAGTGTGATTTCTGTGGTTTGATCGTATGAGACTGCGAGGTTTGTCGGGAGAGTGGTAAACTGCGGTTCTTCGCAGCTATACCGGTTATCTCTTGGATTTCCTTCATACCATCCGGCAAACTGATACCCATCTTTTGCACTCTCATAAACAGTATACATTCCCGTATTCAATGTTTTTGCATCGCCCATAACCGTATCCAGTGCGTCCGATGCAAGCCCCCAACTGAAATCTTTGGAATCGAATGTATCGTATGAGCCATCACCATTTGTGTCTTGGTATTTGTGTACTTTCAAATCGCCAGTTTTACGGGTATTGGTAAAGGTACAAACAATTGCGTCTCCGGTACTTACAGATATATTGCTTCTTTCGCAGGAATTTATCGTTGTGTAGTCATCCATCGTTGTATTGCTTCCTGCAATTTCTCCGATTGAATGAATACCTGTGGGGACAGTAATTGTTCCAGTGGTTCCGCCATCTCCTACGTTTGTGCCGGATCCGGTAGTTACGCCATCAATTTGTAGATTAAAAAGTCCTGGGTCAGTTGTTGGCGAAAGCATTTTGTTTACCGTAATTGTGCCGGTATCGCGGGCGTTACATAGAGTTATTTCAGCTGTGTCGTTTTTTGTAATCGTTGGAATTATTGGAAAAGTAGTTCCATTTGGATGAGTGCAGGATTTTCCCACATCACTAGTAACATACCAACTGACAAAATGATAACCGGTAGGGATATTTTCAGTAATCGTATGATAGGAATTGGGTAAATTTGTTGCCTGATTACCCGCTGTTGTTCCGAAATCATACGGCACGCCATCAATTAGCCACTGAAATCCTAAGTTATTTGCATGAGAATTGCTCATTTCGTTCGTGTCGTTCCAATCTCCGTCTCCGTTTAAGTCCGTATATTTATTTACCTTAATTGATCCCATGTCCCGATGGTTCGTTACGGTACAAGTGACATTTTCACCGGCAGATAGGGTAATTTCATTTCCGTTTAACGAGCCGCCATCGCATTGCCAACTGTCATATTGTGACCAACCCGAAATGCCGGATTCAGAAAGCGTGTATGGGGTATTTCTATTTACTGTATGAAAAGTTGTTGAGTTTCCGCTGTCACTAAATCCGTTTGTTCCCGTCGCGGTTAAAGTCCAATCTCCCGGTTGTGCCGGTCCGTAATCAACAGTTTTAACCAATTGTAACGTCGGTAATTTGGTATTGGTAAAGGTACACGTGACATTTTCACCGTCACCGATGTTTATAGCGTTAACAGCGCTTCCGTCACTACATATGGCAGATGTTGAATCCCATCCGGTCACTGCTGTTTCAGAAACTCCGTATGTTCCCAGACCTAGATGGAGAAATGTTCTTGTGTTTGACAATGTCGGGTCTGCATCATCATCTAGGCTAAAATTAGACAATCCGGACCCCGTGGTTGTGAAGCTAAAGTCTTGAGCACTATTTGGAACAGCATCTTTTACTATCGTTAGAGACCCATATGCGGTATTAGTGATCGTGCACGTCTTATTTTCTCCGGCTGCCAGAGTGACAGATCCATTAGCGTCGCATTCACCGCCGTAGGCAACAATATAGTCTCCTAACACTGTAGAGGGATTACCCGTTGTTTCACTTACAACGTGAGATCCGACATTTACAATTTGTGCGCCCGTTGTGCCGCCGTTGCCGACGTTAGAGGCATAGGATGTTCCGTCAATTTTCAAATCAAAACCACCGTGTCCAACCGGGCTAAGTATTTTATTTACTGTCAAGGTCGGTAATTTGGTATTGGTAAATGTACAGATGACGGTTTCTCCTGATCCCACACGAAATATTACTGTTCCTGTAGGAATATCACCTAGACTATCACTATCATCACAAGTTAGATTAGTTAATTCCCAACCTGTTTTTGGTGATTCAACTGATACGGGATCAAGTCCAGGAACAACATTATTCAACTCAATAGTGCCATTATCAATGTCTATTGAACCAATAACATCGCCGGTAAAATTAAATGTATCAGTCCCGCCAATCATGGCTTTTTTGACGATAACTTTTCCGAGCCTGGAATTCACAAAAGTCCAAGATTGACCTGTGTCACCGCTTTGAATAATGCCAAATCCGTGACTTGTGTTGTTGTTCAGGTTTGTCCAGCCTGTTCTTGTTTCTTCAGTAACGCTATAGTTTCCTGGCCCAAGATCTGTCCATGTATAGCATCCGTCTGATTCCGTCACCTGTTCATTGCCCACTTGTACTGCGTCGTCGTAAAGCTTCATCTTCCATCCTTGAACATTTGTTCTATCGTTTGTTGTATTTATATCTCCGTCTGCATCATCCACTTTACAAGCCTTGATAGAAACGTTTTCAAAATTGGTAAAATCAATTTGTTTTTGTTCTCCGCTCTGAACATGAAACGGAGTCGGGGTTGGCGTTGGGCCAACCGTCTGTGTCCAGCCTGGAAGTAATCTTTCTAATACATAATATGTTTTGTCAACGACGAGTCCGGTGAATTCGTAGTAACCGTTTGCTACGGTTGCCGTAGTTGTCTGAAGAAGTGTGTGTGTTCCGTCGTAAAGGTCGAACACCCATCCTGCTAACGTATCAGTAACGTCATCTCCATCGATTTGTCCATTTCCGTCATTATCACGATATTTAACCCCTGAAATTTTTGCATATTTGGCGTTTCCAAAATCTTTTCCCGTATAACTGCCGCCACTCGTGACATTTACCTGATGATTCGGCGATGTACCACCCGGGTAGGTCTGATACCAATCATTGTTGGGGAACGTTTCGGTTATCGTAGCACTACCGGCAGAACATATTTTGAATGAGTAGTCCCCTTTTTCGTCAGTTGTCGTACTTTGGGCGGTGCCATTGAGATGAATCGACCAGTTAGGAAGAACCGGTTCAGTAGCGTCTTTTACCCCATTACCGTTTAGATCATCCCACTTCGTTCCTGAAACGGTTGCACACTGAAAATTAAAGAAATCCTGATTGGATGTGTCTTGTCCGGCCGCTACAGTTACTGATAAGCAGGCTGCCGGGGCAGTTTTTATCCAATCCGTTTGACTCTCTTCACAAACTGAATAATTTCCGGGCGTGAGGTTAGTAAAGGAATAGATTCCGTCGGTATCGCTTAGTGTTGATGCTTCTCCGACATCTTTTGTTCCGTTACTATTGCCATCGATGAATATCGACCAGTTTTGTAGTCCTGTTTCACCTGGATCAAGCTGTCCATTACCATTGGTGTCGTTATATTTATGACCGGAAATCGACCCGCGCTTGGTGTTGGTAAATGTACAGGTAACGGTTTCTCCGGGATCAACATTAAATGTTGCCGTCCTGTTTGTTTTGTCTGTCGTGCTATTGGTATCGCTGCAGGTAATACTGTCCAATGTCCACCCTGACTTTGCGGATTCTGTTGTGGTGTAGCTTCCGGGGGCAACGTTTTGCACGGTGATCGTTCCGTTATTTGTGTTAATCGTTCCTGACGGGTTGCCGGTGAAATCAAATGAATCCGTTCCCCCGATCATGACTTTCTTTACTGTCATCGTGCCCAGATCAACAGCGTTTTTAAATGTACAAACGACTGAAGCGTCTTTCGTTACTGCAACGCTATTTGCTGTTCGTGTGCCGCCGGTACAGGAAAGGTCAACAAAATGGAAGTTAGTTTTATTTGTTTCGGTAAGTGTGTAATCGCCGGTCGGAATAGTGATTGCAGTGTCTCCCGTGTTGTGATCGGATCCCCCGTTGTACTGCCATTTCCAGTCAGTTGCGCCTGTTTCTCCCTGACCGGTATAATCGCCGTCGCCGTTGAGATCAACATTTTTCAGCACCCGAAGCGTGCCGGTATCGCGGGTATTAGTCAGTGTACACGTTCCCGTCTGGCCGGCTAGTACGGTGACGTTACCGTTTGCATCGCACGCACCGGAATATGAGAGCGAATAGTTTGTAGGGCCTCCGGATTCGGAAACAGTATACGTGCCTGCAGTCAATGATTTGGTCGTTCCCGGACTTTCTGCGCCGGCAAATGGGGTAACAACATCACTGTTACTTTGTTTTATATGCATTGTCCATGAACTTGCCGCATCTTGTCCGCCGACGACATGTTTTATGACGGTGAGTCCGCCGGTTTGAAGGGTATTGGTTATGGTGCACAGGATATCTTGGTCATCCGCAACGCTTGCTATTGTCCATGTGCTGCCGTTTTTTGTTGCAGGAACCGAAGTTTGTGTGCCTCGAAGAACACATGAGGCAGTAGACGTATAATTTGATAAATCCGTGCTGGTCCCGTTTGCTTCTCCAAACGTATTGCTTCCGGTGGTCACTGCTACTTTTCCTGTCGAGTTGCTATTGGTTGCATCTGTTTTTTTAACTACGGAATTAATTAATAAGTCAAAGAGTCCGCCGTCGTTTGAAGGAACGATGTTTTTCACCACTTCAATAGAAGAGGGAACGGTGATATCAACAGTAAATCCGTCGTTGCAGCCACATTTGGATGGAGCACCCGGAACCGTACCAGCAGGCCCGTTACATGCGTTTCCCGCAGACTCATTTTGATCCCAGCTTGAACAATATGGAAGGTTGAGTTTGCTCGTTCCCGGCGCTGCATTACATTGAGCGACGACCGTAATTGCCGGGCTGACCGTACCCGTTGCGCCGCTGTGAATATCGCCGCACGAATCATCGGTATCTTCAAAAAATGGTGAGGGTGAATTTGGTAAGGTGGATGCGGAACAATATCCGTGCATTGCACTTATTTGTCCTTGGTTTGCAAACCACAGTCCTACGTTATACCGGCTCGTTGCGGTCGAAAGCACGTGCCAACTTGCCGTAAATTTTATATATTGGCCCGGAAAGTCACATCCGGTGCTCGTTGTGGGCGTAAATGTAATGCCGTCCGTACTACTTTCGGTAATATGAATATTGTCGACGGATGCGATTTGAATGTCGTTTGCTGTACATGTTAAGTTCCCCGGTGCCGTTGGTTGATCTCCCATACATTGTGTATTTTGTGTCGAAATCGGACCTACTGGTGCAATGGTCGGTGTGGGTGTAGGAGTCGCCGTCGGCGTACTCGTTGCTGCCTGAGACAATGATCCAAAATTTGTTGTGCCGTCGATTCCTGTAATCGTCGATGTACTCGATGCGTTTCGTAAAATGTTACTCGTTGAAGGAATGGTCGCCGCAAGTAAAGCCTGTACCTGAATGCCTGAAATTGTGAGCGTGTCTGTTTTTGTCGTTCCGCTTACTTTAAATGAAACCGTTATGGTTGAGGCGGTAACGGTGATTGTAGGTGACGATGCGCCTCCAAGGATATCTTTACCGCTCGTTGCGCTTACGGATCCTACCCCTGCATTAAATCGCCAGTTTGTTGGTGCTGAGAGTACAAGCGTTTTTACAACATTTGCGGTATCTGCAAAGTCTCCGTTCGATTGTTCTGTGATAACGATATTACCAAGCGAAGTAAATGCCGGTGCCGATCCGTTTTGAGCTTTGGTATCAGGAATATTTGTTCCTCCGGTTGCCGGCGCAACCAGAACACTGTCAGTAAACGTTGTGGCGGCGACGATGGTGCCGCCGTCTTTCACAACGACCGAATAATTTGGTCGGTAGGTGCCGTCGAGTTGGTAGCCGTACAGGAAATCGCCTTGCGTGTCTGCTGTTACCGTAACCGTTGTACTTGTGGCCGGTGGGTCGTCGGAGCTGACGGTTAACGAATAATCATGGTTTGGCAAAAAACCATTTCCCGTGATAATTGCAGTGTCTGTCGGCGCATAATCTGCTTTGTCGGTGGTAATGGTTGCGCTATTTGACGGATCGATGTTATCAAGATTGAGCGATATCGCTTTGACATTTTCAATAATCGTTGCAGAAAGTTGCCCTTGTTCCTTTGGTTCTTCAGGAGTGGGGGTCGGTGTTGCGGGTGTTTCAGTTGACGCGCCGTCAAGGATTTGACCTTGCTCGGCCGGAGGTGACGTTTCATGCGGAGGCTCGGTTGTGGTAGCCTCGGGAGTAACCTCGGTCGTAGGTTCGATGGTCGGCGTTACTTCTTCAGTCGGAGTCGGTGTCTCGGTAGGTGTTTCAATTATTGTTGGTGTGGCGTCCGGAGTGGGAGTCACGGTATCTGTGGGCGTTGGGTCAAGGGTTGGTGTTTCTGTTTGTGCATAAGCCGGTTGGGTGAAAAGGACTGGGATGAGAGCGGATGGCAGAATCGAATTAAAAATCAGCGAAATACCGCTGATCAGGGAAAAAATCTTATGGAGTCTTTGGTTCCGGCGTTTCATGTTTGGCTGATTCTGATGCATCGTAACATCCTATAGCATATTTTGTCAAGAGGCAGGAGTGGGCGGAAATCGATCGATCCAATCGGAAGTTTTATTTGTATCAAATCCAGGCGTCAATCTCTCAGTTGAATGTCCGGTGGCCATCCCTGTTCCCCATCCCATTCGATCAACTTCTACGCCGGTAGCATTTTTGAGAATCAGTTGATCACCGGTATTATCTAATCCATCACCGAGTTGATTACCCAGCTCTAGTGTATCTTTGGCTGGTTTAATATCCCAGTATTTCCAGGTGGAGGCATCTTTGGAGACCAATAGAAAGCCCCCTGCCTTTAATATTTTGTTGGCATTAATCTTTGATTGAATTCCTGAGTTGTCAACCAGCGACCAGTTTTTCAAAGAAATATCTCTCTCAGTTGGGTTATAGAGCTCAAGCCACTCATTATTTTGTCCTGACTTTCTATCATTTCTATCTTTCGGGCTATCCAGTCCATGCTTGCTGTCGACAGTGTAAAATACTTCATTAATAACGACATTATCTCCGCTAATTACACCAAAGGTCAGGTCAACGGTGACTGACTTAGCCTGAAAATTGTTATCAGCCGAAGTCGGAAAGTTGACGGTAAAGTTGTATGTTTTGTGTCCGCCGACGGTAACAATTCCTAAGGGAATGCCATTAAGGTCGGCGCTTGCAATAAAAAATTCTTCCATTGATTTTGGTCCGTACACCGTACTTGATCCGTCATTTATTTCAACTTTCAAAGCTGATTCAATTTTTGGAATATTTCCGATACCGGTATTCCTGAAGCCTTTGGTGCTGATATATCTTGCCACCGTGCCGCTGTTGCTGACATCAATCGGGCGCGTCTGACTGTCGCCCGGCTTCATATTCGTGACAGTAAAAATAGGTTTGCCGGCCGGTACATGAAAGTCAACCAAGAGATCGCCAAAAGCCTTGACGGTCTGGGGATTTACTAATCTATCCAATCCGCCGTTGAGATAGAAAACACCAAGAACTATTGTAAATATCATTATAATTCTCAACATTCGTGTTTTCATAGTTGTGGTGTACAGCAACATACTTGAGTTTCCGTCGTACATTCGTATCCTACTCCTTGACTTATACCACTATCTTGACCGGTGCAAAGTGATTCACTTGAAGCGCAATACCCTACAGATGAACTATTTATATTTTTACAATATTGATCACAATTTAGCCCGGAGGATGTTGGTGTTGGCGTAAGAGTTGGGGTTGGATTATTAGTTGGAGTAATAGTTGGAGTAGGAATGACAGTTGGTGTTGGGGTAATGGTTAGAGTAGGTGTCTCTGTTTGTGTAATTGTTAGCGATGACGAATTTGTTTGATTTGACATATTTCGTTGTTTTGAACCTAAAGAGCAATAAACTTTTACTCGAATCTGATCAACAGATATGGTACCACTAGTATTATTGGTCGTGAGTCTTACTCTAAAATTTGTGCTAGTAAAGTCCGCACTCGTCCAAGAACGTGATGTCCCCCATTTATTTGTCGGGCCTCCAAGTAATAGTATTGCTTCGGTACTAGTAAGGGTCGTTGTCTGAACTGCCCCAGTACCAGCGGTGGTATAATTCACACCGTCCCAAGACAGATCAATATTTGCTTGTCTACCAGTGCTTTTTCCTTCAATACTAACTTCAATACCATTAATTGTAGAATTTGAAGGAAAACCTGCAAACGCGAAGCCAAAATATGATACCCATTTACCATTACCTGTAGTAGTAGCATAAACGTTATCCGATGCATAACCTTTAATTGGATTGGTCCAATCGGTACCAGTATGTGTAGTGGGTACTAAAAACACACTGTTACAATCAACCGGCGGAAATACACTATCTGCGGAGATGACATTGCCGTTGTTTGAAGCGGCGCTGGTAAATTTTGCGTACGATACCTGATACGAAAAAATGGCAATGCAAAATATAAAAATTAAACCGAATAAGATATATCGTTTACTCATACTTTTTCTTTGATATTTTGTAATAACTTTTTTTCAATTTCTTTCGTCATCTCTTTTTTGATATGAAAGATTTCAAAAATAATATAGATTATCGACGGCAAGACGATGAAAATCAAAAATCCCGGAACCGTTTTTAAATACAGAACAAAAAACCCCAAATATGGGATTGAGAAATACATCTTGCCCAAAACAGTATCTTTTCTTACCAAATCAATATCTTCCACATTGTTTGCGTCTCCTCTGGTTTTGTAAGAAAGGACATTGTTTATATTTTCCACTTCGACAACGCGGTGCGTGACGGTTTTATCGTCTTTTGTAAAAGCAATTACATCGTTTTTGTTATACGCCGGTGACTGTCGTGTCAGGACGACCGCCCCGACCGGTAAAGCCGGCTCCATACTGCCGGTTAAAATCACAAAAGACTGAACCCCTCCGAGAGCTGATGTTCTTGAGGTGATCAGGATAAAGGCAAGGACAGGTAGGGCGGCGTAAATCACCAGCCGCAGAACTATCCCGAAAATAGTAATAGTTGTTTTCATACGATAAATACACCACACGGCCCAAGCTGGTAGCAGCTAGATCCTCCGCTACCAGCATTATGTGCTAACCATTACTGGTTAGCTTGAAACGTAAAATCGAAACTAACAGTTTTTCCTTGATACTCATCTCCTGCACCAGCATCAAAAGTTAAAACTGCAAATACTTTTTGACTATCACCAGGTACAACACCCGATGCAGCAAGACCAAAACCCAAGGGCTTACCTGTCCATGCTGACGAGCTACCTAACGTAGTTAAATGGTTAGAAAAAATAGGTGTTTCTCCAGTATCAAATATTCCATCATTGTCGTTATCCATAAAAAGCGATAGTGTTAGAACATCACCTAGATTACCAGCCGCAGCAGGAACTGTTATACCTGTTAATGTTGTTGTAGCAGCACCAACAGTTCCAGTATTTGAAAGTGTAAATACTTGTGTTTCAGAATATCCTGGAACAGCTTTAATCACTGCAAACTTCGGCGATGATGTTGGATTGGTTCCATTTATATTTAAGACCAATGTACCCGATCCAAATGTATTTCCAGTATTAGTTGCTGACGATGAAAAGTTAGCGAAAGCGACTCCGCCAACAACTGCTACAACTGCAAAGATTGATAAAAGACCTAAAACGATTGATTTATTCATTATGTTTCACCTCCCTTCGTAAAAAAATTTGAAAAAAACCTGCCAGTGTTGGCAGGACATTGATGAAATCTATTCAATTATATATCAAGTCATCATAGAAAAGTCAATGCAGAATTAATACAAGGTGGTATCCCCTGCTATTGACAATAAGTCCCATATCTGAAATTATGGGCTTATGACATCTAATGTATTACATGTATATTGTGTCACTATCTAACCCGTCGGCCGACGGGTTTTTTATTGAAAAAATAGATATGTCCACAAACAAGCGTCCTCCTTCGCCAAGGCTACGGAGGACATAAGAATTTCTAATGAAGGGAGGTGAAAAAAATGAAAAAAATATTATTAAGTATTTTGACGATTGCGGTTGTTTCCGCTGTCGGTGTAGCTGCTACCCGGGCTTTTTTCTCGGATACGGAAACATCAAGCGGAAACACATTCACGGCCGGGTCGATAGATCTCCAGATTGCAAGCCAATGTACATATAACGGTGTAGCTTGTACTCCTGATGGTAATTGGGCATACGGAAATGGGAAACTTACATCTGAAAAGTTTTTCAACTTTACTGATATCAAGCCGGGAGACTGGGGTGAAAATACCGTATCATTTAAAATATTGACAAATCCCGCATGGATGTGCGCAAGTATTGCCAGGACCACGACTGCTAACGAACTGAGTAATTTCGTCAATGTATTCTGGTGGGTAGATACCAACGGTAATAATATATACGAGACAGGGGAAAAAGTATTATTCGGAGGTCCCTTAACGCTTCAAACGTTATGGAGCGGGGGTAGTCCATTACCGTTAACATTTGCAGATTCTACAAGAAACTGGAAATATTGGCCTGAAGCGTCAACAATAGAACCAATTCCTGCGCTCACTGAGCAACATTTAGGAATCGGGTGGTGTTTTGGAACAATCGGACTAACGGGTAGTAGTTCTACTGAAGCTCCTAACGGATTTACCTGTACTGCAGGAGTGTCCGGAGCGGAAAACGCTGCTCAGGGGGATCAGATTGTCGCGACGTTAGCGTTTACTGCGGAACAGTCTAAAAATAACGCAGCGTTCCTATGTCCTGAAAACCGACCGGCGGCAACACCGACACCAACGCCGTAAGAAGGTTTAGTGAACTATCCTTTGGTTTTTAGCAAAAACCAGGGGACAGCTTATAACCCGAAGTAGATGATTCGGGTTATGGGGTGTCCCTATGATACACGTACAGACAATAGTAAAAACTGCCGTACATATTACGATGGGTCTCATCGTCCTTTTGGCAATTGTCCTGTTGGTCGGCTCGTTCGGAATTATCCCGCAATTTAAAACGTATGTCGTCCAGTCCGGTTCGATGGAACCGGCGTTAAAAACGGGCAGTATCGCCATGGTTGCCAAATCGTCTTCGTACTGGTCCCAGGATATTATTAGTTTTACAAAAGGCACGGGCAAGGATAATGTGGTGACTCACAGGGTTATTGACCGTATCTATTCCGAAGAAATAATTAATAAGTACGTGTATTCTACGAAAGGCGATGCCAATAGCTCTATTGATCAGGATACCGTAAGTGAGGAACAAATTGTCGGCAAGGTCGTTTTTTCTATCCCCTATTTAGGATACTTTACCGAATTTGTCAAACAACCATACGGGTTCATTCTTTTTGTCGTTATTCCGGCAACAATAATTGTGTATGAAGAGTTAAAATCCCTCAAAAAAGAATTTTTGGCCTTACTGTCCAAGATACGGCACAAAAGAGAAGAGGATACGTATCGCACCGGCGGAAATTCCGCACGTATATATTTTATCGTTATCCCCCTTATCGCGGCCGCAATTGCCGTTTCCTCTCTTTCATTATCATACTTTTCCGATACTGAACAATCGCGGGTAAACGCGTTCGTGGCCGGTGTTTGGATTACACCAACGCTTACCCCGCCTCCGACGCTCACCCCCACCCCGACGCCTTCCCAACTGGCTGACCATATCGTCATCAGCGAAGTCCAACTGAAAGGCGCAAACGCAAATCAGGATTTTGTTGAGTTATATAATCCGACGAACTCCGGCATTGACATAAACGGATGGAGATTACAAATTAAAACTTCTAACGGAACCGAAAGTACCCTGGCGGACATACCTAGCGGTAAGACTATTCCTGCTCATGGATTTTTTCTGTGGGCAAGCGACAAAGATGCCGGCTATGCCAGTTCTGTAGGAGCAGATATAACCAACAATAATACCATTTCAGAAAATAAGAGCATCGCCCTTTTGAATAGCAGTAGTAGTACTCCGATTGATCAGGTTGCGTGGGGAAACGGGACGAACCAGTTTGTAGAAGGAACACAATATCCCAATAGTCCTGCAACAAACGAAAGCATAGAGCGAAAAGCGTATGCTACGTCAGACACCTCTTCAATGGTGAGCGGTTCCGATGCCGACAACGGAAACGCATACGACTCGGAAAACAACAGTAATGATTTTATAGTAAGAACGCAATCGGACCCTCAAAATACAGGGAGCGCGCCGGAAACACCATGAAAAAAAATATACTGCTTACATTGTTACTTCTGGCATTCGTCGTCGTTGGTTTAGCCAACATCAGAGGTCAAAAGAGCACTGTCCGGGCAGTCGGAGACTTAAATATTGATTGGGGCGTACCCGATGGCCAGCCGATTTTTATGGCTCCTGACTTTCTTCCCGGCGATACGGAAGAAAGAACGGTACACATTATAAACGATGCCGGTACGATCCGGCCGGTAGGAGTGAGAGGAAAACCGACTTCTGAATTAAAGGATCTGGCGGGTATTTTGGTTTTTAAAATTTCCGAAGGCGGAAGCGACCTGTACGGCGGAACCATGGGGACAAAAACTCTTGCGGATTTTTTTGAAGAGAGTAAGGGTATAAACGGAATCAAACTTTTTTCTGTAAACCCGGGACAGACAAAAGCTATTACATTTTCCGTGACATTTCCTGCTTCGGCCGGCGACGAATTCCAACAGGCCAGCGTTATTTTTGACATTAGGATCGGTATCGCCGTGGAGGTGCCGAAAGAATGTCTCGGTATCCAGTTTTCCGGTGACCCCATCTTCGGAACGGAAAAACGTGATGTCCTCAACGGAACCGACGGGAATGATCTGATCTTCGGTTTTGAGGGAGACGATGTAATAAACGGTAAAGCGGGAGATGATTGTATAGTCGGTGGCGACGGAAACGATATCATTCATAGTCAGAACGGAAATGACATAATTTTCGGCGGAAACGGCGATGACAGGCTTTGGGGCGATAACGGGAATGATTATATTGAGGCAGGAACGGGTAATGATGAAGTCAATGCAGGAAACGGCAATGATACGATCTTAGGTCAGGAAGGTGATGATATAGTCCGCGGTGACGGAGGAAAAGACTCTTGTGATGCTGAAACCGTAAGAAACTGCGAATTGAATATACCCTAATTACGCACTGACGAAATCTCCGAACAGAAAACTTCCGGTGGGTTGTTTGGTTACGGAAGGTCCCAGAAAGAGATATTTGCCATTCCTAATGAAGACTTCGGTGTCGCATTTCCCGGAGGCGGTGAAATGACGATCGTATCCCCGCTATTGTTATAGGCATCTAGTTGGCCGGCTAAACCCGTCATTGAAGGAGACCCTGAAGTATAGGCTAAATCAGCCTGAATAATTAATGCTTGTACAGATCCTGGGCAACTAAATTGTGCACAGTTGAGTTTAGCTGCCAAAAGTTGTTGAAGCAAAATCATTCTCTGCTGATCTACGGCTAATCTCTTTGTTTTGCCGTCTAATTTTTTCGCAATATTCGCATAAAAACCACCAAATACTTTGTTGATATCCATTGGTCCTTTATGTGTTCCGTTATTTCCAATAGTAAACGGATGAAGACCAAATACCAAGGATGTAAAGTTCGTGTGCGTCTGCCAGAAGCCGAGTGTCCGGGTCGGACCGAGTTTCAGGTTAGCGAACGTGCAGGTGACGTTTGCAGCCGGCTGCAAGTTGGTTACCGTAAGCGTCGTACCGTTTACGGTAAATGTCCCGTTCTCACAACTAATACCATCCAATGTCCAGTATTGATTGGGTTCCGTTTCCGTAAACACATAATCTTGTCCCGTGGTAAGTTTATCGAATAGTTTTGTATTTAATAAAGTATCATCTCCACCGGATACTGCCGCATCGTCATCAAGACTGAAGGCACTGAGTGTTCCGCCAAATGCAAAGTCCTGTAAATCATTTGGCTGTGCATCTTTGATAATCGTAATTTTGCCTTTCCGGGTATTGGTGATACTGCACGATTTTGCATCGCCTGCAGCGGGTGTTATGGTCCCGTTTGCTGCACAGTCGCCGCCGATGACACCCTGATAATTGGACAGATCAGTATTTGTTCCTGCCACTTCCCCTACTGTATGGCTGCCTGATGGGACAATCACCGTTCCCGTGGTGCCACCGTTTGTTGCATCGGACTTTTTCGTATTGCTGTCAATTTGGAGATTAAATACTCCTGTATCATTTGAAGGAATCAATGATTTCGTAACTTCCAATGTCGTTATACTAAATGGCTCACAGCTGCTGTCGAGTTCATTATAATTATTGTCACCATTGTAATGAGCCTTAAATGCGTAGAGGCCGGCACCGAGCGGTCCCTGACTTGTAGAGGGATGCGCTATTCCTGCTGTTACTGCAATATTTCCGGCAAGCGTTCCGTCTTCGCTACATGCGTTATTGGCATAGAACGTAAAATTCACATCTCCTGTTGGCGCAAATGCGGTGATACCGGTCACAGTGGCTTTATCGTGAACAGTATCGGTTGACGCGTCGCTTGTAATGACAGATTCATCGCTGTTATGAAGTTCCGTTACGACAGACGGTGTCCCTTTGTTGACTGTCAAGGGTTCACAACTGCCATCGGCTGCGACATAATTTGTGTTACCGTTGTAATGCGCTTTAAACGCGTATGATCCTGCCTCAAGCGGGCCTTGGTTGGAAGACGGATCTGCAATGCCGTCTGTTAAAGCAATACCTGTTCCGGATGCAGAACCACCCGTCGTACAGTCGCCCGATGTATAAAATGTAAAATCAACTGTACCGGTCGGCACCCTAAAAGCGCCGGTTACGGATGCCTTGTCATGGACTGTTGACCCCAAATCAACTGATGTAACCACATCGTGATTCGTCAGATGAATATCCGTTGCAACCGTCGGGGTCAGTTGTGTCACGGTCAGTGGTTCGCATGATCCATCTCCGGGCGCATAATTGTTGTCTCCGGTATAATGCGCCATAAATGAGTATGATCCTGCGTCAAGCGGGCCCTGCACAAATGCTGTTGCATCCGCCAAGCCTCCGGAAAGGGTAACGATATCTGATGTTGCGGCGGGCGTATCGGAGCATGTCCCATTATTGAAAAAATCAAAAGTCACTTCGCCCGTTACTGTGCCGCCTGTACCGGTAACACTCACCGTGTCGTGGACGGTTGTGCCGGCGGGAACAGATGTAACCGAATCATGATTAGGGTTATGAATTGTGGTAGTAACAATTGGTGTGAGATCTTCCAGTGATGCCCCCTGAAGTTGATTGTCGCGGCTTCCGATTGCAGCGCCGTCTGCCTGATCCAGTTTAAAATGATACGGTCCGCCGCTTACGTTACTTGAGCCAAGCCCTGTCCCCCACCCGCGGGGTCCGTCCGTTGCCGCGGTATGTCCGCCCCATAAGAGCATGACTTTCGTCGGGACTTCCGGCACACTATATTCAATGATTACTGTTGCGTAATCATCACCTGTTGAAGATGCTGCATTGTTATGAACAGGCGCACTAATATTTGTTATTGTTCCTCCGTACATTTCGAGATGTCCCGAAATTTGATATGCACTTGTTACCCCTGATCCTGAAGTAAATGGATTAACAGTTGTCGGATCAGGTGGTATTGCGAGAATTGACGGACCTAGGCTTGGACAATCTGCTGCGGCTAGTCCCTGACACTCGTCAGCACCCGTTACTGTAGAATTCCATGTTGTTATGGAATCATAGGCGTGTATCCCATTTTTTCTTGTTTCGTATCGTAGGGCAATTGTTCGACCTGTTAAATCCCCACTGTCGACGCTAAGAACTAACCGCTGTGGTACCGATTGGTCTTCCTGATAATGGGAATTTGGATTATGGAGGATACCGTTTATCCAGCCGCTTGAGCACGTTATATCGGTTCCTGTGCCATTTGCACATTGACGATAATCAATAACACTCGTGGTATTTAAACTTGCTGCTTGTGTCTGCGCAGCCAGAAAAAATAATAGAGAAAACAATAAAATCGCAATGGCAGATATTTTTTTCACTATATACTACTTATAGTAAGTATTATATCGTTGTGTCAAGGGGTGTAAACTAGATCACATTACTGAAGCGTATTGAGTTCCTGTTCGTCGGCGCCGCCGGCGTCGGTGCCGAGGGCTTTCAGATCTTCCTGCAGGGAGAGTGCGTCATCGTCCTGTGTCAAAAATACATCCCGTGAGGCTTTTGATACCATGCTCCCCGGCCCGGTTTTTACGACACTTGCAACATAGATGAGAAATCCGAGTGCGACAATAAGTCCAAAGATTATCAGTGTCGTATGTTTATGCGGTTTCATTTTTTGCCTCCCCGATTCTACTGACTTTGTTCGGGCATTTCTTTTTGCTTCTCCGTCGGTCTGTTGCGTTGCCCTTCATTTTTCGGTGTCGGTTTTCCAAAGTCCGATTTTCTTGTCGTCGTTGCAATAATATCAGATACCGCTTCACTCATGCTTTTGTGGAGAGTGGTCATGGCTTGCCGGAGTTTTGTCAGCTCTTCTTTAATGCTTTTGCGCAGTGTTTGCATATCGCCGGTATAATCAAGTGCCAGAAGTGTGGTTTTGACATTGGTAAATACGGTTTGGGCGGCGGATAAATTGGCGGTTGCCGTTGCGATAAAACTATCGAGTTTTGCGACATCTTTGCCTTCCACTGCCAGTTTATCACGGCGCGTTTTTACTTTTGTCAGAAAATCGTTATATTTCGTGAGCCGTTTCTGGTAGTTATCGAGTAAACGCGCGACGACCTCTTTGACGTTTTGCAATCGCTTCAATTTGGCGTCTTCGTTATTTCTCTCGGTATTTATTTCCCGTTCTTTTTCTTTGTTTTTGGGTTCTTCTTTGTTTTCATTTTGATTTCTTTCTTCGTTTTTCTCAATCGGCATCACGCGCGTCGGCCGCGGCGTATCCGTTAGTTTTCTCAATTCTTTTGTTGTGTTGGGTATGCACCACGTGACGCCGGGACGCGGATCGCACAGGCTTAAATTTCCCTGTGCATCGATACATTCAGGAGGCGCCGTGGTACATGATGGTGTGGGATTCGTGTAGGTGGAAAATCCTTCGCGTTTTTGTGTGGAGACGGTTGCGCTGCGGTACGCGTCACGGTTAAAAAAATTGAAAAATGATCCGAAACTCCACCTGCTTGCGGCAAACACCGGGCTTGCAGAGATCAAAAATACTACGAGAGCGATTGGAATACCCGCTTTTCTCATCTATGTGTATAGTAAACACGATACAAAATACGATGTCAAGTGATATAATTATCTATTATTGGACACGTAGCTCAGTGGTAGAGCGCTGCATTCACATTGCAGATGTCGAGGGTTCAAATCCCCCCGTGTCCACAACTTTGGAAGGCGGGTTGCAAAGGTCAGACCTGCCTGCCGGCAGGCAGGGGTTCGATACCTCTCGGGTCCACTAAATGTTAGGAAACAGCAGGGATATGAAGATGTTTCTCGATTGTACTCATGCGTTCTTCAATATCTTCGTGCTTTCCATCGTGTAAGGTTTGTTCTTCACGTTTAGCTTGAATGTCGCCAACGAATTTATCCAGTTTCATACTGATATCATCCAATTTTTTCTCTATCTTTTTTTGCACAGCATCCGCAAGAGCCGGTACGAGTTCCGATTTCAACCAATCGATATCTGCTTTCGTCAACATACTCTTACTTTACTGCGTGAAAATGCGTGAGTCAATAAGAACCTGATTATCCCGCGGAGGTGGCAAGGGAGCGTTCGTTACTAAGGCCGAAGGTGGTGCCGTGTTTTTTGTACATGCCCCAGTAGCCCTTTTTCTTTTTCCGGTCCGAGTGCATGGAGAGCCAGCTTCGTGAGTCGTCAATTTGTTCGCGGAGTACTTTAAGAATGGATTTTAGGCGTTCAAAAAAGTTTGCGTGGTAGACGCCGGGATTGACCGGAACTTCACGGATGGCATTGCCGATTTCTTTATTTAAGGATTGGATGGACGCAGCAATAGCTTTGAGTTCAGCCCGCACTGATTCGATCTGTTGGGCGAGCTTTTGCTGATCTTCGCGGATAACCGGATGCGGCGCGACGGGTTTGGCCTCCTGCCGCATAAACGGCGGGTAGAAGCGCTCCGGCCGGAGCGGTCTCGGGGCGCGGTCGGGGATATTCAGCGGTTGATTGGGCATAAGATCGCCCTGCTGCTTGGGCGGGCCGCCGAAAATGGAGGTCAGCGCATCAGTCGCGACTGTGCCGACGACGTCGTGGGCGACGGTCTTGCCTACCCCGCCGGAAAGGCCCCGGAGCGCCTCCAGGACGCTGTCGTTGGTGTAGGTCGGCTTTTTGGCAGGTTTAGCCGGTTGGAACGGGTTCATATAGGCTTGTAATACTATATTGAGGCCAAAAAGTCAAGTGTTTTTTGGCGCCGCAGGACTGAAGCCAGGTAGTACCGTTGTTTTTTCAGTGCCTCTTTTTCCTCGTCGGTTTTACCGGTTTTGATGACTGTCTCGATATCGTCGTCGGAAATAACGACGCCCTCGCCGTCTGCAATCTCCTCGAGCGCAAATTCCAGAGTGAGTGTCCGCTTTGCCTGCTCTTCGTACTCTTTTTTGACGGTTTCGTGGGTACGCTGGGTTGAAGCCAAATACTGCTCAACCGTAAGGCCGAGTTTTTTGGTTTGATCAATGAGTTCGGAAAGAAGCCGGTTGACCTCGTGTTCGATAAGAAGTGAAGGGATGGTGACGGTAACATTATTATATAAAGCCATCAGAAGCTCATCGAGCGTAGGTTTTTTTACTTCCTCACCGGGCTTTAAAATTTTTGTTTTCAATTCCCCCATGGCTTTTTTGTACTCCCCGAGCGTTACCTTCGGCTGCTCGCAGGTATAGGCCACAAAGATCCAATCTTTGTTTTCCGTGGCATCCTTGAGTTCTATTTTGGGATTAATAATGGGCTTCACTTGTTCTTTGGTGATTGCCTCGTTGTAGGATTTTGGTATGAGGATTTTCAGCACTTCTTCATACACTTTCGTTTTATCCAGATTTTTTTCCACCATCTCCCGCGGGGCATTTCCGGGGCGGAATCCCGGAAGCTCGGCCTTTTTGACCATACCAGCAACTACATCTTCGTAGGTTTTGGAAACATCCGTCCACGGAATCGTAATGGTAATGGCGATCGTGCCGTCCGGCTGTCTGGCGACTGTTGATGTCATACGGGTGATTTTATCACAGATTCCGTTTGCCGTACATACGAAGTGCTATGCGCAGTAGTCCGTAATGAGATGATTAAGAGCATTCAGCATTTTATTTCTGAAAAACTGCAGTGATATTTCATAGTCAAGCGCGCATGTAGTAAACCATACGCCTTTGATTTTATCGTGTGCAATGTTGGCCGGATCCCACATGGTTTGACTGGGAAACGGAGGTTGTCGCAAGCCAAGAAGTTGGGAGCGGAGAAAATCAAGTTGTACGCGCGGAGGGTAATATGTTTTTTTCATATCGGCAAACGAGCCTCCCTCCTTCCATAACACAGAAAACGCGGCAACGGTTTTTTGCCGGTGAAGTACTCTTCCGGGTTCCGGTACATAAAGCTTCAGAGGAGAGTTAAAGAGCATGGTATATGCGTCAAATTCATGTGTTGCATCACTTTTGGCCGTTACCGGATCATGAAATAGTTTTATTGCCACCGGATGCCCGTCTTCCACCCCATGGAACACCGATTTACGTATTCCGGAAAAACGTAAAGTAATTTGCGAAAAGTTACGATACTCATCGAGTGTTCGCAGTGCAAGAAAACGTTGTTCGGTTTCGATTGACATTGTTAAAATCCCAGGGGCAGGACCAGGGTGGGCGGGGTTAAGGACGGATCTTGCGAACTGTAGCCGGCAATGGCGGCAGAAAGGGTTGCGACTGCAGCTTTAAACTGGATAAATTCAGGTGCGGCGGCAAGGGCCGACGGTTGGCGGACGGGGGTCGGCGTGGGCATGAGGACGGGGGTCGGCGTGGGCGCAACCACGATTTCTTCCTGTTTCTTTTGTGATATTGCGTAAAAGAGACCGGATATGACAACTGCTGTGACGATTACGGCAATAATAATCGGAAGAGATGATTTTTCAGGAGGAGGCGCCTGAACGATTGGCGTTTGTACCGGTGGCATAGGTTCAGTTTGCATATTGGAGTGCACTGGCGACTTCTCCGAGATTTGCAATGCAGTCGGATAAATACTGTTTCGCTTCGCCGATTTTCATCGTCACTTCGGCATATTTTTGTTCAAGGTCGTTCGCATCGTTCGTATCGGTAAGACCGGCAACCGCTGCGTTTATTTCATTTATTTTTTGTTCGTATAAATTTCGTTTGTTCGTTATTTGCATCACCCAACTATTAATCGTCGATTTTTTTTCTGCAGGTATTTGGCCGGAATTTTGGGCAAAAAGCGATTGGGCGGCCGTCACCTGCCGGTCAAAATTTTGCGCGATAACATTAAGTTGTCCGAGCGATATGCCTGCGATAATTTCGCGGATGGTTGCCGAAAGAACATCGTAGTGATCCTCAAGCTCTTCACTTGTGGTGGTGGCATCATCAATAGAATTTATTGAAGAAACGAGATTGCTTTGCGTTTCCAAAAATGCAAGTTCACTTTCCAAAAGCGACCGGTAGAGCTGTTTGTTGACGTTGGTAATTCCTCCCTGCTCGCCTACGCGTTCGTACAAATACACGAGATATGCGTGCAGAAGCAAATCCCGCTGGGAAAGCATAAATTTCGTGGCCGAGAGCGCCTGGGTTTGGCTCTCGAGTGTTTTAAACTTATCAAACGAATTTTTTGCTACCTGGAAATCCGAATATTTCTGCCGGTACATATCAAATTGATAAAGGTAGTCCTGGTACGCCTGCTGGCTGGTAGCCATGACGGGAGTTGCAAAGAGGAACAATCCAAAGACAAAAGCAGCAATGTTTTTCACACATCCATCGTAGCAGAGTAGTTGCGAGCGGGTCAAGAAGCGGCGATGGCGTACGGATGATGGTTGATATGCTCTTCAAGTTTTCGTCGCAACGTAACATAATCCCGGTCGAACGTTCGCACAATAAGATTAATATCTTTTTTAATAGAACGGATATCTTTCTTTATAGGTTTTAATTCCTGTTGAACGATGGATGTTGTTTCTTCGCGGACAATTTTGCGAACAATAGCGGGCGTTTCTTCTTGAAAAATCTTTCTTGTTTCTGACTGAACTTCAGAGTGCACTATTTTTTGAATTTGCGAGAGATCGGTTTTCGTGAGCATACTCTCAAGATACAGCGGGATAATTTTGGTTGCAAGAGGTCAAAAGGATTGTGCTCCCGAGAGGAGTTGAACCTCTAAGCCTTTCGGGCACAGGTTCCTAAAACCTGCGCGTATACCAGTTCCGCCACGGGAGCTCCCTTGTTATTATAGTTTAAATCGACACAGGTAGTTGCTCAGGTGCGGTCGGCACAAAGTCCTGGATTTTATCGAGGAAATAGATCGTATGATTTCCCCAGGAATTCCCGTTGGCGGCATAGATCCAGCCCACGTCGTAGATGGTTTCGGCGCCCCGGCCGAAATAGTTTTTGGCAAGACCTTCAGAAACGACGGCAATGCCGTGTTTCCAGCTGTCAAACCCGATACCGGACTGGGCGCCGGTCGGGATTCCCCATCCCCAGGCGTTAAACGAACCGGCGGGAATTTGCTTGCCAAACGTGGATTCGGTGCCTGCGATTGCAGCCACCAGCTTCCAATCGAGGCTGTGCTCGTCGGCCTCTTCCACAAATGTTCTAGCCTCTCCTACAAGCGGAGAATCGTAGGAGGCTAAAAAAGCCTCAAGGCGTGCGATACGCTCATCCGTGGAGACGGCGGGTACGCGGTAGGCTAAATCCGCGGCCAAAACAATGCCTGTTCTGAGGCTAAAAAGTGTTAAAACAAGCACAATGGTTAAAAGAAACTTTTTCATATTTATGGTAACTCCCTTCGGGAGTTAAATGGCAGTAAATTCGCTCACGCTCATAACTGCCATTAAAAAATCCTAAAGCAGGCTGTTTAACGAGTCAACTTTAGGATCTAGGCGGTAGTATACCCTAAACGAGAGGATTTGTCAAGTTTTATAGGATACTATTCATGAAGAATTCAACGCAGTTTGCCCAGGAATTTCCGTTACCGGCTGCAGGCGGAGCCCAGCGTGTTTGAATATCGATGAGACTGGTAATCCCTTGGGAATAATATTTATCAGAGATATACTGAGCAACCCAGGAAATTGCATGGTCCCAGCTATCGAAATCTTTGCCGTTTTTGCTTCCGGTATAGACGGCGATGCCAAACGGATTAAATCCGGCTTTGAGTGGCACCCGTTTGCCGAGATTGGATTCGCACATCGCAATAGCCGGCAAGAGGCGGAAATCAATTCCATACTGATCAGACTGTTGTACGAGCAAATTTGCGTACGGTTGCATGGGAGAACCGTTCAGAAATTTTTCCAAAAGGAGTGTGCGGGCATCGCCTGCAATCACACTGGCAGACAACACGGCCGGCGTGCCGCTTGAGGCCGCAAATCCGCTTTCACTGGGCGCTACCGCTGAAAGCGGAAACTGAGGTTTTTCCCAGCGCGATATAGCGGCAAGGATGCTTAAATTAATAATGAGAAAGACAAGTGTTAAAGGGAACCACAATAATACAAGAAGAGTCTTCCGTATCATAGTGTCATCGTGTCATACACGCCGCGATTCGTCAAGCCCGCCTGCCGGCAGGCAGGTTTCGTATTTACTATGGTATAATTATACAGGTATAAGCGCCTATAGCTTAACGGATAAAGCAGTAGTCTTCGGAACTACTGATGGGGGTTCAATTCCCTCTAGGCGCGCAGAATAATTTTGCCCGGAAAACTAACGTTGCGTTTACGCAGAAAATTTTGTCTGCAAAATTATTCTGCGCCATATGTGGTTTTTATATATTGCCGAATGTAATGATGGAACTTTATATACCGGAATAACAACCGATATTAAAAGAAGAGAATATGAGCATAATTGCGACGACAAACGAGGGGCTAAATCGTTACATAATAAAAACAAAAGGCCGGTAAAGATAGTTTATCATGAGAAATATTTGAATCAATCAGAAGCACGACAACGAGAAGCTGATATTAAAAGATGGAAACGGTCATATAAATTAAAATTAATTGGAAAGTTGGAAAAATAGATATTTTGGGTTTACCCAAAATTTAGAAAAGTATTTTGGGTTTACCAAAAATTTAGAAAAGTATTTTGGGTTTACCCAAAAAAATTCGAAGAATTTATTCTGGGCGCGTAGCTCAACGGTAGAGCAATTGCCTCTTAAGCAATTGGTTCTGGGTCCGAATCCCGGCGCGCTCACCATTTTGGAAATTGCGGATTCGCAAGGTGGGGCGCTCGCAACGCCCCCACCCGTTGCGAGCGCCCTAAAGGCAAAATTCAAGTCCGCCGAGAGTCGCCGATTCATTAAAAAGAAGTTCGAGCCGACTTTTTTTGCCATGATTGATAAATCATGGCAATTATTTTTTGCGCGCGCGATTTTTTGCGCCTGTAAGGCGCAATTTACGAATTCCCTCATAGGTTCGAGCCACACAGTTCCATTTTTGGAAATTTGAGACTTTTTTTCCTCTAACTTTAGTTTTTCATCGAACAATTCATTCTTCTTTTGTTTGTAAATTTCCGGCTCAATAACTTGATCGAGATATCCATCAAGTAATCTGTTTAATTTGATTTCAGATTCTTGAATTTGTCCGCCTATCTGTTTTTCTTCCACTTCGGCGGTTAGTTTGTCTTTTTCTTCTGCTTCGGTGATCCATTTTTCAAAATATGGTTCCCAATTCTCGTGCAAACCGCAATCACTGACAATTTTCCTTATTTGTGGTTCAAGCTCTGGCTCTGAAACATATCTTTGATTACAAGGTTTTAGTTTTTTCGTACAGCGGTAATAAATAAAGGTTTGGCCAGTTCCGTTTTTGTATTTCTTGATATGTTGCTCCGCAGTGATTGCGGCGCCGCATTCGCCGCAGGTCGCCAGACCTGCAAAGGCGAAATTGTGGCCTTTCTGTCTTGGCCGTTCTATT
>Ga0315273_10001587_pt1 | contig 26054 bp, 23 predicted proteins | sample YL17G02_0_MG_FD_205753 | JGI IMG/M metagenome (GOLD analysis project Ga0315273, IMG submission 205753) | Sediment microbial communities from Yellowstone Lake, YNP, Wyoming, USA - YL17G02_0 | ecosystem: Environmental > Aquatic > Freshwater > Lake > Sediment | place: USA: Wyoming | collected... | reverse complement strand
AAGTCAGGGTAGAACAAGACGTAGCAAAGCTGGCAGATGCCACCTTTAGTCCAACATTCCTCCGAATTGCAACTGCGTACGGCGTGTCTCCTCGTCTGCGCCTCGATCTAGTTCTGAACAATCTGGTTGCGTGGGCTTTTACCTCTGGCAGTGTCTATATCAAGGGTGACGGCATCCCTTGGCGTCCGCTTGTCCATGTCGAAGATGTCTCGCGCGGCTTTGTTGCTGTTCTGCATGCGCAACGCGAACGGATTCATAATGAGGTATTTAATATTGGACGAGAAGAGGAGAATTACCGTGTGAGCGAGATAGCCGAGGTCGTTCGGCAAACGGTCCCTGGCTGTCATATTGAGTATGCCCAGAAACCCAGTCCGGATAGACGTTGTTGCCGCGCTGATTTTGGGAAAATTGCTCGCGCACTTCCCGATTTCAAACCGCAGTGGGACATTCGCCGCGGGGCTGAAGAACTATACCATGCATGCAGGGAAAACCGATTGGCCCTCGAAGATCTTGAAGGAGCGACGTACAAACGAATTGATACTATTAAACAACTTCTAGAGACGGAACACGTTGGAGCGGATCTTCGCTGGAAAGAGAAGAAGGGTTAGTGCCTGGTTATTCAAAATCCTATATTGAACCGAGGAAAGGATGATTTATGAAAGCGGTGGATGAACTCTTACAACAGCGTCATGAACAAGGCAACCCCATAAAGGTCGCATTAGTTGGGGCTGGCGCCTCGGCCAGGATGATTGCTTTGCACCTCGTGACGCCGGTCAATGGGATACGCCTCGTGGCAATTGCGAACCGCACTCTGGAAAATGCTGGGCGAGCTTATAGAGAGGCGGGCATAACCTCGTTTGCCAGGGTAACAACAGTGGCAGCACTCGAAGACGCGATAGCCAAAGGGTCATGCGCAGTCACTGACAATCCCACATTGCTTTGTGAAGCGAGAACGGTCGACATCATCGTTGACGCCACGGGGGCGGTGGAGTTTGGAGCGCAGTTGGCAATGCACGCCATACAGAATCGTAAACATGTGGTCCTCGTGAACGCCGAGCTTGACTCGACTCTGGGCCCCATCCTGAAGGCGCGCGCCGATGCAGCGGGTGTTACTATTACCAACACCGATGGAGACGAGCCTGGGGTCGCGATGAATCTCGTTCGCTATCTCAAGTCGATTGGTCTCAGACCAGTTGCGACGGGTAATCTCAAGGGAATGATCGATCTCTACCGGACGCCGGAGACGCAGCGCGCCTTCGCAACAAAATACTCGATGAATCCCAAAATTGTCACATCGTTTGCAGATGGAACCAAGCTGTCCATGGAATCGACCGTGCTCGCGAACGCAAGTGGATTCAAGGTTGGGAAACGAGGGATGTATGGCATTCGCTGCGAGCATGTCAATGAGATTGCCAAGTACCTGCCCTTGGATCAACTGCTCGCTAACGGGCTGGTCGATTACGCGCTTGGCGCCGCACCACATACCGGCGCCTTTGTTGTCATTTACGAGGAACATCCGATCAAGAAATCGCATTTGGGTTACTTCAAAATGGGGGAGGGTCCGCTGTACGTATTCTATACTCCGTATCATCTTCCACACATTCAGATTGCGGCTACCATTGCAAGGGCGGTGCTTCTAGGTGATGCAACGGTTGCCCCGATGGGGGGGGCCGTTTGCAGCGTTGCGGCTGTTGCAAAGAAGGACCTGAAGGTTGGTGAAGTACTGGATGGCGTAGGTGGATTCACAGCCTATGGTGTCATTGAGAACACGAAGATATTTGACGCAGAGGAGCTCTTACCGATGGGGCTGTCAGAGGGAGGCCGTATCATCAGGAATATCCGCAGAGACGAGCCGATAAGATATACCGATGTTGAACTACCAGAAGGGCGTTTCTGTGATCAGCTCTACGCGGAGCAGCGTGGTCATTTTGTTTAAGTAATAGTGGGTCTATCCGGTATCGTGAAGATGCATGATGTGGACATGACTGAAGATTTGCATAGAAGTAATGGCACATTGTGGGGCGAAGGCGTATGCACGGTGTGTGGTGCCGGCGAATTTCTCGATTTTCTCGAGATTCGGGGAATCCCGGCACAAGATGGAGTTCTATGGCCGACACATGCCGAAGCGGTTAATGCTCCAAAAGGGGATATTTCCCTCAGCTTGTGTTTGCATTGCGGTTATGTAGGAAACCGGACATTCCAGCCTGATCTCCTGAGGTTTACCGGGTACAATGTCTCGCTTGAATACTCCCCGCTCTATCAGAAATTCATTCAGACATTAGCCACCAGGCTTGTTGAACGGTACGACCTTCGGCACAGAACCGTTCTGGAAATCGGCTGCGGTAACGGTTTTTTCCTGAAAACAATTTGTGCCCTCGGTAGAAACAAAGGAGTGGGATTCGATCCAAGTTACGAGGGTGTAGACGGAAAGACAGATAAGACGCAGGAGATCGTATTCATAAAAGACTATTATTCTGAACGCTTTGCTCAATACCATGGCGATCTAGTATGTTGTCGACAGGTTATCGATCATTTGGGAAGTCCGAAAACATTCTTGAAGATGGTTCGTCGTCTGATGGGTGAAAGGCTTAACTCCGTCGTTTATTTCGAAGTGCCAAATCCGGAGCGAAGACTTCAACAATTTGAGCCGTGGAATGTCGGCTATGAACATGGATCATGGTTCTTTCAGGATTCTCTTCGCTTGCTTTTTAAATTGAGCGGGTTTGATGTTAAGGACATATCCTCTTGCCACGACGGAGATTATCTGGGCATTGAAGCAATTCCTGCTGAAAACATCAATACGGTCATGAAATCTCCGCCGAGGATCGTAAGCAGCCGATTGGCAGACGATTTGAACACACTATCTCGGCGGTTGAGGGAAACAATCTCAGCATGGGAAGAGCAACTCCAAGAGATAGCGAAAAACGAGATTCGTGCCATCCCATGGGGGGCAGGAGAACGCGGGATAGGTTTTCTGAATATTCTCAATGTTCGACAATTGCTGCCCTTCATTGTGGACATCAATCCGGGAAGGGTGGGAAAATATCTTCCGGGAACCGGGCAGGAAGTGGTCTCACCCGAGTTTCTCGTCGAGTACAAGCCGGATTTGATCATTATAACGAATTCGACTTACGGGTCAGAAATTCAAGAGCAGGCCAGGAATTTGGGAATCACCTGCGATTTTGTCATTCTCTAACATCTTGTCTTACAATTTGGACCTGCCGTGGCTCCCGACACGCTACACCCCATCTGCTTTATTATCTAGCAGTTAGCTCGCGCTTGAAATCATCGAGAACAGCGCTCGCCGTGAGTCCGGGCGTGTTGTCTGCCGTGGTGAAGTCGTGCGCCGACCCGCATTCGCCCAATAGGAGACCCGCTTCGGTTTGAAGAAAATGAGGGGCATCTGACCGGTCAGTGTGCCTCCCATTGATTCCATCCGAGTTGACAGGGGAGATGCGTTCTCATGGACGTGGCGCCAGGCGATGCCGACAAAATACCAGTAAACCTTTAGTATATAATATGTTATAATGGAGTTTGATGTTTTTTAGGAGCAAAACGGGTTGCCGAACAAAAGCATCCGTTGTAGCTCGAACAAAATGAGGCGAGGAAGCGAACCTGGTATGTCGATCTTCCATGCGAGGCATCCGTGATGCAGTCCGAAAGACCGCGCGTTAGCGTCGGGCTCCCCGTGTTCAACGGAGAGCTGTTTCTGGAAGAAGCAATCGATTCGTTGCTGAGACAAACCTTCGGAGATTTCGAATTGATCATCACAGACAACGCCTCGACCGACAGAACAGAGGAAATTTGCCGCCGGCGAGCAGAAGCGGATACACGGATTCGCTATTATCGCAATGAAATCAATATTGGCGCGATGGGGAATTTCAACCGCACCGTAGCATTGTCGCATGGAACGTATTTCAAATGGGCAGCGCACGATGACGTACACGATATTGCCTGTCTGGAACGGTGCGTAGAAGTGCTCGATCGCGATCCGAGTGTTGTATTGGTTCATCCGCGCGTAACGGACATTGACGAACGTGGCGATGCCATTCGAAAGAAGCACTACGGGTTGAAAACACATTCGCCTGACGTTACTCAGCGTTTCCGGGACTTGATCGGGAACGAGTATTCGTGCGAAGCGATATTTGGATTGATGCGGCTGGATATTCTCCGCGCGACCCCTCTTTTGAGTAATTACGCGGATTGCGATAGGGTTCTGCTGGCAGAAATCGGATTGTCGGGCAGGTTCTACGAGATACCCGAGCATCTTTTCAGCCATCGTGAGCATAAGGATCGATCCGTGCGGCAGTTCGAGGGTAGGCAGGAGCGTTGCGCCTGGTTCGATCCCCGAAAGGCGGGCAAGCCGGGGTTTCCGTACGCGCGCGAATTCTGGGGATACGTCGGTGCTATACGCAGAGCGCCGATCAAAGCCGTGGAGCGCCTCAAGTGCCTGGGATTGATGGCCAACTGGGTTGTCGTGAATCGCGGCGGATTGTTCGAAGACGTCATGTTTGCCGTGCGTTACGTTCTGCGCCCAATCAAACACCTGATCGTTCGCCGAGAGGGGCGTTCCTTTTTGTGAAAACGAAGCGGCTGCACAAGCAAGTCCCAGGGGTGCCTACGGTGCGCCGATCGTCGTTTTGGTGACAACCAAAGCAGTAAATATGGATAAGGATTCGTCGGCAGAAAAGGGATTATCATCTCCTGAATCACCCCTGTTTCCGGATGTGGGTGTGATTAACCTCGTTCCGGCGGACTGGGGCGGCATATGGCTTTCGCGTCAGCAGATATTGACCAGGTTATGTCGGTATTTTAACGTCCTCTGGTTCAATCCTCCCCGTGAATGGCGCGAGCTGCGGTCGGGGGGAGAAAGCGGGTGTCTTTATACAGACTCGGCGAAGCCGCCATCGAAAGGGTTCATCGTTCATTCACCCAGCAAATGGCTCCCCCTATTTTACCGTCCCTCGTTCCTGGCAGAAACGACCGCCAGGTTGCGATTTCGAACCATGGGACGGATTCTCCGCAAAATGGGGTGTGATAAGACGGTTTTGTACGTATGGAGAGATCAATTCGCAGACTCCCTGGATCTGGCAGAATACAACATCAGTTGTTACCACATAACCGACGAGTATTCTTTTTCTGAAATGGAAGCACCGTTGAGAAAAAGAGAATTCGATCTTATATCGCGCGTCGACCAGATCTTCATTCACTCGCCAGCCCTTCTGGAGAAGAAAGGCGGAATAAATCCCAATACCCTGTATGTGCCCAATGGCGTGGATTACCCGACGTTTTCCGCGCCTTACCCGGAACCGGCGGATCTTGCCGTTATACCGCACCCTCGCGTGGGATACGTCGGCCGGATCAAGATGCAGCTGGATTGGGACGTTTTAACCGCGCTCGTTTCGTCCCACCCGGAGTATTCCTTTGTCTTTGTCGGACCGATTGTTAATATGGGCGACAAAACGGACAGAATGAAATCCTTGTTTGGCAAAACAAACGTACATTATCTGGGAAATAGGCCTGTTGCCGATATGGCCGCTTACATGCAGTACATGGATGTCTGTTTGCTTTGCTACCGTTTGAATGACTATACCAAGTATATTTTCCCACTGAAGATTAACGAGTACCTGGCGGCGGGCACACCAGTCGTCGGATCCAATATTCGCTCGCTGAGAGAATTCTCATCCGTCGTGCGAATTGTTCAGGCACCCGACGAATGGTCTTCGGCGATTGCGGAATCTCTGACACTGGAAGCCAGATCGCGCATCTCGATCGAAAACAGACGGCGTGTTGCTCGAGAATCCGACTGGAACACACTTGTCCGTAGAATCGCCGAGTCGCTGTGCGGACACTTGGGCGAAGAGTACAGCGCTCGTCTCAGCACCGTGACTCGGTATGGCGAACAATGAGAATGCTCAGCTTGAAACAACTACTGGAACAAGACCTCGATTACATATGCGGCAACCTCACCGGCGAATTCAACGCGATGTCGGGCAAGAAGCTCCTGGTAACCGGCGGGGCGGGCTTCCTTGGATACTATTTGGTGCAATCAATTCTCCATTGGAACGATTCGCACGCCGCCGGAGAGGAGATCAAGCTCACCGTTTTCGATAACTACATTCGGGGTGTTCCTGCATGGCTCAGATCGCTCGATGGGCACACTGGATTGACGCTCAAACGGCAGGACATGAGAGACGCTCTTCCCGAAGATATGGAGGATTTCCAGTTCATCATTCATGCCGCGGGCATTGCTTCTCCCATCTATTATCGCATGCATCCCATCGAGACCATCGATGCAAATATCAACGGCCTGAGAAACCTCCTGGACTATGCGCTGGGCCGGAAGAACGGCGGGTCGCCTGTTGACGGCTTTCTTTTCTTTTCGAGCAGTGAAATATATGGCGATCCTCCTCCGGAAGAAATCCCTACGCGAGAGGATTACAGGGGATTCGTTTCCTGTACCGGACCGCGGGCTTGTTACGACGAAAGCAAGCGTTTTGGGGAGACACTGTGTGTAAATTTTGCCAGGCAATATGGCCTGCCGGTTGTCGTTGCGCGGCCGTTCAACAACTACGGACCCGGACTGAAGATCACTGACCGGCGGGTAATGCCCGATTTTGCGAACGATGTTCTGAACGACCGGGACATCGTGATGCTATCCGACGGATCGCCCAGGAGAACTTTCTGCTATTCAGCGGACGCAGTGTGCGGATATTACAAAGCGCTCATCAAGGGTCGGCCCGGTGAGGCGTATAACATCGGCGTCGAAGGACCGGAGATATCGGTGGGCGAATTAGCCGAGAAACTGGTGCAATGCGCCCGGGAGTTGTTCGGCTATAAAGGGAAGGTAGTGCGTATGAAGAGCGATGAAACAGATTATCTGGTCGACAATCCAAACAGGCGATGCCCGGATATTTCGAAAGCCCGTAATGAGATTGGATACGATCCGTCGACATCCATCGATGAAGGTATATACAGATCGCTTGTATGGTACCACTTCAACCGTGATGCCGAGGATGCGTAATGAGAGTATCTATTATCGGTGCGGGATATGTTGGCTTAGTCTCCGGTGCCTGCCTGGCCGAAAAGGGACACTCCGTAGTTTGTGTAGACAACGACCGTGCGAAGATTGATTTGATTCGTAAGGGAATTCCGCCATTTTTCGAAGAGGGTTTGGAAGAGCTGCTCGGGAAAACTCGCGGGACAGGGCTCGAGGCAAGCACCAACCTCGCAGAGGCCGTTTTGGAATCGGAAATCACGCTGATCGCAGTCGGCACGCCGTTCGACGGCCAAAGGATCGATCTGTCATACATACGCGAGGTAACACACGAAATTGGGATGGTCCTCAAGAACAAAAGCCGGTATCACGTTGTTGTCGTTAAGAGCACGGTGGTGCCCGGTACCACCGACGGAGTCGTCCTGCCGATACTTGAAAACACCTCTGGCAAACGCGCAGGTGAGGAGTTCGGTGTGGGCGTGAATCCGGAGTTTCTCACGGAGGGAAAGGCGATACACGATTTCATGAATCCAGATCGTATCGTTATCGGCGGCATCGACGACAAAACAGAAGACCGAATTGATTCACTGTACGAATCTTTCGATAGCACACTGAGAATACGGACGAATAACCGGACCGCGGAAATGATAAAGTATGCATCAAACGCGCTCTTGGCTACCATGATTTCGTTTTCGAATGAGTTTGCAAGTCTCTGCGCGCGCTTAGGCGGAATCGATATAAAAGATGTCATGGCCGGTGTGCACACATCGGAATATTTTTCAACCGTGGACTCGTCGGGCAAGGTACTTACGGCTCCGATTACGAAATATCTTGAAGCGGGATGTGGATTCGGAGGCAGTTGCCTGCCGAAAGACGTGAAAGCCCTGGTTTCGCACGCTGAGGCTGCGGGTCTGCAGTTGCCGCTGCTTTCGGTGGTCATCGCGATCAACGTGGAGCAACCCAACAAGGTGATTGAACTCCTCGGTAAGCATTTCGATTCTCCTGCCGGGCTGAGTCTTGCTGTACTCGGCTTGTCATTCAAGCCCGGAACCGATGATGTCAGGGAATCACCGGCGTTTCCTGTCATGCGTACCCTCCTCGACGGTGGAGCGAACCTGCGCGCGTACGATCCGGCGGCTATTGAAACGGCCAGGCATGTCCTCGATGATCCTCGCATTGTGTATTGCTCGAGTTTGAGAGAAGCCGTTACCGGCGTTGACGCGGTATTTCTATTGACCCGCTGGAAGGAATTTCTGGAATTACCCGAGATCCTTCGTGCCATGGTGCCCACGCCGGTCTTGATCGATGGACGAAGGCTCATCGACAAATCCTCTGTTGAACGGTACGAAGGTATCGGACTATGAACAAAGGAGCCTGGTAAATGAAAGTCGTACTATTCTGTGGTGGTTTGGGAATGCGTATCCGCGAGTATTCGGATGAGGTTCCCAAGCCGATGGTGCCTATCGGGGATCGTCCGTTAGTGTGGCACGTTATGAAATACTATGCTCATTACGGCCATAAGGATTTCATTTTGTGTCTTGGATACAAAGCGAACGCAATCAAACAATATTTTCTCAACTACAACGAGTGCTTTTCGAACGATTTCACTATGTCCAACGGCGGGCAGGACATTGATCTTGCCAACAGTGACATAGATGATTGGAGAATCACTTTTGTGGATACCGGTGCTGCATGCAATATCGGTGGACGGCTGCTCAAGGTCCGCGAACATCTCCGCGGTGAAAAGGTGTTCCTTGCTAATTATTCCGATAATCTTACCGACTTGCCGCTACCTGAAATGATTGACAGTTTCAAAGAGGAGGGTATGATTGCCAGTTTTCTATGCGTCCGACCGAGTCAGAGCTTTCATTTGGTTTCGACGGGCGAGCGCAAAATAGTTACCGGTATCGATCACGTGTCGAAATCGGATATCTGGATAAACGGAGGTTATTTCGTTTTGAAAGATGAATTGTTTGACTTCATGCGCAGCGGAGAAGACCTGGTCATCGAACCGTTTCAACGCTTGATCGAACAGAAAAAGCTAATGGCATACAAGTACGACGGATTCTTCATGTGCATGGATACGTTCAAGGAACGGGCGATGCTTGAGGAGATGTATACATACGGGAAAGCACCGTGGGGGGTATGGCCCACCTACAAACGGTAACTATCGGCAATCGCTCGTGAAACGGCGGAGAGGAGTCCTGCTGAGACATGTTGCATCTTTCACTCGAGTCGCTACACACGGTCTTGTGCCTCGGCGCGCACCCTGATGATATTGAAATAGGATGTGGCGGGACCATTCTGAAGCTTCTCGATAGACACACGGATCTCGATATTCACTGGGTGGAGTTCTCCGGATCGGAAGTCCGTGCCCAGGAGGCCCGAAACAGTGCGGCACAATTCCTGGCGGGCGCCAGGTCCAAGAGAGTCGAGGTTCTTCAGTTCAAAGATAGTTACTTTCCGTATCAAGGGGAGAAGATAAAGGATCACTTCGAAGAACTTAAGCTGAGCATTTCACCGGATGTAATATTTACCTCCTATCATCATGATCTCCACCAGGATCACCGGTTGATCAGCGAGTTAACTTGGAACACATTCAGGAATCATCTTATCCTGGAATATGAGATCCCCAAATGGGACGGCGATATGGGTGCACCCAACCTGTTTGTTCATCTGACTGAAAAACAGTACCGCGATAAGGTCCGGTATGTGCTCGGCAATTTCAAATCACAAGCCGACCAGAATTGGTTTTGCGAACAGACGTTTCTTGCGTTAATGCGATTGAGAGGTATGGAATCCAACTCTCCGAGCGATTACGCGGAAGCCTTTTATGCAAGGAAACTCACCGTATGAGTTCTATATCGAAGTCTGGCGGCTTGGAATGGCTGTTTGAATACAGGCATTACCGGGAATTGTTCTTCTTTCTGGTATGGCGGGATATGAAGATACGTTATAAGCAGACTCTCCTCGGTGTAACATGGGCGGTCATACAACCGTTTTTCACGATGATCGTGTTTACTCTTTTCTTCGGCAGGATGGCGGGTATCGACAGCGAAGGGATACCCTATCCTATATTTTCCTACAGTGCTTTGCTGCCATGGACATACTTCTCAGTCGCGGTTTCGTTATCCGGAAACAGCCTGCTTGCCAACTCCCGTTTGATCAGCAAGGTATATTTTCCGAGAGCTATCATACCATCGGCATCAGCGCTGAGTGGCATTGTGGATTTCGCAATCGCGTATGTTGTATTGATTGGGATGTTGATCTACTACAAAATCTCCTTTAGCTGGGGGATGCTATGGTGGATTGTATTTCTTATTCCCCTGATCGTTTTGGTTGTAAGTCTTGGGATGATATTGTCTGCGCTGAATGTGAAGTACCGCGACATCAAGTATGCAATTCCATTCTTCATCCAGTCGCTCTTGTTTATTTCGCCCGTAATTTATCCAACGAGTTTAGTTCCCGAAACGTTTCAAAAATATATGGCTCTAAATCCACTGACGGGGTTGATCAATGCATTCCGGGCATCGCTGCTTCCTGACAGGGCTGTTGAGTGGAGGTCATTCTTGATTTCTCTGGGCGTCATCTCGATCCTTTTTGTGGTAGCGATAATCTATTTTCGTAAAACAGAAAAAGCTTTCGCGGACGTAATTTGACTGCAACAACGCGCCGCGGGTTACCGATTAGCAGGACCATAATAATGACAGATGCAATTACTGTGGAAAACGTTTCCAAAAGGTACCGTATCGGTGCGCTCCGGCATGAAACTATGCTCCGGGAGGCGCTGGTAAAACTCTTGAGGAATAGCTTCCGCAAGAAAGAAAAGACCGACAATACGATATTGGCGCTCGACAACTTATCTTTCAACGTGGAAGAGGGTGGTGTGGTGGGTATTATCGGTCGTAATGGGGCGGGCAAGAGCACTCTTCTCAAGGTTCTGTCAAAGATAACCTATCCTACATCCGGACAGATCAAGGTAAGGGGCCGCGTGGCCTCGCTCATCGAGGTTGGGACCGGATTCCACGAGGAACTGACCGGCCGGGAAAACATCTTTTTGAACGGTTCAATTCTGGGCATGAGGAAGAAAGAAATCGTTAAGCAACTAGATGCGATCATCGAGTTTGCCGGTGTTGAGAAATTTATCGACACGCCCATAAAGCGTTACTCCTCGGGCATGAGCTTGCGGTTGGGTTTTGCCGTTGCTGCTCATATGAGTCCTGACGTCTTGTTTGTTGATGAAGTATTGGCTGTTGGTGACGCCGAATTTCAGAAAAAGTGCCTCAGCGCCATGGATGGCATGCGGTCTGGAGGACGGACGGTCCTGTTTGTGTCCCATAATTTGGCGGCGATTGAGAATCTCTGTCCAAGAACGCTTTGGATCGAATCCGGAAAGAAACAAATGGACGGACCATCGCGAGAGGTAATTTCCTCGTATCTTAAGACTTTTGCAAAATCACATGGAGCCGGCCACGATCTTACCGAAGTTGATGGAAGGAGCGGGTCGGGAGCGGTTCGGTATACCAAGATCGAATTTCTAAACGAAAACGGCGAACCTACAAGTTTGTTCAGATGCGGCGATACGCTACGCGCTCGCTTGCACTACGAAGCTGTTGAAACAGTAAAAGACCCCCACTTCGTTTTCAGGATACACTCCGAAATGGGTGTGCTGGTGTCGACTATAAGCACCTGGCATTCCGGGTACTACATACAGTCGATTGAGCCCGGGGTTGGATACATCGACATGGAGATCGAAACGCTTTATCTCATGCCGGCCCGATATTATGTCTCCTTGTGGATCACGTCATCGGGCAGTCAGCGGTTCGACATGCTCGACCACTGTATCTCCATCGATGTCGAGTCCTCGAACATCTACAGTACCGGCGGCCGTGGTATGCACAGTCAGTGGGGAATGATGTTCATGCCTACGAAATGGTCGCTGGCAGAACGGAAGTAACCTCACCTGTCCAGTCCTGGAGGGGTACGGTATACGAGCAAAGACGCAATAACCAACCCACGAGACACGGATCGAAGCCCCCCAATTGCGGCGCCTCGGGTTGTCTCGTTCGACAGACTTGCCGCGAAGCAGTCGCACTCGTCCTTGCCTCCGAAAACCTTTGTTCTGAAAAACGACAATTGTTACGGATCCGTGTAACCTCTCCCCCCTGTGCCTCGTCTAACCGGAGGAATGGGATCTTCCAGTACAGTATGGCGATGATGATGGACGCGGACAAAGTTCTCTGCCACGGGTTCAGGTTGTGTGATTCTCACGGCGGGGCGTGACGCGTCGGAATCATTCGGCTTCCTGGTCGCTCAACCCTTCGGACGTGCAGGGGTCTTCGCCACGCCGGCTCATGTCGCCGGCGCGGCTGGCCCAGCGCGACAGGATCGCGAGACACGTCGCGGACGTGCAGGCGGGCCCGACTGGACTGTGAAGTTTAGTTCTACAGGATTCGCACCGCAGAGGGAGGATCGCAATGGTCAGAATCAGATTCATCCTGGGTATCCTCACGGGTATCCTCATGTTCACCGCGACGCTCGGAACGTCTCCGGCGCTTGCCGACACGGCGACAGCGGAGGGCCATTCCTTCGCCTGGTTTCGGGACGCGGACGGCGATGGCATTCCCAACGGGATGGACGATGATTGGTCCCGTCCCGAGGACGGCACGGGTTATAAGCTGAAGAACGGTTTTGGGCTGTTCGCCCTCGGCTCCTTCTGGGGGGGTGGCGACAGCGGAAACGCGTATAGCCAGGAGTATCGTCATCGCAAGAACCAGCCGGACACTTCCGGTGATCGGATCAGAACCCACCTGCATCTGCGTGACGGAAGCTGCAAATAGCGGACGTCCTCGATAGTTGCGGCAAGACCCCCGTCGCTGGCGAACCAGGCGCCAGTGATGGGGGTCTTGTCCGTGCCCCCGTGGGGAGCACCGAGCCATTGCCTAGGACGGCCACAACCACCCAAAGGTCCCCGCTGTCAAAAGCGCGTACACCAGACCGTCCAATGTCGACTTCAGGGTCGAGCACCAGGCGCGTCTGTACCAGATGGTGTTTTGCCAGAGCGCGACCGCGTAACCGATGAAGGCTGTGCAGCCGGTGAACCGAAAGACGGAAAGGTAGCGGGCTCCCGGTTCCAACGCGCGGCTCGCGATGTACGCGGCAAAAATCCCGACGACAATACAATAGACGAACCAGAGTACCAGGCTTTTGCCCATCGTCGGGGGACCGCTGGGAATCACCGTCAGAAAACCGACGGGGCCCTTCGTCATCTTGTCATTGAACCCGGGCGCCTGCATTTCTTTAGTGCTTCCCGCCCAAGGAATGGCGTAGTCGCCGGGCGGGATGTTGAACGGACGGAGAGCCTCCATCACCTTGTCTTCCTCGGCTATCTTGCGAAAGTCGTTTCGGTGGTAGGGGAGCATCATGTGGATGATGGAGCTGACGACGAACACGATTACGGCGGAGAGCACAATCGGGAACCAGAGCGACATCAGGGAAACCATAACCACCTCCTGGTATTTGTGGCGGACGATCCGAAACAGGCAGTCCAGGACCGAACTGTTCGTGACGATAGGCCGTGCAGTTCGGGGTCGTCTATGTTTTTCCGAATGGGCTTCGCTCAGATAAGCGCAAGGCCGGCCACCCAGGGTGGCCGGCCTCTGTATGAAGGGCAGAGTGTAAACAGTGGCTTACTCGCTCTTGCCGCCCGCCGCGGCCTGCGAGTCACCTCTGGCACACTTGAGCACGTCGTCGGCCGGTACGAATTCCGTTCCGATTCCGAGGCGCTTGGCCGGAATACCGAAGGCCAGACCAAGGAGCTGTGTGAAGTACATCACAGGCATGGAGAGATTCGTCCCGAACTCCCGGTTGACCTCCGTCTGGTACAGCTCGAGGTTGATCTGGCAGAGCGGGCACGCGGTGGCGATCACGTCCGCTCCGGCACCCTCGGCGGTCTCCAGCAACGCGCGGACCATGGAGAGCGCGGCTTTCTTGTTCGTGATGATGAGCGACCCGCCGCAGCACCGAAGCCGCATGGGGTAACTCACTGGGGTCGCGCCCATCGTTGTGAGCAGGTCCTCGAAGAAACGCGGATCCTCGATGTCTCCGACGATGTCATCGGGTTTCCGGGGACGGATGAGCTGGCATCCGTAATATGGAGCCACTTTGAGGTTCTTAAGAGGCCGTTTGACGTGTTTCTTGATCTCATCGAGGCCGACCTCGTGAACGAAGACATCGATGATGTGATTGACATTGATCGCTCCGGTGAACTTGAGATCATCCGCGTCAAGAGCGTAGTTGACGTGGTCCGCAAGATCCTTGTCGTTCTTCAGGCTCTCGTTGGCGAAGTACATGTTCTTGAAGCAGCCGCTGCACGGCGCTACGAGGTCGAGTCCCTGCTTTTCCGCCATGGCCAGATTGCGGGCGCAGAGCGTCGTCGCGAGAATCTCGTCCACATGGAAATAGGCGGTAGCGCCGCAACAGTTCCAGTCCTCGATCTCCTCGAGCTCGACGCCGAGCACGCGGGCCGTTTCCAACGTGGAGACGTGGTAACTCGCCGCCATCTTCTCGAGCGAACAACCCGGGTAGTAGGCAAACTTCTTCATTTGACACCTGCCAATGGGATAATTCTGCCAAGCATGCGACGGAAGCCTTTGATCCGTTTGATCTTCGAGGGTGTCATCGGGATCCGGCCGCGCTGCATGAGTTTGAGCGCGGTTTGCGTTTCGTAGAGGAAGCCCTGTACGCCTCCTTTGAAGATGAACGAGGGAGCCAGAGCGGGTTCCCACGAACGCCCAGTCTTGATGATCATCTTCGCGAACCGCTCGGAAAAATCCGGTCCGATGAGGCTCTTGTCGTAACGGTTCCTCCACATCGAATATCGCTTCAACCCGTACATCATCTCCGCGATGTTGATCCCGCGCGGGCACCTCACGGTGCAGTGGTAGCAGGAAGCGCAGTACCAGAAGGTGGTACTCTTGAGGACGTCGTCTTTGAGATCCGCGTGTATCATGGCGATGAGCCTTCTGGGAGAGTTGTCCATGTGATCCACGACCGGGCACGACGCGGAGCAAAGCCCGCATTGCATGCAGACGGCGAGCGGGTGTCCGTGCGACGCGTACAGGAGGTTGGAGATCTCCTGGCTGAAAGTAGGTCTGACGGCCATGGGTGATCCTTTCTACTGATGCTTTTGCTGTTTCTTCCTTGCCTCAGCGGCCTCGATGAGACTCTGAACCTTCTCCAGGAGCAGCCCCGGCTCGACGGGTTTCTCGACGAGCTCGTCGACGGCGACGAAGTGTGGATGAACGGCCTGCCCAGGGAAGAGATACGCGATCTGTTCCCGTATCCCCGTGATGATGAGCACCGGGATCTCTCTCAAAACGGGGTCGCTGCCCATTTTCCTCGCGACCATGACGCCTTCGGCGCCTCGCCCCATCATGATATCCAGCAGCAAGAGATCGTAGTGCTTCGACTGAAGGGCATCGAATCCGTCCTTGGGGTTGTAGGTCGCGTCGATCTCGTACTCGCCGGTTTGAAGTATTGACTTGATGCCTTCGACGAAGTCAGGATCGTCGTCGATGATCAACAGATGTTTTTTCGCAGTCATTCTCTACCTCCTGGATTACTGCGGGTGTGCATTCGCCTCGTTCGTGTGGTCAACTCTTCGCCGCAGGCAGCGTGATCACGAACGTGCTCCCTTCTCCGAGCCTGCTCTGGACTGAAATCGTACCGTCATGGGCTTCGATGATCCGTCGGCTGATCGCCAGGCCCAGTCCCGAGCCGCTGTACGTCTCCCGGGCGGATTTGGCCCTGTAGAACCCGTCGAATATGTGCGGCACATCCTCCGCGGCGATGCCGATGCCCGAATCCGCCACCGAGATCACGACGCCGTCTCCCTTGTTTTCAGCCGTGACGGAGACCTGCCCGCCGGGGCGAGAGTACTTGACGGCGTTCCCGATCACGTTAACGAAGGCTTCCGTCAGCGTCCCCTCGTCTCCCGTGACCATGCCCTTGGGTTCCGCGGTCGTGACGACGATTTGAACGTCCTTCCTCGTCGCGTGCGGCTCGTTCGACTCCACCGCCTTCGCTATCGGTGCCCCTATCGGAAGCGGTTTAAAATTCACTTTGATCTTGTCGATGTCGACGGAGATGTCCCTGAGCCAGCTGTGGATCAGTTTGACGAGATCGTCGATCCGGGACATCATCCGCTGAAGCTTCTGGTTCTGATCCTCGCTCAGCTTCTCGGCCACCTCTCTGACAAAAACGAAAAGGTTCTGCTGTATCGCTCCGAGCGGAGACTTGAGCTCGTGGGATACGATGGCGGCGAAATTCTCCCGGAGCATCTCTCTTTCCCGGCGGAGCGCGATCGTTTCGAGCACTAACTCTCGCTTTTCCATCCCGCGCTTGGCGATCATACGGAATTCTTCCGGGGTGAACGGCTTGGGTAGAAAATCATACGCGCCGTTCTTCATGGCTTCCACCGCCGAGCTCACGGTCGCGTAACCGGTGATCACGATCGTCACGATAGTGGGATCGATCGCGTTTATCTTCGCCAGGACGTCCATTCCGGAAATTCCGGGCATCTTGAGGTCCACGAAGACAAGGTCGGGTTCCAGGTCTTTCACGAGGCTCACGCCGGCGTTCCCGTCGTTCGCCGTTTCGACGTCGTAATCGCTCCCCTCGAGGATCGCCGTGCACGAATCCAGCACGATTTCCTCGTCGTCGATGATCAGGATCTTACGCTTGGCTTCCACTGTTCCTCGCTCCGCCCTCCGCTATCGCCGGGAACCGGACGGTAAAGGTCGTCCCCTTGCCCACGGCGCTCACGACCGAGATGGTCCCCTCATGTTCCTTCACAATACCATAGCTGATCGCCAAACCCAAGCCCGTCCCGTGTCCCACTTCCTTGGTGGTGAAGAACGGATCGAAGATTTTCTCCAAGTCTTCTTCCGCAATCCCGTGGCCCGTGTCGGTGAAATCCACCTCGACAAACCCGCCGGTGGGGTCTAGACGGGTGCAAACCGTCAATTTCCCTTTTCCATTCATCGCCTCGCCGGCGTTGATGATCAGGTTCATGAACACCTGTTCCATCTGCGACGGGTCGACGACCACCATGGGCAGTCCGGCGCTCAACTTCCTGACAATCCGGATATTGTGGAACACGGCCCGGTGCTCGACGAGAGAGAGGCAATCGGAGACGACCGCGTTGATATCGAATGGTTTCTTGTTGGGTTTCCGTTGACGGGCGAAGTCGAGGAGGCCCCGGACGATCGTCGTGCACCGGTTCGCCTGCTTGATGATCTTTTCCACTGAGGGAACCGAGGGGTCGTCGGGAGGCAGCTTCTCCAGAAGGAGATTGGAGTACGTCACGATTCCCTGGAGCGGGTTGTTGAGTTCGTGTGCCACGTCCGCTCCGAGCTTTCCGATCACAGCTAGACGCTCCGATTCCATGATTCGCTTCGTCGCGAACTCTTTCAGCTTTTCGTCCCTCGTCTGCAGCGCGGCCGCCATGGTGTTGAACGCGTCGGCGAGCTCGGCGAGTTCTCTGTCCGACCTGATCGTGACTTGAGTGTCGAGATTGCCGTCGGCAATCTCGCGGGATGCGCGCACGAGCTTCTTGACGGGTACAGTGACTTTGCTCGAGACGAGATAAGAAAGACCGACGGCTACGATCGTTCCGCCCAAGGCGATCCACAGAAAAAGGATCGTCGTACGCCGCTTGACGTCCGAATAGGGCGCCTCGAGCATCCCTACGTAGAGGATCCCGATGATCCTCTCCTCCACGTCCCGAATCGGCTCGTAGGCGGTGATGTACCAGTCATTGACGACGTAGGCACGATTGATCCACGGTTCGCCCGTCTCCACGACCTGGTGGTAGACCGTTTCCGCTATGCGCGTGCCGACGGCCCGCTCGCCCACGGTGTTGAATACGTTCGTCGAAATGCGTACGTCGTCCTGGAAGATTGTTGCCGTTCCCACGTCCTTGTTCTTGAACTGCATGCCGCGGTAAACGGTCTGCTTGATCTTGTCCACGATGTCGTAGTGCCTGTTGAGCAGGACACCGCCGCAGAGAACGCCGATGAGGTTATTGTTGTAGTCGAAAATCGGCGCGGCGGCCTCCAGCATCATCCCGGAAGTTTCTTCGGTTTCCGGTCTGGGTCTCGCCCTGGGAGTTTCGACGAGTTTGACGTATGCTCTCTCGGCGAGGGCAGTGGACTCCCGGCGCAGATCATCTCCGGCGATGATGGAGGTCGCGCGAATGGGGAGCTTGTTGTTGATCACCGCCGTGAGCAGGTTGCCCGTCTTCGTGTCACCCCGAAACGATGGATTGTGGGCGCGGAACAGGACCACTCCCCGGCTGTCCGTCACCGTGAGCAGATCCAGCCCCTCTTGTGCGAGTGTTCTCGTCAGCTCTCCTGTCGCATTCGAAATATCTCCCGCGATGATCGCGTTTCGAAGGTAGAAACGTTCCGACGAGAGCCGGATTGTCTGATGAATCTGCTGGAGGTGACCGAGATAGATCTCATGGGCGGCGTTCAAATCGTTTCGGACTTTCATCTGGGCCTCGGTCATCGTACGGTTGGCGATGAACTGAAGCCCGACCGCGGTGAAGATCGCGCTGATCATCAGGATGATGAATACGAAACTCGACGTCAGCCGGAATGCGAGCGTTTTGACCGGGAGGTGTTTGGTCAGAGGATTGCGGTATCCCCCATTTTGTTGTGTCATCTGTCAGCCCTCGATGTCGAAATCCATCCGGATTCCCTCGGAGCCCGGTGGGTTGGCCACACGAGAGAGAGCGGCGTGCCGATGGCGCCATGGACGAGGACGGCCGTTCCGAAAACCGCGTCGACGAGCTTCTCCACGTCTACAGCCTCTCCCGCGGTGCACACCCTCTTCTCGTCGCCGGGTCCGAAGCACAGGGTGGGGATGTGGTAGCTGTCCTCGAGAAGACTCCCGGCGGTGCTCAACCCGAAACCGCTCAGTTCGAGCGTTCGAGGTGCCGTGTCACGCCATCCCGCGGCGGCGAGCGCGTCGAGAGCCCGGTGGAACAGCGGAGCAGACGGATCGCTCGACCACGGGTTGTTCCAGCACAGAACTTCGACGGTCTTTCCAGTATAGAATCGCCGTCTTTCGTTGTGTACGTGAACTTCCATCCGAACGTCGCCAGCGGGCTCGGACGCGCTCAATGCAAGGCGCTTGACCAGACCGACGCAGTTGGCAACGGCTTCGTCCGTCTTCACGCGGCAGCGCACACGAAGGACGGCCTCGTGCAGACCGTCGCGTTCGCCGTATTCGGGCTCCGAAACGTGAAGCGACGATCTCTTGCCCCTCCAGAAGGCGTGGGTGGAAGCGCCGGTCAGCGCGCTGTGAATGACCCCCGTGGCCCGCCGAGCAGTTGCGGCGTCGATGGATCCGATACGGACGTCGATATCCGCCCAACCGTCGTGCCCCCCGCAAATGAGAAGCGTCGTCGGCTCTCCGAGAATCGCCAGATCGGGCGTGATTCCGAGCTTGGGGAGCGTTTCGTCGAGGAGATAGCGGACGCCGGCGCCATTCCCCTCCTCCTGCGCAACCGTCGCCGCGACGACGATCGTCCCGTAGATCGGCACGAGGCTCTTGTCGAGGATGTGTCCCGCGAAGACGTGAGCGGCGAGCCCGCTCTTGCACCCCGCTGCGCCCAGTCCCTTCACCCGTCCCCGATCGACGCGGCCCGAAAACGGGTTCTCCTCCTCGGAATGTTCTTCCCCCGGGCGTTGAGTGTCCATATGTGACGCAAGAAGGACCGTCGGCCCTTCTTCGCTGCCCGCGAGAAAACCGATTACATTGCCGACCTCATCCCGAAACACCAGATCGTAGCGCAGCTCCTGAAGAGCATTCTGGACAATCTCCGCGACGGCTTCCTCTCGGAAACTGAAACTCGGGGTCCGCACCAGAGCTTGCGTGAGTGCCGTGACATCTTCGCGGCAGCTCTCGGCCTGTTCTCTCAACTCGCGGTACATGTGCGGGATGCCCTTTCCTGGGCGCGGCGATTCCATCCGCCACGCGGACGCGATCTGTACCGCAAGAGCCATGCCATGGCGAGAAAACAGGCCAACGCTAGTGTTATCAACGAATTATGGTGTGTGTGCGTGCTTGACACTGCTCGACAACCATTCTATATTGGAATAGTCTCATTTCGAAAAGAAAGGGTTCGTCATGCGTGCGGAAGACATCCGGCTGGAGGAGTTGATATCGTTTTCGGAGGGGATGGTGAGCCTTCACGGCCGCCGCCTGGTGGTTCACGACGTCCACGCCATCGCTCAGCTTCGCAAGGATCTCGTGGACACAGTCGGTGTTGACCAGACCCGCCGGATTCTCTCGCGTTTTGGATACTACTGGGGTGAGGACGATGCGGCGGCAGTGAACCGGATCTTCGAGTGGGACGACGTCACCGAATGGCTCAAAGCGGGACCTCGCCTCCACGAGCTTCAGGGTGTGGCGAAGGTCGAGGTCAAAGCGCTCGAGCTCGGGCCCGATGGGGCGTACCGGATGGAAGTGGTGTGGCACGACTCGGTGGAGGCCGAAGAGCATCTCATCGAGCTCGGCGTGTCGCCCGAGGCGGCTTGTTGGATCCTCCAGGGATACGCGACGGGTTATGCCAGTCACTGTCTCGGGAAACCGGTTTACTTCACGGAAGTGACTTGCCGCGCCCGCGGTGACGATGCCTGCCGTGCCATCGGCATGGACCGCGAGTCGTGGGGCGAAGAGGCGGATGCTCTCGTGAAGAACTACCAGGTCGATGACATCCAAGGGAAGATCGAAGAACTGACCACGGCGCTGAGAAAACGGACACTGGAGCTCATCCGCCAGCAGAAAAAACTCCGGCACGCGGACTTTCCCGGCTCACTCGGCTTTCCTCAGATCCGGAGCAAGTCGTTCCGGCAGGTGCTGGACGTGGGGCGCCGTGTGGCGCGTTTCGACTCGTCCGTGCTCATCACGGGAGAAAGCGGTGTCGGCAAGGAAGTGGTCGCCCGTTTCATCCACGAGAACTCGACGCGCAAACGGGGACCGTTCGTCGCAATCGACTGCGGCGCGCTGCCCGAATCGCTTCTCGAAAGCGAGCTGTTCGGTCACAAAGCGGGTTCGTTCACAGGCGCTATCCGCGATCGCGCCGGCCTCTTTGAACAGGCGGAAGGGGGAACGATTTTTCTCGACGAGGTCGGAGATATCTCGCTTTCCTTGCAGGTGAAGCTCCTTCGCGTCATCCAGGAAAGACAAGTCCGCCGCGTCGGCGAGAATCGTGTTCGAGATATCGATGTCCGCATCATCGCGGCGACCAACAGGCAGCTCGACAGGGAAGTGAGGGAGGGGCGGTTTCGAGAAGACCTGTTCTACCGCCTGCGCGTCGTCGAGATTCATATTCCACCGCTTCGAGAACGTAGCGAAGACATCCTCCCGCTGGCGCGGTATTTCACCGATCGCCTCGCCGGGCGGATGAAATTGGAGCGACTCACGCTCGACGCCGCCTGCCTTCCCGTGCTCGAACGTTACCCGTGGCCGGGTAACGTGAGAGAGCTCGAGAACGCGATCGAGCGCGCGGCGGTGATGTGCGACGACGGTCGCATACGCGCGGAACATCTGCCGCCCGGCATGCTCGATCCCGACAAGTCTCCCGCGCCGGGGATGTGGGGCACGACTCGCACGCTTGCCGAGATGGATCGCGACTACGCGCTCGCCGTGCTCAAGTCGGTCGGGGGAAACCGGACCCGCGCCGCCAAGGTGCTCGGGATCGGGACAACGACGCTGTGGCGGAAGCTCAAGGAATGGGGTGAGGGGGGGTAGTTCCGGCGGGGTACTTCGCGGTGTTCGCGTGTGAGCCGCCGGACGAGGGCGATAGCGCTTTACTGTGCTGTGAGACGTGTGATACGGTGCATGGAGTGCGATGGCGGGTTCGCACACGATCGCGGAGCCGATGTCCAGGGCCGCCCTCCGTTGTTTCGGGTTCAGGCACCGGGGCCCGCGAGCGTCCGCACGAATGCGTCGATAGGGGCTACGCGCGAACAGGGAGTGACCGACGATGGCGAACTGCCGGCACCGCTGGGAGATGACGGACGTTCAGTTCGGTTTTGTCATATTCGAGAAATGCCACCACTGCGGCGGCATCAGAACGTTTTTCTCCACCGAGGAAGCGCCCGTTCTGTGGGACAAGTATCGCGAGGGTGACTGTTTCTGGAGTCGAGTAGAGGTCGCCCAGTCGTTCCGCTTCAATCTCAAGTGCAGCGAGTGCCAGCTTCTCGAGGAATTCGCTGATATCATGGGTTTCTTGTTCTGCACGAGCTGCATAGATGACTGCGAAGTCGAGAAACTCCAGAAGATGCACCAGGCGGAAAAAACATGGCTGCTGGTGGCGTTCGGACACTTCCCCGACGTCAAGACGAATCCCATCCCCGCTCACAGGCTGGATATTCTCACAGACTACTTCAACCAGCACAGAGACGTGTCGCGTTCTCGCATGAAGATCGTCTCGTTCGAACTGATTAAAGACCTCTCTCTCTGCAAAGGCGAGTTCATTCATGATGTGGGCATGCTGTCCGAGGAACCGCCGAAAGACAGAAAACTCATTTTCTGATCGAATGGCTGTTTCTCCACGGAGTCAAGCAGGAGGGTATTGTGACTACGAAGGACTTGATCGGCAAGATCGAACTCGAACCGCTGAGTAAATTCGACGACCGCGAGGTCAACGGGGTTTTCGTGTCGGATATGTTGAGTGACGTGATGGCGGGGGCCCAGTCGGGGAACCTGTGGCTCACCATCCAGACACACAAGCACATCGTACCCGCGGCGAACCTCGTCGATGTGGCCGCTGTCGTCATCACTGGTGGCAAGGAAGTCCCAAAAGACACAACCGACCTGGCGACCAGGTTCAACATCGCCATCCTGCGGAGCAAACTGCCCACCTTCGAGCTCGTGGGGAAGCTCTACGCGCTGGGTCTCGGCAGCAAGTGAGCGGCAGCCGGGTCCGGCACGAGACGCCGGCAGCGGATTCCGCCCGACGGCTCGTTCGATTCTTCAATGAAACCGGGTGCGGGCAAACCCTGTGGAGATCAGGACGATAAAAGATGCGCTCCGTGCGACTGTCATCGAGGGAGAAGATCGACTCGATGCGGCCGTCGAACATATCTACGCGTCCGACCTCATGAGCGACGTTCTCGCCTTTGGCAAACCTAACTCGATCCTGCTGACCGGCCTCGCAACACAACAAGCGGTTATCTCTGCCCACATGGCCGAATTCAAGTGCGTCGTATTCATTCGCGGAAAGAAAACGAAAGATGGCTCGCAGAAATTCGCGAGGGACCACCAGCTGGTATTGCTGTCGACCGACCTGGATATGTATGATGCGTGTGTCAGGGTGGATTCGATCGGGAAAAGGGAAGTATGCCCGGAGTCGGAGAAATCCCCGTCCGAAAGGTCGGAAGACACTCTCCTCAGCCAGGAGTTTTTCATCGAGGGAAGCGATTTCGGCAAGGCGGGGTTGGTCTCCACGGAGGTGAAGTCCCTTCTGAAAACGATCGGCCTCGATCCCAAGCTCGTCCGAAAAGTGGGCATTTCCACCTATGAGGGCGAGATGAATGTCGTGATGCACGCAAGAAAGGCGAGAGTCTTCCTGACGATCACACCGAAGCTCATCGAGGTTCTGATCGATGACGAAGGCAAGGGGATCCCCGACGTGAATCTCGCCATGGAAAAAGGGTTTTCGACGGCGACGGAAGAACAGAGGGCGCTGGGATTCGGATCGGGGATGGGGCTGCCTAACATAAGGAACAACGCCGACGAAATGGAGCTGACGAGCGAAGTCGGCAAAGGCACGAAACTGCGGATAAGGTTCTACATCTAGTACGCAGGTTCGGAGGCAAGGTCTCCGGAAGCTGGGAGCTGGGCGATGAGATTCTACCACGCTCATAGGGTGGATCCGGATCTGTGCCGCGGACACATGACGTGCATGCGGGTGTGTCCGACGCAGGCGATACGAGTGAGAAGCGGAAAGGCGATCGTATCCGAGGAGCTCTGTGTCGATTGTGGGATGTGCATTTCGGTGTGCCGCCCGCGTGCGATCGTGCCTATCACGGACACTGTGGCCGGTGTCTCGAGATTCAAACACAAGGTCGTTGTGCCGACCCCCGTCCTCTACTCGCAATTCGAACCGGATGTTCACCCGTACATCATTCATCTGGCGTTGAAACAACTCGGGTTCGACGAGGTCGTGGACGTCAGCACGTCGTCCATGGCGTTGGCCAAAGCTCTGGTCAAGCACATGCGCGGGTACAAGGGGCACCTTCCCCTGATTTCGTCTCACTGTCCCGCGCTCGTAAGGCTGATACAGGTGCGCTTTCCTGATCTCGTGGACCAGGTTCTGTCACTGGAAGTCCCGCGGGAGCTGACTGCCCGGGATATCAGGAAACAACTGCCCGCGGCGTTGGGGCTCAAACCCGGGGACATAGGGATATTCTACATCGCCCCTTGTCCTGCCAAAATCGTCTCGATTCATCAACCTGCCGAGAAGGCGGTGTCCTATTTCGACGGCGCGGTCTCCATGTCTGATGTGTACTCGGTGCTGCTGCCGCACGTCGTAGCGATCAAGGAGACGTTTGATAAACGCCAGGTGCCGGAGGACTTCGCGTTTCACCCGGGATGGTCCATGCTCGGAAGTCTCACTCTGGCCAACGGCGTGAGAAACTGGCTCGCCGTCTCGGGAGTGGACCACGTGACGCGGATTCTCAACGACATCGAGAGCGGCCGTCTCCGCAACATCGATTTCGTCGAAGCGATGATGTGCATGCTCGGATGCATAGGGGGTCCGTTCTGCGTGGAGAACCCTTACGTGGCGCGCGCGAACAGCATGAAACAGAGTGTCGAGTACGAGAAACAAATCGACGTCGATGACGCCGAAGTGACGAAGAAATTCGACCAGGGGTACTACAATCTCGAACAGCCGGTTCTTCCACGCCCCACGACATACTTCGACACCGATCTCGAGACTTCGATCAAACGAATGAAGGAAAAAGAGAGGGTCTACAGCAAGCTCCCGCAAGTGGATTGCGGATGTTGCGGGGCGCCCACGTGCATGGCGTTTGCCGAGGATTTCGTGCGGGGCGACGCCGAGCTCACCAACTGCATCTACCTGATCGAGAAACCCGAGAACCCTGCGAAAGACTGACGGCGCTGCGAACAGCCTCTTCACCCCGTGCTCGTAATGAAGCGGGAGTCTAACGCCAAGCGGGCGATTCGGTAGCTGGGTTGGAAAGGAATTTGTAGATGTCGGCTGCGGCTTTTTTCCCCGCCCCCATTGCTTCGATTACCGTCGCACTCCCCGTCACGATATCTCCGCCCGCCCACACTCGGGGCAGCGATGTTCTTCCGTTTTCGTCCGCCGCGATGTTGCCCCATCTGTTGAGTTCGAGCCCCGGGACCGATTTCGTGAGAAGCGGGTTGGCCACGCCGCCGATCGCGATGATCACCAGCTCGGTGTCGATCGTGAAGTACGCGTCCTTCTTGGGCACGGGTCTACGCCGGCCGGACGCGTCGGGCTCGCCGAGCTCCATTTCTTGACACTTGATTGCTTTCACCATGCGGTTCTCGTCGCCGAAAATCTCCACCGGATTCGAGAGGAGCTTGAAGACAATTCCTTCCTCCTCGGCGTGGTGAACTTCTTCGGCCCTGGCGGGCAGCTCCGCCCTCGACCGCCTGTAAACGATATAGACGCTGTCCGCACCGAGCCTCACGGCGGTCCGTGCCGCGTCCATCGCAACGTTTCCGCCGCCCACGACACACACGGTACTGCCTTTGACGATCGGTGTATCGAATTCGGGAAAGAGAAACGCCTTCATCAAATTCGACCGCGTCAGGTACTCGTTGGCCGAGTACACGCCGCCGAGGTCTTCGCCCGGTATTCCGAGAAAACTGGGAAGTCCGGCGCCGACGCCGATGAATACCGCCGAGAAACCATGGTCCTTGAACAGTTCCTCGATCGTGATCGATTTGCCGATCACTTGGTTGAACTCTATCGTGACGCCGAGCT
>Ga0315273_10001586_pt1 | contig 26058 bp, 18 predicted proteins | sample YL17G02_0_MG_FD_205753 | JGI IMG/M metagenome (GOLD analysis project Ga0315273, IMG submission 205753) | Sediment microbial communities from Yellowstone Lake, YNP, Wyoming, USA - YL17G02_0 | ecosystem: Environmental > Aquatic > Freshwater > Lake > Sediment | place: USA: Wyoming | collected... | reverse complement strand
CCCTTTCCCCACGACCCCGCAGCCTCACATAGCTCCGGACCCGCCGCCCTACCATAGGCCGCGGCCGCCGCTCGCATCCCGAATCCAACCGACTATTGTTTCCATAGTCTTTTGCAGTTTCCATAGGAAAGGTCGCTATGAGGAGGCCGGAGGGGCGGAGCTGAAGGCCCTGATACCCAAGGTAGCCGAACATTGTGGACCCGTGCATATGAGGATCAGCCAGGCCGAGGTGCCACGGGTGCTCGGCGAAAAAGACAAGCCGCAGATCGGAGCCGGGAGCATCATTGAAGAGGGCAGAGATCTCACATTAGTAGCGACCGGCATCGCCTTGCACCGGGTGATAGAAGCACGTAGGATTCTGTGTAGGAAGGCTATCTACGCCCGGAGGATATCGCATCGAAGGCGGAAGAGCTCCTACTGCTCACACGTTGAAGAGCTGAGGAGGTTCAGGAGATGAATGAGCAGCAAGCCCGTGATTACCTTGGCGGCTCAGGGTTGGGCATCCGGCTGGCCTACGACGAGATCCCCCCGGACACGGACCCTTTAAGCCCCCGGAACAAGCTGTATTTCCTGACCGGGCCGGTGACGGGGACGATTCTGGGCACGGCTGGAAGGTACCAGGTGGTGTACAAGGCTCCACTAACGGGGCTGCTGTGTGACTACAGCTCAGGAGGGTATTGGGGCGCGGGCTTACGCCAGGCGGGGTACGACGCCCTGGTCGTGGAGGGAGCCGCCGAGCAGCTGGTATATCTAGACATTCAAGAAGACAAAGTGACCATCCGGGATGCCTCGGCGCACTGGGGCAAAGACACTTTTACGATGCAGGAGGACATTCGCCGGGAGATCCGGGATCCGAAAGCGTATCTGGCGGTGATCGTGCCGGCGGGTGAGCGGGGTGTCCCGTACGGCTGCATTATCAACAATGAAGGCAGGGCGGCGGCCCGGGGCTGGAAGACCTGCGCAGGTATGGGACAACCGGCGTGCTGGACAGCCGCTGGGCAATCAGCGATATCCCGGTGAAGAATTGGGCCTTTTGCTCCAGCGAAGAGGCCTGCACGCCGGTAGGGGGACGCAAGATTTTCGAGCTGATGCCGAAAAAGCATACCGCCTGCCACCGCTGTACGATCGGTTGTGCGCGATGGGTGCGCATCGAGGAAGGCCCCTACCAGATGGACGCCGCGGGGCCGGAGTATGAGAGCGCAGGGGCGCTGGGGCCCCTATACCAGGTTAGCGATGTGAAGGCGGTCTGCTACACCAATCACCTGTGCAACTTCTATGGGTTGGACATCATCACCACGGGAGCCAGCATCGCATTCGCTATGGAATGCTTGGAGAAGGGGCTGCTGAGTAGTAAGGACCTCGACGGGATAGAGCTTACCTGGGGGAATGCGGAAGCGCTGACCAGCATGGTGCACAAGATAGGAAAAGCAGATGGGGCGGGCAAGCTTCTCGGACTGGGCACCCGGCGGATGGCCCATAGAATCGGGCACGGCTCGGAGGGCTTTGCTGTGCGGGTCAAAGGACTGGAGTTGCCGATGCACGATGCCCGGGCGGGGTTCGCCTGGGCGTCCAATTATGCCACCGCTACACGCGGGGGCTGCCATTTGCACGGGATGACCGATTTCTATGAGACTTCTACGGACCCGATCCCGGAGTGGGGTTTTTCGGGAAAGTACACGAGGCTGAGCAACGAGGGCAAGGCGGAAATGACCCGGTTCGCCCAAAACTGGGCGCACGTGCTGGACTCGCTGGTCATGTGCTATTTTGCCACGGCGATCCTGAAGCCGTCGGATTTCTGCTCCCTAATCAATACGGCCACCGGCTGGCAGCTTGCGCCTTTGGATCTTCTGAAGCTTGGGGACCGGATCAATGCCCTGCATCGGGCTTACAACTGGCGCTGCGGGGTAAGGAGGAAGGATGACATCCTGTCTGACGGCCGTCCGAGCCGGCAGGTGCTGAAGGAGCTGGTCTTGCAGGATGCAGAACGGGGCCTGTACTCAGCGTGAGCAGAATGCGTGCGGTACGGCTGTTTGCCCCCGGGGATGTGCGCTGCGTCGAGATAGAAGAACCACGAATCGAGCAGGACGATGAGGTCATTGTCAAAGTGAAAGCCTGCGGGGTGTGCGGCTCGGATATCCCGAGGGTCATGGTAAAAGGGGCTTACCGCTATCCGATCACCATTGGCCATGAGTTTGCCGGCGAGGTGCAGGCGGTGGGTCCGGCTGTGGAGGCGGCTAAACCCGGGGATCGGGTAACGGTGATGCCCCTGATCCCCTGCGGCCGATGCGACTACTGCCGGATCGGGGAGTACCTGCTCTGTGACGACTATCAGTACTACGGTTCCCGCGTCGACGGCGCCATGGCTGACCTCACGCGTGTCAAGGCGGCCATCGCCCTGCATGCCGTCCGGAAGACCAAGGTGCAGCCGGGGCAGAAGGCTCTGGTTCTGGGTTTGGGAGCGATTGGCTTTCTAGCCCTACAGTGGCTGAAGTTGACCGGAGCCGGCGAGGTCTTCGCAGTGGACATCTTCGAGGAGAAGCTGGAGCTGGCCAGAACCCTGGGAGCAGACCTGGCCCTCAATGCCGAGACTCAGAATGTGGCCGAGGCGGTGATGGAGCGCACCGGCGGGCTGGGTGCTGACGCGGTCATCGAGCTGGTCGGTAGCAGCCGCACCCAGGTTCTAGCCCTCCAGGCGGTGCGTAAAATGGGAACAGTGGTGTTCTGCGGCATCTCCTACGAGGACCTGCTGATCCCTGCCCGGGAGCTCAGCAGGATCTTGAGGGGGGAGCTGGTTTTGAAGGGCGCCTGGAACTCCTCCATCGCGCCGCTGCCGGTCAATGAATGGGACGTAACACTCCAGGCCATGGCGGACGGGCGGCTTAAGACCGCCCCGCTCATCTCCCACCGTTTTCGGCTGGAGGATTGTCAGGAGGCGTTCGAGATGATGCATCAGCGAAGGCAGGTATTTACAAAGGTGCTATTCCACCCGTAAGCAACATCTAATAATTCAATGGGAGGTGAAGGAATGATATCCACACGGAAACCAAAAATCGGCTTGCTCGGCCTGATGCACGGGCTGTATGACAAGTCCCAGCCCGACCTTTCCGCGCAACAGGAAATGTTTGCGCGAGAGCTGGTGGACCGGCTCAAGGATGTGGCTGACGTCGAATTTCCCGGCGCGGCCAAGGACAGGGCGCTCATCGAAAAGTTCGTGAAATCCTTCAATGAAAAGGAGTACGACGGGATCATGGTCGTGAACCTGCTGTACAGCCCCGGCATGAGAGTTGTGCAGGCTTTGCAGAAGAACACGCTGCCTCTGCTTTTAGCCAACATCCAGCCGCTTCCAGAGGTGACACGGGAGTGGAACTGGAGGCTGCTCACCACCAACCAGGGCATTCACGGCATCCAAGACACGGCCAACATGATCATGCGCGCAGGCATCCGCCCCGCCATCATTACCGAGGATTGGAAAAGCGGTGCCTTCAAGTCTTTTTTTGAGGATTGGGCCTTGGCGGCGTATGCCCTCGCACGATTGAAAAGGATGAAGGTGGCCATCTTCGGCAGGATGCACAATATGGGGGACATCTTGGGCGACGACGCCGCATTCTACAGGAAGCTCGGGCTCGAAATCGATCATGAGAGCATCGGTGCGGTCTACCGGATAATGGAAGCGTTGAGCGCAAAGGAAATCGACAGACAGGTGGAGGAGGACAGGAAGAACTTCGCGATCGACCCTCACCTGCCGGTGGAAAGCCATCGCTACGCGGCGGGTCTGCAGCTTGCCTTCGAGAAGTTCATGATTGAAAGAGGATATGTCGGTTTCACCGCATTTTTCGATATCTTCAAGGAGGATGGCCGGTTCAAACAACTGCCGATCCTGGGCGCTTCCAATCTCCTTGCCAAAGGTTTCGGATACGCGGCCGAGGGGGACACTAACGTGCTGGCGCTGACGGTTATCGGCCACCTGCTGGTTGGCAACCCTCACTTCACTGAGATGTATTCCCTCGATTTCGGAAGAGATGCCGCGCTTATGAGCCATATGGGGGAAGGCAACTGGAAGATCGCCCGCAAGGACAGACCGATCAGGCTCATTGACAGGCCTCTCGACATCGGAGATCTCCACAATCCCCCCACCCCCGTGTACAGCGCTCAACCGGGGCGCGCAACCCTGATTTCCCTCGTGGCGGTCAAAGGAGAAGATTACAGGCTGGTCGTCTCGAAGGGAGCCATCCTGGACACGGAGGAGAGTCCTGGAATACCTATGAACCATTCCTTCTTCAAGCCTGACACGGGGATCCGCAGGAGCATGGATGCGTGGCTTGAATACGGGGGCACGCACCATCAGGTGATGTTTCTGGGAGATCATGCGCGCAGGTTCAGGATGCTGTGCAACATCGCGCGGATCGAGTACGTCGAGGCGTGAGAGAGCAGAGAAACGTTGATGCTGGCTTACACCTATCTGCCCGAAGGCAAGCTGCAGCTGAGCGAGCGGCCGCGACCCAAGCTACCTCCCGGCGGTGCCGTGGTCAAGGTGAAGGCCTGCGCGGTCTGCGGCACGGACCTGCGCACCTACCTGAATGGAAACCCGAGGATCACGCCGCCCAGAGTTATAGGACATGAGCTTTGCGGGGAGCTCGTGGAGATCAACGCAGAACTAGGCTCGAAGCCGGACGGCCTTTCGCCGGGCGAGCGGATCACCGTATCTCCGGCTATAGGATGCGGCCGCTGCTATTCCTGCACTCGAGGCTATACCAACCTCTGCCAGGCCTTGCAGACCATCGGTTTCCAATACGACGGGGGGTTTGCCGAGTACATGCAGATCCCGGTCGAGGCCTTCCAGCGGGGGAATGTGAACCGGGTGCCTCCCTCGATTGGCGATGAGGAGGCGGCGCTGGCCGAACCGGTGGCCTGCGTGATTAATGGGCAGGAGTTGCTGGGGATTGCCAAGGGGGACACGGTGGCGGTGTTCGGAGCCGGTTTCATAGGCTGCCTTCACGCCGAGCTGGCCCTGCGAAAAGGGGCCGGGCGGGTTTTCTTGATCGAGATCCATCCCCTGCGGGTGCAAGGGGCGCGCCGCCTCCTGCCGGAGATCGAGATCATCGATCAGGCAGGAATCGATCTGGAGTCCGAAGTAACCCGGCTCACCTCCGGTAAGGGGGCGGATGCGGTGATTGTGGCCTGTTCCGCGGAGCAGGCCCAGGCCGACGCCCTGCGCATCGCAGCCCGGCGCGGGAAGGTGAGCCTGTTCGGAGGTCTGCCTGGAGAGGCTCGGAGGGGTTTGGAAAGCAACGCCATTCACTACAAGGAGTTGTCCGTCTTCGGGGCCCATGCCTCAACACCGGTGCAAAACCGGCTGGCTCTTGATTGGATCGGCCGGGGTCGGTTGGAGGTGAAGAAATACATCGGTGATATCTACACTCTTTCAGGCATCGAGGAAGCCTTCGAGGACCTCCGTCAGGAACGGATACTGAAAGCGATTGTGCGGCCGTGAGGGGGGAACGGATGAAAAAGTACATCATGGCCATCGACCAGGGTACCACGGGCACCCGGGTCATCCTATTCAATCAGGCCGGTGAGGTGCACTCCACGGCCTATCGGGAGATCCAGCAGATCTACCCGCAGCCCGGCTGGGTAGAGCACAACCCGAGGGAGTACTGGCAGACGGTTCAGGACTGCACCCGGGAAGTTCTGAAAAAAGGGCGAGCCAAGGCCGCGGAGATCGCCGCTATCGGGATCACCAACCAGAGGGAGACAACCATTCTGTGGGACCGCGAGACCGGTGAACCGGTGTACAACGCCATCGTCTGGCAATGCCGGCGGACCGCCCCGCTGTGCGACCGCTTGAAGGACCTGGGGTTGGAGCCGCTAGTGCGCGAGAAAACCGGCCTGGTGATCGACGCCTATTTTTCCGCCACGAAGATCCGCTGGATCATGGACAACGTTCCAGGGGTTCGGGAAAAGATCGCCCGGGGCAGTATATGCATGGGGAACATCGACTCCTGGATCATCTGGAACCTCAGCCGAGGGGCTTACCACGTCACCGACTACTCCAACGCCTCCCGCACCATGCTGCTCAACATTCACACTCTGCGTTGGGACGAAGAACTCCTGAGGGAACTGAAGATCCCTGAGGAGATACTCCCGGCCCTGAAACCTTCCAGCGGGGAGATGGCCAGGACAAACCGGGAGGTGTTCTTCGGAGAGCAGATCCCCATAGCCGGGGTGGCCGGGGACCAGCACGCCGCCACCTTCGGGCAGACCTGCTTCCGGCCGGGGATGGTCAAGAACACCTACGGGACCGCTCTGGCCTTGATGATGAACATCGGTGAAACCCCTAAGCTCTCCAGTAACGGGCTGACCACCGACCTGGCCTGGCACATCGGGGGGCGCACGGAGTACGCTTTGGAGGGGGTGGTCTTCATCGGAGGGGCGGCGGTGCAGTGGCTGCGGGACGGGTTACGCATCATCGGCAGCGCCCAGGAAGCGAGCGCGCTGGCGGAGAAGGTGTCAGACACCGGCGGTGTCTACATGGTACCGGCCTTCACGGGTCTCTGCGCTCCATACTGGGACATGTACGCCCGGGGGTTGATCGTAGGCTTGACCCGCGGTACCGGTCGAGAACAGATAGCCCGCGCCGCCCTGGAGTCCATGGCCTACCAGACCCGGGATATCCTCGATGCCATGGAGGCCGACTCCGGCGAGAAAGCCGCCTCGCTGCGGGTGGACGGAGGCGCGACTGCCAGCAACTTCTTGATGCAGTTCCAGGCAGACGTCCTGGGACGCCGGGTGGAACGTCCTTCGGTCACCGAAATGGCCGCCCGAGGAGCGGCCTATCTGGCCGGTCTGGGAGTCGGTTTTTGGAAAACCAAGGAAGAGGTGTCCAGGCACTGGAAGCTGGATCGGCTTTTCGAGCCGCGGATGAGCCCCGATCAGCGGGATCAATTGTATGCCGGCTGGCGGAATGCGGTACAGCGTTCTTTTGGATGGGCCAAGTGAGTTGAGGTAAGTGATGGAGGAGCTGCGGGTGCGAGCCTGAAGGAGGCGGTAATGAGAATTGCAGTGGTGAATGAAACGAGCGCAGCGGACAAGAATGGCGACATCATGACCGCCCTGGAGGGCAGAGGCCTTCAGATCATCAACGCTGGGATGACCAAGAGCGGAACCAAACCGGAGCTGCTCTACATCCATACCGGGTTGATCACAGCCATCCTGCTAAATCTCCGCCGGGTCGATTTCGTTGTTGGCGGCTGCGGAACCGGCCAGGGCTACTTGAACGCGGTCATGCAGTATCCGGGAATCGTCTGCGGCCACATCCTGAACGCCCTGGACGCCTGGTTGTTCACCCAGATAAATGGCGGCAACTGCATCTCCCTGGCCTTGAACCAGGGTTACGGCTGGGCGGCAGACGTGAACCTACGCTTCATCTTCGATCAGATCTTCAGCGTGGAAAGGGGAGGCGGGTACCCGCCGCACCGAAAGGAAGCGCAGAAAGAGGCCCGTATCCTGCTGGAAAGGATTTCGGCTCTGGCGCACCGACCCTTTGCCGAGATCATTGCCGCCTGTCCTGATGAGGTCGTTCGGCCGGTGCTGGCCTATCCGAGGATGTGGGAGTTGATCGATGTGGACTCCATCGCAGATCCGGAGCTGAAGGCCGTGTTTCGGAAGAGGATATAAGAAGGCTGGAGGAGGGAAGTATCATGCCTGAAAAAACCATCGGAATCGGGTTCATCGGCGCGGGCGAGATCTCGCTGCTGCATAATAATGCGATTAAGTCGATCCCCGGGGCGCGGCTTATGGGGTTGTGGAACCGCACAACCCCGCTGGCGATCGAGCGCGCCGCGGCGTACGCCTGCAAGCGGTATGACACGCCGGAAGAGCTCGTGGCTGACCCGGAGATCAAGGCGGTTTTTGTGCTTACAAACCTCGAAACGCACCTCAAGTTCGTGAAACTGGCGCTGGAGGCGGGTAAGCATGTGCTGGTCGAGAAGCCGCTCGGCGCGACGGTTGCTGAGATCGAGGAGATGAAATCCACGGCGAAGCGCTGTGGCCTGGTATGTGTTCCGGGGCATAACATGATCCACGAGGACAGCCTGGCACGTGCCCACGAGCTGATACAGAACGGCAATATTGGCAAGATCGTTTCCTGCTATGTGATGTACAACATACAACACACAGAGGAACGCGCTTCGACGCTGCCAGGCATGGTGCGGCATATCCTGACGCACAACATATACACGATGCTCTATCTGGTCGGGCGGCCGACTCGCGTCACCGCATTCAAAGCGATTCGGCATTACGAGAAGCTAACGAAGGAGGACCTCGCCATGTGCATCCTGGAATTGGAGAATGGCGGCCTCGCCCACCTCTGCGCTTCCTTCGCGGCAGACGACCTGTCTACCGACCCATGGACTTACTTAGTCAAGGTAATAGGCACGGCAGGCACCGTCCGATACACCTACCAGGACTGGGTTGAAGTCAAGAAAGGCATCTCGCACTCGCATACCTACACCGCTTACCAGGAAACCATCACCAATGAGGACCGCTTCTTCGTGGAGGTTTGCCTGAAAGGCGGCGCACCGCGATCGAGTCTGGATGACGCGATCATTGCCCAGAAGATCGTCGAAGCGGTCGAGCGCTCCATCGAGAAAGGCATCACCGTCGAAATCCGATAGGGGAGGTGAGCGAGGTGGAATCCATTACGGATCCGGGGTTGAAGGCCGCATTTGGGAAGTGGACATGAAAAGGCTGGTGGTAATCATAGCGGTGCTGGTGGCCGGGATGCTGATCACCACCATCATCGACAGCAACTTCCTTAATCCCTACAACATCAAGAACATCCTGCGCTGGACGGGTCTCTTCGGCTTGCTGAGCCTTGGTGTCTCCTTCGTGATCATGACGGGGGGTATCGACCTGTCGGTGGGATCCATCGTAGGCCTGATCGGCGGTCTTTCGGCAAATTTCATCCGCATGAGAGGGATGCCCATTGCCCTGGCCCTGCTGATCTGCCTCGGGCTGGCCGTGCTCATGGGACTCCTGCACGGTTTCCTGGTGACCAAGATCAAGGTTCAGCCGTTCGTGGTGACCCTGTGCGGGCTATTCATCTACCGCGGGATGGCCAGGTTTTGCCTTCAGGACGTGACCCAGGGCTACGGGAGCGGTTTTCAGGGTCTGAAGTTCCTGGCCAACGGCCGTTTCCCCTCGGGATTCTGGCCTCGCGGCCAGGTGCCGCTGTTAGTCGCCGAGTGGTCCCTGCCCATGCCCTTCATCATCCTGATTCTAGTAGGAATCGGTTTGGGTATATTTTTGAATTATTCCGTTTACGGCCGTTACCTGAGAGCACTGGGTAACAACGAAAAAGCTGTGCGCTTCAGCGGTGTCAACACCGACCAGATGAAGATTGTCGCCTATGTGATCTCGGCCACCTGCGCCAGTTTGGCCGGGATCCTGTTTTCCTTGGACCTCAACACCGTACAGCCTTCCACCGCGGGAAACATGTACGAGCTGTACGCCATCGCTGGCTGCGTGATCGGCGGGGTGAGCCTGAGGGGAGGGGAAGGGAGCATCGCCGGGGTGATCCTCGGCACCGCCATCGTCAGGGTCCTCTACAACGCAATCAACATCCTGGGTATCTCCACCACGCTGGAATTCACCGTGGTTGGGCTGGTGATCCTCGCCAGGGCCAGTGCCGAAGAGGTGATCAAATCGCTCACCGCCAAGCGTCGTCTGGAAGACGTGCTCAGCGAACCCGAGCCGGAAGCCGACAAGCCCTAAACTGACAATTCTTGATTACGCTCCCGTGTTTTTCGGAAAATGGATGGTGAACTCGCATCCGTAGCCGTTCAGGTTCCGCACCGCGATAGTTCCGTCGTACTTTTTGACGATGCCGTAGCTGACTGAAAGCCCAAGGCCAAGATTGCCGTCCCTGTCCTTTTTGGTCGAATAAAATGGCAGGAAGACATCGTTAACGTTGTGCCTCTTGATGCCGCTGCCCGTATCCTGGAAAGTGATTTCCACCAGGGAGGAATCTTGTCCGTTTTTTTCCGCCGTGTGGATGTTGAGCTTCCCGCCCGAGGGCATGGCCTCGAAGCTGTTCTTCATTAGATTCAGGATCACCTGTTTGATCTCGGTCTTGTTGGCTTTCAAAAAGATGGGATTGCTCTTCTTTTTGAATGAGATATGGATGTTCTTATACCTGGCGTTGTATTTAATCAAATTAACCATGCTGTCGATCAGCTCGTTCAGCTCCACCAGTTCGATCTGGTGCCTGTTGCTGTCCGAGAAGCTGATCAGGTTACTTACGATCTGGGATATGGAATTGATTTCCTCCTCCAGGCTATTCACGGTCTCGGTGACATTCTTGTTCTTGGAGTGGAACTTCAGATAGCGGATGTAGTTGTAGATGATCTCCAGCGGGTTGTTGATCTCGTGGGCCACCCCGGCGGAAAGTAGCCCGATGGAGGCCAGTTTTTCCGACAGGGCCATCTGTTCCCTCAGCTTCTCCCTCTCGGTGATGTCTTCGATGATGATATAATAGCCGATCAGGAAGGATTCGTCGTAGATCGGGTGCGTTTTAATGTTGGTGATCAACTCCGAATTGTTTCGGTGCAAAGGAACGTTGTAGAAGGTCTGGCTGCTCTGCTCCGTGAGTCCGTGTTCGATCAGGGCGAACGCTTCCCGGTTGTCCTCATCCACCAGGAACAGCTCTTTGAACGGCATATTGAGGTAGGAGGATTCTTCTATGCCGAAGTACTGTTTGGTGTAATCGTTGATCAGCTTGATCTTTCTGTGATGATCCACCACGATGAGATTCACCGGCAGTTTTATCAACACCGCTTCGTTGTATTTGAGCAGGCTGTAGAACTCCTGGTTGGCGTTCTCCAGATCCTCGTTGCTGCTGATCTGGGTGTAGGCCAGCTTGATCAGATTGATCTTGTCGATGTTCTTCACCGAATCGGTGATAAGAATCTCGCCATTCTTGATGATGGACACCTTGTCGGCGAAGTTGTAGATGTCGTCGATGCTGTGGGTGACAAAGATGATCGACATCCCTATCTGCTTGAGATCTTTGAGGATCTGGATCATCTTTTTTAGGTTGGGGGCAGTGAGCTTCTGCAGGGCTTCATCGAGGATCAGGAGCCGCGGCTTGTTGAACAGGTGCTTCAGTATGTCCACCAGAACCCGATCGGACAGCTTCATGTTTCTCAGCAGCGCGTTGGGATTGATGGAAAAATCGTATTCCCTCAGGTAGGCCTGGGCGATTCCCAGGTGTTGCTTGTGATTGATAAACGGATGCGAGGCGATTCCCCGGTTGTCCAGGAACAGATTCTCGGTCACCGTGAAGTTGTCAACCACAGGGTTCTGTTGGGTGACCATTTCGATCCCAAAGTTGTAGGCCTTCTTGGGAGACATGGAGTCCAGGACCCGATTGCCGATGATGAATTTCCCCGAGTGCGGTCTTAGAAAGCCGCTCATGATCATGCACAGGGAGGTTTTGCCAGCACCGTGCTCGCCGACAATCGCATGGACCTCGGAGCGTTGGATTTTCAGGTTGATATCTTTGAGAACCTTCAGCGTGTCGTAGAATAAACTGATGTTCTGCAGCTCGAGCAGCGGTTCGCCGACAGGCTCAGTGCATGGAGATTCCATACTTATCTAGTTTATTATACAACGTTTTCCTGCTCATGTTCAGCAGCTCCGCAGCTCTCTTCTTGTTGTACTCCGCCTTCTGCAGTATGCTCAGGATCAGCTCTTTTTCCATCTTGTCCCGGATATTCCCCGTGAGCTCCGGCGCCTCGTGTTTCACGAATCCTGGGGGAAGGTCAGCCATGTCGATGGAGTCTTTAAGCGAAATGGTGGCGGCGTAGTGCAGAGCGTTCTTCAGCTGCCGAACGTTCCCCGGCCATTCGTAGTTCATGAAGAACTCCAGCACCCGTTCGGTCAGCACTTTTGGTTTCCTGGAAACGTTCAATTGGAGCTCATTCAGGAAGTGCTTGACCAGCAGGGGGACATCCTCCCTGCGCTGCCGCAGGGGTGGTATGGTCATCGTGGCGGCATTCAAGCGGTAGAACAGATCCTCCCGAAACCTCTTTTCGGCGATCAGGTTTTGTAGATCATTGTTGGTGGCGGCGATGAAGCGCATGTTCACCTTAATGGTGTTCTTCCCGCCGACCCGGCGGATCTCCTTGTCCTGCAGTGTCCGTAGGATTTTCGCTTGGATGGAAAGAGGCATGTCCCCGATCTCATCGAGGAAGAGGGTACTGTTGTGAGCCCGCTCGAACACCCCCTGGAAGGTTGAATCCGCTCCGGTATAGGCGCCCTTTTCGTGCCCGAATAGTTCGTTGTCCAGGAGCGTTTCGGCGAAGGCGGAACAGTTGATTTTGGCGATTTTGTTGCAGCACTGCATTGAACAGGAGTGGATGTAGTCGGCCAGCAACTCCTTGCCCGTTCCGCTCTCTCCGCAGATCAGGATCGGCAGGTCCGTGGCGGCCAGCTGCTTGGCCTTGCGGCAGAGCTCGTGCATCTCGCCGGACTGCGTGACCAGGCGGGAGGAGAAATCCGACAGCCGGCTCCGGAACTTGAGGTTTTCCTCCTCCAGCTGTTTCATCCGTATGGCGTTTTTCACCACCGTTTCCAGCTTGTCGAAGTTGATGGGCTTCTGCAGATAATCGAAGGCACCCACCTTGATCGATTCCACGGCCGTTTCGATTGTCGCATAGGCGGTGATCATGATGATGGGCACTTTGCCGTTCAGAGCCATGAGTTGCTTCAATACATCGATGCCGTTTTCGTCGCCGAGCTTGACGTCCAGAATCACCGCACTGATCTTGTGATTAAGGTACAGGCGAACGGCTTCGGTGGAGTTATTGGCCAAGTGGCCGAGGTAACCGAGTTCGCGGAAGTTCTGGGCCAGGCTTTCGCACACTTTGATCTTGTCGTCGATGATCAGTATTTCTTGTTCCATCCGTGTAACCTAATTATACACTCCTGGAAAGATGTGTATAATAATTATACAAATAAATTACCCGCCGTCAACCCCCCAGTTTTCACAAGATAATTCTATATTGGATAAGAAATTATTCTGCTTTATGAATATGAATTTGGCATAATTCTTGCTGTAATATTCCTGGATAAACGTGATCACTCATAGGGTGATTACTACTCCAAAATCTTTTCTTAAAGGAGGTTCAGCGATGAACCGAACTATGAAAATGCTGGCCATCCTGGCGGCTCTGCTACTGCTGGCGAGCCTGACGGTGACGGCGCAGGCAGGGAAAACGATCACCATCGCCTACGTCACCAACGGCCCCTACACCTTCTGGACCTATGCCCACGCCGGTTGTCTGAAGGCGGAGCTGGAATTCGGCATCAAAGTGAACTTCTTCAAGCCGCCGAGCGCCACGGTGGAGGAGCAGAAGCGCTTCATCGAGACCCAGATGGCCAAGGGCGTGGACGGACTGGCGATCAGCGTCATCGACCCGGATAACATGACCCCGTTCATCAACGAGATCTGCGCCAAGATCCCCGTGGTCATGTTCGACAGCGATGCTCCCAAGAGCAACCGCAAGGCCTACATCGGCATGAGCAACTATGCGGCCGGCAGGCTAGCCGGGCAGAAGATCAAAGAGCAGCTGCCCAGCGGAGGGAAGCTGGTGATCTTCGTCGGCCGCCTGGATGCGCAGAACGCCGTGGAGCGCCGGCAAGGCATCATCGATGAGCTGCAGGGTAAGGCCTACGCCGCCCAATACCCCGGCAAGATGACCCCCCAGGGCAGAGTGGACTGCGGCAAGTGGACCATCCTGGACACGCGTACCGACGGCGGCGATGAGAGCCGCGCCAAAGGCAATGCCGAGGACATCCTGGTGAAGTATTCGGACCTCGACCTCATGATCGGTCTGTGGAGCTATAACACGCCGGCCATCATTAGCGCGGTGCAGGACGCAGGAAAGCAGGGGAAGATCAAGATCATCGGCTTCGACGAAGAGGTGGTGGTACTGAGCGCCATCAAGGACGGGTACGTAGCCGGCACCATCGTCCAGAACCCCTACGAGTACGGCCGCACGAGCTGCGAGGTCCTCTACAAGCTCATCAAGAAGATTAACGCCGGGATCCCGGCCGACAAGCTGGTGGACGTGCCGGCACGGGTCATCACCACGGACAAGGTCGACGCGTTCATGGATAGTCTCAACAGACAGCTGGCTGTAGGCGAGTTCTTCGAGGTAAAATAACCGGAAATCAGGTCGACCGTACGGCTACAGAAGCCTGGGTGAGCTCACTTGAGCTCCCCAGGCTTTATGTTCCATGAAAGGCAACCATGGCGGAGAACGAGGGATCAAGCCTGCTGGAGATGCGCGGGATCACCAAGTACTTCCCGGGCGCAAAGGCTCTGGATCATGTCGACTTTGAGCTCAACCGCGGCGAAATCCTGGCCGTCATCGGGGAGAACGGCGCGGGCAAGAGCACCCTGGTGAAGGTGCTGGGCGGCATCCATTTGCCTGAAATGGGGGCGATCCGCCTCAACGGTCAAGACGTGGTGATCGACTCGGTGCAGGCCGCCACCAAGTTGGGGATTTCCTTCGTACACCAGGAGCTGAACCTCTCGGATAACCTGGACATCGCCACAAATGTGTTTCTGGGCCGTGAGCCGCGGGAGAAGAAATTCCTACGCCTGATCGACCGAAAAAAGTTGTACAGGGACACCGAGGAAATTCTCCAGCACATTGATATGAACTATTCTCCCCGCCTCCTAGTGCACGATCTGACCATTGGCGGCCAGCAGATGATCGAGATCGCCAAGGCCCTATCCATTAAAGCCCAGATCCTGATCATGGACGAACCTACCAGCAGCCTTTCCCGGGGGGAGACGGAGCAGCTGTTCAAGGTCATCCAGGAGCTGAAATTACAAGGGGTGAGCATCATTTACATCTCGCATCGCCTAGGGGAGGTGAAGGAGGTCGCCGACCGGGTCATGGTGCTGCGGGACGGACGTGTTTCGGGCCACCTGGGGAAAGAGGAGATCAGTCACGAAAGGATGGTGAAGCTCATGGTGGGCAGGGATATCGAGAAGTTTTACCACCATGAGCACGAGGTGAGCAAGAAACCGGTGTTCGAGGTTCGGGACTTTATCGTTCCGGAGCACCCCAAAGAGCGTATCAACTTTACCGTGCACGCAGGCGAGATCGTGGTTCTGGCCGGGCTGGTCGGCGCCGGTAGGACGGAGCTGGCCCACGCCCTGTTCGGAATCGTGAAACCGCTGGGCGGGCAGATCCTGCTGGATGACAGACCCATCGTCATCAACAGTCCTCAGGACGCAATGAAGGCAGGGATCATCCTCGTTCCGGAGGACCGCAAGCTGCACGGACTGATCATGGAGATGGCGGTGGAGACCAACATCACCCTCGCCAGCCTGGACCGTTACCAGAAGATGAAGATGATCCAGTTTGAGGAGGTCCGTACCGTAGCGAATGAAATGGTCCAAAAACTGGATGTCCGATTGCGCAGCATCGACCAGCTGGTGGAATCCCTCTCCGGTGGAAACCAGCAGAAGGTGGTGCTGGCCAAATGGCTGTGCCTGAACCCCCGGGTACTTCTTCTGGACGAACCCACCCGCGGAATTGATGTGGTGGCAAAGGAAGAAATATACCGCCTCATGGAGCGGCTGGCCTCCCAGGGGGTGGCCATCTTGGTGATTTCCAGCGAGATGCTGGAAGTGCTTGGCATCGCGGACCGAATCCTCGTGATGCATGACGGGAGTATAAGCGGCCAGCTCTCCAAAGAACAGTTCAGTGAAGAGGCCGTCGTGCACCTGGCCACTGGAGGAAAGTGATGAAACGGATAGCCGGAATCGCGGTTTTGCTGTTCGTGGTCATGCTCATCACCACTCTGATCGACACGACCTTCATTAAGGGCTACAACATCATGAACATCATGCGCTGGACAGGGCTGTTCGGCATCCTGAGCCTGGGGGAAGCCTTTCCGGTCATGACGGCCGGCATCGACCTGTCCGTTGGCTCGATCAGCGGGCTGATCGGCGCGCTGTCGGCGAACTTCATCCGGATGAGAGGAATGCCCATCGCTCCGGCTTTGATCATCTGCTTCGGGCTGGCTGTCCTGATGGGCTTCGTGCATGGGCTGCTAGTGACGAAAATCCGGATGCAACCCTTCGTGGTCACCCTCTGCGGGCTGTTCATCTACCGGGGAATGGCCCGTTTCACCATGCAGGACATTACCCAGGGCTACGGGAATGCCTTTGTGGGTCTGAAGTTCCTGGCCCACGGGAGGGTGCCTTCAGCCTTCTGGCCCGCGGGGCAGGCGCCCAAATTCATCCAGGATTGGTCGCTGCCCATGCCTTTTCTCATCATCGTCATCGTGGGCATCATCCTGGCCATCTTTCTGAACCGCACCATATACGGCCGCTACATCCTGGCTCTGGGACGCAACGAACGGGCGGCGCGCTTTAGCGGCATCAACACCGACCGCATGACCATCGTCGCCTACATGATCTCCAGCACTTGCGCCGGCCTGGCCGGAATCCTCTTCTCCTTGGATTTGAATACCGTGCAACCCTCCACGGCGGGCAACATGTACGAGCTGTACGCCATCGCCGGCTGCGTGGTCGGGGGCGTGAGCCTCAAGGGCGGGGAAGGCAACATCCTGGGAGTGATCATCGGCACGGCCATCGTGCGGGTCCTTTACAACGCCATCAACATTTTGGGTATCGCCACTACCCTGGAGTTTGGGGTGGTCGGGATGGTGATCCTGATCGGAGTGGGCGCCGACGAGGTCATCAAGAGTCTCACCGCCCGGCGCCGGATCGCGGAGGTGCGCAGCGCCCATGGAAGCGGTGGCGCGGCCTCCTCCGGCACCACCTAATCCTCGCTCCCTTCCCACCATGACGGAACCTTCACCCTACAGATCTCTTTCGATCCGGTCTGCAAGCAGCTCGGGAGCCAACCCGAATTGCCGGAGCAGCTGGGCGTAGGTGGCCGAATGGATGTACTGCGGTTTACCCTCGGCATCGAGAGTGTTGATACCCACAATCCGCCCCGGCTCGATACTGCCCTTCTTCTGCCACAATACCTTGCGGAAGGCGTCCCACAGGTAGCCGTTGTTCTGCTCCGCCACGAACACCTTATTCCCGCTTTCGTAAAGCTCCAGGATCAGGGCTTCGTCCACTGACGGCATATCGATCACTCCGATCGCAATGCCCTTCTGCTCCAACCTTCGAGCGGCCTCCAAGGCTTCGTGGACGCCCCGCCCGCCGGACACCAGATACCCCCGATCTCGCTTGCCCCCCTTCAGCCGGTAGCCCTGGCCGTACTCGAAGGTAAAGTCCCCGACATAGATAACTCCTGAGGGGGCGCGCATGATCCGCACGTAGACCAGCCCCTTTCCCCCCCCCATGACCCATTTCAGGAAGCCGAGCAGCTGACTCGGGCAGCTTATATCCACGATTTTAAGGTGCCCGATCTGGCCGAACACCAGGGCGTCGTCGTTGCCCATATGGGTTGCCCCGTTGGTGCGTGTTTCGAAGTTGGACGCTGTGGCCACGAACGTCAAGTCCAGGTTGTGCCCCTCGGAGAGCCAGCTTTTTGTACGGATCGCGTCCATGCGCTCCTGGACGTTGATGGCGATCCTGCGCAGCACGCGCCAATCGAAGAACGGGCAAAAGGTACTAACCCAGGTGTTGTATCCCAATACGGCGAAGGCTTCGCCGATGCACATCATATTCGACTCCGCCACGCCCACGTTCAGCGCCTTGCCGATATCCGCCCAGGCCACCCCGCCCTCCAGCCCGCTAGTGGTGCCCAAGTCAGCGTCCACGCTGACCACCCGCCCGGAGCGGGCGAACACCTTCATCGCTTGGCTGATCACCCAACTGGCCGCGTACTCTTTGCCCATCTCGATCGTCGGAAGTTCCTTAGCCTCATAGGACACCCTCCGGTCCCGTGGGGAAGCCCGCTTCGTTCTCACGGGCTCAGTCATGGCCGCTATCTGCTGCCCCTTCAGGTCCACCTTGAGGTTCATCCCCTTCGCCTGTTCCAGCAGCTGCTCCATCAGCCTCTTACCTTCCGACAGGGTCTCGAGCTGTCGGAGCAGTTCTAGGAATCGCCGGACTCTTTCCCCGCGACGCCCGCGCTGCAATTCCAGCTCCTGCGCGGTGAGCTCATCGGAGAGCTCCACCTTGTGTCCCACCATGAAGCTGGAGAAGCCGCCCCAGCCCTTGCGGGTGTTGCTCACGACCACCGTGGGCCGGCCGTCCCGCACCTCGTACTTGAAGTGCCGCAGCGCCTCCAGAATTCCCTCGTAGCCCATACCGTCCACGCTGCAGGCCCGCCAGCCGAAGGACTCGAAGCGCTTATCCAAGTCCGGCATGGGAAACTGCAGAGCCTTCGGATTGTCCAGCTGACCCTCGTTCTTGTCCACGATCACGCACAGGTTGTCCAGACGCTTGAACCCGGCGTACATCGCTGCTTCCCAAATCAGCCCCGCCTGCAGCTCCCCATCGCCGGTCAGGCAGTACACATCGAAACTCGGCTCCATCTTGCCGGCAATGGCCAACCCCTGAGCCACCGGCATCCCGTGCCCCTCCGGCCCAGTCGATATGTGTACCCCCGGCAGCAGCGGCCCCGGGTGCCCGTTCAGTATGCTCTCCACAGAGCGGGAATTCTTTAACACGCTCCGGTCAAAGTATCCCAGGTCCGCATAGATCGAGGCCATGGAGGCTACCGCGTGCCCCTTGCTCAGCACGAACAGATCCTGCCCCACCCGGGTCGGGTTTTCCACGTCGATGTGCATCACCCCGCTGTAGTACAGAGCCACCAGGGGAACCACGGCTGAGAAGGCACCCCCGACGTGGATGCCCTTGTCCACTGCGTCTCGACCCTGCTCCAGGGTCAGGATCCGGATGTCCGAATCCTTGATCTCCAGCATCCTGAGCAAACCCTGGCGCAGCCAATAATGAGAAGAACTCAAGATTTGCTGGTCTATCATCGTGGGCAGCATTGTGGCCGGAATTGTATGCTCCGTCAAGATTTCGCATTGCCTCAAAAGAGATCTACCCAAGAACGAAAGATGCCTTAAAAGAAAATCTCCCTAAGCCATTTTGGTGCTCCTCCTCCCGTAAACCGAAGGAAGCGGTAGGGGGGAGAAAAGGGATGGCACTCATGATGAGCCAGAGAAAAGCTGTCTCCAATGAGACCGCGGTACGATATCGAGGAGCCTCGAAACCTGAATAAGGACGGATCCGCAAAGAATTTGTCAAAACCACAAAGTATGCACGCAAGTATGCAGCCTGGGTCGCCGATGGCCGGTTCTGGAAAGCTCGACTTGTCGCATCGCTGCCTTCAGAGAGAATGGAGAGGGTTGGCAGCTCCGGGGGTACGGCTCATCGCTGGAGCCGATGTGAACCGGAGGCTGAGGCGGATGGTCCTACTTCCATCCCCCGGGGGACAGACGCACCAGGTGGGGCTTGTGCAGCGAGGTGCCGCGAGACCCTGAGGAGTACAAGCCGTAGCGGCCGATAATGCGGGCGCGGGGGTCGGGTAGGTGCTATAGCACTTTGGCGATGAAGTCGGTGACGCTGAACAGCTTGGCGTTGGTGCGGAAGTAGAGGTTGTAGGCTGTGTAGTACAAGAACCTGCCACACTAATGTTCTGGTACACCCAGTAGGAAGGTATAGTGGGTTGAAAGCACTAAGGAATAATCCCACCACGTGTAAGATGCTGAGCTCATCGACACACTGCGGGTTACTAAATTGTTCTCGAATATATTGTTCCTATTAGATTATTCGCTGCTCAGGCAGAATCGCTGTTTTGGGTTAGTGAAGAAGTCAGTCAGTACTTCCCCACCGCTATGGTCAGCTTTTTCCTCCAGCGGCAACTCCTGAATGAGCGTTTGGCCAAGAACATGCTGCAGTGGGCGCATTCTGGTTCCAGCGTGGATTATGCGAAATGGAATCGTAGCGCATCCCGGCGGGCTCCTCCAAGGCCCGCGAGGCGGTATCCCAGTACATCGCCCGTGCGCGGGTTTCGCTACAGAAGCTCCTCGTGGAGGAGGGCGGCGCGGGCAGGGTCTTATACTACACCGCCTACAACCCCTACTTCCGCACCAACGCCAAGCTATTTTCCGCCACCGACTTCATCGCTGAACTGCTCCAGCACCTATCGGGCTGCCGGGCGCGCCTGATCCACCGCTATGGGGTGGAAGCAGGATCACACGGCGCAGGCTGCGCTTGGCAACAGTCCCGCCGACCAGCAGTACGCCGAAGCCTCGGTGTCCTCCCCAGAGTCCCGCGCCGCGCGGGCTAGGCTGATGACTAAGGTCTACGAGGCGGACCCCCTGGGGTGTGGTTGCTGTGGCTCCCCCATGCGGGTTGTGGCGGTGATTACCGAGCCGCAGCAAGTACGCAAGATCCTACGTCACCTCATCAAGACCGGGAAAGCACCGCCGGGCTTGGACCCCGCCTCCGTACGCACGGATTATGGGCGAGCCGGCCGGGCATTCAGGGCTATAATGCGGACTATCATTCCAGCCGGCGCACCATGCCCTAAACTGCGCTTTCCAGGGTGAGGCGGATTCCCGACGGGTCGTGGAGCAGCAAAGCCCAGCCATCCTGCTCCAGGGAAATGCCCGAACGCTCAACACTCTCCCGTGCCGCCGCGAGCGCGGCGGTGTCCGGCAGCAAAACGCTGAACCGGGAAAGCCCCAGCACACCCCGCTGCGGCGCGCGCGCCAGGTGGCCGGTCCAGGTGTTGTAGCCGATGTGGTGGTGGTAGCCGCCGGCGGAGACGAACGAGGCGGAGTGCCCCAGGTGCATCATCAGCTCGAAGCCCAGCACCCCCACGTAGAAGCGGTCGGAGGCCGCCAGGTCGCTCACCTCCAGGTGCACGTGCCCGAGCGCCAGGCGCTCCGCCTCCGGCGGCCCCGCGCGCTCCAGCTCCGCCAGCAGCGCGTCGGGGTCCAGATCGTAGGTGCCCATGCGCAGCCTCCCATCCGGCTCCCGCCAGCTTTCGCGCGGCCGGTCGCAGTATAGCTCGATGCCGTTGCCCTCCGGGTCGGACAGGTAGACGGCCTCGCTCACCAGGTGGTCGGCGAAGCCTTCCAGGGGCGTGTGCGCCCGCAGCAGGCGCTCCAGCGCGCGAGCCAGGGCGGGGCGCGAGGGAAGGAGCAGGGCCAGGTGGTAGAGACCGGCCGTGCCGCTGCGCCGGGAGGCCCCAGGCTCTTCCTCCAGGGCGAGCACCGGGTGATCCCCCGACCCCAGGCTCACGCGGGGGCCCTGCTCGTCCAGCACGGCGAGGCCGATGGCCTGGGTGTAGAATCGCACCGCTCGGCCCAGGTCCTGAACTGCCAGATGAACCGTGCCCAGGGTGGTGCCGGGGTGGATGCCCTCCGCCATTGGAAAAAGATAGCCTCCCGGCAGCGAGGCTGCAAGCTCGTGCCCTCCCCTGTGCCCCCGCTGTCCTTGACAGCGCGAGAGCGCTCTTTTAGCATGGCCATACTGCTATCGCAGGAGCGAAGCTACTCGGAGGTGCCCATGAAACGGTTCGCGGTTCTGCTATTGGTTTCCCTCATAGCCGTCCCCGCCCTGCTGGCCGATTTCCAGCAGGACATGGCCAAGGCCGACCTGCTGCACGAGCAGGACGCCCACGAGGAGGCCCGCACCTTCCTGGAGGCCGGCCTGGCCCGGGCGGCGGACAACCAGGAGAAGGCCGAGATCTGCTGGCGTCTGGCCCGCGCCTGGCTCAACCTGGGCGACCAGGCGGAAGACAAAGGCGCGAAAGGGGACGCCCTGCTGGCCTACTTCGCCAAGGGCGAGGAGCTGGCGCAGAAGGGCATCGACGCGGACCCGCACAACCATTTCGCTTATTTCTGGAAGTCCGCCACGGGGGGCCGCTGGGGGCAGGTCAAGGGCATTCTCAACTCCCTGTTCAAGGCCAAGCCCATGCGCGTTTTATTACAGAAGGCCCTGACGCTCAAGTCCGACCACGCCGACTCCTACTACGTGCTGGGGCAGCTCTACGAGCAGGTCCCCGGGGCCCCGTTGTCCTTCGGCGACAAGGACTGGGCCGTGTCGCTGGGGCGCAAGGCCGTGGACCTGCGCTCAGCCCAGGTCCAGGCCGGCGAGGAGAAGGACATCTACTACGACTACCACACGGAGCTGGCCAAGCACCTGTGGGAGCGCAACTGGAACGTCGCCAAGCGCCAGAAGGAGCAGGCCGGGAAGGCCTCGAAGTACGCCGCCAAGTCCGACCCCATGGAGAAGAACTGGTACTACGAGGGCACCCTCACCCTGAAGAACCTCTCCGACCGCGAGGAGGCCCGGGAGCTGCTGGCCTGGGCCATCGCCCAGCTGCAGGCGCTCCCGCAGCGGAGCCAGGGCGAGGAGGACGACCTGAAGGAAGCCTTGGAGGTGCAGGCCGGCTGGAAGTAGCTGAGCCTCGGCGATCGCCGGCTGTCGAACGAAAAACTTCTCAACCAGCCTGGAATAGGCTATAATACCGGCGCTGGGAGGGCGAAGGAGGGGTAGACGTCTATCCCGGCGCTCGAACCGATCGTCTTCGCCGCCTGCCTGGCCCCCGTCCTCTACTTCGATCTGAAGCATCACCGAATTCCCGATATCTTCCTGGCGCTGGCGGCGGGGCTGCTCCTGCTGGTCCGCGCGCTGCGAGGCAGCCTGCGCGCCGACCAATTCCTCGGCGCCGCCGCCGGGTTCCTGCTGTTCCTGGTCCTGTGGGCGGCGGCCAAGGGGCGCCTGGGATTCGGGGACGTGAAGTTGTCCGCGCTGGTGGGTTTCCTGGTCGGCTCCCAGGGCTGGGTTGTTGCCGTCTTCCTCGCTTCGCTGGGCGGGATCCTCCTCCTCGTATTGCGCCTGCTGGTGCTGCAGGTTCCCCTCAAACAGCGTATCGCCTTTGCTCCATTCCTGGTGGTGGGAGCATTGGCCTCGTATTTCCTCACCGCTCGCCTGCTGAGCCTGATATGATGCGGTGTACGCTTTTAGCTTCGCTCTTCCTGCTGCTGTCCCTGGGTTCGCCGCTTTTCGGCCAGCAGATCAAAGAGATGCAGTTCGTAAACCAGCCGGTTACGGATATTCTGCTGGCCTTGGGCGAAGTGTCAGGCAAGTCCCTCGTTCCGGATGAGACGGTCAGCGGCAGCGCGTCGTATCGTTTCTCCCAGACCGATTTCGATACGGCCCTGCAATCCTTTCTTTCCACCTACAAGATGTACCTGCGCCGGGAAGGCGAGGTCTACTATGTATCCCGCATCCGCGTCGAGTACGATCCACCGACCCAAAGCATCTCCATGGATGCTGAGGACGTAGATGCATCGTTCCTTATCCGGGCCGCCTCCAAGGCGCTGGGTAAGACCATTCTCTTCGATCCCCTGCCCACTCAGCCCCTGACCATCCACGTGACCCGGTTGCCTCCCGATAAGCTGCTGGAGATCATCGTCAAGCGCTTCGCCGATTTCCGCCTGGAGAGCGATCCGAGCTACTTCTACGTTAAACGCCTCCCGACCAAACCCCCCGAGCCTGCCTCCGGGAGGCCTGGGGCAACGCAGACGAAAATCGAACGGCGGGGGGAACTGTATTCGCTGGCAGTCGAAAAAGAGCGCTTCCAGGTCATCCTCGATGAGCTGTTCCTGAAGGGGGGGCGGGAATACTCGCTGCTGTCCCGAAAAGACACGATCATCGAAAAGCTGCGCTTCGAAAACAAGGCCTTCGAGCAGGTGCTGCGCCTGCTCCTGGAGCAGGCCAGCGCCGACTACGCCCTGGTGGGCAGCATCTACTATATATTCGAAATCCAGCAGCGGGACGTGCTGAAGAAGCTCAGCACCACGGTGCGCCTCCCGCTGGCGCACCTCTCCGCCCGGGAGATCCCCAACCTCCTTCCGCCCGATTATCTGGCCTCGCAACGATTCAAGATCGATGCTTTCCACAACGCCATCATCCTGAGCGGCAGCATGGAGGAGATCGGCCCGGTGCAGGAGTTGATCACCAGGCTGGATCAACCAATCGCGGGCCAGGAGTATGCCCTGTTTCGGTTGAGTTATTTGAGCGCCGCCAAGATCCAGACGTTATTCCCTCCGTCCCTCAAGCACATCGAGCCCATCGTGATCCCCGACAGCAACTCCTTCGTGGCATTGCTGGCGCCGGAAACCAAGGCGGCCCTGGCGGATTTTCTGGCTTTAATCGATGTGCCGACGGCCAGCACTACTGTCAAGCTGAAATACCTGAAGGCGGAGGATCTCCTGAAAAAGCTTCCCCCTTCCATCACCAAGGAGGAGGTGATGGAAACCGGGGATCCTTCGGTGGTTTTCCTGCGCAGCTCGCCGGAGAAGCTGCAAGACTTCTTCCGCGATCTGAAAACCGTGGACCGGCCGGTGCCCCAAATCCGCTATCAGTTCCTGGTCCTTCAATATTATGAGGGGGAAGGCTTGAACTGGAGCGACTCCCTAGAGGCCTCAAACGCCGTCGCGGGGGCGCAAAACTCCTTCCTGGGCACGGTCGGGAAACTTCTCAACTTGAGCTTCGACGCGATCTCCACCTTCGGCATTCGTTTCGCCATGCAGCTCAACTTCGATTTGAGCACCAACAAGGCGCGGGTGCTCGCGGACACCACGCTGGTCGGCCTGTCCGGCAAGGACATCAACTTCCAGAATACCGACACCTTTCGCTACCAGGAAGTAGAGGTCGACGAAGAGGGAAACACCCGCTTCACGGGGGTGACCCGGGAAATCACCTCCGGCCTGATCATCAAGATGCAGGGCTGGGTTTCCGGCGATGGCATGATCACCATGGACGTCAAGGCCACGGTGTCCAAACGGGGAACCCAGGTTTCCACCACGGTGGGCAGCCTGCCGCCCACCACCGAGAACGTGGTCAACACCCAGGCCCGTACTTTCTCCGGAGAGCCGGTGGTGATAGGGGGTTTGATCCGCCAGGAGACCAGCATCCAGGTGTCGAAGTTTCCCGTTTTGAGCCGCATACCGCTGCTGGGCTACCTGTTCCAGGCCCGCAAGGAATCGATCGAGAACTCGGAGCTGGTGATCTATATCGTGCCGCGGGTGGAATACGGCGAGGTAGAAGAGGCGGAAGTGGGCTTGAGGCTGGAGAGGCTGTATCAGAAATTCTTTAGGCCCTGAGTCATGAGCAAGGCTGAGCGCGTAACGCTAGCGGAGTTCAAGCCGCTGCCCGAGAATGCCGAGCAGTATCCGCTGGAGTACATCGAGAACAACTCGGTGATCAAGCTGCGGGAGACCGCCGGGCTCATCCAGATCGGTGTCTGCGATCCGCAGGACGAACCGCTCCTGGAAAACCTGCGGCTGTTCCACCAGAAGCAGGTCGCCTATTACCAGATCGAGCGCAGCGAGCTGGCCGGCTACCTGGGGGAGAAGCTCGCCAACCTGGGCCAGCACCTCCCGGCCGGACCGCCGGCCGACCACGAACGGCTCCTGCTGGACAAGCTGGCCAATGACGCGCCGATCGTCAACCTGGTCAACAGCATCCTCATCGAGGCGATCCGGCGCCAGGCCTCGGATATCCACATCGAGTGCTTCGCCCGGGAAATGGTGATCCGCTACCGGCTGGATGGGGTGCTGCAAACCGTGAACCGCCTCGAGCGGGAAAACTTTCCCGCCGTGGCCAGCCGGATCAAGATCATGGCCAACCTGAACATCATGGAGCGCCGTCTTCCCCAAGATGGCCGGATCACCGTGCACCTGGGCGAGGACACCGTGGATATGCGCGTCTCGGTGGTCCCGATTGCCGACGGGGAGTCCTTCGTGCTGCGGCTGTTCAACAAGAAGGCCTCTCCCCTGACCCTGGGCGAGCTGGGCCTCAGCGATCAGGATCGGGTGCTGCTCGACCGTATCGCCGGCCTTCGGAACGGGCTCATCCTGATCACCGGCCCCACGGGCAGCGGCAAGACGACCACTCTCAACGCCATGCTGCAGCATATCAAGTCCGACGCCCTGAAGATCATCACGATCGAAGACCCCATCGAGTACCTCATCGACGGAGTGGACCAGATCCAGACCAATGACCGCATCGGCCTGAGCTTC
>Ga0315273_10001585_pt1 | contig 26061 bp, 24 predicted proteins | sample YL17G02_0_MG_FD_205753 | JGI IMG/M metagenome (GOLD analysis project Ga0315273, IMG submission 205753) | Sediment microbial communities from Yellowstone Lake, YNP, Wyoming, USA - YL17G02_0 | ecosystem: Environmental > Aquatic > Freshwater > Lake > Sediment | place: USA: Wyoming | collected... | reverse complement strand
GGGTGGGAAAGCCGACCTCGTCGTGGAACAGGCCGGTGATGTGGTAGCGGTAGCCAACACCAAAAGGTGCCAGCGGTGGCACACCATCGGGGGTATTGCGGAAGGCCTTGTAGGTGGCGGGTGACTCGGTGACCTTGTGCTCAAAGATCTTGATGGTTTTGAAATCGGGCAATTCGACCGGTTCGCGCATGTGCCCGACGATCTCGTCGGCGAGCAGGATGACCGGGGTGCGGTATCTTTCGGAGAGGTCGAAGGCTTTGACGGTGAGGTCAAAGGCGTTGCGGACGGAAATCGGGCTGAGGGCGATGATGGGATGGTCGCCGTGCGTGCCCCAGCGAGCCTGCATCACGTCGCCCTGGGAGGCCGCGGTGGGCTGGCCGGTTGAGGGTCCGAGGCGCTGCACGTTGACGACCACGCAGGGGATCTCGGTCATGGCAGCGTAGCCGATGTTCTCCTGCATGAGCGAGAAACCGGGGCCGCTGGTGGCAGTCATGGATTTGACCCCACCGACCCGGGCGCCGATGATGGCGGCCATGCTGGCGATCTCGTCTTCCATCTGGATGAATTTCCCACCCAATCTTGGAAGTTCGCGCGACAGGATCTCAGCGACCTCGGTGGAGGGGGTGATCGGGTAGCCGGCGTAGAAACGACAGCCGGCGGCAATGGCTCCCCAGCTGATGGCGTCATTGCCTTGCATCAGTTTGACAGGCATGCGCGCCTCCTAATCCAATTTCCTGACCACGATGGCGAGGTCGGGGCAGTGGGTATCACAAAAATGGCAGGCGGTGCATTTCTCGGGGGCTACGATGCGGGGATGGTTTTCGTCCGCATCCATGGCGAGCACCCTTGGAGGGCAGAACTCGACGCAAATATGGCAACCCTTGCACCAGGTGGCATAGATGAAGACTTCGCCGTGCGGGCTTTTCTTGGCAGGCAGAGGCGTGTCCTGCGGCTGACCGGGATCTGCAATAACATCGTTCATTAAACACCTTTTGCAATGGGGATAGGTGAATTTCGACCTGATTGTATCCGATTTGAAGCGGGTTTGATAATGCTGAATGTATTAATAAGATACTGCCATCCGTTCTTGTTTTCTCCGGTTGGGGCATGGATGTATAATGAATGAAACATCCGTTTTTACTCCCAAGGAGGGCAGCATGTTCATCCAGAAGGACGACTGGAAGAAAGAGAAGCACGTGCCGGTGATCGAGTTGCCGGGGCAGGTGAAGGCCGGGGAGGCTTTCCAGGTGAAGGTGAGCGTGGGCAAGGAGATCGCCCACCCGAACACAGTGGAGCACCACATTGATTGGATCGACCTGTACTTCCACCCGGAAGGGGAGAAGTTCCCGCACCAGGTGGGGCACTTCGCTTTCAGCGCGCACGGCGAGGCGGTGGCGGGACCCAACCAGGGACCCGTCTACACCGACCCGCAGATCGTGATCACGTTGAAAGTATCCAAGGCGGGCACATTCCAGGCGCTGGCGCTGTGCAACATCCACGGGCTGTGGGAGAGCGAGCAGGCGGTGGCGGTGAGTGGCGCCTAGTTGGCTTATTCTCTCCAATCCATCGATTTCGAGAAAAGGGAGAAGCAGATTAATTTGCCCCTGAAGGGATTCGCGATGACAGGGGATCCTATTGCGTTTGTGAAGCTGCGGACTATATAATGAAGCATTGATCGTACCATGCCCGGTGGATGCAGGGACCACCGCCGGGCCAAGCGATCGTTCGTTTTCAAGCAAAGGAGGAGGAGATATGCTGAACCTACGTTCCGTTCGACTTATGCCGCTATTGGGTTGTCTCATCGCTGGAGCGTTGATCCTTTCTGCCTGCGAGATGCCCACGTCGACGCCGGTAGCCTGTGAGATCGGGGAAGCTCCGTATATCACGATTACGAACCCTGCGCTCATGTCGGTGATCGATGACCTGACCCCCACCATCAGCTGGGCGATCCGGGAGGGCGATTGCGTCCCGGCGCAATACCAGGTGGAGGTGTGGAGCGCGATGACCTACCCGCATGGGGCGAGCGCCGGATATTTCCTGCTTTCCGCCAGGTCCGCGGGGACGAGCATGCGCTGGCCAGCGGATGCGGCGCCGCTGATGCCCGGGCATACTTATTTCGTCTATATCAACCCGATGGTCTTTACAGGGGATGAAATGGTGGAATCCGGGGGCACCATGGGTTACTTTTCCACCGGTCCGATCTGCACGGGGAGTGACACGGTGAGCGCTCCCTCGCTGCGCTGGCCTCCGGACGGTTGGAGGCTGGACCCTTCCGGCTCCATGGATTTCGAATGGAACAGCCACATGAGCTGCTGGCCGGATGACGACTTTACCGTCGAGTTCTCCACTTCGACGGATTTTTCCGATCCGTTCCTCAGCATGGCGGACTGGCCGATGGAACATTTGTGGTTGTACTCGTTCATGGATCTCGGGTGGGAGGAGTGCACGCGTTATTACTGGCATGTGAAAGCCAACATGCAGGGGGTGGACGACGAGCCGTTCTCCGAGACGCGCTCCTTCGTCACCCAGCCGGGGGATATCATCTGCCCGCTCGAACTGGGGCCCGTGATCACCCCGATCCCGCCGATGGTGATCATCCGCGAGGCTGCCAACTGCCGGTCCGGGCCGACGACGGAATACCCGACCCTCGACATCCTGCCGGTCGGGGCTGAACTGCCAATCATGGGGCGCAACCAGTCGGGGGATTCATGGTTGGTGGATGATTCCAATATTGGCACCACCTGCTGGGTGTTTGGCGCGCTGGTGGATGCGCTGGGGGATACCGGCGGGATCGGCATCATCGATCCGCAACCACCGGGTGGCGCGTTACCAACCGAGACGCTGGTTACACTCTTTAATTGCGCGCAATTCAATTCGAATACCTGCACGATCAACAACCACCCGTGTAAAATGTCGGGAGGGGTGTGCGTCAATAAGTAGAGAAGAAACGGACCTCCCGCTGAAAGGCGGGAGGTCCGTTTGTGGTTGGGCTACAACCGGACTAAAGTGATGAAAATTATAATTCTGATAGAATAGAAGAAAGAATTATTAAACCTTGAAGTGGGTGAAAGGGGTAAGGTGATCAAAAAATGAAACAACACGAAGTGGTGATTTTAGCAATGCAAAAACATGGTGGCTATGCAACTCTTGGTCAGCTGTATCAGTCCGTTCCGAAAATTCCCAATTGCGAGTGGAAAACTAAAACCCCATTTGCTAGTATTCGAAGAATTGTGCAAACACATGATGAATTTTTCAAGGTTCGCCCTGGATTGTGGGCGCTGACTGTTGAAAAAGAGAAGGTAAGTCGATTATTCTCTGTTGAGAAAGCCCCTGAAAAAGAAAAGGAGTATACACATTCCTTTTTCCAAGGTTTGCTTGTTGAGATTGGCAATATGAAGGGGTATGAGACAATTGTGCCATCCCAAGATAAGAATAAACCATTTGGGCAGCAAAGGTTAGGAGAAGTCACTACAGCTCCTGAATATTTTTCATTTACCTACAATAAAGTATTAAGGCAGGCATTAACCATTGATGTTGTTTGGTTCAACCAAAGGCATTACCCCAATTCATTTTTTGAAGTCGAGCATTCAACCGATATTCAACGGTCACTTCTTAAGTTTGTTGAATTTCAGGATTTCAGAGTCAATTTCATTATCGTGGCAGATAACCTACGAAGAGCTGAATTTGAAGGCAAAATTACACAGACTGCCTTTACTCCAATCAAGTCTTCAGTGAAATTTTGGAATTATGATGCCATCGCAGAACTTCATACAAAATTATCCGCTAGCATTCTCGCAGAACAAGTATTGCAATGAATGTTGTTTTATGCGTTCTGAACAATCAGAATTGTGGTAAAAGTCAATAACCTCTTAACGTTATTTGCTAGATTATTCCTGCCATATCGATCTGTTTTGAGACGAAAATGAAATTCTTGCTGGGGAATATTGTCTCATAAAGGTGCTTGTGTGTGAACAGATAATCTTTCGAAATCCAGTTTGACGACATCATCCATTCAAACGAGACACTATTTGACTTTTGAGAACAATGGCATATAGGCAAGTAAATATTCTTATCGTCAGTGGCGGGGAGGGCGGGATTCGAATATCATCCCCTAATGGGGGTGCGCGGCTGAAACGAAAACACGTCCATCTCTGGACGCGTTTCTTTTCCTAGCGGGGAGGGCGGGTGCTCTTCCACGGCCTACACCGAAGAGCCCATCATTCTCTTCCCTGGCGTTCCAGTTAAGGATGCCTTGCTGATCATCGATTTCAGGCAAAAAAAGTCAACAGATCCCGGTCATTTGGATTAATCCGTTAATGCGCCTCAATCTCGAAAGATTGAGGCGCATTTGATTCTCTATCATCTGTTTTGACAAAAGGAGTCCAGTATGTACAAGCGCAGTCAGTTCGAAACTTCCACCCCACTCGTTCGATGGCTTTTAGGCTACATAACTGAGAAAGAAATGACCCTCACAGAACTATCACGACTTGCAGGTCTTTCGTCTGGGTCACTCCGGAGTCTTGTGAAATATCCGGAAAGAATACCTGCTTTGGAGACGTGTGTTAAGTTGGCGAAGGCTACCAGAAAACCAGCTGATGAAATACTTCAGATGGCTGGCATGAATGGATACGAATCATCTGAAACACTTGACCCAGATCGTTTGCACCTTCTCCAGATTTATCAAAATCTTCCTGTTGTCATGCGCCGGGCTTTGATCACCATCGCTCAAGCGATTGATTTGGCACAATCTCAAGGATAACAAGCACTCCGTCTGTAAGGGTTTTATTCCCCAATGGCTTAGAGCAGGTCTATCCGTTTTTCTTACAAGGAATTTTTGAGGAGGATTTATGACTATCGTGATCGCAATTGCTAATCAAAAAGGTGGGGTAGGGAAAACCACCTCTGCCATCTCACTGGCACACGGCCTATCACTTCGGGACAGGGAAGTGCTACTGATTGACCTGGATCCGCAAGGTCAGGCAGCAGTCTCCCTGGGTATGAAAGCCGAACCGGGAGCATACTACCTGCTTACCCCTCCTCCTGGCGGTGTGGTCACTGTAAAGCAATGGGTCCGCAAAGCACGTGAACATCTTTGGTTGATTCCTGGTGACATCTCTACCAACGCCTCCCAGGCGCAGATCAATGCCGAAGGTCGCCCAATGTGCTACATCGCTGGGCAGCTTCGGACATTTACCCGCAACGGCATGGGACTCGATTACGTTGTAATCGACACCGCTCCGAGCGTAGGTGGTATCCAGGAACGAGCCATTTGGGCTTCAGATCTTGTACTGGTCCCGGCAGCCACCGAGTACCTGGCTGCCGACGGAGCACGCAAGATCTTCGAGATGATGAGCCAGATGCAGAAAGAGAAAGAGTGGAAGGGCAAAGTTCTGGGCATCCTGCCGACCTTCTATGATGACCAGACTCGCGAAAGCCAACTCCAACTCAAAGAATATAAAAATGTTTTCAAAGCCTTGGTGATGTCTCCTATCCACCGGACCACAATACTGCGCGAATGCCCCGGCCTGGGTCGAACCATCTTTGAGACCGAAGCAGCTACCCAGGCAGCCGAAAGGGCCGTGGATGAATACCAGGCGGTCGTCGATTACGTTTTGAAGGTGAGATAGTATGTCAAACAATAAAAAGACAACGCGCCGCGGCGCATTTGACAGCTGGCAAAAAGACCAGCAGCCTGATACCGGGATCATTCCTCCTCCATCTCCGCTGGATCAGATGAGCATTGCATCGCCCAGGAAGCGGTCCAGAAGTTGGGAGAAGGGACATCGTACTTGCTCTTATCGAGGTGTTCCGCAGGAACTCCACGGCCAGGTGGTTGCCCTGGCATTCCACCTGCAAGTGAACACAGATGAGGTGGTGGCGGTCTTTGTGCAGTTTGGTCTCTCATGCGTCGACAAAGGATTCCTGGCGATTTCCCCGCGACCGAAAGCGCAACGCATGACCTTGTTCCCTCTCCCATCTGGATCGGGTGAAAAGGCAGGATGGAGCGAGGATGAAAAATGGGAACCTGGAAAGCTAAAAAAGGAAATACCGACCAAGCGAAAAGGTTCTCTGGAAAGTAAAAGCCTTTGGGAAAGCCGCGTTCATTATCGCCTCTCTAAAAGTACTCATGAGGCAATAAAGTTCCTAGCCGAACAACATACGGTCCCACTTGGTGAGATCATGACTCTGTTTCTGAAGCATGGATTGGAGTCGTACAAAACCGGACTCTTGAAGCTCAATCCCCAGCCCAGGATGGTCAAAATGACGCTTTCGGAAGGTGCTTCGTGAGACAACCAAAAAAGAATTTCGAGTTTTCTCGGAAAACTCAACATTCAATTCTCTCGATCGGGATAACGTCTGCGGCACATTCGCCGTGCCGCAGACGTATTGCCGACGCTCTGCCGACGTTGACGCCGACGCTGCCGCTGACGTTGAATGCACAGGAAGCCCTAGAAGGTAGCCCAAAACTGGATTTTGAATGGTTATATGCCCATCAGGCACAAACGCTCTGCGGCCTTCCTGCGAGTTCTTATCATTTTGTTAGTGGAAATTATTTTCAATCGTTTTTGATCTTCTGAACCACCGTTGAGGAGTGCATATGGACGCTGAACGAGCCTGGCAATCCGCCCTCGGTCAACTGCAAATGGAAATGCCCAAAACATCGTTCGACACCTGGGTGCGCGACACCCGCTTGGTTTCTTACGAGGATGGTCATTTCACGATCGGGGTACGCAATGCTTATATGCGGGAGTGGCTGGAAAGCCGTCTCTCCAGCACTGCGACCCGTCTGCTCATGGGGATCATGAACCGCAGCGTGGATTTGCAGTTTGTAGTAACTGAGGAAGGCAATCAGGTTGTCGAGAAAGATGAATCCGAAGATGACCTCGATGTTGCGCCTGAGGAACAGACTGACGAGCTGCTGGTCGAAGCCAAGTACGATCTGGTCTATGACGAGATCGTCGTTCCCGACCATGTGACCGTCGTTCCAAGTTACTTTCGCAAACACCTGCGTGTTATTGGCCCGGACTTGGGCTGGCTTTACCTGGGTTTCCGACAGTCTGCTTTCAATGCCGGTGGCCGCAGCGGGACCAGGCGTGAACGTTTCTCGGGTCAGTCCATTGCCGCCCTGAGCGGGATAGCTGTGAGTACTTTCTGGAATCGGATCGGGAAAGCAGAGACCTGGGAACGTCTGAAAGGGCTGGTTACGACCAGTGCTGCCACCCCGGAATGGGACACTAGCAGTTCTACCCCCAAGCGGCTGCCGCGCAAGTACGTTGTCTCGATGACCCTGCCCCTGACCGCCGTAGACGCCCGCTCCCTGCGCACCAGGCTGACCGCTAATCTTGAAAGACTGGGCGAACCGGAGAAAGCGATCGAAGCAGCAGCTGAAACGCCGCTAGACCAACTGCTGCCTGTTGACGCCAAGGTTGAGGCCGGTGATTCTCCGGAGAGCGTCACGTTCATCGTTCGCAGCCAGTTTGGGGAAATGCTTTCCGGAGAACGCTTGGAAATCCTGTCCACCCGCCTGCATAAGCACATCATGCCGGACAAGGATCGGTTGGGTGTGACCCACTTTTTTGTGGAGCATGTCCTGCCTTATCTTGGAACAGGACCTGGTTGGGCGCTGACACTTCTGCGTGATCGTTGCTATATCAATCGAGAGACCGGAGAGGTCCGTAACCAGGTGATTGTTTCAGGTGGGTATGCGGAAATTGCCACGTGGTTGGGATTGGCACGTCCAAAGACGGTATGGGAATGGTTGTATGGTAAGCATTCCGAGTCACGCGGGCGCAGCAAACCAGGAAGAAAAGGAGAACAAAGAGGGCCAGGTCGCAAGCCATCGGAGATCGGAAAACTGACTAACCCAGTCTTGCGCGTCTACCTGCGGGAAATAACGACAGGCAAAGCATCTAATTTCGCCACATCCCTCCGAACCTTCAATGTGCTCCTGGAGGAGCTCCCGGCCGAGATCCTTACAACTGCTCTGGACGAACAGGCCGATCGGGAGCTCACCCGTGCCTTGTCTGGGGATTCTGGTCTTGGCGCGGTTTGTAGTATCGGCATGGCGCGGTTTGTAGAGGATAATGGCGCGGTTTGTAGTATCGTAATGGCGCGGTTTGTAGACCATCTTGGCGCGGTTTGTAGAGTCTTTAAATCTCTTAATTCCTTAAACCAATTCCTAATCTCAAAAGATTCCCCCTCTACCCCCGAAGGGACAACTTCCCGCACGGGGCGGGTGGGGAATCAGGCTTATTGGGATTTTGATTTCCTGATGAAAAACAACCAAGTCGTAAAAGCCAACGACATCCTGCAGCACCAGAAGGCGACCGGCACCAGCATCAAGGATCTTGCTCAGGGATTTATCTCATGGCTGTTGTACGCCTATTCCCCCTCCGGTAAACGCATTGAAGACCCGGTCGCCCTGGCCACCAAGAGGCTTCTGGAGAATATCCACGCCAGTGCAGGCGGAGACTTTGACCGTCTCGCGTGTTTGAGACCGTTTGAGTTGAAAGCCCTGTTTGACCGTGATCAGGCAGGCGATTTGTACCAGGAAAAATCGCCAACGGCGGAGCAGGAAATATTTATTGCGAACTACAGGAGGCTGGATACGGCATCCAAAAAAGAACTGTACCGTCAGTTATTCGGAAGCGACTGACCAACCTGTCGAAGGGAATGATGCTCTAAATATTCTGAAGCATCCCAAATTCTCGGAAACCTCTGGAGTAATTTCAAACCAAAAGGAGCAAGGACATGGAAATGCTTAATTTTTTTCGAGATCATATGTTGGAAAACGATCGATCGCCTATCACCATCAAGGGTTATTTAAGCGACATCAGTCAATTCAGCCGCTGGTTCGAACAGACAAATGGAGAATCTTTTTCTCTCACCGTGGTGACGCCTTCGGATGTACGCGAATACCGGGCCTTTCTCCAAACAATCGAAAGACGAAAGGCGAATACCATTAATCGCCACTTGGCCGCGCTTGCATCTCTTTATAACTGGGCGCTGGAAACCAGCCAGGTGGAATCCGATCCCACTCAAAAGATAAGGGGGATCAATGTTGGAGAGAGCGGGCCGCATTATTTGGATAAGAAGCAGCAATATGCTTTGCAGCGCGCCATTGAACGAGATATACAGGTCTCCAAAATGCGATACCCAAAACGATGGATCGTTCGTCGCCGAGACGGTTCCCTGGCGCTATTTCTCCAGCATACCGGGTTGCGTTTACAGGAGGCTCTCTCATTACGATTGAGCGACATCCAGCTTACGGACAGAAAAGGAAGCGTGTTGGTCCGGTATGGAAAAGGCCATAAAGAGCGGACAGTTCCCTTGAACGCGGATGTTCGTAAGAATCTAAATGATTGGTTGACTGTCCGCCCAACGAACCGGGGGGATTATCTCTGGATGGCTGTAGAAAAACAAGCCGGATGTTCCCTGAGCAGCCGATCAGCAGAAAGGATCCTGCAAAGGATCGGGCAGGAAGCTGGTCTTGACCGCTTGACCCCTCACATGCTCAGGCATACATTTGGGAAGAATTTAATTGACAGCGGAGTCAGTATTGAGAAGGTTGCCCAATTAATGGGTCATAACAACCTGAACACTACGGGTATCTATGTAAAACCCGGGCCGAAGGATTTGGAAGATGCGGTGGAGAAAATAGCAACCGCGGAGGATTGAATTTGATAATTTTGCGACAAGTTCCCCTTCGCAGATTTTCCGCGCAGTGCTAATATCCTCAACGTGATTTCTCTGCTGAAGCAGAGAGATAGCCTCCGCAAGAGACCGGACGCTTAATAAGCAAGACCAGTATGTTACAGAAACCGCACGACAGGTATGCAATGAAATCGGCGTCCAGGTCTAATCTTCGAAAGCAGCATTCCACCTTAATGCAGGTCGTTTATTGACTTGCCGTCTGTGTGGATTTGCGCTTTAAAAAATACACACAGCACGCTCCCGCACTGAACAAAGCCTTGGCGATTTCAGCCATGGTCTTTGGGGGCAGGGTCTCGTTCAGACCCTCCCTGGTGATAGAGGGAGATGTCCGCCGGCGTGAAGGGACGGGTTCACGGGAAACCTACGCTGACGATAATGATCCCGAAATACGTCGCCAGAAGTTCGGTGACGAATGGCTTAGCAATCCAACTCAATACAAACCGCCACTACGGGCAATTTTGCTTGACGGAGGAACTATATGTCCCACGCATCTCTTGAAAACCAGATCAACCATGCTCTCGAAGTCCTGGTATGGTCCAAAGAACAGATTGATGCATACAAAACCAAGCACAATGTTCGATCTGTCAAAAAAGCTTTGCGGCCTAAAGGTGATCCCACTCGCGGTCTCCCAGTTATATTCAGTCGCAGATCGAAATCATGCTACTTAGAAACTGCCACCACGTTCTTTCAACGTGCAAAGAAGTTGAGCGGCAAAGGATTGCTGGCCGACCTGCTTGACCCGGAGATCGTCCGGAATACATATGATACGTATTACCGTGACATGATGCCGGATACAAACAAGACGGTCCTGGCCGCACTAGCCAAAGTACACATGGGCTGCCGGCGCCTGGGCTGGGTCCGCACACCATCTCCTTTGACTCAAGAACTTCGTGAACATATCAAGTCCTATCGAGATGATGGAAATGCTCATTTACCTCGTTTCGGATATGCCGAAGAAGACGCCCCCAAGATCGTTGAGCGTTTAATCCAAAAAGGGAGCAGGTTCGCTTTGCCTGCTGAAATTGCGCTCCGCTGTGGCTTGCGGTCCGCCGAAATTGCTGGACTGAAAGGGGAATATATTGATAATGTTCATAACTTGATCTACGCTGAAGGGAAGGGGGGCAAGGTACGCGCTGTTCCAATTCCTCCGGACCTAGTGGAAAGGCTTGACTTATCCAAACAATACCTTTTCGTTCCCAGCGGGCCCTGGAAGCATGCTTTCTACGAGGCGGTTCGCACGGCTGCCCGCGAACTCGGCATCACCATCAGCGGGGTCCATCGCTTGCGTTCCAACTGGGCACAGAAACGCTATCTCACTCTCCGCCTGCAGGGATTAGCTGATGGTGATGCGCGTGACCAGGTGGCAAAAGAAGCTGGCCATGAGCGGAGGGATGTGACTTTCTCCTACATTCCGAAAGGGTACAGCTAGGCCTAAACAACACGTCATGAAAATCGGAGCAATAGCGGTCTATTCGCTTTTTGGCAGGATACGGGGAAAAAACAAGGGCGTTCCTAAAAAAAACTTTACACCCAAAGATCGCCTTTGGACAGAGGTATTTTTTGGCAATGATGGACCTGCTATCCAGCGAGGCTTTCAACAACAAGCAGACACAACACCAACCGGACTAGGAGCCGGCTGGTGTTGTGTTGGATACCAAGACGCGCTGCGGGTAGCCATCGAATGCAATCAAATCAGAGGCACAGAGGATGATCCGTAATCATCCGCTGGCTGCTGTCCATCATCAATGGAAAAGAGGCCGGTATCCGACAGGCGGCCACAGGATGGTGAGAACCACGGTTGAATGCCCATACCAGACTACTCTCAAAGATCGCCCATATCATTGCTGGGAATGTTTTTGCTGTATCTGGCCTTAGGGACATACTATTAATACATTCTGATATCCGGATCGTGCAACTAACCGTCGCCAGCACACTTAACACGGTACTCGCCTTCACATCATCCCAAAAACACATCCCGGGTGTTATGTAGGCATTGGCCGGGTGGATTGTGTCATAGTGGCTAACAAAATCCTGATATTGCCCGTAACGGATTTTCATCACCTGGTAGAGGCTCAGACCATTAAACATCGGCTCATCCATAGGCTGGGTAGAGCGCCAGGCGAATGCAGCCGGCGGTAGAATGATGGCCAGGATGATGGAGGCCAAAACAGCCGCGGCGATGGTCGTGAAGATAAATTTGATCGTCTTCAAGACGAAGCGGATGCTTTGGGTTAAGGCTTTTTTCATAAGCTCCTTATGGATGCTAATGATGGCTAATAAATACCCGTTGAATTGCATCCTCAAAAACGACAACCTTTTCACCTTTGGAGGCTGCAATAAGAAGAAGGTGTGCAAGTGCCATTCCTGAATCGGTGTTACCTAATTCAATATCTGAACGGACCTCTTCAGGCAAGCTATCGTAGATGTCTTCTCCCATCAATAAAACAGTTTCACCGTGCATCTGTAGAGCATAACCATCCTCCTGTTTAATGATTTCATAGTCCAGGAGTTTGGCCTGTTCGATCTGATAGATTTGCGAGATTGCCATTTGGACGATATCGGTGGCGGTCAGATTGAGGCGCCGACTGAGCCAGTCAATCTGGGTGAGTGTGCTTGGGGACAAGCGATACCCTTTGGGAGTTTTCATAAAGAATCTCTATTCCTTATTATAGCATATGTATGTACGATGTAAATACATATACAATCAAATTAAGTGACATCTGCTGGTTGTAATATTGGTCACGCTCCTTGCAAGTGCCGATTCTATAAATGATTAGGCTCCACGGGATACCGCCCAGGCGTTGGAAACCTATGTCAGTGTGGTGCACCGGTTCCGGGCGGACTGCTTCCAGAATACATAAAACATGCTGGTCAGTGAAGGGTGCTCACGAGTAGAAGCGAAAAAAGGTCGCCCAAAAGGGTAGTCACAACTGGACAAATATGAAGTACAGTTATGTGTCTAAAAAGGGTTAGCGGTGTTCAGGAGGTGGACTTAAACGCCAACAGGGCATGACAAAGCGGAGGCTACTCGCCACCCGTTTTCTTGTTAAAATACCCATAGTGCATTATTTATTTAGGAATAGCACTTTGTAAGGATTTTATGTTTTCCAATCGTTTTGCCACAGAAGGATGCGAGGAGAAGATGGATTCAATGATCCTTGGAGGGGAAATCATATCGTAATTTTGCGAAGCTAGTTTTAGGAGCCCATTCTTAAAATCATCACAATTTGGTATATGTAACACTGCATATGTATCGGCGAAAAGCTCTCTATATCTTGAAATCATATTATTGAATAACATGATGAAAAACCAAGATAGTATTAGCAAAATGAAAACAAGCGGAAGAACTTTGAAAGATTCGAATATTATTACTTGCCATATTCCCCAGCCCAGAATCAATGCAGAGACTACCAACTGAACAAGAAGGGAACTCCAGGTTTTTATATAATCGTGTTTATGACCAAACTCATGAGCAATGATCGCTTCAATTTCCGGATAAGTGAAATTGTCAAACAAAGTGTCCAGAAGGGTTAACTTTGAAAATCGGCCAAAATCAATATAAGTAGCATTCGTTGCTTTTGAAAAATGCTTGGTGTGAAGAACTCGGACAGCTCCAAGATCATTGCCATGAGTTTTACCCCATTCTGTAAGTCTTTTAAACAACACCTTGTCATAATCACATAAAGGGATTACTTTCACCATTCTGTTTAAAATTGGTATCAAGCCAAAAACCTGTGTTGTAGCCAGCCTAAACGAGGCAGACCTAAATTTCATCAATCCTGCTACCCAATAAAGAAATTTCTTAAGCGCGCCAACTGCAAACGCAGGGATGAGATAGAACAAGAAGAAAACGCCTGTAAATATCCAAACTTGTAAGAACAGAGATTGAGGTTGTTTCTGTTTGGCGAGATTGGCGGTAATATCAACCAAACCAAGCTTCAGCCACACAATTGAATAAAGAATGGGGATAATGTAATTAAGGCATAAGAAAATTGTATCTAGCATCAGGGCTGTTTTTGGTTTGGAATCTTCCTTTTTCATAACTCATTGCCCTTCAAGCACCGTACTGTTCGAACTGAATCCCGAACCATCCTGGCTTCGTACTCGACAAGGCCGCATTCCAAAGCCAATTTATAAAATTCCTCACGAGCTTGATGAGAATCTAATTCATGCTGACGAACCGCGCTTCGAGCGAACTTACATAAATCCCCCAATTCCATATCGAAATGAGTGGCTTGACGCCAAAACTCTTCGATAACAAAGTCGGGCAATTGCGGGCCGAAAATAAAATACTGAAGGTATTTCAAAAAACTTGGGCTTTCGAGAATCGCCCTGCCGTGAGTGCCGCGGAAATCGAAGACCTGCTTCCTCGATTTCTTCGTGCCGATGTTAAGTTCCGGATCTGTAAAATACCGCCATCGTATTTCAGGGATTGCCTCGCGGGAAAGAACAGATTCCGCTAGTTCCGCGGCTGCGATGCATGAAAAACGAAGAGTCTCATGAAATTCACTACTGAACGGTGATGGGTTCAAGTCAATTTGGGCAAGGAGTTTCTCTTCCTCTTCTGTCAATACGATTTTCGATGGCTTGGTTATTTTCTTCATGGCTGTTCGCCTTCTATCGTTTAGTGTGGTCCGAGGAAGTGTTCTCCATTGATGCAGGTCAGGTGGATCGGGCGGCGCGCTGCAAATTGAGCGCTAGGAGTTTTTCGAGGATCTGCTCATCGCTCAAATCGTGAGGCCAGCCATAAGCATCGCAGACCGCAGCATCCAGTTTCTTGTGGGCGAGGTCAAGCCAGGTGGGACGGGCATTGTAGAGGTTGGTAAGTGTCCGTTTTTTACGATCGGCGTCACTCAAGCCTTCAGCATTCAGCCATCGGTCACGCATCTCGACCAATTCTTTGGTTGCCGCGCCAATCGCCCGCACGCGCGGGTCATCTTTTGCCTCTTTACCAGGCTCCCATGGGAAGGGGAAGGTTTCAAAATTCATTGAAGGAGTATAGCGCGGACGATCTTCTAGTGAGGTACCAAGAAGTAAAGACCAGATTTGATGCAATTTTGAATGCAAAATCCCAAAAAAGTAATCATCATCTCTCGCAAATATATAGATACCATCATCGGGGATGGTATTTGATTTTACCCAAATGAAAATCCTATATTTTGATATACGAGGTGTTGCAATGTAACGCGGAAGGTTTTTAATAGATTTTCGTAAACCAATTGCGACTTCTGAATGTAACCACCAATTTTCACGACGCCTTGCGCGATTATTTTTCTGACGTTCTGGTAATACATTTTTCTTGACGTATTCAAAAGGGGCATCATATAAACTTGCTTCTTCAATGCTCATGTTGTCGAAATCAATGACCCAAGTATTTTCACTAGGTCGAGCTACAATCGCTTGACCATTTATCCATGGTTTAACTACATCGTTATTTGTTCTCCCATTTGGGTTTCCAGATGTAGATATTAGTATTTTCGCAAAAGAATCAGTAATATCAAACGGGCCTCCTTTCTTAGTACCGCTAAAGGCTATACGCGCGTTTTCTTTTAGTCGTCTTGCTTTTGTCAAATCACTCAAAGCAGAAAGGTCTGAATTAATTGAAAGTACCAGGTGGTTGTCTAATGTTCGTTCTCTTTCTTTTCCATCGTCGAACCCAACCATCGAAACATTAACTGCAGCACCATCTAAAATCCAATCTCTATTTGATTGTGCCCAAAAAATATCCCCACTTTGCTTTATCCGATCCAAAACCTTACGATTAACTCCACCACGGATTGAATTTGTTGCCAGAAGTCCTGCGCGATTGGTGTGCCCATTTTCTATCATGCCGCGTGCTTTCTCAAACCAATAACAAACTAAATCGCTTGCAGGAAGCCTATCACCATAAAGATTAAACAAATCATCTACATATTTCGTTCCGAGTTCGCCACGCAATTTACTACTTCCTAAAAACGGCGGATTGCCCATAATCACATCCACGGCAGGCCATTCCGGTTCCACCGGCTTGCCTGTTTCGTCGTATGCTAGGATGGCATCCATGTGCAATATCGTCTGCATTGGTTTCAGGATAGGTTCAGCCGGCAGGCCGTAGCCATTATCCACCAGCCATTGAATGTACCCGATCCAGATGGTAATTTGCGCCAGTTCGTGAGCGTACTCGTTGATCTCGATGCCGTGTAGTTGGGCGGGTGAGACCGAAATGAAGAATCGTCCCGCGCCATGATGGTCCGAAAAGCTGATGACCTCGTTCTGCAGGTCGAGCAGCAATCGCAAGGCTACGTACAAAAAGTTACCACTGCCGCAGGCCGGGTCGAGCACCTGCATGGCAGCGATCTTATCGGCAAAGCCGCGCAATTTCACTCCGATCTGTTTGATGACGGTCGCTTTCTTCTTTTCACTTTCCTGATCGGCTTTCGCCTTCATCTTTTCGACTTCGGCCTTCAAACTTGCCCATTCGCGGCGTAGCGGGGCCATCAACACCGGCTCTACGATGAGAAGGATATCGTCCCGGCTAGTGTAATGGGCGCCTAACTGCGAACGCTTGCTAGGGTCCAGCCCGCGCTCGAACAACGTACCAAAGATGGATGGTTCAATGGCTGCCCAGTCCAGGGCATCGATCTGGGCGATGATATCCATCCCGTCGCTGTCCAGTTCGAGCACATAATCATTATCAAACAGGCCGCCATCGAAGAAAAGGATGCGATCCGCCCCGAAAAAGCCGCCCGTGTTCATGGCGCGGAACAACTGGCGGAGCACTTCCATAAAATCCTTCGACCGATGGCGGGTCTGCTCCAACAGGTGCGGCAGCAGCTTCTCAGGCAGCAGTCCCACATCCTCGGCGAATAAACAGAAGAGCAGTCGGATGAGGAAATGCGCCACACGCGTGTTGTCTTCGCCATACTTGCGCAGGATGGTGGCAAGATTGGAAAATTGCTTGGCGGCTTCCTCGGTCACGCCTTCTACCGTCTGCCGTGGTTTCAATTCATCTGGATTATAGAAAACTGCTTTAAGAGTTTTCAACCCTTCAGCAGTGAGTAGATCGTCCAGCGTCAAAGTGATTGTGCGTGTGGGCAGGTTCGTGTAATTGGTCCGGACGATGATGGTATTGATGTCTGAGACGATCAATAACGGTGGGTTCTGGAGGGCATCCCGGTATCGCAGGAGCTGATCGTAAGCCTTCGCCAAATCCAGGTCGCGGTTATCCTTGCCCTTGTATTCCCAGCCGAAATAATCCAGCTTGGCCACGTCTGCCCAGCCCTGTCCGCCCCCGCTCTTTGCCGCGCCCATTTCGAACGCGAACCGCGTTCCAGATGGATCGTCTTCGATCGGGGTGGGATGACCGACCAACTGGCATAGGTCAAGGAAGTGTTCCTGGACCGATTGCTTTTCGCGGGCTGCAGACCGTTTCCATTTGCTGACAAAATCCTGCGGAGTAATGCTCATGAGACCTTCCCTGATGAGATAGATAGGTAAGTATAAGTATTATAGTCTGCGTTAAAAAGAATGTCATCTGTTGTTTAGCTGGATGAATTCTTCCCACCAGATTACGCAACCTTGGTCTATTATTAGTTCCTATACCAGGTTTGTTGCGTCTTGAGTAAAATCTCACCAACCAATTTTTTTAATCTCTCCTCCATGAACTTGAGGGCTACATATTTGTGTTTTCTCAGGATTTCAAGAGCCTCTCGGGCTTCCTGAACATACTTCGTGACATTTTTGCCAGAAGCCATATAAATGAGCATTGCCCCGGTTGCACCTTCATAAGCGCTTATTGCAGACTGGATGTCAATCTCTTTCTCAAGCTCATCTCTATTATATTTTTCCCCTTTTTGGATGCTCATTTTTAATCCACCTGCAATTGAACGGGCGGAACGGTGAGCCAAATCCAATTCCAACCGATTAGAAAACAATCCCCCACTTGGTAAGGCAGGTTGAAATTTACTAACATCATAATTGCTGCGCCTAAGTCCATCTATAAGGCATTGCCTGATTATTTGATATCTGCTGGCCATGATACCTCCTAAAACGTTATAGCAATCCAAAGGTTTTTCGTAGATTAATCAGATGCTTGGAAGCCTGTTCGTATTCTGGTAGGTGAAGTTCTTTGAACAATATTACTGCTTCACGAAGCTGGTTGATGGAATTATGTAAATCCTTTTTCATTTCATAAGCAATACCGAGTGACCAATGCGCTCGCGCCTCAATCTGCCTTGCATGAATCTGCTTAGCCACTCGAAGGGCATCCTGTGCATGTTTGATACCCTGGTCGAGTTCACCCGAGATTAGATAAACCGTTCCGAGATCACCGTTAGCCTGAGCAATTGTTCCTAAGTCATTCACTTTCTCAGAAAGGTCTAAAGCAATTTGACAAATTTTTATTGCTTCATGGTTTTTTCCTTGCCTAATCATGATATGGCTTATACCCAATGAAACGGTAATCACAGTCTGCTGGTCACCGATACGATTGGCAATGGAAAGCGCCGATTCATATTTTTCCTTTGCTTTTTGGAAATCCCCTAATCGTTCGAAAACTGTCCCCATACTACCAAGCGTTTTACATTCGCTGAAAAGATCGCTATTTATTCGTTCTACTATGAGCGCTTGCTGGTAATAATCTAAAGCTTTTCGATCATCCCCTAAATTGGATATAACATTTGCAAGATTTGCAACCCAAAAGGCTTCAGATCTCGCATCTCCAGTTTCCTTTGCAAAAGCAATGGCCTTTTCAAGATGTTCCTTTGCTTTAACTAAATCACCTAAACGGAAGTAAGCATTTCCGATATTGCCATAATTAAGAATGGCATATTCTAAATTGCCGCACTCCATTAATAAGGTAATTGCATGGTTGTAATGAGAAATGGAGCATTCATAGTCGCCTAAGGCAAAACAAGCTACACCTATATTTGCTTCAGCTGAAGCTACTAGTTCAGGATAACGTTGCCCTTTCCCTATTGAAATAGCTTGTTCGAAGCATTGGATTGCAGTTTGCGCTTCACTTATATCCAGATAAGCTTCTCCAATTGCTAAAAGCGATTCGCCTTTTAGCATCTCAGTATGAATGCTAACATCAATCAAAAGATTTTCCGGTTCAATTTTCCGATGAATCAAAGATTCAATTAATTGGATAATTTCCTGTTCAAACTGGCTCCAGGTCTGAAGCCGTAATGTTGAATCGGGTTGAAGGCATTTTGACAAGAATATCTTCAGTGGAGAAGGTATATTTGCTTCTTGAAGTCGTTGTAATGCCTTTCCTTTAATATGCCCTTCAGATAAATCGTTAATATCTTCACCTTTAATTATTAGATCACCAGTCAACAATTCGAGAATAATACAACCCATCGAATAAATATCTGAGCTTGGCGAGACAACCTCGCCTAACCATTGCTCCGGGCTCATGTATAGGGGGGTTCCTAAGGGACCCATAGTTGCGCGATTGCCCTGAGGAATCAAATTCCTCGGTTTATCAGCAATATTGGCTGGAACACTTACAAGACCAAAATCCGTGATGTGTGCACTACCATCAGGGCTAATGAGGATGTTCTCAGGTTTTAAATCGCGATGTACTAACCCTGGTATTTTCGTGGTAGCAAATTTCATTCCCCGCGATATCTCGAGCCCAATCTCGAGTGTCTTTTCAAGGCTGATTGCTTTTCCAGCAGTCAACAACGACCGTAAGGATGGATCCATCTTCCCTGGTAATAGTGGCACCATTTCAAGAACTATATAGACAGCATGAGTCAAAGTAACATATTCAACGCGATAAGCTTGGACTATATTGGGATGCCAACCAATTTCAACCCAAATTGCAGCTTCTCGCATGAACCTCTCACGAGCGTTTTGGTCTGGTAGATACTCGGATTTGAATGTCTTCAAAGCAACGGGAAAACTTTCTTGTTTTGTGTCTACACATAGATATACAATGCCCATACCTCCCGATAAGGTTTTAATCACCTTATAGCGGTTTGCGATTATTCCCATCATATCTTGAGATGAGCCTTTTTCATCCATTGAAAATGGCTACCATTTTCATCCACGCCAATTCAGGAACAATACCAACCAACGATACACTCAATTAATATAGGTTAATCCTGGCTTTGTTGGAAGCATATCGCTCTAGGGTCCGCTGCGGGGAGCCAGTCTTAGTCAGTGGAGGTGTGGTCTTAGACACACTGTTATCTATGTATAGTTGGTTTTCTAGGCGAGGGCTCCCCCGCGAAAACGAATCGTGTTAATAGTATACCCATTCAACTATTACGCGCAACACCCCATCGCGACATAGCCACCGGAAGTAGCCGTGGAGACTTCAACAGCCTTCGACCGGTGATACCACGAGCCGCCGGAGCCGGAGGTTGCGTTCTTCCTGCCAAAATATTGTGCGCTATAGGAAAAGCTTATAGATAAATAAATGACTATTCTGATTGGTTATCAAAGGTATCAAGATAGGCTAGTAATGTGAATCGTCATTTCACAGAATTTGTATAATGGAACCTCTATTCCACTAATCAAACAATCCGCTTGTGCACTGATTGATATTTTGCTACAATGACAGGAGGGTTGTATATTATTATGTAAAATCCCCATTCAGGAGGAAATTCAATGGGACTAACAATTCTTGAAGTCGCTCTTGGTGCTGTGGTTGCCATACTAATCACCATCTTGGTTGAAAACCTACGTAAGCCAAAGCTTGCACTGAAGGTTGAGCAACCTACTGACGTTGACTACCAAGACCACCCTGCGCAACATGCGAGATTTCTTAGTCTTGAACTGGTCAACAGACCGCTTCCTCGCTGGGCTCGCTGGATGTCCAGAAATACCGCCCTTCAATGCCACGGAGAAATCACCTTCTACCACCTTGATGGGCAGAATGTTTTTGGGCGCGCAATGATTGGTCGGTGGAGTGCTTCCCCCGAGCCAGCGCCAATTAGTTTTAGAATTGGAAACCAGCTTGTATTGATTACAGACCCATCGAAATTAACTAATAGAATTGATGTGCCTCCTAAGGAATCCCAACATATCAACATAGCATCCCGATTTGATTCTGAGAATGAATGTTACGGATGGAATAATGAAAGTTATTTTTCTGACCCAATCTGGAGGAATCCTGCCTGGCGTCTAAATTCGGGCCGATATCTTGTGAAAGTGACTATCATTTGCGCCGGCGAAAAATGTATCGGAATTTTTAGACTCGTCAATGACGTTCCTCGGAACGACTTCCGCATTGAGAATAGTCTTCCAAGTGATGTTGTACGCGATTAATTTCCTAAGAAGTGATTCTGTTTAACAATGACGATAAGACTTGCCTGTTGTTTGTCGGTGGAGGAAGGAAATAATGCATACACCCGTTGAAACTGGTGGTGCAGGGTTGATTGTAATCACTACGCTATTGGTCGGGATCTTTACCGCCCTGTTCCCGGAGAAGAAGAACCGCAAATAACAGACATATTAATTCCATTCATTGAAGCATTGTTAGTCCGTTGAACCATAATAGAACTAAAGAAGGAGACATGAACAACCTCTTGCCACACCTTCGAGATTGGTTTCTCCAAAAAGAAGAACACTTCGTGGCTTTTGCAAATGCCGACAGTCGTATCGAGGGCTGGTTCAAGGCAGAAATGTTCGTTCTACTCGATAGACTTCAGCAGCAGGGGCTACTTGCTGAGTTTGAACGCGAGGCTAATATGACCTCACCGAGAGATAAAACGCGAAAACAGGTTGATTTTCGTTTTCTCTTTGAAGGAGAGGATCATCTTTGCGAGCTCAAAGCCTTATGCATCAGTCAGGCAGCAGGAACACCCCGAAACTTGCACTTCTATTTTCGTGATGACCACGTTGGTCTTATCAAGGACTTCAAGAAACTTGACGAACTGACCGATGAAAACAAATGGGTACTTGGATTTATCTATCCATCGCCCGACATCGGAGATTGGGACAACGAAGTAGCATCATTGCCGATGTCGCTGAAACATTGGCAACCTCTCACAAAGCCACAGGACTTTCCCAAGTTTGTGTTTATCTCGCTTTGGAAGGGCTGAGGTAGAGCTTTCGATCCAAGAAGCGACCTAATTAAGGAGAGTTAATGGGGCATCATTACGTTCCTCGGAAATATCTAAGGGGGTTTGCGGAACCAGGGAATCCAGACAAAATTTGGATGTACGATAAGAAATTGTGTAAATTCACGAATCCAGCAATTAAATCGATCGCTCAAGAGGCTGGATTTTACAGTGCTGAGGTCGAACGCCAATTAAATGAATTGGTAGAAAAACCTGCTAACCGAGTCCTCGACAAGCTCAGGAAAAAGGAAAGCATTGATGATAAAGGCCGAATACATCTGTCAATTTACATTGCCACGCTGTTCAAAAGGGTCCCGAAGGGCCGTGCTCGGGCTTTATCATTGGTGCCAGGTGTACTTGATAAAACTATTGCCAAAGTAAAAATAGAAATCCAAGAATGGGCGCGGGATGCAAAGGATAATGAATTAATTGCTCGTAGAATAACAGAATTAGAGAGAACCGAGTTGTCACTAAGAAAAAAGACCCCGGATGTGATTAATAACCAGATTCGACTGCCTTGGGCAAGTGAACAACTGATAACTCTGGTTTATTCAATGTCATGGCGTATTGCGTACTCAACCGGGCCAGATTATTTTCTAACAAGTGATAATCCGGCCTATTTTTTCGAGGAATATGGCATAGGAAGGCCAGAATCTGAGTTGACATTTCCAATAGCAACGGATTTGGTATTGTTCGCAAGCTGGCAAGGGCGACAGAAGTCAACCAGTTATATCGTGGTGAAACAAAAAACAGTGAGAGAGGCAAATAGGCGATTGGCAAGTGGTGCAGAAAGGTTTATTTTCTATCACATGCAGGAAGCATGGGTTGCTAAGGTATCGGACAATCCAAAACCCCATTTGAGCAAAATTCAATGGAAATGAATAATTCTGCCTAAACAGCCATTAGATATTAATAAACCATTGCCAATATAAATCCCCGATACTTGCCTACTTTTCAGTGCCCGTTCCATTTTTGATTGAAACAACTTTAGTAGAACTTCTATTCCACTACATCAAATAGCCTGCTGCTTGTGCGTTGACCGTAATTTTGCTACAATGACAAGAGGGTTGTCTAATTTATTTAGTCAACAATGGAGGGTATATGACTGACATAAAAAGAAAAATCTATTTTTACCAAATCGATAGCGGGCTCGATTCGAAGAAAAGGCCGATATCATTTGATCCAGTTCCATCTCTATCTCATATCGGAAAATTAGATTTTAATTTTAAAGGCAGATATCTTCATGATGAAGGAAAAATAATTTGCTGCTGGGTTGATAGTTACGCAATGCCTTGCAAAATTAGGCTGTGTAGTATTCGCAGAAAAAACTTGCCTCAAATCGAGACCCAAGGTGAGATAACGCCTCTTGAAATTCCTGAAAATTCAGGGTTGTTAGAGGCAACCCATATAGTATTTTTCGGAAATGATGTTATCGGATGTGATTATAATTTTTATGGGCCAAAGGTATCGAAATTACCTTTCTATCTTGCAGAAAAAGCGATCGGGATAGCACCCCCTTTATTAAATATTATTCCGATATTACGTAAAGATGTTCTGCAACAACTTCAGAAAATGAGAGACCTAAGGATGTTTCGACTAAAGATTCGTGCCCCATTCGCAGAAAATATTAAAAGCATAAATCATTCTTTGTATGAGGCTTTTCATGGAGGCATAGTCGCAGGCGGAGCTGACGAAATTGAATTGATATTAAGAGCTTCCAAAAGATCTGGGATATTGTTACTAGACAATTTAATTCAAACAGCAAAAGAACTGATAGGCCAACCCGAGATTCAATTTGAAAGCTCGAAATTTGTTATTGATGGTTATAATCCAGAAAAAAGCAAACTCGAAAGTTTAGATTTATTAAGCGACAGATTTATAGTTAATACAACAGTTTCTAGGGCAAGTATAAGATCGAAAGCTGCAAATCCAAAATCTGTATATGCTGCGATTACTTTAGCTTATGAAGATCTCAAAGAAGAGTTATCGACATCTATGAGAATGGCCGTATGAAAATCAAACTTTGGTGGGAAAGTAGATTTCTTGTTTTGGAGTTTATCGCGGCCTGCATATTGTTTCTGGGCTTCCTCTTTTGGTCAATATTAATAAATAAAGGAGTCGCTATTGCCCAAATATTTTCTGGCAATCGAGAAGTTCTTTATGGTGCTTTGACAACGCTTTTTGGCACATTGCTTGGTTTTATCATTACTGCTGTATCGGTTGTTTTAGGGTTTGCCGTAAGTGAAAAATTGGCTTTTGTGAGGGAAAGCAGGCATTATAAAGATTTATGGGCCGTCTTCAAATCTACGATCAGAATATTGGCTCTTGCAACCGGTTTCGCTTTAATAGGTCTAATTTTTGATAAAGATAACCAACCCATGAATTTCTTGCTATATTGTAATGTTTTTTGGATATTGCTTTCTGTGTTTAGGTTGGGAAGATGCATATGGGTGCTGGAAAATATCATTTCATTGGAGACAAAGCCATAATATAAAAGTAATAAATTTTTCTCTTTGGCAATAAGACCTCTCCCCCAGGTGATTAGACCTAATGTTACTATCGAGACTCTGGCGACGATGGGGTGGAAATAAAAACCCACACAGATCCGCTGGGTAGGAGGAACGAAAGGAGACAAAATATGGCTAAGAAACCCGCTAATTCAGGAAAACCATGGACACCCCAAGAAATCAAGAAACTTGAAGACTTGGCTGAGAAAAATACTCCTACTCGGATTATTGGACTCAAATTGGAACGCTCTGAAGATGCAGTTCGTGCCAAGGCATCAGAGGAAGACATTTCGCTCAAGCCGACTAACCAATCACCTTATGGCACGAAGAAGAGGTGATTCTGTTTGACAATGACGATAATAACCCACCCGGCGTCTGTCCGCGAGGGGGGAAATCCATACACCCATTGAAACTGGTGGGGCTTGGCTGATTGTTATCATTATGCTCATGGTTGGGATTTTGTCCGCCTAGTTCCTGGAAGAGAAGAATTACATATATAGGAATGAATATTCCATGCACTAAATCAATGTTTGATTGAATTCGATCGATTAGGGAGGTTTAATGACAAACAATAACCCAATAACTCAGGAAGAGGCCGAACTCAATGCAGCTATCGAAGCTATCCTGCAGTCACCTGCCCGCAAGAAACTGATTGTTGCTGGCCCTGGTACTGGCAAGACATATTTGTTCAAGCAGTTGCTCGAGACGGCTCCAGGAAAACCTGACCAGCGAATTGTCCTCACATTTATCAACAACCTAAAGAATGACCTTGAACGTGACCTGGCAAGTTTAGCTAAGGTACACACACTTCATTCCTTCTGTCTCGGACTTCTCCACCATGATCCCGCGCTTAGGACGGATTTGTCTTCCGATTTCCGAGTATGTCCGGGGCTTGCTGGCATTATCGCACATGACTGGGAACTCATCGAGGGAAACGAGGCACCTCATTTCGTGGGCGAAATGCGAGCGTTGGCTGAGGTGAACCACATAACCTTTTATTTGGGGCGCGGAAGCTATTATGACTCAGTTGATTTTGACGATATAGTCTATCGTACCTATATATATATCAGCTCAGGTTACAGTAACATAAGCAACTATGCCCTGGTTTTGATTGATGAGTACCAAGACTTTAATCCCCTCGAAGCAGGAATCATTGACGTTCTTGGTAAGGCCAATTCAATTGTAATTGCCGGTGATGATGACCAAGCCCTTTACAGTCAATGGCGCAACGGGAGCAGTGATTACATCCGATCCCTTAGCAGGACTGGAGAATTCGTGGTATTCCAGCTTCCATTTTGCATGCGTTGCCCAAAGGTGATTGTAGATGCAGTTAGTGACGTTCTCAGCAAGGCCAATGAGATTCACAGGCTCAAGGGGAGAATCGATAAGCCCTTTAAGCACTTCCCACCGAAAAAAGGGGCTGACAGTACGAAATATCCAAAAGTTACCGTTGTTGGGACCTCAACGCAGAGTAAAAAATCAAATTACATGGGTCGGTATATCGCTCAAGAGATTGCAAAAATCCCTGGAGACGAGATCGATACTGCAATAAAAGAAGGATACCCAGTCGCTCTCGTTATTGTCGCCAAGCCGTACCGCGAACAAATCATCGCTCACCTTGAAGAATCTGGAATCAATGTGGAAACAGGGGGCGATCAGGAAAGTGATATTAATCGTGAAATAGGTCTTTCAATTCTGAAAGAGAATCAAAACTCGAACCTCGGGTGGCGTATCCTCCTTGAAGTGGACGCCCCACCTTTCCTGAGAGAGGTGATTCTTGCAACCGT